>ERZ724525.2461-NODE-2461-length-10603-cov-6.257110_pt1 | contig 10603 bp, 11 predicted proteins | sample MGYA00376058_ERZ724525 | MGnify/ENA primary metagenome ERZ724525 (study PRJEB28724, sample SAMN07190888) | wastewater metagenome | isolation source: influent of sewage treatment plant in Hong Hong | place: USA: Christiansburg, Virginia | collected 2016-03-01 ... | reverse complement strand
AGCAGCAGAGAAACGAGATTATGAACATCGCCGCAACTTTTGTCAATAGGTATTTGACGCAAAAGTGAAGCTTCAAATGGGTTTGGATTCCTTTTTGGCGATAAACCTTTGTTTTTTATTTAATATTTACAAAAAACATTTTCTTCAGGTGAAGCTGATATTGCATTATTTTTTAATGACACTGATTTGTCCATTGGTTTCCAACACGGCCAGTCGAACGTCATCGAGGCTGGTACAATCATTTTGGCGCAGTGCGTCATTCAATTCGTGATGGGTGATTTGGTTTCGCTTCAAAACATCACTGTATAAATAACCATTGTGAACCAGTATTTCTGGTCGCCCCTCCACAACTTTTTCTATTTCTTTATTTTTAAAAGCCAACCATGCAATCATTGAGTTTAAGCCCACCAAGGTAACCGTGATGATTAGACCCACTGTAATGGTGTTGTCTCCTCCATTCATTGCATTTTGAACGCCGTTCGATAAAAGCAGCAACAATACAAAATCAAAAGGCGCCAGCTCTCCCATTTGACGCTTGCCTGCGAGGCGCAGGACAACCATAACAAATACATACACGATTGCGGCGCGGATAATAAACTCCCAATAAGGAGTGGACAAGCTCCACATGGTTTTTCCTTTACATCTGGTTACATTTCTAAACAATGGGTAACACTTGTTTAATTAAGGTGGCTTTATAGTGCTCGTTGTATTGCCAGCAAGCGTAGTCATGCAGAAAACGTTACTTATGTTTGTGCACAGACTGTGGTTGCTTGAACTTAGTCACAGCAGGGCGTTGTGTAGCCATTCGTAAATATTGCGATGGCTTTAACACAACAATCCGCTGACCATGATGGCTTTTTTGAACCCGTTGAGCTGGGTGCACTTTCACTTTACGCTGACCCTCCTTTATGAAAGGCTTGCTTTTTACGCGCCCAAACTCAGTTTGATGCTGCGGCTTTCGATGGGCTTTATGATGCGCCGTGCGTGGATGCTTTGCTGTTACATGATGCTTTGCTGCTGCATGATGTTTCACACGGAGGGGTTTATGCGCTCGCTGCATACGGATGTGTTGCAAGCGGGCTCTGCGTTGATGTTTTTTCGCGGCGTGTTTAATCGCATGGCGGCGATGGTGCACTTTTGTGCGGTGCATGCCCATTGATTCATTGTGGCGGACGGTGCCACCATTTCCAGCAAAAATAGAAACAGTTGCGGATGTGCTGACGGGGTCTTCGGTGTGCAACACTTCTTGCGCAAAACTTTGGGTAAACAGCAAAGGTAAAATTAAGCCAACAGCAAATACTGTTTTTTTCATAATGTCTGTCCTCAATAACAAGTGGTCAAGAAAGCCGTTATTTTAATTTGAACCAAAATTATTCAAGTAACCAAATGTAATGCACATCCTACAATACAATGACAACAAAATCCTCATTTCTCACCCATTAAGAGATCGACCATGACCACACGCCTTGTTTTCGCCGAAGACGACACCGCCCTCGCGGGCTTACTCAAAGATTACCTTGAACGCCATGATTTTCAGGTCACTGTTGTGCACGATGGTGCGCATGTCATGGAAGTGGTTCAACAGGAAGCACCTGATGCGGTGTTACTTGACATCATGCTGCCCAACGTTGACGGCCTGACGTTGTGCCAGAACTTGCGCACGTGGTATCAAAAGCCCATCATCCTTTTCACCGCAAATGACAGTGAAATCAAGCACATCTTGGGTCTGGAATTGGGTGCAAATGATTACATTGTGAAAACGACATCACCTTCTATTTTACTGGCACGGCTTCATTCACAATTGCGCCAGTACCAACCCACACAATCCACCGCCGTCCCAAGCAATTCATTGATTCGCATTGGTCAATTGACGATCGATAAAACGAATCGCACAGTACTCATCGGTTCAGACAACATCAACCTGTCCTCCTCTGACTTCGATATGCTGTGGCTGCTGGCCTGCCATGCAGGTGAAATACTGACACGCGATCAACTTCTTCGCGCAACGCGTAACATTGATTATGATGGGCTTGACCGCAGTATTGACATTGCCATTTCACGCTTACGCAAAAAACTATTGGATGATGCCGATGAGCCCGCCCGCATCAAAACCATTCGCAACAAAGGTTACCTGCTGTCGCCCTCAGGCTGGAATTAAGGAGACCTCGCATGCGCCGCACTTTCATTAAATTTTATGTCATTTTATTGGGTTGCCTTTTAACCATTTCCATTTTATTTGGTGCCGTTTATAAAAATGCGATTGATGAAGTCAGCGAAAATTATTTAGGTGACTTACTGGCCACCGTATTGAACCTCATTGGCACAGAATTGCACGAATTGCCACCCGATCAATGGAAGGCGGCTTTACAAGAACGTCACCTCGACACCACATTCAGCCTCGACATTCAGCCTGCCAACACCTACAAACTGGATCCCGAGTCCGTCATCGCTTTGAACAAAGGGGACATCATTGCGTTAACCGATGACAACATGTATTTGCAAAAAATACAAGGCAGTGATTACGTTGTGATTGCAGGCCCCGTCAGTTATGCCTTTTTTTTAGAACAACTCGCATGGGTTGATTATGCTTTATTCATGGCGATTGCTTTATCGTTGGCCATTCCTGTGTACTTTTGGATGCGCCCACACTGGCGCGACTTGAGCACATTGGAAGCTGCGGCCAGAAATGTCAGCAATGGCGACCTATCCACACAAGTTCAGCTCAATCCACGCTCCGATGTGCAACCGATTGGATTGGCATTCAATCAAATGACGGGCAGCATTCAAGAGCTCGTCGCTCGACAAGACACATTGATTCACGACATTGCCCACGAAGTGCGCACGCCTCTGGCACGGCTGCGCTATCGGCTGGCGCTGCAAGAAACACCCGATCCAGCCACCGCACAGATGCATGATGACATCGATGACATTGACTCATTGATCGAAGAACTCTTGTTTAGGGCACGGGTGGATTCAACTCCCGCAGAGCGCCAAACCTTTCCTGCGTTGGCTTGGCTGAATGAGCGCATGACACAGGCGGCGCTCAACGCAGAACCACACCTCATGTGGCAAGCCGATGCGGAACCACATTCAGGCTTAATTCAAGCGAATGCCACTCTCATCACACGGGCTTTGGACAACCTGCTCAACAACGCCAAACGTTTCGCCAAAACCACAATCATTGTCCGCTGGACAGAGACCCAAGATCACCAGCAACTCACAGTCGAAGACGACGGCACTGGCATCCCGACAGAGCAACGAACGCAAATTTTTGAGCCCTTCATGCGCTTGGACAACAGCCGAACGCGCGCAACAGGTGGGCATGGTCTGGGCTTGGCCATTGTGGCCTCAATTGCCAAAGCCCACGGTGGTCAAGCGCGCGTGACTGACAGCCCACTTGGCGGTGCGCTGTTCAGCATGCAGTGGCCAAAGACCAATTTGCCATCCCTTTAACCACCCCTTAAACCCGCCACGCATTGAACGGCATCATTGAACTACATCATGTTACAAATCACAACATCATCGCTACATACACCCCAAGCCACCCTCTTTATAATTCGTTTCATGAAAGCCTCCTCTGCTTTCATTTGTCACTTACTTACTTTTAAGGATCCATCATGAAAAAAATCATCGCCTTCGTTTTGACTGCTGCTTTTGGTTTGACCTCAATCAATAGTTTTGCCAATACTTCTACAGCGGCCGCCACTCCAGCAGCAGTTAAAGTCCCCCAAGCTGCCCATAAAGCCAAACATCATAAAACGGCCAAACACCACCACGCACACAAAGCATCTGCTGCCAAAAAAATGGCACCTGCCGCTAAAAAATAAGAACCTCCTTAAAAAGCGTGCATCAATGGCGCTCAACACACAAGGGTGCCTGAACAGGCACCCTTGTGTGTTTCGACCTTTTTGCTGAAAGGAAGCCTCATGAAAACCCTTTTAATCCTGATGCTGCCCCTGTGTGGACTCATCACCCTCAACAGTTTTGCCCATGACGTGATGCCCGCCCTTCACTCCTATCATCAGTCGTCCACAAGCACTCAAATGACACCGTTGATCACACGCCATCACATCCACAGGGCCGCATCGGCCAAAAAAATAAATCCCATTTAAATGGCTTAAGCCATTAATGCCGAAGCCATCCATTTCACTTGAATCTTGTCGGCGACTGTATTTTTAATTTGCCCATGCCCTGACTCATCAGTAACGATACAATGGACACAAAGCCCTGTCATTATGAAAGAATACATTTCGAAACCACACATCTGTCACTGCAACAACACCCACAGGACATCCCATGACCCTAAAAAAACACCGAGCCCCCGCCAACCTAACCAAACGCCTGTTTCGGACAGAATGGGAATACCTCACGCAAGATGAACGAGACACCATTGAAAAGGCACTACACCGCATCAGCATCCCACGCGACACCAACCATGAGTTTGAAGAGAAAAGCACTTTTGGCCAGCGTGCCGCCGACGGCATCGCTTCATTTGGTGGCTCATGGACATTCATCATTCTATTTTCAATCGTTTTATTGCTGTGGGCTTTCATCAACACCGAAGTACTCGGCCCACGACACGAAGCATTTGACCCCTATCCCTATGTCTTCCTGAATTTAATTTTATCCATGCTGGCCGCCCTCCAAGCCCCAGTCATCATGATGAGTCAGAACCGTCAGAGTGCACGCGATCGATTGGATGCAGAAATCGACCATGAGGTGAATGTGCGAGCGGAATTGACCGTGCGAGACCTCGATGCACGCATGATGGACATCGAAAGCAAACTGGACCTGATCCACGAATCATTGATGCGGAACAAATAGCATTCAGCAATGCCACCCCACACCAAGGCATGAACGGCTATAATTACGGTCAATCCGTCATTTAATCATTTATAAAAAAGCCACACATGTCCATTCAATGGTTCCCAGGTCACATGAATTCAGCGCGCACCAAAGCCGCTGAAACCATGGAAACGACCGACCTCGTCATCGAAGTACTCGATGCCCGCTTACCTCAGGCATCGAGCAACCCCATCGTGCACGAACTGCGCATACACCGCCAACGCCCATGCTTAAAGATTTTAAATAAATCAGATCTCGCCGACCCTGCCGCCACCAAAGCATGGATTGAACATTTCAACGCGCAAAAAAACACCCACGCCATCGCATTGAGCTGCAAAAACCCAGCAGAAGTGCACAAAATTCCAAACATTTGCCGCAACATCGCCCCCCATCGCAACGACTCCACCAAACCATTGCGCATGATGATCATGGGCGTACCCAATGTTGGCAAATCAACCCTGATGAACGCATTACTGAAAAAACGCGTGGCCAACGTCGGCGATGAACCGGCCGTCACCAAAACACAACAGCGCTTACTGCTGGGCAAAGACATGGTACTGGTTGACACCCCAGGCATGCTGTGGCCCAAAATCGCCATGCCATCCGATGGCCTCATGCTCGCCGCCAGCCATGCGGTCGGCACAAATGCGGTCTTTGAAGACGAAGTCGCCATTTATTTGGCTGACCTGTTGCTCGTGCGTTACCCCGCTTTAATCAACAAACGCTTCAAAACCGATGACATCGAAACAGCAGACGGTGTCGGCCTCATCGAACACATCGCCAAAAAACGCGGCTACCGCCTCAAAGGGGGTGCGCTCGATTTTGACAAAGCCGCGCACGCACTGTTGCTCGACTATCGCAGCGGTGCAATTGGTCGCATCAGTTTAGAAACCCCCACCAGCCGTGCTGAAAGCTTAATCGCCTTCCAACACGAACAAGCTGAAAAAGAAGCCAAAAAAGCACAAATCGAAAAAGAACGTGCCGAAAAAGCCAACCGAGGCAAACGCGACAGCCAACAACCCAGCGAATGATCAGTGAAAAGCTCATTTTGTGTTCTGCGAACACATGGGGCTCACATTGCACTTTCCGCATTGCACCATCAAATAACAGAACGCACGTACATATAAATGATATTCTTCTGATTGACAAATCCTCATTGGTAACACAATCAGCCTCAGGAGACACACCATGCGTACCCCCGTTTTCAGCCGCAAAGTTTTACCCCTCATCCTCACCAGCGCGCTCATGGGCGCGCATTTTTGCGCCCATGCCTATGATGGCGTGGTGATTTTTGGCGACAGCCTGTCAGACGGTGGTATTTACGGCAGCCGCTTCACCACCAATCCCGGCCTTACTGCGGCGGAATATTTCGCCCAAGGTCTGGGCTACACCACAACCACGTCGACCACTGGCGGCACCAACTACGCCCAAGGCGGCGCACGTGTGAGCTCACCTTCAGCCTCAACCCCAGCAGGCTTCGCACAACGCCCCGTATCCACCCAGCTGACGGAATACCTCAGCAGCACAGGCGGCCTTGCAAGCAACAATTCAGTCTATGTCATTCAAGGGGGCGCCAATGATTTGTTCCAAAACTTGGCCATGGTACAAGCAGGCGCAATGACCCAAGCGGAACTTCAACAAAGCATCATCAGCACAGGCAGCTCTTTTGCACAACAAGTCGCCACATTACAGGGCGCGGGTGCAAAATACATCGTCGTTCCGAATGTGCCCAATCTCGGTGCCACCCCAGCATTCGCAGGCGCACTGTCCAGCACGGGTGCAGCTGTTTCTGCTGGATACAATACGGTTGTACAAAAGGCATTGGTCGCTTATGGTGCAAATGTCATTGCGATCGACACCTTTGGTTTAATCAACGAAGTGGTGGCCAATCCCAGCCTGTACGGTTTCACCAATGCCACCACGCCTGCATGCACCACCCCAACCTCACTGGTGTGCTCACCCGCCACATTGGTCAGCCCAAATGCCGCCAACACATACGTTTTCGCCGATGGCGTTCACCCAACCACTGGCGCGCAAAAGCTGGAGTCTCAATACATGTTGTCGGTCATCAATGCGCCCACACAAATGAGCTTACTGTCTGCTGCCCCACTGGCAGGCGGCATGAGCCGTCAACGCACACTGGCAGCCAATATGCCGCACGCAGGCAACAGCACATGGCACACGTTTGTGGATTACGATCACACGCCCACCAAATACGGCGAAGCCAAAAGCACCGCCAATACATTTTTGACGGGCATCGACCGAGGCGTGGGCACGGGTCGTGCGGGCCTGAGCGTGGGCTATCAAAAATACAGCACATCGTTTGGCACAAATGCAGGTGGTTTTGACATCAAAGAACCATCGGTCGGCCTGTACTACAGCCACGGCATTGGTGCGGATGGTGAAAACGGCAACCTCCTCGCTTCCCTCAGCTATGGGCATTTGAAGGTCTCCAACCTCAAACGCAACATCAGTCTCGGCAATGCGACACGCGCTGAAACAGGCGAAACCAGCGGCCACCATTGGTCACTCGGTTTGGCCGCAGACGTCACCGCCGGGACTTTTGCCAACCGACGCGTCAGCCACGGCCCCACAGCCAGTTTGAGTTACGAAGACATCAAACTCAATGCATTCGATGAAACCAGCGGCACCAGCACGGCCATGAGCTATGGTGCACAATCACGTCGTGGTTTTTTAGCCTCATTGGGTTATCAAGTGAAAGGGCATTTTGGCCGCATCTCACCCTACGCCAAAGTGGCTTATGAATTCAATGGCACACGCGGTTCAGATGTGAATGCCCACGTGAAAACTGCTTACAGCAGCTTCACCACACCCGCACTGGAAACCAGTGATGGTTTCCGTGCTGAACTGGGTGCAGCCATGAACATCAGCCCAATGGTCAATGCGCACGTGGGCTTGGGCAGCACCTTTGGTAAAGACTCGGGTAAGGAAACATCATTGAACATCGGTGTGGATGCAAAGTTTTAAATTCTGATACAGCCCCTGATACAGCCCCTGACAAGCAGTCAGCATGCTTGTATTTTGTAAAAAGCCAGTCACATTTGACTGGCTTTTTACATCGCTTTTCTGTGGCAAATATTCATGGTAAATATTTCATGGCATCCACTCATGATGACATGTGCAAACAAACCGATGTTTAGGGAGCCTCTAAAATTTGATCTTTGATTTGATCTTTGAATAGGCAGTAGCGACTTTATAACCCGCTCCGTCATTCCCGCATGGGGTTGGCGGGAATCCAGCCAAACGCGAAGCGTTTGCTTTACCTTTGTTAATCAAAGTATTAAGGTGCGCGTTGCGCCCCACTGGATTCCCGCCAACCCGATGCGGGAATGACGGCACGGGATATTTTAGTGAATGGTTTATGCTGAAATTCTTTTCTAGAGGTCACCTTTGTGTCCAGTTTCAGTTGAGGCTTTTTGATTTTTTACAGCCTCCTCACTCAAAACACCTCGCCTTAAACAAACAACCGCATGCCTCGATCAGCTCAGTAAGCACCAGCAGGCTTTATGTTTAACGGTGTTTTTGCTCATCGCGCACAAATACCAATTGAGTCGCCCCATGCTTGCCCTTTTTCTCTTCTAAAAAGCGATAACCTTCCTCAGAAAAATCTTTCAACAATTCTGGCTTGCTAATTTTATGTTGCACGACCCAACGTGCCATCACCCCACGCGCACGTTTGGCAAAAAAACTGATGATTTTATATTGGCCATTTTTTTCATCTTGAAACACAGGTTGAATCACAGGATATTGCAAGGTACTTAATGACACCGCTTTAAAATATTCATCTGATGCCAAGTTAATCAGGTGCTTAGATCTATGTGTTGACAGTTCCTCATTCAAGTGCGCTGCCAACGTTTCACCCCAAAATGCATACAAGTTCGCGCCTTGCTCATTCGCCAAAGCCGTGCCCATCTCCAAGCGATAAGCGCGCATGAAATCCAAAGGGCGCAGCAGGCCGTACAACCCCGACAAAATCCGCACATGGCCTTGAGCCACTTTCAACTCTTTTCCACTTAAAGTGCTGGCATTGAAACCTTCATACACATCGCCGTTAAATGCCAAAATCGCCTGTTTGGCAGACCCGAAATCAAATGTAGGCTGCCACTCATTGTTACGCGCCACATTCAATGTGGCCAATTTATCCGACAAATGCATGAGATGCGCCAAAGCGGGCACATCATAAGCCCGTAATAACTCAATCAACGCAGTCGATTGTTCAACAAACAGGGGTTGAGTTGCCGTTTGAATGTGCGGCGGGGTGTCAAAATCTAAACTTTTGGCAGGGGATAAAACAATCAGCATGAAGGTCCTTGGTGTGGCACTGCGGCCATGTAAATTTTCTAATAAACAGCCGTCATTTAACCATATTCACGCGTAAAATGCACAAACGCGCTGTGCGCCGACTTTTTCACGGATGACCATGATTTCACGTTTCTACCTTCCGCAGCCATGGGCTGCACTCAACACCCCCTTCACCTTAAGCGACGATATTTTTCGTCACGCCATCACCGTACTGCGTTTGCGTGTTGGCGATACTTTCGTCGTGTTCGACGGGGCGGGTCAAACGGCTCAAGCACATGTGGTCAGTGTCGAGAAAAAATCAGCCCAAGCCCAACTCACAAGCATGGCGCAACACAGTGTGGAATCCAATCTGCACATCACATTGGCACAATGCTTGTCCTCTGCCGACAAAATGGACTGGACCATCGAAAAAGCTGTTGAGCTCGGGGTCAACCGCATCGTTCCACTTTTCTCTGCCCGCAGTCAAATCAAACTCTCCGCCGAACGGGCTGAAAAAAAAACGGAGCATTGGCAACGCATTGTCCTCGCAGCATGCGCACAAAGCGGACGCAACACCCTGCCAGAGCTCAGCGCACCAATGCCACTGAATGCATTTTTAAGTTCAGAAAAACCCAACGACAGCTACAAGCTCATGCTGCACCCACGCAATGCACATCCCCTCAAAAGCCTTGTCGCACCCAGGCCCACACAAGCGATCATGGTGTTGATCGGTCCAGAAGCGGGGTTTGATGACAATGAATTCAACAATGCTCAGGCTGCACAGTTCACCCCAACTTTAATCGGCCCTCGCATCTTGCGCACCGAATCGGCGGGGCTGGCGACCATTGCTGCACTGCAAACAATGTGGGGCGACTTTTAAAGGTCATCGTTCATCATGTGTGCCCCCCAAAACAAAGCACGTCCCTGAGCAACATGCATATTAATTTTATGCTAAAAACTGGTACGCTCGTTCACACAAGCCATAACTTCATGCTAATATTCGCGCATGCGTCGGGTCGAAGACACCCACCGCAGCTCGCAGCGAAAAGCAATTGCTTGATTAAGGCTTGATTGTTTTTCACTTCTATTAAAAGCAATACAGATCAAAGGACACATCATGGGTTTATTAGACGGACTTTTAGGCGCAGCTTTGGGTGGCAACAGCGGCGGCGGCATCCAAGGTGCTTTGTTGCAAGCGGTACTTAGCCAAGTCTTGGGCGGTGGTCAAAGCAACAACGCCAACAGTGGCTTGGGCGGCATGCTCGGCGGCTTGTTGGGTGGCGGTCAACAGCAGCAAAGCGGTGGCGGTTTGGGCGGCTTACTCGGCGGTTTACTGGGTGGTGGCGGCGCCAACACAGCCGACGTGCACAACCAAGCAGCAGGTGGTTTGGGCAATTTGACAGGGTGAATTAAACTACGAAAGGCAATTTTCAAAAAGATTCGAGCTAAGCGCTTG
>ERZ724525.2456-NODE-2456-length-10620-cov-8.679319_pt1 | contig 10620 bp, 11 predicted proteins | sample MGYA00376058_ERZ724525 | MGnify/ENA primary metagenome ERZ724525 (study PRJEB28724, sample SAMN07190888) | wastewater metagenome | isolation source: influent of sewage treatment plant in Hong Hong | place: USA: Christiansburg, Virginia | collected 2016-03-01 ... | reverse complement strand
CCCTCTGCACAGCACCTTTTGAACGACATCCCTCATGCCGATTGGCAACGCTTTTTGTGTGTCGAACCTGTGGTGTTGACACCCAAAACTTTAGCGGTCGGTGAGACTTGGGTGGGCCGCTTCACCATCACATTGATTGATGACATCAAGTGATGACTCAGTTGATTGAATTAGTTGATTGAATTATTGGCAATTATTTATGGCTCTTAAGCACACGATTTTTAAGGTTGAACTGGCGATCGCTGACATGGATCGACATTATTACGAAACCCACAGTTTGACGGTGGCGCAACACCCCTCTGAGACGGAGGAGCGCATGATGGTGCGGATTTTTGCCTTTGCGCGACATGCGCATGAGCGTTTGGTCTTTGCCAAAGGGCTGTCGGTCGACGATGAACCCGATCTGTGGCACATCGATTACACGGGTGATATTCTGACGTGGATCGATGTGGGTTTGCCCGATGAACGGCGCATCCGCAAGGCGTGCGGTCGTTCAAATGAGGTGATGGTGTATTTATACGGTGGCAACATCGCCGACATGTGGTGGAAGGACAATGAAAGCAAGGTCAAGTCCTTGTCCAAAGTGTCGGTGTTCAATTTACCCGACACCAGCGCATTGACGGCCATGGCAAAGCGCAACATGCAATTGCAATATTCCATCCAAGATGGTGAAGTGTGGCTGAGCGATGCGCAGGACGCACATTCAATCGTGGTGGACACATTGCAATTGGCGAACGCTTAAGCAAGGTGAGGGAAAAGCAAAGCAGCACTTGCTGGCCGACCACCGTTTAAAGGTGAGACAAAGCGTGGGTCACATGGGCGCTCACCGATACCATTCAGTGATCCCATTCACCGATGCCACATGGTGGTCATTTTATAAAGCAGCCCAAATGATCATTTGGTGTTTGTGGGTAGTGTTTAGTGGTTAAGGGTTAAGCAGTTGTTGCACATCGTGTGCAATGATTGGGGCGGTTGTGCCGTAAGGAATGGACACACGGGTGCGGCCTTCGCTGTCGATCAAGTAGGCGTTTGCACTGTGATTCATTGTGTAGAATGGCCCAGTGCCTACTTTTTCATAGACGATGTTGAAATCCTTGGCAATTTTTTGTGTGTTGTCTGGGCTGGTGTATGCACCGATCACGGCGGGGTCAAATGCCGCAGCATAGGCTTTTAAGACTTCTGGCGTGTCTCGCTCGGGGTCGATGCTGACAAAAACGATGCGCAGACGATCGGCATCTGCTTTATTTTTAATCAACTCTTGCTTGACCAATTTCATTGTGCCCAACGTGGTCGGACACACATCTGGACATTGCGTGAAGCCAAAAAACAACGCTGTGACTTGATTCGGCGCGGGTGCGCTGAGTTGTACCGTGCCACCACTGGCGTTTTTGAGCTCCACTTGAGTCGCGTAGCCTGAGCCGGTCACATTTTGATTGAGGAGTTGAGGAGAGGGTCGGCATGCGCCCAAAACGATCGCACAGGTGAGGGCCAAGCCCATCGCTTTGAAGGCCGACAATAAGGTCATGCGCCCCGTCATGATTGCGTTCATTTATAAGTTCTCCGTTGTTCAAGTTGCGAAGTTAGGCTTTCGAGCGACACCGTGTGCGTGCCCGACAATGGCTTTGATGCGCGGACTTGCCAAACCTGACCATACAGCACCTGTAAGCTGAGTTCGCGTAAGCCTTGATCAAAAAGCTGCTGCAATTTTCCACGCCAGACCTCACGTGCCGCCCCATCCATGCCCCTCAATTGTGGCAACAGGGCATTGATGTCATGCCACATTGTGGCGCAATCGGCATACGTCAAGGGCACAGACTCGACGTCCAACACCGGCAAGCCAAAATGCAACACTTGTAAACGCGCGCCCGCATCCATGATGTTCGGCCAATGGGCGAGCAGCTCAAGCCATTCGGGTTGCGCGTTGACCAACTCGGGTAAGCCACCCGCCGCAAAAGTTGCAAACAACAACACACCTTCATCGGCAAACCATTTTGGGAAAAGCTCAAAATCGTTTAACACATCCTCGGAAGCCTCCAACACGAGCGGTGCAAACACCAATTGTGCGGCAGGCTGGTGGGGCGCGTGTGCAGTCAACTGTGCCCATGTGATGGGGTTCACTTGTGCGCCCACGTTTAAGGTCTTTTTTAAGCGCGAAAACAAAGAGGGTGCCTCACGGTGGGCATTGAGTTGCCATTGTGACAGCGGCGCATTTAAACCTTCGCTGACAAAAGCTTCTGGCGGCAAAGGTGCAAGGCTGATTTCGCGCATCAAGGCAGGTAAAATTTTAATTGACACACTGCGCTCAATCAAGCCACGCGCAACATAATGCACGAGGGCGGCGGGGATGCTGGGCAGGGCTGAGGTTGGTTTTTGAGGCGTGGGCATGGCGTGGTATGATGCACAAATGGAAAACCACATTCTAACATGGTCACGCACCCAAACGATACGCGTCCGCAACCAACTGGCACGCTGGGTCGGCGGCTGTGTGTACTGCGGCGGCTCGGGTGCGGCATGTGCTTTTTCCCCGAGGCTGTGCGCACCCTGCGCCGACAAACTGACGGGGCTGAATGTTCACCGCTGCGGACAGTGTGCCGTGATGTTGATGACCGATGATGCGTTGTGTTTGCCGTGCATGCAGTCACCCCCTGCCTTGCGTTATGTGTTTGCCTTCGCCGATTATCACTCGGTGATGCAGCATTTGATTTTGAATTATAAATTCCACAATATGCTGCACGCCGCCCCCGTGCTCGCAGACATGCTACATGCGGCGTTGACCTTGTACGCACAACACCTGCGCCCTGATGTGATTGTGCCTGTGCCACAGTTCGATGGCTTGACCCACATGCGCGGTTTTGTGCCTTTGTTGCACATTGTGCGGCAGGTCGATGTTCAAAGACTGTGGCTCAATCCACCCCAAATTCAAGCCAACGCGGTGATTCGCTTGCATCACGCCCATTTACAAGTCTCAAGCGCCCCTGAGCAACGCCGCCAACAAATTAAAAACGCCTTTGCGGCCGCCTGTGATTTTACGGGGCAACAGGTGTTGCTGATTGATGATGTGTACACCACGGGCGCAACGCTGAATGAGCTGGCACGTGTTTGCTTGGAAGCGGGCGCGAAAAGCGTCGATGCGCTTGTGTTGGCACGTGGGCGCAAAGTAAAATAGCGATCATACCGTGTGGTCAATGGCTCACATGCCACCCGCCGCGACGGCCCTCACTTGCGAAAGCCACAATGAACGCTGAAGACATCACCCAGTTGTACCGCCAAAAAAATTATGCCTTGGCCGAAAAAGAGGCCAAAGCAGCATTGCTGCTGGATCCCAACAACGTGCATTTGCTGTACATTTATGCCTTGATCATGTCTGCGCAAATGCAATTCGCGCCCGCTCTGGGTGCATGCAGTCGGATTTTGAAACAAGAACCCAACCATGCTTACGCTCTATCTGCACTGGTGACCTGCTGTGTGCAACTGGGCTTACCCGATTTGGCCGAAGCACACATTCAACAATGCTCACAAACGGACTCACCCACCACTCAATCATGGCTGGCAGGGCTGTACGGTAGCTTGGCCATGTACGATCATGCCATCGACAGCCAAAGCAAGGTTTGCGCGGCACACCCCAATGACCCTTATGCTAGGTACATGCTGGGCACATTGCAAATGAGTGCGGGTCTGGTCGATGAGGGCATGCGCAACTACCAACACCATGCCAGCCGCAACATGGTGCGTACTTACCGCGCCGACATGTTGAACAACGGCTGGGGCATTGAAAAGTATTGGGAAGGGGAGTCGGTCGCAGGCAAAACCATTTTGATTTGCCCCATGGGTGGTTATGGTGATTTCATGCAATTTTGCCGCTATGTCAAAGCACTCAAAGACATGGGGGCGGCGCGTGTTTTGGGACTGATGGGCAATCCACGCATTCATGGCTTGCTCCGTTCATGTGCGAATTTGGAAGTGATCGAACACCATGAAAGGCACGAATTTGACTTTTGGACGGATCCATTTGGACTGTGTGCTTACCTTCAGCCCCAACACGGCTTCATGTCGCAAGACCATTATTTGACAGCACCCTCATCGGATTGGGCCAATCAAACGGTTCAAACCATTCAAGCGCGCGCTGCAGGCAAACGTTGCATTGGCATTTCATGGTACAGCGACACCGCAGATGCAGGCACACGCAGTGTGCCTTTGGCGACGCTACTGCCGTTGTTTGGCCTGCCCGACATCCATTGGGTCATCATGCAACGTGGTTTGGCGCTGGAAGAGTTTCGCGCCTCTGGTTTAGACCAAATCTGCTCCATCGTCAGCGAGGATGCCACTTTTGATGACACGGCGGCCATTGTCAATCAGCTCGAAGCCGTGGTCAGCATTGATTCATACATGACGCACCTCACCGCCGCCATCGGCAAACCCGTGTATTTCATGGCCAGTCGCGCACTCGATTGGCGACACATGAACAATGAAACGCAATCGCCGTGGTACCCGCGCACCACCATCGTCCGTCAACCCATGATTGGCGATTGGCGCAGTGTGGTGCAACAACTGAGTACTTTGCTGACCTCACCCAACGCTTAACCCCTTAGAAAAACGCCACACATGTTCAATCTCGTCCTCGTTCAGCCCGAAATCCCACCCAACACCGGCAACATCATCCGCTTGTGCGCCAACACTGGCGCACAACTTCACCTCATCAAACCGCTTGGTTTCCCACTGGATGATGCACGCATGCGCCGCGCAGGGTTGGATTACCATGAGTTTTCTGATTTGAAAGTGTACGAAGACTGGCTGGATTTCATCACCACCGCGCAACCCGAAGCCGCACGGATGTTTGCCTTGACCACCAAAGGCTCGCACGTGCTGTCGGAAACACGTTTTCAAGCCAACGACTGGTTTATTTTTGGCTCTGAAACCAGCGGCCTACCCGACCATGTGCGTGATTTTTTCCCTTTGACGCAGCGCATCCGCTTGCCCATGATGCCAAACAACCGCAGCTTAAATTTGTCCAACACAGCGGCCATCATTGTTTATGAAGCATGGCGGCAATGTGGTTTTGCAGGTGGGCAATAAGCGGTGAGTGGACTTTCAGAATCCGAACAGCGCCAAATTGATTGGCATGCCCCATGGTTGGCGCACATCTCAGAACGTGCGGAGCTGGCCGGCAGTGCAGATTTAATGGCCGCACTCAATCAGTGCCTTGCGGGCACCTCATCTGTGACGGGCGCGGGAAAACCCTTGCATTTCATCCCGCAAGATGACCTGCCCGAGGGTGAGGCGTATGAGGCACACATTGCGGCCACAGGCGGTGTGCCGACTCGCTTAAATTTGCATGATTTCTTCAACGCATGCATCTGGTTGACCTTTCCCAAAACCAAAGCAGTGCTCAATCAACGTCAAGCTGAACAGCTCAAACACTTCGGCGTGCAACACACACGCGGGATGGCACGCGACGCCCTGACGCTGTTCGATGAAAATGCGGCCCTTTTGGTGGTGAGTGACCCCCACATTGGCCATGCGCTGCGTGCTTTTGATTGGCACCATGCGCTGATCGCCTCGCGTGTGGATTGGGATGATCCATTCACGCCCCGCGCCGATGCGAAAGCCGTGCTGCACGCTTTCGGCCATGCGCTCATGGAAAAGCTCACCGCACCGCGCAAGGCGATTTGTGCCCACACATGGGTGATGCAAGTCGATGCGGATTGGTTTTCATTGCCACCAGCAGCGCGTTTGCTTGCACTGGACGCGATTTTGGCACAACAGATTCAAGCATGGGACATCAACCCGCGTGATTTTTGCCCACTGCCGATGCTCGGCGTACCGCATTTTTGGGCGGACAATGCGGACGAAACGTTTTACAATGACGAACGCGTGTTTCGCAGTGGGCGAATGCGTTTACAGACATCCACGCAGGGTGAGTGAGATCCTCTCAGCCTGCGCATACAACCGCCACCTCATTCCTTAAAGGCACATCATGGCAGTCAATTTCCCCAGCATCCATGCTGAACAACTCCACCCCGTCGCAGGCGTTGAACTTGGTTTCGCCCAAGCCGGCATTCGCAAAGCCGACAAAAAAGACGTGTTGGTGATTCGCCTCGCCGAAGGCACATCCGTTTCAGGCGTGTTCACCACCAACGCCTTCTGCGCCGCGCCTGTGCGCGTGTGCAAAGCCCATTTGGCGCAACGCGACAGCATCCGCGCCTTGGTGGTCAACACAGGCTGCGCCAATGCAGGCACAGGTGCACTGGGTTTGGCCAACGCGGAAAAAACATGTGCTGAATTGGCACAATTGCTGGGTTTCAAAGACGAACAAGTGCTGCCATTTTCCACGGGCGTGATCCTTGAACACCTGCCCATGGATCGCCTGCTCGCGGGTCTGCCTGCGGCCATCGCCAATTTAAAAGAAGACAATTGGTACAACGCCGCGCAAGCCATCATGACCACCGACACCTTGCCCAAAGCAGTGTCCAAGCAAATCACCTTACAAGGCAAAACCATCACACTCACCGGCATTTCCAAAGGTGCGGGCATGATTAAACCGAACATGGCCACCATGCTCGGCTACCTCGCCACCGATGCAGGCATCGCTCAAACCGATTTAGACGCCCTCACCAAAACCATCGCTGACGGCTCATTCAACAGCATCACCATCGACGGCGACACCTCAACCAATGACTCATTCATCGTCATGGCCACAGGTCAAAGCGGTGTCATGCTTGAACAAGGCACGGCCGATTTTGAACTGTTCGCCACCGCCCTGCAAGCCACGGCCACCGAACTCGCCCAACTCATCGTGCGCGATGGCGAAGGCGCCACCAAATTCATGAGCATCGTCGTCGAGCAAGCCGAAAATTATACTGAAGCCAAACGCATCGCCTACAGCGTGGCGCATTCTCCTTTGGTCAAAACCGCCTTCTACGCCAGCGACCCCAATTTGGGTCGCATCCTTGCCGCCATCGGCTATGCTGGCGTGAAAGATTTGGATGTCGACGCGATTGATTTGTATTTGGATGATGTCCACGTCGCCACCCAAGGCGGCCGCCACCCCGACTACACCGAAGCCCAAGGTCAAGCCGTCATGAACCAAGCCGAAATCACCGTGCGCATTGTTTTGAATCGCGGCGAGGTCAATGCCACTGTGTGGACGTGTGATTTTTCACATGAATATGTAACGATTAATGCGGACTATCGGAGCTGATGCACATAGAAAAAACGGGAAAAGCAATCACTGGCTTTTCCCGTTTCTCTTTAGCCTTTTTGACCACAGTTCAGCTTGGGACACATCGCCCCGCGATGCATTTTTTTAATCGAACTTGATCCACATGAACAACTTTTTATTAAATCACACCCTCCAAAAGCTCAGCGATGCACTTGATCGCGCCCAACTTTTACTGCCTTCAACGGCTCAAGATGTCGATTGGTCATGCCACGCCTACCTCTGGCAAGTACGCCATGGACGCGGTTACCTCGAAGGCTTGCAAGAGCCGCGCTTGCAAAATCTGGATGAGCTTAAATCCATTGATCGGCAAAAAAACGCGGTGTTACAAAACACCTTGCAATTCATTCATCGACTGCCTGCCAACCATGTGTTGCTCACGGGCGCACGCGGGACGGGTAAATCGTCATTGGTGCGGGCGTGCTTGGCGGCCTATGCCGCACAAGGGCTGCGGGTGATTGAGGTTGAAAAAGACCATTTGCATGACCTGCCGCTGATTGTTGATTTGATTCGCCATCGACCCGAACGCTTCATTGTCTTTTGCGATGACCTGTCATTCGAAACGCAAGACACGGGTTACAAATCTTTAAAAACCGTGCTCGATGGTTCATTCAATGGTTATGCCGAAAATGTCTTGGTCTACGCGACATCAAACCGCCGCCATTTGCTGCCTGAGTACGACACGGACAATTTGGGCTATACGCACACGACAGACAATGAACTGCATCCATCCGAAACGGTGGAGGAGAAAATTGCGCTGTCTGAGCGATTTGGCCTGTGGTTGAGCTTTTATCCCTTCAAGCAGGATGATTATTTGGACATCGTTGCCGATGCGCTCCAGCGTTTGGGTTGGTCGGCCAGCAATGACGAAGAGGCTTTGGCGATGCGCACAGAGGCTTTACAGTTCACCCTTGAGCGCGGTTCACGCAGTGCACGCGTGGCGCAACATTTTGCCCGTCAATGGGCAGGACAGCATTTATTCAAACAGGTTCAAGCATGACAGTGAGCACAACAACTCCAGTCAAACGCATCGATGTCGCGGTCGGCGTGCTGCGCAATGCACAGGGTGAATATTTATTTGCACAACGCCCCGAGGGCAAACCCATGGCGGGTTACTGGGAATTTCCAGGCGGCAAAGTGGAGGCGGGCGAATCCATTCATGATGCATTGGCGCGGGAGTTGCATGAGGAGCTGGGCATCGACATTGGCGACTCAAGGCACTGGCTGGAGGTTGAGCATGTCTATCCACATGCCCATGTGCTGCTGCATTTTCGCATCATCACAGAGTGGCAAGGTGAACCACATGGCCGCGAAAACCAAGACCTGCATTGGCAAACATTGCGGGTCAATGCCGATGGTTCGGTTGACACGCCATCCACCGAGCCCATTTTGCCTGCCACGGTGCCATTGTTGTCGCGTTTGGCGCAGCTCTAAACCCATTGTGTTACGTAGTTTGCACAGCAGCATGTAAAGTTTTTTAAAGCCCTTTTTCTGACTCCATTTTTCTGATACTGTTTAACGGTGGTGTCGCATGTTTCAACGCCACACCCATGCACAATAATAATTCAGCAGCACCCACACGTGCTGAAATTCACCAATGGAGTCAGACACATGGCACACGCCCAATTCAAACATTCCCCTTTTCTTACATTGCTCGCCCTCACAGGGCTTGGTTTCTCACTGCCATCACTGGCGTATGATGCCAATCCTGAGGCGGCCAGTGGCTTTACCACCGGCAAAACCGCAGTTGCCGCGAAAAAATTCATGGCCGCCACCGCCAATCCTCTGGCGACCAATGCCGCCTATGACATGCTCGCCAAAGGCGGCTCGGCTGTGGATGCCGCCGTTGCGGCACAAATGGTGTTGGGCTTAACCGAGCCACAATCTTCGGGCATCGGTGGCGGCGCGTTTTTGTTGACGTTTGATGGCAAGAAAGTGGTCAATTATGATGGCCGTGAAACCTCACCCAAAGCCGCCACTGAAAAACTATTTCAAACCGACGCCGGTGCAGACATGGCATTTTATGATGCCGTGGTGGGTGGTCGCTCCGTCGGTGTTCCTGGTGCGGTGGCAATGTTGGAGCTGGCTCACAAACGTGAGGGCAAATTGCCTTGGGCGACTTTATTTCAACCGGCCATTAAGCTGGCAACCGAAGGTTTTGCCATTTCACCACGCTTGAATACTTTGCTCACCAGCGAAAAATACTTGAACAAAGATGATGCTGCGAAAGCCTACTTTTATCAAGAAGATGGCATCACACCCAAAGCCACAGGCACCATTTTAAAGAACCCTGAGTACGCCGCTGTCCTCAAAACCATCGCCGCTCAGGGTGCGAAAGGCCTGCTCACGGGTGAGGTCGCTCAAGCCATCGTCAACAAAGTCAATCATCACCCGACCAATCCAGGCAAGCTGAGCATGGCCGACATGGCGGCCTATACACCTAAAATCCGCACAGCCACATGTGGCCATTACCGCGATCACACAATCTGCGGCCCTGCTGCGCCCAGCTCGGGTGGCGTTGCGGTCTTGCAAATGTTAGGCGTGTTGGAACGTTTTAACCTGTCCGCCATCAAGCCCGACTCCGCCCAAGCGGTGCATTATTTTGCTGAAGCGGGGCGTTTGGCTTTTGCAGACCGTGGCAAATACTTGGCCGATCCCGATTTTGTCAAAGTCCCCACAGCGGGCTTGATTGATCCCAAATACATTGCGCAACGTTCCGCATTGATCAGCGAAGACAAATCGCTCGGCACAGCCCCCGCAGGCGAGCCACACGGTGCGAAAATCGCACAGCTTGACCTTGGCTCTCCAGAGTTGCCCTCCACATCGCACATCTCGATTGTTGATGCCAAAGGCCATGCGGTCTCGATGACCACTTCAATCGAGGATCAATTCGGCGCGCGCCAATTCGTTAAAGGCTTTTTGCTGAACAATCAACTGACCGACTTCTCCTTCTCAGACAAAGACAAAAATGGATTGATCGCCAATCGCGTCGAAGCGGGCAAACGACCGCGTTCATCCATGTCGCCCGTTTTGGTTTTTGACAAATCAGGTAAAAAGCTTGAAATGGTGGTCGGCTCACCGGGTGGTTCACGCATCATCGGCTATGTCTCTCAAACACTGCTCAATTTGATCGATTGGAAAATGGATCCACAAACCGCCGTCAATGCCCCGCATTATGGCAGCCGTAACGGCCCCAAAACAGAAGTTGAAAAGGGCACTGGCTTGGCGGCTTTGATTCCCGAACTCAAAGCCAAAGGCGAAGAGGCGGTTGAAGGTGAAATGACCAGCGGCTTATCGGCCATTGTCAAAACAAAAAAAGGTTATTTGGGTGGTGCGGATGCACGGCGCGAAGGAACGGTGAAGGGCGAGTGATGGGGTGATCGGCATCAAGTTGACTGCATCCT
>ERZ724525.2450-NODE-2450-length-10630-cov-4.794232_pt1 | contig 10630 bp, 8 predicted proteins | sample MGYA00376058_ERZ724525 | MGnify/ENA primary metagenome ERZ724525 (study PRJEB28724, sample SAMN07190888) | wastewater metagenome | isolation source: influent of sewage treatment plant in Hong Hong | place: USA: Christiansburg, Virginia | collected 2016-03-01 ... | reverse complement strand
CATCGTCAATATGGGCGAATGGAGCCGTATGCGCATGTGGCTGCTGGCCATCGGCATCGCCATTCTCGGCTCGGCAGTGCTGCACGCCAGCGGCCAGATTGATCTTAGCAAATCGATTTATCGCACACCGACTTTCACCTGGCTGTCCTACATCGTCGGCGGCCTGTCTTTCGGCATCGGCATGGTACTCGCCTCCGGTTGCGGCTCTAAAACACTGATCCGCATCGGGGCTGGAAACATCAAATCGGTGGTGGTTTTCATCGTCCTCGGCTTGGTTGCCTACATGACCATGCGTGGGGTGCTTGGCGTTTTCCGTGTCAATGTATTGGAGAAAGCGGCGATCACCTTACCCGGAGGACAGGATATTCCCAACCTGCTGACTGCGGCCGGGATGGATCCGATAATGGCCTTCAGCCTCGCTGTTTTGCTGATTGGCGGTGGCTTGACCGCTTTCTGCCTGCTCAAGCGCGACTTCTGGACACTGGACAACCTGCTCGGTGGTGTCGGAACCGGATTGGCCGTTGTTGCTGCATGGTACGTCAGTGGGCATATCGGTTACCTGGCAGAACATCCCGAGACTCTGGAGGAAGCCTTCATCGCCACCAATAGTGGGCGCATGGAATCGTTGACCTTCGTTGCACCGCAGGCCTACTCGCTTGAACTCCTGATGCTGTGGTCCGACAGCAGCCGCAAGCTGACTTTTGCCATCGCCACAGTACTCGGCGTGATCGCCGGCTCCGGTACCTGGGCCCTGATTTCGCGCAACTTCCGCTGGGAAGGGTTTGTCAGCCTCGAAGACACAGCCAATCACCTGATTGGTGCAGCCCTGATGGGCTTTGGCGGCGTCACCGCCATGGGCTGTACGGTAGGGCAGGGGATCACCGGCTTTTCTACCCTGGCCGTCGGTTCCATACTGACGTTCCTGGCCATCATCGCTGGCGCCGCGGCGATGCTCAAGCTCCAGTACTGGCGGATAATGCGTGAGGCCTAAGCGCCCTCGTTTTCCTTCAGTTTCTCGATAATCAGCGGGAAGGCAGCTGAGCCAAACAGGGCGACAGCCGAAACAATAAAGGCCAGGCCGGCCATCGGATCCTCCAGCACCGGGTGCAGATTGCCGCCAAAGCCGAGCAGACTGATCAGGCCGGGAATGGCGCAAATTACGCCGAGGCTAGTCAGCGCAACAAAGGAAAAGGGATAACGTCGCATACCGCAAGTGTAGACGAGCATCCATTTCGGCGCGATGATGCGGGCTACTTTAATGTTTAAGGAGATGCTCATGGACCGTCGCCTCTTTCTGCGCAGTGCCACTGCATTTACCGCGCTGAGCGCCATCGAATTCACGCCATGGCAGACCGTCAGCGCCTTTGCCCGGGAAGTCGAAGACTTTGTGCGCGGTCCGGCGGTCAAGGATCACCCTCTGCAACAGATCTCCAAGCATGTCTGGATGATTTTCTCTCCGGACGGATTTCCGACCCCGGAAAATCAGGGAATGATGTGCAACATCACCTTCGTGAATACCACCAAAGGCTTGGTGGTCGTTGACTCCGGTGCCTCGGTGCAGATCGGCGAAATGGCGATCCGGCAGATCAAAAAAGCCTTCAATAAGCCGGTGATTGCCATCATCAACACCCATTTCCACGGCGATCACTGGCTAGGCAATGACGCTTTTTCCACGGCCTACAAGGCTATCCCGATCTACGCCCATCCCGGCACGATCAAGGAAATACAGGGCATGCAAGGCAATCTGTGGCGGACTCTGATGGAGCAATGGACCAATCAGGCCACGCTTGGCACCCGCGTTGTGCCGCCAAGCCAGCCACTGGAACATGGAGCCGAACTGAAATTTGGTGATGTGACTTTACGTATTCACCACTACGGCAGGGCACACACGCCCTACGATCTGAGCGTTGAAGTGCTAGGCGACCACCTGACCTGTATCGGTGATCTGGCCATGGATCGCCGCATCGCCAACATGGATGACGGCTCCTATCTGGGTTCACTGAAAACTTATGATCTGCTTGAAAAGAATGCCGCATCCAAAATCTGGCTGCCCGGCCATGGCAAGCCAAGCGGCGAAGTACTGCAGTGGAACCGTGAACTTTTCGAGGGAATTTACCGCCCCTGCGAGCAGGCGATCAAGGATGGACTGCCGCTCGAGGAAGCCAAGACACTGGTCCTGAAAGATCCGCGTGTGGCCAGTCGGGCCAGGGATACCAAAGGCTTTGAGGTAAATATCGGCAAGTATGTCAGCCTCGCCTACCTTGAGGCGGAAGCTGCCGGCTTCTGATTACAGGCGGCGACTCTGGTCGCCCCTGGCAAAGCCCAGCAAATCTTCTTCAATCCCTCGTCCGATAGCAATCACCTTGAACAATTCGCCCATTTCGTGTGGCATCAGCAGTTTGTTAACCGCCCCCGAAGCACGAATGTAATCCGCAGTCCCGTTTGGCTCGGCAGCCAGCAGATCGAGAATCCCGCAGTTGAGCAAAAACTGACCTTGATTGGTGTAGCCGAGCAATTCGAGTCCCGCGCCATGTGCCGCAGCAATAATCGAGGTGAAATCAACGTGGACCGTAACATCCTGCAATCCCGGCAGATAAAAGGGGTCAGGATGCGAATGATGGCGGTAATGACACATCAGGGTGCCACGCCCGCGTTGCTGATGGTAAAACTCGCGACGCGGAAAACCATAATCGAGCAGGAGCAGGGCACCACACTTCAATCGATGCCCCCACTCGGCTGCCCAGGCCCGATTGGCCAGGCTGATTTCACTTTCAAAGCCCGGCGCTAGGCTGCACTGCCGCCCGATCTCTTCTGCAGCTAGCAATAGCGCACCTGCTGCAGGGCGCTCGTTCCACGTGAAACGCCCTTCGCCATCGAGTGTCACCCCGCGCTCATAAATGCCATCCTCACGCCAGGCCACAACATGAGCCGGCATCGCATCGAGTAGTTCGTTGGCCAGCACGACGCCTGAAAAATCTGCGGGCAGGCAATCGAGCCATTGCACGCGACCCAGCAAGTGCGGAACTGCAGCAGCCAAGGTGCTTTGCTGCCGCTCGCGCAGGTCGGCCGAGAGGTCGAGAATGAAATAGTTATCCGGCAGTGAGCCCAAACGCTCCAGTTCAAGCAGGAGATCAGCCGCCAGCCGCCCGGAGCCGGCGCCCACTTCAAGGAGCACGGGCGCCGAAGCCGCCATGATCTGCACGACCTGAGGCGCCAGCGAACGACCAAAAAAGGCAGTCATTTCTGGCGCGGTGACAAAATCGCCAGCCGAGCCAAATTTACGGGCACCTGCCGCGTAATAGCCTAACCCTGGTGCGTAGAGCGCCAGTTCCATGAAGCGGGCAAAGGAAAGCCAGCCGCCCGCATGCGTCAGTTCTGCGCCAATTTTGGCGATCAGCGCTGCACTGTGTTCACAAGCATCGGGCGAGGGGAGGGGAAGGCTCATGATGATCGGCAAAAGCGAGGATTTTAGCGCCCCACCAAGGCAGGAGAGGCGTATATATGGTATTTTTTCGCCTTACACTTGCGGAGGAGACATAAATTGCGTGTCACACAAAAAATAGTCAGCAAATCAGCTGATTTTGCCGCTCAAATGCCCGGCCTGGCTGCCATCAATCCTGATCTCTTAATCGTTTTTGGCTCGCTTGCCCATTTTTCTTCCCCAAATTTTGCTGACTCGCTACGCGCCGGCTTGCCTGGTACCGCATTGATCGGTTGTTCCACTGCCGGTGAAATAACTGCTGACGGCGTCGATGACAACACCTGCACCCTGACCGCGATCAAGCTGGAAAGTAGCACCTTGATTCAGGCGAATACTGTGCTGACCGGCATGGATGACTCTTTCGCCTCTGGGCAGCGCCTCGGCAAGCAGCTTGCCGCAACCGGCTTGAAAGCTGTTCTGGTCTTTGGCCCTGGCGTACAGATCAACGGTAGCGCTTTGGTTGATGGCATTTCCAGCATCATCGGCAGCAGCATTCCGATTACCGGCGGCCTGGCTGGCGATGGCGGTGCCTTCAAGCAAACCTTCACCCTCGGCCCTGATGGGGTTCGTGATAACGCTATCGTTGCCATCGGTCTGTGTGGTGACGGCCTCTCCTTTGGTCATGGCTCATTCGGCGGCTGGGAGCCCTTTGGTCCGGCACGCAAGGTGACCCGTTGCGCCAATAACGTGCTCTTCGAACTTGATGGCGAGCCGGCTCTGGAAGTCTATAAGCGCTATCTCGGAGATCACGCCAAGGACTTGCCAGCTTCCGGCCTGCTCTTTCCGTTTGCCATGCTGGGCGAGGATCACAATGCGATCGGCTTGATCCGGACCATTCTTGGTATCGATGAAGCAAGCGGTAGTCTGACACTGGCTGGCGAAATCGACCCCAACGGCTACCTGAAACTGATGCATGCGAGCACCGACAAGCTGGTCAACGGGGCCGAGGCAGCAGCCGAAGCAGCCACTACCATGCTCAACAACCCGGGGGAAAGTCTGGCGATTCTGGTTAGTTGCGTTGGCCGCAAGTTGGTCATGGGCAACCGGGTGGATGAAGAGGTTGAAGCGGTTGGCGAGGTATTGGGCAACAAGACCATTCTTACCGGGTTTTATTCCTACGGCGAGATCAGTCCTTTCACCCCTGGCGCATCGTGCAAGTTGCATAACCAGACGATGACCATCACCTGCATCAGCGAGACCTGACTCTTCACAATGAATAAGGCCCTGCTGCGACAGCTCAAGCGAACAATAGGCATCGGTGATGAAGCGGCCCTCGCTGCGTATCTCGAGTCACTAAGTTCGCTTGCAGCAAGCAGCGACCCGGCCCTGCAGGGCCTGCTCACAGGTTTGGGCGATTTGCTGCAACGGGTTGACGCATCCTATAAGCAATATGATCGAGATCTTGAGCTAGGCTCTCGATCACTCGCGCTCTCCACACTGGAACTCTCCAGTTCAAATGAAAAACTACGTAGCGAACTGGTCAGTCGCGAAAATGCTCTGGGCTCCCTGCGCGATGCCATCTACGGACTACTCCCCGCCAACGAAGGCAGAACCGAGACGCTGCTTGAAGACAGTATTGAAAGTCTCTCGCGACGCATTGCCGAGTTGGTTGCTGATGATGAAAAGGGACGGTTGGCGCTGGCCAACCAGAAATTCGCCCTTGACCAGCATGCCATCGTCAGCATTACCGACACCAATGGCACCATCATTTACGCCAATGACCGCTTCTGCGAGATCAGCGGCTATGCTCGGGGCGAACTGATCGGCAAAAACCACCGCATCGTCAAATCAGCCATACATCCCAGCAGTATTTACCGCGATATGTGGGGGACGATCACGCTTGGCCACGTCTGGCGTGGCGAAATTTGTAACCGCGCCAAAAGTGGGCAGTTGTACTGGGTCAATGCAACGATTGTTCCGCTACTCGGCCCGGATGGGCAACCGGAGCAGTACATTGCGATCCGTACCGACATCAGCGACCGCAAGCGAATGGAATCCCAGCTTTCCGAGCAGCTAGATCTGGTTGAGGGGCTAATCGAAGCAATCCCCCTACCGGTCTATATGAAGGATGCCGAAGGCCGCTACATGCGCATCAATCGCGCTTTTGAGCTGTTTTTTACGGTCGACCGTAAAAGTCTCATCGGCAAGACCTTGCGTGATCTGCTGGCCCCCGGGGATACGCAGATCCATATTGAGAAGGACACAGAACTACTTGTTCGTGGCGGCAGCCAAGTCTATGAAGCCATCATTCACGGGCGTGACGGCACGAGCCACGATACCATTTACCGTAAGGCTTCGTTGTCCCGCCGTGACGGCAGCATTTATGGTCTGCTCGGTACGATCATCGACATCACCGATCGCAAGAAGGCCGAAGTTGACATGCGTCTGGCCAAGGAAGCGGCCGAAGCAGCCAGCCAGGCAAAGAGCGAGTTCCTTGCCAATATGAGTCATGAGATACGCACGCCAATGAATGGCATCATTGGCATGACCGATCTGGCACTCGATACCGCGCTGACCGAGGAGCAACGCGAGTTTCTCGGGATCGTCAAATCTTCTGCCGAATCCCTGCTTACCATCATCAATGACATCCTCGACTTCTCAAAAATTGAAGCCGGCAAGTTACTGGTTGAGCAAATTTCCTTCGACCTGCACCGGGTAGTGGCCGAAACCCTTAAAACGCTGGCGCTGCGCGCACATGAAAAAAATATAGAACTGGTTTTTGAGATCATCCCGAGCGTACCGCGCCATGTCATTGGTGACCCAAGCCGCCTGCGCCAGGTACTGGTCAACTTGATCGGCAACGCCATCAAGTTCACTGCTGCCGGAGAAATCGCCGTCCGCGCCGAGTTGAGCCCAAGCAATGGCGATCAGCCCACAGTGCAGTTTTCCGTTCGTGATACCGGCGTCGGTATTGCCCCGGACAAACAGCAAGCCATTTTTGAAGCCTTTACCCAGGAAGACACCTCAACAACGCGCAAATATGGGGGCACCGGCCTCGGTCTCTCGATTTCGCGGCGTCTCGTTGAACTGATGGATGGCCGAATGTGGCTGGAAAGCCAACTCGGCCAAGGCAGCACCTTCTACTTCGCACTCAAGCTGACACTGGATACTCAACCGCCGGAACCCGGCACCAGCCACATTGACCTACGTGGCCGCCAAATCCTGGTGGTAGACGACAACAGCACCAATTGCCGCATCCTGAGCAGCATGCTGGCCCATTGGGATGTCACGACCACACTCACCCACTCGGGGCCGCAAGCACTTGCCGTATTGCGCCAAACCCCCTCGGCCTTCGACTGCATCCTGCTCGACGCCCATATGCCAGAGATGGATGGTTATGAGCTGGCGCAACACATCCGCAGCGAACTGGCGATTGCCACCCCGATGATCATGCTCTCCTCTGGCGCGATGCGCGGGGATGCGCAGCGTTGCCAGGAGGTCGGGATATCCGGCTATTTCTCGAAGCCAATTTCATCTGAGGAGTTACTGGCTGCGCTCTGCCGGGTCTTCGGCATCGCGCCCAATGAGCAGCTGATTCCCGCCAAGCAGCTGATTACACGCCACGCCTTGCGTGAGTTGCAGCGCACACTGGACATCCTGCTGGTTGAAGATCACCCGGTAAATCAGAAACTGGCGCTTGGTCTACTCGAAAAATGGGGGCATCGCGCAACGCTGGCAAAAAATGGCCAAGAAGCCATCGATCTCCTCGCCAAGTGCGATTTTGACGTCATTCTGATGGACATGCACATGCCGGTCATGGGCGGCATCGAAGCCACCCAGAAAATTCGTGCCCGGGAAGCCGACGACAATCGACCACGCGCCCCCATCATCGCCATGACGGCAGCCGCAATGCAATCGGACAAAGAGGCCTGCATCGCCGCCGGTATGGATGATTACCTGTCCAAACCGATACGGGCCAAAGACCTGCTGGAAAAACTGCTGGCCTACGGCGGCCACCCTGAAGCAAGCGAGAAGACAGCCTTTGACTATGGCGATGCTTTGCGCCAAGCTGATCTGGAAACCGTAGAAATCATCGCCAATATATTCCTCGAAACCTGGGAACGCGATATTCAACTCCTGCGCCACGCGGTCAGCAGCCAGGAAGCAGCCTGCGCCGAACGCGCAGCCCACAGTCTTAAAGGAACCCTGGCCACATTCTGTGCCGATCCGGCGATGCGCGTCGCTGGCGATCTGGAAATGCGGGCACGCAATCAGAATCTGGAAGGGATGACGCCCGATATTGACTCCCTGCATCGGGAAATCGAGCTTCTCGCACCCCACATCCGCGCCGTGGCAGCGAGAGTATCGGGGTAAACTCGCAATTTTCCACGGTTGACCGTGGCAATCCGGAAACTTGCGATGACTCAATCAAACACCCTGCAGAAGCTCAAAAAATCCCTGGAAAGCCGCGTTGGCAAGGCCATCGGTGACTACAACATGATCGAAGACGGCGATACCGTCCTTGTTTGTGTCTCCGGCGGCAAAGATTCCTACACTCTGTTGCACATCCTGATGGCCCTACAGCAGCGTGCACCCATCAGATTCAAACTGATCGCGATGAATCTCGATCAAAAGCAGCCAGGCTTCCCGGCTGACATCCTGCCTGGCTATTTCGAATCTATTGGGGTCGATTTTCGTATCATCGAGGCCGACACCTACTCCATCGTCAAAGAAAAAATTCCCGAAGGCAAAACCACCTGCTCGCTATGCTCCCGCCTGCGCCGGGGCATCATTTACCGCACCGCCAAAGAGCTAGGTGCCAACAAGATAGCGCTCGGCCACCATCGTGACGACATGGTGCATACACTAATGCTCAATATCCTGTTTGGCGGCAAACTGAAGGCCATGCCACCCAAACTGGTGACTGATGACAAAGCACATATCGTGATCCGTCCGCTGGCCTACTGTGCCGAGAATGACATTGCCCGCTTCGCGCGCGGCATGGAATTTCCGATCATTCCCTGCAACCTGTGCGGCTCGCAAGAGAACATGCAACGCCAGAAAATCCGTGAAATGATGCAGGACTGGGACAGACGCTTCCCTGGCCGCAGCGAAGCAGCATTCACCGCGATCCAGAATATTGTCCCGTCGCACCTAGCTGACAATAATCTTTTCGATTTCCGAAACCTGACACTGGACACACCTGTCGAAGAAGGCGATATTGTCTTTGACGCGCCAGAAATGCCGATTGCCGGCGGTCTATCCATAAGCCTTTTGGCATAACGACAGTTGTCGATTCAACGTTTATAATAGTCAATTCAATAATTTGCATCGAGACACCGACCGCATGAGTCTGCCGCGCAAGATGACCATTATGTTTGCCGACGTATCCGGTAGCGCTCGTCTTTTTGAGCGTCTGCAAGATACTGAAGCCGCGCACGCAGTTGAACGTTGTATCAAACGCATGGAACGTTCAATCACTGGTTATCGTGGCCGCACCCTACAGGTTGCCGGCGATGAACTGCAAGCACTCTTCGAATCTCCGGAGGATGCCTGCCTGGCGGCCATTGACATGCAACTGCGGGTGGCTGACCTGCCACCAATTTCTGGTCTGAAACTGACGATACGCATTGGGCTGCATTGCGGCGATATCGTCGAACAGTTTGAAACGGCGCTAGGTGAAGCAGTCAACACAACAGCACGTATTACCGGCATGGCACGCGTCGATCAAATTCTTGCCAGCAAGCAGCTCGCCGACCTGCTACCGACGCATTGTCAGAGCTACGTCGCACCGATTCGTGAGATGGGTGCAATTCGCGAAGGTCAGGCAGTGGTTGAACTGGTGCAGATTGACTGGCAGCGGCACGAAGAGTACCAGCGCACACGCACTGTTGCCGTCGAATCGACCGCCAGTGACAAGACAACCGACCGGCTTTGCCTGCGTTATCGCGGCAAGGCATTTTTGCTGGACGACAAGACCCCGGCATTAAGCCTGGGTCGCGACCCCAGCAGCAAGCTCTTGATTGAGGATCGCAAGGCCTCCCGTGCGCATGGCCGCATTGAAAAGCGTGCTTCCAGCTATTTCTACGTCGACTCCAGCACCAATGGCAGCTTCATCAGCTTTCCCGGGCAAAATGAAATCATGCTGCGCAAGGACGAAATTCAACTCCGTGGCTCGGGACGTATCTGCTTTGGCAGTTCACGCAATGACTCACTGGCGGATTTTGCAGATTTCGAATACGTCTGACCACGATCTGTTGCGGTCAACAACAAAAAAGGCGCGAAAATTTTCGCGCCTTTTTATTTGATGTTTGGCTGCCTATTTGGCAGCGCCTGCGTCAGCAACACACTTTTTGACGAAACTGTTCTTGGCAGCACCCGCCAGTTTCTTTTCCTTGGCCGTCGCATCGCAAGCAGCCTGAGCCGGCGTCATGGCGTCAGCTGTACATTTTTTCATAAAGCTGGTTTTGGCAGCACCAGCAAGTTTCTTCTCAGTAGCTTTAGCAGCACAGTCATCTGCAGCATAAACAGAGGTTACGGCAAAGGTGGTAACGAGCACGAGAAGCAGTTTTTTCATGAAGTGTCCCCTAGATCAATAGGCCAAACGGCGAGCTAACTATCGGGGATTCAGGCGTCATCGTCAAGCATCATGCGCTGCTGCCGATCCATGAAATCCTGCATGCTATCGATGCCGTGTAACTGCAGAATCGTATTGCGTACTGCAGCTTCGAGCAGAACGGCCAAATTGCGCCCGGCAGCCACCGGAATGACGATTTTGCGCACCGGAACACCGAGTACCTCCTGTGTCTGCGCATCGAGCGGGAGACGCGGGGCTTCGACGCCAGGTACAGTCTTGTGCAGATGCACAATGATTTTCAACTTCATTTTTCGGCGCGAAGCGGTCTCACCAAAAATCGTGCGAATATTCAGCAGACCAAGACCGCGCACCTCAAGAAAATCCCGCAGCATACCGGGACAACGACCTTCAATCGTGGTCGGGGCGATTCGTGCCATTTCGACCACATCATCGGCAACCAGGCCATGACCGCGGGAAATCAACTCGAGTGCCAACTCTGATTTACCGACACCGGAATCCCCGGTAATCAGCACCCCCATACCCAGAACATCCATGAAGACACCGTGCAAATTCACTGTATCCGCGAGACGTGCCGAAAGATAGATGCGCAACTGGTCGATGACCGCCGAGCA
>ERZ724525.2449-NODE-2449-length-10631-cov-5.126135_pt1 | contig 10631 bp, 9 predicted proteins | sample MGYA00376058_ERZ724525 | MGnify/ENA primary metagenome ERZ724525 (study PRJEB28724, sample SAMN07190888) | wastewater metagenome | isolation source: influent of sewage treatment plant in Hong Hong | place: USA: Christiansburg, Virginia | collected 2016-03-01 ... | reverse complement strand
CATGATGGTCAGCGTGGGCTTGCAGCGCGAGAATATCTACGTCTGCGATTCCAAGGGCGTGATCCATGAGGGGCGCGAGGCCAACATGGAGCCGACCAAGGCGCGCTACGCGCAGAAGACCGAGGCACGTACGCTCAATGACGTCATCGAGGGCGCCGACGTCTTCCTTGGTCTGTCGACCGCGGGGGTGCTCAAGGCCGAGATGGTGGCAAGGATGGCCGACAAGCCGCTGATCTTCGCGCTCGCCAATCCGAACCCTGAAATCCTGCCTGCCGACGCCAAGGCTGTGCGTCCGGACTGCGTGATCGCCACCGGGCGTTCCGACTTTCCGAACCAGGTGAACAACGTCCTGTGCTTTCCCTTCATCTTCCGTGGCGCGCTCGATGTCGGTGCGACTCGCATCACCGAGGAGATGAAGATGGCCAGCGTCCGGGCGATTGCCGAACTGGCCGAAGCCGAGGTCACCGATGAGGTGGCGATGGCTTACCCCGGACACCACCTGTCTTTCGGGCCCGAATACCTGATTCCGAAGCCCTTCGACCCGCGCCTCATCGTCAAGATCGCGCCGGCGGTCGCCATGGCGGCCATCGAATCGGGAGTCGCGACGCGGCCAATCACCGACTGGGATGCCTATCGCGCCAAGCTCTCGGAATTCGTCTATCACACCGGTGTCGGCATGCGGGCCATTTTCCAGGCGGCCCGCCAGGCCCAGGGCAAGCGGATCATTTTCGCAGAAGGCGAGGATGAGCGTGTGCTGCGCGCCGCCCAGGTGGTGATCGAGGAAAAGTTCGCCCGCCCGCTCCTGATCGGACGCCCGGGCGTCATCGAGCACCGGCTTGCAACTGCCAACCTGCGCATCCGGCCCGGCGTCGATTTCGATGTCATCAATCCGGAATCCGACGAGCGCTACCGCGAATGCTGGACCGCCTACCACAAGCTGATGGTGCGCCGTGGCGTTACCCCGGCGATTGCCAAGGAGGCGTTACGCCGCAAGCCGACGCTGATCGGCGCCATGCTGCTGACGCTGGGTTACGCCGATGGGCTGATCTGCGGCATGACGGGCCAGTTCAGCCACCACATGGGGGTCATCAACCAGGTCATCGGCAAGCGGCCGGGCATCAATACGCTGGCCGCGATGAATTACCTGATGCTGCCGGGCCGCTCCTTGTTCATCTGCGACACCCACATCAACGAAGTACCGAGTGCCGAGGAGATCGCCGAGATGACGATCACGGCCGCCGAGCAGGTCAGGCGCTTCGGCATTCATCCCAAGGTCGCGTTGCTTTCGCATTCCAACTTCGGCTCGGGTACCTCCGAATCGGCCCGGAAGATGAGCTACGCCGCCGAACTGGTGTCGGCCATGACCCACGGTGAACTTGAAATCGACGGCGAAATGCACGGCGACTCGGCTTTGTCCGAGGAAGTGCGCCGTGCGGCGCATCCGGATTCGACCCTCAAGGGCGAGGCCAACCTGCTGATCATGCCGAACATCGATGCGGCGAACATCGCCTACAACCTGTTGAAGATGACGGCCGGCGAGGGCGTGACCATCGGCCCCATCCTGCTCGGCGCGGCGCGTCCGGTGCATGTCCTGACCCCGACGGCGACCGTTCGCCGCCTGGTCAACATGACCGCGCTGGCGGTCGTTGAGTCGATGGAGCGCTGAGTCCTCCGCAGAACCCGGTCTGCCCTCGCGCGGGCCGGGCGCTGGACAACTTGCTCAGGCGGCGAGCGCCGCCAGTATTTTCCCGTGGATCCCGCCGAAACCGCCGTTGCTCATGACCAGGATGTGATCGCCGGCGGCCGCAGCGGCGACGATTCTGCCGACCAGCAGATCGAGGTCGTCCTCGACGGTGGCCTTTTCGCCCATGGGTGACAGGGCCTCGCGCGCGTCCCAGCCGAGGTTCGCCGCGTAGCAGAAGGCCGCATCGGTTTCCCTGAGGCTTTCCGGCAACTGGCTTTTCATGGTCCCGAGTTTCATGGTGTTCGAGCGCGGCTCGAGCACCGCAAGGATGCGCGCACCACCGACCTTGCGCCTGAGGCCGGCGACGGTGGTCGCGATGGCGGTCGGATGGTGGGCGAAATCATCGTAAACGGTTACGCCGCGCACGGTGCCACGGACTTCCATGCGCCGTTTGACGTTTTCGAACCGGGACAGTGCATCCAGTCCCTTGTCCAGCGGAACGCCGACATGACGCGCTGCAAGTAGCGCGGCGCAGGCATTGGCGCGGTTATGCTCACCGGAAAGTGACCAACGGGAGCGGGCGATTTCCCCGCCCGGGCCATGCAGAGTCAGCGATCCGCTGGCATCGCCGCCGGTGACTCGGTAGCCTCCCGGGGCGTTGAAGCGCTCGACAGGCGTCCAGCAACCCTGCCCGAGGACGCGCTCTAGGCTGTCTTCGGCCTGATTAGAAACAATCAGGCCGCTGGCCGGCAAGGTGCGCACCAAATGGTGGAATTGAGTCTCGATCGCTGCAAGATTGCTGAAAATGTCAGCATGATCGAATTCAAGATTGTTCAGAACCACGGTGCGTGGACGGTAATGGACGAATTTCGAACGCTTGTCGCAGAAGGCGGTGTCGTATTCGTCAGCCTCGATTACGAAGAAAGGGGTGTCGCCCAGCCGCGCCGACACGCCGAAATTCATCGGTACGCCGCCGATCAGGAAGCCCGGCGCCATGCCGGCGTCCTCGAGAATCCAGGCAAGCATCGAGGTGGTCGTCTTGCCGTGCGTGCCGGCGACCCCCAGGACCCAGCGTCCCTGAAGCACGTGCTCGGCCAGCCATTGCGGGCCCGAAGTGTAAGGCAGCCCCTGGTCGAGGATGGCTTCGAGTAGCGGATTGCCCCGTGAAATCGCATTGCCGATGACAAAAACGTCCGCTTGCAGGGCCAGCTGGTCAGCCGCGAAACCTTCGATCAGATCGACGCCCGCAGCGCGCAGCTGGTCGCTCATCGGCGGATAGACATTGGCGTCGCAGCCGGTGACTTTGTGGCCGGAAGCGACGGCCAGTTGTGCGACCCCGCCCATGAAGGTGCCGCAGATACCCAGAATATGAATGTGCATGTTGCAGAGAGCCGTTAGAATGGTGGCGATTCTACCCTGATCCCAGAGCCAATGCCCCGTCCCGAACGGCCACGAGCCAGTGCCAGCACCCGGTCGAGCATCGCCGGGGTTGCGGCGCGCCTGATGGCGGAGGACGGGATCGCCGACTACCAGCATGCCAAGCGCAAGGCCGCCCGTCAGCTGGGTCTGCCTGAACACACGCCTTATCCTGACAATGCCGAGGTCGAGGCTGAGCTGCGCGCGTATCGCAGCCTCTATCAGGCGGAAGGGCATCCTGAACTGGTGCTAGCCATGCGGCAGACTGCACTTGGCCTCCTCGAACTATTGGCCGACTACTCGCCTTATCTGGCCGGGTCGGTTCTCGACGGCACGGCCGGCGAACATTCGCACATCGACATTCTCCTCTTCGCCGACAGCGCCAAGGAGGTTGAAATCTTCCTGCTCAATCACGGCATGGCATTCGAACATGCTGAGCCCCGCAACGAACGGGCAGAGGCGGTTCTGGTACTTGAAACCGACACCGCGGATGCCAATCTGGTGATCTACCCCCCGCAGCTGGAACGCATGGTCATGAGGCACCGTGACGGTCGGCCGCGGGAGCGTATTCGTGCCGACGCCCTGCGTGCCCTCATTCTTGAATAGACTGGACAACGTGCAGCGATTTACGGCAAACTTGCAGTCATGAAGAAGCAAAAAGCCGCTTCCAAGCCAGTCGAGAAACCGCGAGTCGTGGTCATTCACGGTCCAAACCTCAATCTGCTTGGCACCCGAGAGCCGGAATACTACGGCAGCGTGACCTTGGCTGACATCAACCTTTCTTTGGCACGCATGGCCGAGGGGGTTGGTGTCGAACTTGAATCCTTCCAAAGCAATCATGAGGGCGCCTTGATCGAACGCATTCATGCTGCCCGGGATCAGGGCGTGCGCGCCATCATCATCAATCCGGCGGCGTATACCCACACCAGTGTCGCCTTGCGCGACGCCCTCGCGGCGGTGGCGATCCCCTTCATCGAGGTGCATCTGTCGAACGTGCATGCCCGGGAGGCCTTCCGGCATCATTCTTATTTTTCCGATCTGGCTGTCGGCGTGATCTGCGGCCTGGGTCACGAGGGCTATTTGCTGGCGCTCGAGTACCTGCTGAACAAGCTCAACATCGAATAATCCGGCAACTGCCGGCTCTTGCCCCGAACCGGGGCATGACTGAAGGAGTCCCCATGGATCTGCGTAAGCTAAAGAAACTCATCGACCTAGTTCAGGAATCCGGGATTTCCGAACTAGAAGTGACCGAAGGCGAAGAACGGGTGCGTATCGCCAAGCACTACGGCACCGTGGCCGCCCCGGTCCAGCAGTATGCGATTCCCGCTGCCATGCCGCCGGCAGCGGCAGGTGCGTCGGCAGTGCGCCTCGACGATGACGACGACCTGCCGGAAGGCCATGTCGTCAAGTCACCGATGGTGGGTACCTTCTATCGTTCGTCATCGCCGGGTGCCGAAGCGTTTGTCGAGGTCGGGCAGGCGGTAAAGGAGGGCGACACCCTGTGCATAATCGAAGCCATGAAACTGCTGAACGAAATCGAAGCGGATGCGACAGGCGTGATCAAGGCGATCCTGCTCGATAACGGCGAGCCCGTCGAATTCGGCGAGCCGTTGTTCGTTATCGGCTGATCAAGGCATGTTCGGGAAAATTCTTATCGCCAATCGCGGCGAAATCGCGCTTCGCGTGCAGCGCGCCTGTCGCGAGTTGGGTGTCAAGACGGTCGTTGTGCACTCCGAGGCAGACCGCGAAGCCAAGTACGTCAAACTGGCCGACGAATCTGTCTGCATCGGTCCGGCCCCATCTGCCCTGAGCTACCTGAACGTTCCCGCGATCATTTCGGCGGCCGAGGTGACCGATTCGGAGGCCATCCATCCCGGGTACGGCTTCCTCTCCGAGAACGCCGATTTCGCGGAGCGCGTCGAAAGTTCGGGTTTCGTCTTCATCGGGCCGCGCGCGGCGACGATCCGTCTGATGGGCGACAAGGTGTCGGCCAAGGACGCCATGAAGGCGGCGGGCGTTCCCTGCGTTCCTGGTTCTGACGGCGCGCTGCCGGAGGATCCCAAGGAAATCGTGCGCATCGCCCGCGCCGTGGGCTATCCGGTCATCATCAAGGCGGCAGGCGGTGGCGGCGGGCGGGGCATGCGCGTGGTGCACACTGAGGCGGCGCTGGTCAATGCGGTCCAGATGACGCGCGCAGAGGCCCAGTCGGCATTCGGCAACCCCGTGGTCTACATGGAAAAGTTCCTGGAAAATCCGCGCCACGTGGAAATTCAGATTCTTGCCGACCAGTACAAGAACGCGATCTATCTCGGCGAGCGCGATTGTTCCATGCAGCGTCGTCACCAGAAGGTGATCGAGGAAGCACCCGCGCCGCATATTCCGGCACGTCTGATCAACCGGATTGGCGAGCGTTGTGCAGAGGCGTGCCGCAAGATTGGTTATCGTGGCGCAGGCACCTTCGAATTTCTCTACGAAAACGGCGAGTTCTTCTTCATCGAGATGAATACCCGGGTCCAGGTCGAGCATCCGGTCACCGAGGCGATTACAGGTGTCGATCTCGTTCAGGAGCAGATTCGCGTCGCTGCCGGCGAGAAGTTGCGCTATCGCCAGAAGGATATTTCGCTTCGCGGTCATTCGATAGAATGCCGTATTAACGCCGAAGATCCCTTCACGTTCGTTCCGTCTCCCGGCAAGATCACGTTTTATCACCCGCCTGGCGGGCCGGGAATCCGCGTCGATTCGCACATCTACCAGGGTTATACGGTTCCCCCGCACTACGACTCGATGGTCGCCAAGGTGATCGCCTACGGTGATACCCGGGAACAGGCGATCCGCCGGATGCGCATTGCCCTGTCCGAAATGAGCATAGAGGGCATCAAGACCAACATTCCCTTGCATCAGGAACTGATGCACGACGCGCGCTTCATCGAAGGCGGCACCAGTATCCATTACCTTGAGAAAAAGCTCGCCGAAAAGGGCGAAGTCAAGAAGTAGGCGATGGGCTGGCAGAGCGTCAGTTTTCTCACCGACGCCTCGCATGCGGAGTCGATGTGCGACGCGCTACTCGAGGCAGGCGCATTGGCGGCGAGCATCGAGGATGCCGATGCCGGTACGCCGGACGAACAACCGCAGTTCGGCGAGCCGGGCTCGGTCAATTCCCCGGGCTGGATACATTCGCGCGTCGTTGCCCTGCTTGAGCCGGATGCGGATGTGCCGGCCCTGCTCGCCGAAGCGTGCGCTGCAATCGGACTGGCCAGGGTACCTGCTTGGGCTGCCGAAGCGGTCGCTGAACAGAACTGGGTGCAACTGACCCAATCGCAATTCGACCCGATCCGCGTTTCGCAGCGGCTGTGGATTGTTCCCTCATGGCATGACGCGCCGGACCCGGCTGCGGTCAACCTTGTTCTCGATCCCGGAATGGCTTTCGGGACAGGGTCGCATCCAACGACGCGATTGTGTCTGGAATGGCTCGAGCGCAACGTCGCCGAGGGCTGCTCTGTTCTCGATTACGGCTGCGGCTCCGGGATCCTTGCCATTGCGGCAGCCCGGCTGGGGGCGGGGCGGGTCGCCGGCGTCGACATCGATCCGCAGGCGGTCGACGCGGCGCGTGCCAATGCCGAGCGGAACCGGGTCACCGCAGTATTTGCCGAATCGACCCTGCCGGTTGCCGCCGAGTATGATCTGGTTGTGGCCAATATCCTTTCGAACCCCCTCCGCGTTCTGGCGCCGGCCATCTGTGCGCATGTCCGCTCGGGCGGCCGGCTCGCGCTGTCCGGTATCCTGCGCGAACAGGCAGATGAAATCAGGGCGATCTACGCGCCATGGGTGCCGTTGGAAGTCGCCGACGTACGCGAGGACTGGGTGTGCCTGGCCGGTACCAAACCTTGATGCGAACGCGCTGCCCGGCTTGCAGCACGGTGTTCCGTGTGACTTCGGATCAGTTGCGTGCCAAGGCGGGAAAGGTTCGCTGCGGCTATTGCCATAAAGTATTCAACGCCTTCGATGAATTGATCGACGAGAGTCCCGCGGCGCCTCCGTTGCCGGCGGTCGGTTCGCCGCGGGAGGCGGTTACGGGGCACGAGGCGGGTTCCGATGCGGTCGCGACGCCGTCGGAGGCGCAGGAAGAAACGCAGGAAGAAGTAGCCGCTGCGCCGGCCGAATTTGCTGAAGAGGCTGAAGAGGCCATCCCGGCCGAAACGGAAATCAGGGTTGAAGCCAACCAGGTCGGTGAAGCGGTACCGGCGATAGAAGTTGAGCCGCCGGGCAGCGATGAACCTGCAAGCGACGACAAGCCGGAAAATACCCAAATCGAGATGTTGACCGCAGCGGAGGCGGCGCAGGCCGCCATTCCGGTGTCCGAGGAAACTGCCGAAGAGTCGACCCTGGCCGCGCGGGAAGCCGGTCTGGTCGCGGCGCGTGACCTTTCGGAAACCCCGGCCTTTGACCGCTGGACGGCAGGCACGCTTTCGCCAGGGCCCGGGGGCTTCGCAGGCGAGGACAAGCGGCGCCTGAAATGGCCGTTCGTGATGGCTGCGCTGATGCTGGCCGCAGCACTTTCAGTCCAGGTCGCCTATCATTTTCGTACCGAACTCGTCAGATTCCTTCCGGCAGCGGCTGATGTGTTCGAAGCACTGGATGTTCCGGTGCCACTTTCGGCTCAGAGCGATTTTGTCAGTATCGAAGCCTCGGACCTGCAATCGGACAATGCCCGAGGCCTGTTCATTCTCAACGCGTCGCTGCGTAACCGGGCGCCTTATGCCCAGGCCTGGCCGGCGCTGGAACTGACGCTGACCGACGCCGGCGACGCACCGGTCGCGCGGCGCGTGATGGGCGCCGCGGATTACCTGCCGCCCGGCAGCGACCTGACGACTTTCCCAGCCAACGCCGAGATTCCCGTTCGCCTCTGGATCGACGCCAAGGGCCTTGGCGCGTCCGGCTACAAACTTTACGTTTTCTACCCTTGATTGCCTCGCCATGAATACTCTGATCTGTGGTTCGCTCGCCTTCGACAACATCATGGTCTTTGCCGACCGTTTCAAGAACCACATCCTGCCCGAGCAGATTCACATTCTCAACGTCGCCTTCCTTGTGCCTGAAATGCGTCGCGAGTACGGCGGCTGTGCCGGCAATATCGCCTACAACCTGATGTTGCTGGGCGGTTCGCCGCTGATTATGGCAACCGTAGGTGACGATGCTGCGCCCTACCTTGACCGCCTCGACAAACTGGGCCTGTCGCGCAGCCATGTGCGCCACGTCCCGGGCAGCTTCACGGCCCAGGCTTTCATCACGACCGATCTCGACGACAACCAGATCACCGCCTTTCACCCGGGGGCAATGACCTTCTCGCACCTGAACAAGGTTGAACATGCCAAAGATGCCACGCTTGGCATCGTGGCGCCCGATGGTCGGGAAGGCATGATGCAGCATGCGCGCGATTTTGCGGCCGCCGGTGTTCCTTTCATCTTCGATCCCGGCCAGGGGTTGCCGATGTTCAATGGCGACGAATTGCTCGATTTCATGGGTCTCGCAGACTATGCGTGCTTCAACGACTACGAGGCAAAACTGCTGTGCGACCGCACCGGCCGCAGCATTGAGCAACTGGCTGACGAGGTGAGGGCGCTGTTTGTCACACGCGGTGGCGAGGGTTCCCAGATGTACGCGGGCGGCCAGCGGCATGACATTCCATGTGTCGATGCCGATCAGCTCCTGGACCCGACCGGTTGCGGTGATGCCTACCGCGCCGGCCTGCTCTACGGCATCGCCAACGGCTTCGACTGGCCGGCCACCGGGCGCCTGGCTGCGGTCATGGGCGCGATCAAGATTGCACACCGTGGCGGTCAGAGTCACCAGCCAAGCCGTGAGGAAATCGCCGACCGCTACCGGCGGGCATTCGGTGTCCTCCCCTGGTAGGACGAAATTGAAACATTGCAGTCATCTCCGGGAAAAACGCATGTAACAGCCGGGTTCCAGACTTCTTCTCCACAAACTCAAGGAGAACAGCATGGAACAATTGCAGAACCACCCCGGCCGCAGTCGCCCCGAGCGTCACACGCTTGCATTGGGGTTCGCCCGAACCCCAAGCGAGATCGCCGATGCCCAGCGTTTGCGCTATCGGGTTTTCGCAGGCGAAATAGGAGCGAACTTGCCCAGCCGCATCCCCGGCATCGATCACGATATCTACGATCCCTACTGTGAGCACCTCGTGGTACGTGACAGGCGCAGTGGCGAGGTGGTCGGCAACTACCGGATTCTCTCACCCGAGAGCGCCCGGCAGGTGGGCTATTACAGCGAAAACGAATTCGACCTGACGCGCCTGCAGCACCTGCGTCCGCGCCTGGTCGAGGTCGGGCGCTCCTGCGTCCATCCCGACTATCGCAGCGGCGCAACCATCGCATTGCTCTGGGCGGGGCTTGCCCGCTACATGACGGATCGCGGCCACGACTACCTGATCGGCTGTGCCTCGGTCAGCATGGCTGATGGCGGGCATGCGGCAGCCAGCTTGTATAATCGGCTGGTTGAACATCTCGGACCACAGGAATACCGTGTCTTTCCGCGCTGTCCCTTGCCGCTTGCCGCTCTGAGAAAGGACTCCCCGGCAGAAGCGCCGCCGCTGATCAAGGCATACCTGCGGGCAGGGGCATGGATATGTGGTGAGCCGGCGTGGGACCCTGATTTCAATACTGCGGACCTGCCGGTCCTGATGCCGATGGCCAAGGTTTCAACCCGTTACGCCAAACATTACCTGGGACATACAGACTGAGCGAATCCAAGTTTCCCCTGCGTGCCTTCCGCTACTTCCGTCTCGCTCTGGCTCTGGTCAATGCGCTTCTCGTTGCGCTATGCCTGTTTCCGCTCTGCAGCAATACGACCCGCTTGCGTCTCAAGGCAGCTGTCTGCCGGGGCGTGCTCGCTGCTCTTGGCATCCGGCTAGATATCGACCTGGCGCATGCGCAGCGGGGGGCGCTGGTCGTTGCCAACCATATCTCGTGGGTCGATATTTTCGTCATCAATGCCGCGCTGCCTTCAGCCTTCGTATCGAAGGAGGAAGTCCGCCATTGGCCATTGATCGGCTGGCTGGCGGCGCGGAGTGAGACCGTCTTCCTTCGCCGCGGTAGCCGCGGTCATGCCAAAGTAATCAACGGGCAAATTGCCGGGATACTAGGCCAAGGTAACTACGTCGCTGTCTTTCCCGAGGGAACGACGACCGATGGCACCCACCTTCTGCATTTCCATGCTGCCCTGATCCAGCCGGCGCTCGCGGTCGGCCGGCCGGTGCTGCCGGTGGCGATCTCCTACTGGGAGGCGGATGGCAGCCGCAGTCTTGCCCCCGCTTATGTCGGCGATGTCTCTCTGTTGCAGTCCACGCAGGCGATTGTAAGGTGCAGGCGCTTGGTCGCTCGTGTCGTAACCTGTCCGGTGCTTGGCCTGGCGGGCGAAGACCGTCGGCAGGTGGCCGCTGCGGCCAGGGAAGCGATCTCGGCCGGCGCCGGACTGCCGGCGCCGGATATCGAAGACAAAGCGGGTGTCGAGG
>ERZ724525.2447-NODE-2447-length-10633-cov-5.167801_pt1 | contig 10633 bp, 11 predicted proteins | sample MGYA00376058_ERZ724525 | MGnify/ENA primary metagenome ERZ724525 (study PRJEB28724, sample SAMN07190888) | wastewater metagenome | isolation source: influent of sewage treatment plant in Hong Hong | place: USA: Christiansburg, Virginia | collected 2016-03-01 ... | reverse complement strand
CATGTGGCCCACTTCAGAGTTGCCCATTTGCCCGTCTGGCAGGCCCACGTCCATGCCCGAGCCGGAGATTAGGCTGTGCGGTTGGGTCGCCAGCAAGTGGTCATAAACCGGGGTGTTGGCGGCATAAATGGCGTTGTACTCGGGATTGTCACTGTGACCGAAGCCATCCAGGATGATCAACACCAGAGGTTTTGGCGTGGCAGGCATAAGTACGACCCATGTAGTGGAGGGGTAAAAGTATCCGGGCATTTTAATCCCGGACGCGGTGCAAGTCACCGTCTAGCGGGGTTTGGCCGGCCTTGGGTGCGGTGTATACTCGGCGCATTATTAGCGCACTGGAATTTATTGATGCTTGCTCATCTGCTTGAATTTGCTACCACGCACTATTTGTTGGCCGGTGCCTTTGCGGCGGCGTTGGCGCTGCTGATCTTCACCGAGCTACAGCGTGGCGGTAAAAGCCTTAGCTGCCGCGAGCTGACCGCATTGGTCAACAGTGAGCAGGGCGTGATTGTTGACGTGCGTGCGCACAAGGACTTCACCGCCGGTCATATCATTGATGCGCTGAACATCCCCTACGAGAAAATCGCCGAGCGCATGGTTGAACTGGAAAAGCACAAGGCCAAGACCATTATCGTCGTCGATGCCCTCGGCCAGCACGCGGGCACTGTTTGCCGCGATTTGCAGCAGGCTGGCTACACCGCGGTCAAGCTGGGTGGCGGGATCTCCAGCTGGCGCGGCGAAAATCTGCCGTTGGTGAAGTGAGATGGTCGACGTCGTCATCTACTCCAGCGACTATTGCCCCTACTGCATGCGCGCCAAGCAACTGCTGAATAACAAGGGTGTGGCGTTCAACGAGATCAAGGTCGACGGCGAGCCAGCCCTGCGGGCCGAAATGGTGCGTAAGGCCGGTAAGACCTCGGTGCCGCAAATCTGGATCGGCAGCACCCATGTGGGCGGCTGCGACGATCTGCATGCTCTGGAGCGCGCCGGCAAGCTCGACGTGCTGCTCAAGGGCTGATTCCCGCTCCATTACTCAACCTGTGTACCCACAATAAGGCTCTGTCATGACTGATCAAGTAACCACCGGCGCCGCCGAAGAAGCACAAGGCCCACAATTTTCCCTGCAGCGTATTTATGTCCGCGATCTGTCGTTCGAAGCGCCGAAGAGCCCGGAGATTTTTCGTCAGGAGTGGACCCCAAGCGTTGAGCTGGACCTGAACACTCGCCAGAAGCCGCTGGAAGGCGACTTCCACGAAGTCGTGCTGACCCTCTCGGTAACAGTAAAAACCGCCGGTGAAACTGCTTTCATCGCCGAAGTGCAGCAAGCGGGGATCTTCTTGATTTCCGGTCTGGATGCCGCAGCCATGAGCCACACTCTCGGTGCTTTCTGCCCGAATATCCTCTTTCCGTATGCCCGTGAAGCCCTGGACAACCTGGTCACCCGTGGTTCGTTCCCGGCCCTGATGCTGGCACCGGTGAACTTTGACGCGCTGTACGCTCAAGAGCTGGGCCGCATGCAGACTGCTGGCAACGCTTAAGTCTGGCAGCAATAAAAAAGCGCCCCGCGGGGCGCTTTTTTGTGTGCGCATGCTTTAGGCCATGGCAAAGCCCTGCTGACGCCACGCTTCATACACCGCAATCGCCACGGTGTTGGAGAGATTCAGGCTGCGGCAGCCCGCTTGCATGGGCAAGCGTAGGCGCTGTTCGGCGGGCAGGCGGTCGAGGATGTCAGCCGGCAGGCCACGACTTTCCGGGCCAAACAGGAAGATGTCACCGGGCACGAACTGGGGTTCGGCGTAGCTATGGCTGCCTTTCGTGGTAAAGGCGAAGAGTCGCCCCGAACCAATCACCCCTAAGCAGTCATCCAGCGTGGCATGGCGCTGCAGCGTGGCATATTCGTGATAGTCGAGGCCGGCGCGGCGCAAGCGCTTGTCATCTAGTTCGAAACCCAGCGGCTCGATCAGGTGCAACTGGCAACCACTGTTGGCGCACAAGCGGATGATGTTGCCGGTATTGGGCGGGATTTCCGGCTGAAATAGCACAACATGGAACATGAGTAGGCTCGTGGTCGTTGCAAAGTGCTTATTCTACCCTGCGCCGTTGTGTGGTCATGCGTAAGCACAGCTGCCCAGATGGAAAAATATCGTCGCACGGGCTGTTGGCTTGGCGTGAACCTAGGCTGACGGCGCGCTGCTTTGGAGGCAATGGATGAACGGGGATGAAGATCGGCACGTTGACTTAACAGCTCACCCTGAGCTCAGTCAGTGGGCGCAAAGGGTCTTGCCAGAGCAAGAAAGTGACGCGTCAGTGGCCCACCATGAAAAAATCGAGCGTATCCGGCGCGGGCTGACTTGGTTTGCTGCGGTAATCCTGATGGCCCTGATGTTCGGCTTTATGTTGGGCCGCGTCGTCAATGGCCCACCGCCCCCGCTGTTTGCTCCGCTTTCTCCGCAACTGCTGGCGGTGCTGGTGCAGCAAGACGCCCAAAACCTGCAGTTACAGTTGCAGTTGGATCGCCAGATCACCTATCAGCGCCATGAGCAGAGCGGCGCCGTGAGTCTGTTTTTGCCCGGGGCAGTGCTGCACGGCGCGACACGACAGGGCCTGGTGCCGGGGCGTGGTGTGTCTTGGCAAGTGTTGGCCCGCCAAGATGGCGTCCAGGTATTGCTGGTCGGCCTAGGCGAGCCCTTAGTGGTGCGCGATCAGCTTGAGCCGGTTGACGAGCATTGGACGCTGCGCCTGGATGTGCTGCTGCCCGCCGCCGTTATTGGTGTGTCGCCGCAGGCAGACTAGCGAGCCCCGCAGGGCCCATGTTGTTGTCTGCACGTCTACTCGTGGCCGTCGTCTTCGTCGCCATCGATGTTCATGCCCAGCTCCTTGATCTTGCGGGTCAGGGTGTTACGGCCCCAACCCAGTAGCAGGGCGGCATCGCGGCGGCGGCCGGCGGTATGCTTGAGTGCGGTTTCGATCATGATCCGTTCGAAGGTCGGCACGACACTGTCGAGCAAGTTGGTTTGGCCGCGGCCCAAGGCCTGATCGGCCCAATGGCGTAGGGCGTGTTCCCAGTTGCTCACCGGCGACAGCTCAGATGGCTGGGTGAGCAACTCGGGAGGCAGATCATTGATGTGCACTTCGCGGCCGGAAGCCATGACCGTGATCCAGCGGCAGGTGTTTTCCATCTGCCGCACGTTGCCCGGCCATGGCAGGTTCTGCAGGTATTGTTCAGTTTCTGCTTTCAGCAGCTTGGGCTCGACTGCCAGCTCTTGTGCGGCGCGGCTGAGGAAGTGGCGGGCGAGGGTAGGAATGTCCTCGCGTCGGTCAGACAGGCGCGGAATATGAATGCGGATCACGTTGAGGCGGTGGAACAGGTCTTCGCGGAATTTGCCGGCCTGCACGAGGCCTTCTAGGTTCTGATGGGTGGCGGCAATGATGCGCACGTCGACCTTGACCGGCGTATGTCCGCCGACCCGATAGAACTCGCCGTCGGCCAGCACGCGCAGTAGGCGCGTTTGTGTGTCGGCCGGCATGTCGCCGATCTCATCGAGAAACAAACTGCCGCCGTCGGCTTGTTCGAAGCGCCCACGGCGTAGGTTGACGGCGCCAGTGAAGGCGCCTTTTTCATGGCCGAACAGCTCGGATTCCATCAGATCTTTGGGGATGGCTGCCATGTTCAGGGCGATAAACGGTGAATGCGCGCGTGGGCTGTGGCGGTGCAGCGCGTGCGCGACCAGCTCTTTGCCGGTGCCGGACTCGCCGTTGATCAGCACGGTGATGTTGGAGTGACTGAGGCGACCAATGGCGCGGAACACCTCCTGCATCGCCGGTGCCTCGCCGATGATTTCCGGGGTGGGCGCGAGCTCGGCCGGCACCGCTAGGTTTTGTTGCTCGTGGGCGTGCTGCAGCGCGCGCTTGACCAGCGCTACGGCCTCGTCAACATCGAATGGCTTGGGCAGGTACTCGAAGGCGCCACCTTGGTATGAGGCGACGGCGCTGTCGAGGTCTGAGTGGGCAGTCATAATGATCACCGGCAGGCGCGGATACTGCTCGTGCAGCTTGGCCAGCAGATCGAGGCCGCTGGCGCCGGGCATGCGAATGTCCGAGAGGATCACGCTCGGCTGCTCACGGTTTAGGCGCTGCAGCACGCTGTCGGCGTTTTCAAAGCTGACGGTGGTTAGGCCTGCTTGCTGCAGGGCTTTTTCCAGTACCCAGCGGATGGAGCGATCATCGTCGACGATCCAGACGGTTTCTGTACGACTCATGACGAAACGGCTCCTTGTTCCAGCGGTAGGAAAATCGAGAATACGGTGTGACCGGGATGGCTCTCGCACTCGATCAGGCCTTGATGTTGGCTAATGATGTTCTGGGTAATCGCCAAGCCCAGGCCGGTGCCGTCGGCGCGGCCACTGACCATGGGGTAAAAAATCGTGTCTTGCAGTTCGGCAGGAATACCCGGCCCGTTGTCGATGATTTCTACTTTGGCCACCAGGCGATGGCGGCTGTGGCCAATGGTGAACTGGCGCAGGGTGCGAGTGCGCAAGGTGATGCGGCCCAGACGTAGTTCGTTCTGCGCGCCGATAGCCTGCATGGCGTTACGCACGATGTTGAGCACGGCCTGAATCATCTGCTCGCGGTCGATCAGCACATCCGGGATGCTCGGGTCATAGTCGCGCACCAAGGTGATGACGCCTTGGCTTTCGGCGGCGACCAGGCTACTGACGCGCTCCAGCACTTCGTGGATGTTGGTCATGGCCAGGGATGGCAGTTTGTTCGAGCCGAGCATGCGGTCGACCAAGTTACGCAGGCGGTCGGCTTCTTCGATGATGACGTTGGTGTAGTCCTTGAGCTCTTCGCTGGGTAACTCGCGGGCTAGCAGTTGCGCCGCGCCGCGAATGCCGCCGAGCGGGTTCTTAATTTCGTGGGCCAGGCCGCGCACCAGCATCTTGGTGGTTTCCTGCTTGGATAGCTGCGCTTCTTCTTTAGTAATGCGCAGCAGGCGGTCGCGTGGGTGGACTTCCAGCAGTAACAAGGTGGTACCGCGATTAAGAATCGGTGTGACGGCATAATCAACGGTCAGGGTCTGGCCGGTCAGCGCGGTGAGCAGGGCTTCGCGCTTGGTGAACGGGTGGCCGTGCTCTACCGCATAGCGCAGAGCGCTAAGGGCTTCTGCGGATTCGCTGAACAACTCGCTGATAAATTGGCCGTGGCTGCGTTGGCCGCTGACTGCCAGAAGCATTTCGGCCGCCGGATTCATGTACTCAAGACGCAGGTTGGCATTGAGCAAAATGGTCGCGGTGGTCAAGTTGTCCAGCAGTAAGCGGTGCAGTGCGTCGTCGATGGTCATTTTGGGTATCCCAGGTCTGCGGCTGGAAATGCAAGAAGCAAACCAAAGCCCCAAAATAACGCGCTAACTGCGTGTATTCAGGGCTTTAGGTTGAATCTGGCAGCGCCGTAAGGGCGTTTACGAACCAAAATGGGGACTGTAACAGCTGGCCTGTACAGCGTGCGCACCAATAAAGTGCGCTGTCGTGTTGGCTAAATAAAGGGGATGAAGGGAATGTTGCGCGGTTCGGCGGGCTTATCTTTCATTGGGCACTCGGGGCGCACGCCGTAATCGGCTTTTTTGCACGGCCTAGCTTTGCGTTTTTGATCGAGTGAGATCAGCCGTACATGCAGGGGTTGGCTGGGTGTGCGCTCTAGGGTGCGGCCTACACTATCGAGGATTTCCACCGCCAGTTGATGGGTGCCACGGCTCAGCCCTTGTAGCGGGAATACTGGACTACGGCCCGGCTCGCCGGTCGGTTGACCGTCGACAATCAGGCGATAGTTGTGTTCTGGCAGCAAGGCTGGCTCGCTGGTGGCGCTGACGATCAGGTCGCCAGTGCCATCATTTAGTACCGCATCCGGCTCTGGCACAAGGATGCGCAGCAGCTGGTAGCTGGGCGGTGCCGCCTCTGCCGGCGCGCTGGGTGCGAGCGGGCGCGAGGTAACTTGGCCCATGCCATTGGTGGGTGCCATTTGCACCTGCTTGGTATTGCCGGTTTTGGGTTGGTCGGTAAAGACCCGATTACCCTCGGCGTCGATGTAGGTGTACACCTGAGCAAAAGCCGGACTGGCCAGTATCAACAGGCTAAGCAAGAGTGCGCGCATGGCTTAGCCGGCCTTTGGCTTGGGTTTTGGAATGGGTTTGGGCGTTGGTTTTGGCCGCAGCGCCGGGCTTTGCGTGTTCACCCGCTGCACGGTGAAGTTAACCACGGCGCTTTGCTGAAGCACCTTGCTGCCACTGAGTACCTGCACCGCCAGCTGATGATCGCCGCGCGGCACGTTGTTCAGTTGCAGTGGTGGACGGTTGCTGGGTTGGCCGCTGGGTTGGCCGTCCAGCAATAATTGCAGTTGATGGCCAGCGGCCAGGGCTGGCTGCAGAATTACCCCAACGCTGAAGGTGCCGTTATTGGCGCGCATGGCTTCGTCGTCTGGAATGTCGGTTAGTTGCAGCACGCTGTAAGTGTTCGCGGCGTTGTTGCTGTCAGGTGTAATCGGCGCAGCGCTGATGGGTTGCGCAGCAACGCTATTGGTCGGCGGTAGGTCGATGGTCTGGGCGTCAATGCCTTTAGGCGGTTGATTGGTGAACACCTTATTGCCGTTGGCATCGGTGTAGCTATAAATCTGGGCGGTTGCCGGCAGGCTTATGGCGAGCAGCAGGCAGGTCAGAAGGGTACGCATAAAGAGTCTCCTGCAGCGAGGTTGATGGCTAAGCCTTGCACTGCTAGCGACGGCTGGCAAGTTGCGCCGGTTACGCCTGTGCTCTAGCCCCACAAAAAAGGCCTCCCGAAGGAGGCCTTTTGCTAGCTGCCGAGGCGGCTAAGGCTGGCTTAGACGCTGTAGTACAGGTCGTACTCCAATGGGTGTACGAAGGTGCGCACCTTGATTTCTTCTTCCGACTTCAGCTCGGTATAGGCTTCCAAGAAGTCCTTGCTGAACACGCCGCCTTTGAGCAGGAAGTCGTGGTCGGCTTCCAGTGCTTCCAGCGCTTCTTTCAGGCTGCCGCACACTTGTGGGATCAGCTTGGATTCTTCTGGTGGCAAGTCGTAGAGGTTCTTGTCGGCTGCATCGCCAGGGTGGATCTTGTTCTGGATACCGTCGATGCCGGCCATCAGCAGTGCGGCGAAGCACAGGTACGGGTTAGCCGCTGGATCCGGGAAGCGCGCTTCGATACGGCGGCCGCGTGGGCTGGCGACGTAAGGAATACGGATCGAGGCGGAGCGGTTGCGGGCCGAGTAGGCCAGCATCACTGGCGCTTCGAAGCCTGGCACCAAACGCTTATAGGAGTTGGTGGCCGGGTTGGTCAGGGCGTTGAGTGCCTTGCCGTGCTTGATCACGCCGCCGATGAAGTACAGGGCGATGTCAGACAGGCCGGCATAGCCTTCACCCGCGAAGGTGTTCTTGCCGTCTTTGGCGATGGAGATGTGCACGTGCATGCCTGAACCGTTGTCGCCGTACAGCGGCTTGGGCATAAAGGTGGCTGTGCGACCGTAGGCTTCGGCAACGTTGTGCACGCAGTACTTGAGGGTCTGCACTTCGTCAGCTTTGGCCACCAGGGTGTTGAAGCGCACGCCGATTTCGTTCTGGCCGGGCGCCACTTCGTGGTGGTGCACTTCAACGATCTGGCCCATTTCTTCCAGCGCGTTGCACATCGCGGTGCGGATTTCGTGATCCGAGTCGGTCGGTGCGGTCGGCAGGTAGCCGCCTTTAACCTTGACGCGGTGGCCGTTGTTGCCTTGGCGACCGTCGTTATCGGCGTCGCTGTTCCAAGCGGCCTGCTCGGAGAAGATTTTGAACATCGAGCCGGACATATCCGACTTGTACTTCACGGCGTCGAAGATGAAGAACTCTGGCTCCGGACCAACAAATACGGTGTCGCCGATACCGGTGGTTTTCAGGAACTCTTCGGCCCGCTTGGCGATGGCGCGTGGGTCGCGATCGTAGCCCTGCATGGTCGATGGCTCGATCACGTCGCACACCAGAATCAGGGTTGGCTCTTCGGTGAATGGGTCGAGTACGGCGGAGCTGTCTTCCGGCAGCAGGATCATGTCGGAGGCTTCAATGCCTTTCCAGCCTTCCAGCGATGAGCCGTCGAACATCTTGCCGACTTCAAAGAAGTCTTCGTCCAGAGCGTCGCGTGCCGGCATGCTGATGTGATGCTGCTGGCCGCGAATATCGGTGAAGCGCAGGTCTACCCACTTCACGTCGTGTTCTTTGATCAGTTGTATTGCCTTGGACATGCTGTTCTCCAGGTGGGTAAGGGCGCTCGTTGCCCCTGCTATGGGTACGTTGCTGGCGCGAATAGTCCGCCAAGGCAACCTGCGTCACAAGGCAGCAAAATGTATGCCAGTGCACTTTTATGGGCTGCGTCGCGAGAAATCAGCGTTAGCGAGCGGTGAAGATGAAGTTTTGCCCGCGCAGCGCACTGCCATGGTGCTCTTGTGCTCTGGCTTGCACTATTGTGGTGCGCTATTGGTCTTGATGCAGATAGTTGGTCAAAGCTTGAACGATTTCCGCTATAATCCGCGCCCCTCTTTTTGGCCGCTTTGCCTCGCGCAGTTTTCATGAAACTTATCGTTAAAGTTTTCCCAGAAATCACCATCAAAAGCCCGCCAGTGCGTAAGCACTTTATCCGGCAGTTGGGGAAGAACATCCGTTCGGTGCTGCGCGATCTCGATCCCGCGCTGAAGGTTGGCGGTGTCTGGGATAATCTTGAAGTCGAAACCCGACTGACCGATACGAAAGTTTTGCGCGAGATGATCGAGCGGCTGTGCTGCACACCGGGGATCGTGCATTTCTTGGAAGTGAACGAGTACCCCTTAGGCGATCTCGACGACATTACTGCGAAGTGCAAAGCCCATTACGCTGATCTGCTGCCGGGCAAGATGTTCGCCGTGCGCTGCAAACGCGGCGGCAAGCACAGCTTTAGCTCGATGGATGTCGAACGTTACGTTGGCAGCCAGCTGCGTCAGCAGTGCGGCGCCGCTGGCATTACCCTGAAAAATCCTGAGTTACTGGTACGCATGGAAATCCGCGACCAGCGCCTGTTTGTCATTCATCACCAGCACAACGGCATCGGCGGTTATCCGTTGGGTGCGCTGGAGCAGAGTTTGGTGCTGATGTCTGGTGGCTTCGACTCCACGGTGGCGGCTTACCAGATGATGCGCCGCGGGCTGTTAACCCACTTCTGCTTCTTCAATCTCGGCGGCCGTGCCCACGAGTTGGGCGTGATGGAAGTGGCGCATTATCTGTGGAAGAAGTACGGCAGTTCTCATCGCGTGCTGTTTATCAGCGTGCCGTTTGAAGAAGTCGTCAGCGAGTTGCTGGGTAAGGTCGACAACAGTCATATGGGCGTGGTGCTCAAGCGCATGATGCTGCGCGCCGCGACGCAGATCGCTGAGCGCCTAGAGATTGATGCATTGGTCACCGGCGAGGCGATCTCTCAGGTCTCCAGCCAGACGTTGCCGAACCTCTCGGTGATCGACGCGGCGACTGACATGCTGGTGCTGCGCCCGCTGATCGCCAGCCACAAGCAAGACATCATTGATACCGCCACGCACATCGGTACCGCTGAGTTTGCTAAGCACATGCCGGAATACTGCGGCGTGATCTCGGTGAACCCAGCCACTCGCGCCAAGCGCAATCGGGTTGAATACGAAGAAGCACAGTTCGATATGGCTGTGTTTGAGCGTGCCATGGCGCGTACTCGGCAAGTGGCGATCGACCGAGTAATTGATGAGCTGGGCGAAGACCTGCAGGTGGAAGAAGTGCGTGAGGTCCTAGCAGGACAGATCGTGCTGGATATCCGCCATCCGGATGCTGTTGAAGATGCGCCGCTGCAAGTGCCCGGCATCGACGTTCAGGCGCTGCCGTTTTATGCGCTGAATAACCGCTTTAAGGAGCTGGATGCTACGCGCCAGTACCTGCTGTATTGCGACAAGGGCGTGATGAGTCGTTTACATGCCCATCACCTGCTAAGCGAGGGACATGCCAATGTGCGCGTTTATCGTCCGGCATAAGACGCCAGGGTTGAATGGCGGCAGCATTCGCCATCGCCCTCCCGACATATAGGCGGCGTGACTCACGCTTTCGCGCCGCCTGGCAGAAATCGCAATTAGTTAATACTCGCCGTCTAGACTTAGCGGCACCCAGAATCCTCTGATCGAGATACAAAAGTGATCGAAAAACTACGTAACATCGCCATTATTGCCCACGTTGACCACGGTAAGACCACTCTGGTTGATGCCCTGCTGCGTCAGTCCGGCACCCTTGAGCGCAGCGAGCTCAACGACGAGCGCGTGATGGACAGCAATGACCAGGAAAAAGAACGCGGTATTACCATCTTGGCGAAAAACACCGCCATCAACTGGGGCGGCTACCACATCAACATCGTTGACACCCCCGGCCACGCCGACTTCGGTGGCGAAGTTGAGCGCGTAATGTCGATGGTTGACTCCGTGCTGCTGGTGGTTGACGCCCAAGACGGCCCGATGCCGCAAACCCGCTTCGTGACCAAGAAAGCGTTCGAAGCCGGTCTGAAGCCAATCGTGGTGATCAACAAGGTTGACCGTCCGGGCGCACGTCCAGACTGGGT
>ERZ724525.2441-NODE-2441-length-10647-cov-10.199585_pt1 | contig 10647 bp, 8 predicted proteins | sample MGYA00376058_ERZ724525 | MGnify/ENA primary metagenome ERZ724525 (study PRJEB28724, sample SAMN07190888) | wastewater metagenome | isolation source: influent of sewage treatment plant in Hong Hong | place: USA: Christiansburg, Virginia | collected 2016-03-01 ... | reverse complement strand
GGTGTGGCTTGCCTGTGGGGCCCTGCACACGGCGGTGCCAACGAAGCCTGCCTGAACATGCTGGAAGACATCCAGCGCAACGGCGGTGTGGCCAAAGTTGGTGAGTTCATGGAGCAGGTCAAAGACAAGAACTCCGGTGTCAAGCTGATGGGCTTTGGCCACCGTGTGTACAAAAACTACGACCCACGCGCCAAACTCATGCAGGAAACCTGCAACGAAGTGCTGGCTGAACTCGGTCTGGAAAACGACCCCCTGTTCAAGCTGGCCAAGGAACTGGAAAAAATTGCACTGGAAGACGACTACTTCGTTTCCCGCAAGCTCTACCCCAACGTGGACTTCTACTCCGGTATCGTGCAACGCGCCATCGGCATTCCAGTGAAATTGTTCACCGGCATCTTTGCCTTGGCACGTACCGTGGGCTGGATCGCTCAGCTGAACGAAATGATTGCCGACCCCGAGTACAAGATTGGCCGCCCACGCCAGCTGTTCACCGGTGCAGAATGCCGCGACGTGCCCGCCACCAAGTAAGCACTGAAGTCAGCTGATTTGCAGATCAGCCAATCAATTGAGCCCGCCCGGTGGCAACACCGGGCGGGCTTTTTACATGGGCAATGACCCCGTCCAGCAACCCGAACCAACGACAGGCCGGGACATGCACAGAGCCGCATAAAATCACCGACTTCACGAAGGAACACAAGCCATGGGACGCACCCTTTACGACAAGATCTGGGACGAGCACGTTGTCCACACCGAAGAAGACGGCACCGCCATTCTTTACATCGACCGCCATCTGGTGCATGAAGTCACCAGTCCCCAGGCTTTTGAAGGGCTGCGCCAGGCTGGACGCAAAGTGTGGCGAGTCAGCTCCATCGTGGCCACAGCCGACCACAACACCCCAACCACAGGCTGGGAGCTGGGTTACGACGGCATCACCGACCCCATCAGCAAAGAGCAAATCACCACGCTCAATGACAACATTGCGGAGTACGGTGCAGCCGCCTTCTTTCCGTTCATGTCCAAGCGCCAAGGCATCGTGCATGTGATTGGCCCCGAAAACGGAGCCACCTTGCCCGGCATGACGGTGGTGTGCGGTGACAGCCACACCAGCACACACGGTGCATTCGGTGCTTTGGCACACGGCATCGGCACCAGCGAAGTTGAGCATGTCATGGCCACGCAAACACTCTTGGCCAAAAAAGCCAAGAACATGCTGATCAAGGTCGATGGCACACTCTCACCCGGTTGTACCGCCAAGGACATTGTGCTGGCCATCATTGGCCGCATTGGTACGGCTGGTGGAACGGGCTACACCATGGAGTTCGCGGGTTCGGCCATCCGTGCATTGAGCATCGAAGGTCGCATGACCGTTTGCAACATGGCCATTGAAGGTGGTGCCCGCGCAGGTCTGGTGGCTGTGGATGAGAAAACCATTCAATACATCAAGGGCCGCCCCCTTGCCCCCACTGGCGTGGAATGGGATCAAGCCGTGGCCTACTGGCAGACCCTGCACTCCGACTCAGATGCACACTTCGATGCCGTGATCGAGCTGGATGCCGCACAAATTGTGCCCCAGGTCACCTGGGGCACATCGCCCGAAATGGTGCTGGGCATCGATGCCCGCGTCCCTGACCCCGACAAAGAAAAAGATGCGAACAAGCGCAGCGCAATGGAGCGCGCCCTGACCTACATGAATCTGCAACCTGGCAAGCTGCTGGCTGATATCCATGTGGACAAGGTTTTCATCGGCTCCTGCACCAACAGCCGCATTGAAGACATGCGCGAAGCCGCTGCCATTGTCAAAAAGCTGGGCCGCAAAATCGCCAGCAATGTCAAACAGGCACTGGTTGTACCGGGTTCAGGACTGGTGAAAGAGCAAGCCGAGCGCGAAGGTTTGCATGAAATCTTCAAAGCCGCTGGCTTTGAATGGCGAGAGCCCGGCTGCAGCATGTGCCTGGCCATGAACGCAGACCGGCTGGAACCCGGCGAGCGTTGCGCCAGCACCAGCAACCGCAATTTTGAAGGCCGCCAGGGTGCGGGAGGTCGCACACACCTGGTCAGTCCCGCAATGGCCGCCGCCGCTGCCGTGCATGGACACTTTGTTGATATCCGCACCCTGGCTTGAGAAGGAGCACAGCATGAGCAAAATGATGGGATTGATTGGCATTGCACTCGCACTCGCCCTTTCGGGCTGCAACACAGTCAAGGGCGTGGGCCAAGATATTCAAAAAGCAGGCGAAAAGATCGAAGGCGCAGCCAGGAAATAAGCATGAACAAGTTCACCGTACACAAGGGTCTGGTCGCGCCGATGGATCGCGAGAATGTGGATACCGATGCCATCATTCCCAAGCAATTTCTCAAATCCATCCGCAAAACCGGCTTTGGCCCCAACCTGTTTGACGAATGGCGCTATCTGGACGCGGGCTATCCTGGGCAAGATTTGGCCAGTCGCCAGCCCAACCCAGACTTCGCACTGAACCAGCCGCGTTACCAAGGTGCCTCCATTTTGCTGGCGCGCAAAAATTTTGGCTGTGGCTCCAGCCGCGAACACGCCCCCTGGGCCATTGAGCAATACGGTTTTCGGGCCTTGATTGCCCCCAGCTACGCCGATATTTTCTTCAACAACTGCTTCAAGAACGGCCTGCTGCCCATCGTGCTCCCCGAAGCGGTGGTGGCCCAGTTGTTTGATGAAGTACTGGCTTTTCCAGGCTATTCACTCACGGTGGATCTGGAGCGCCAGGTCATCGTCAAACCCCAGGGCGAAGAAATTCCGTTCGAAGCCCAAGCCTTCCGCAAATACTGTCTGCTCAACGGCCTGGATGACATCGGCCTGACCTTGCGACAAAGCGAAAAAATCAAAGCCTTTGAAAACCAGCGACTGACCACCAAACCGTGGCTGGCTCACACCATGCTGCCGGGTGCCTGAACAGCGAGCAGTTCGCAATCTCCCGACCATCACCATCTGAAAATTGGCTGTTTGCGCTGATCAAATCAGCAAGGGCAGCTGTCTCAACATTGAAATCATGAAAATTGCAGTTCTTCCCGGTGACGGCATTGGCACCGAAATCGTGGCCCAAGCGGTCAATGTGCTCAAGGCGCTCGACCTGTCGATTGAGATGGAATCCGCATTGGTGGGTGGTGCAGCTTACGAAGCCCACGGCCACCCCTTGCCCGAGTCCACACTGAAGCTGGCAATGGCGGCCGATGCCGTGCTGTTTGGTGCGGTGGGCGACTGGAAGTACGACAAACTTGACCGCCCCCTGCGCCCCGAGCAAGCCATCCTGGGCCTGCGCAAGCACATGGGCCTGTTTGCCAATTTCCGACCTGCCATCTGCTACGAGCAGCTGGTGGGTGCATCCAGCCTGAAGCCAGAGCTGATTGCCGGACTGGACATTCTCATCATCCGTGAGCTAACGGGTGATATTTACTTTGGCCAACCCCGTGGGCGGCGCATTGCCACAGACGGCCATTTCCCCGGCGCGGAAGAAGCCTTTGACACCATGCGCTACAGCAAGCCGGAAATCGAGCGCATTGCACATGTTGCATTCCAGGCTGCCCGCAAGCGCAACAACAAAGTCACCAGCGTGGACAAAGCCAATGTGCTGGAAACTTTCCAGTTCTGGAAAGATGTGGTGACTGAAGTGCATGCCCAGTACCCCGATGTGCAGCTGGAGCACATGTACGTGGACAACGCAGCCATGCAACTGGTGCGCGCCCCCAAAAAATTCGATGTGGTGGTCACTGGCAACATGTTTGGCGACATTCTGAGCGATGAAGCCTCCATGCTGACCGGCTCCATCGGCATGCTGCCATCGGCCAGCCTGAACGCACATGGACAAGGCTTGTACGAACCCAGCCACGGCAGCGCCCCTGATATAGCAGGCAAAGGCATTGCCAACCCACTGGCAACCATTCTGAGTGCAGCCATGATGCTGCGCTTCTCCCTGAACCAGGAAGAAGCTGCACAGCGCATCGAAGCTGCTGTGCAAAAAGTGCTGGTACAGGGTCTGCGCACAGCCGACATTCACAGCGCCGGAACCACTTTGGTCAGCACGGCTGAAATGGGCCAGGCTGTGGTCAACGCACTTTGAGCACCGGCTTACACCGCACCTCCGTCAAGGTTGTGTAATCCAACCCCTTACAATGAATTTCATGTCGCACCTTGTCCTCACATCCGCACAACCAGCCCCTGTGGCTGTTGCGGGAGTGCGTGCGGGTTTGGCATTGGCTTGGTTCTTTGCAACCAAAACGACAACCATTACTGGCTGATTCAGTCTGGTTTGTCGCGCCCCTACCCGGCCTGACAGGCCAGGCAGATGAAATCATTGTGTTTCAACCATCTGTAAAAGGGCAATTTCATGAAAATCGGTAATCTGGTCGGCCTGGTGGGCTGGCGTGGCATGGTGGGCTCGGTCCTGATGGATCGCATGCAGGCCGAAGGTGACTTCGACCTCATTGAGCCCGTGTTTTTTTCCACCTCCAATGCAGGTGGCGCGGCCCCGTCGATGGCCAAAAACGAAACCCAGCTGCAAGACGCGTACAACATTGATGCGCTGAAGCGTTGCGACATCATCATCACCGCCCAAGGTGGCGACTACACCACCGAAGTGTTTCCCAAACTGCGTGCAGCTGGCTGGAATGGTCACTGGATTGATGCGGCTTCAACCCTGCGCATGGAAAACAACGCGGTCATCATTCTCGACCCTGTCAACATGCCTGTGATCCAGAACGCCCTCTCCAATGGCGGCAAGAACTGGGTAGGTGGCAACTGCACCGTCAGCTGCATGCTGATGGGCGTGGGCGCACTGTACAAAGCGGGTCTGGTGGAGTGGATGAGCACCCAGACCTACCAAGCCGCCTCGGGCGGCGGTGCCCAACACATGCGCGAGTTGCTGACACAGTACGGCACCCTGAATGCATCGGTGCGCAACCTGCTGGATGACCCCAAGAGCGCCATTCTGGAAATCGACCGCCAGGTCATTGCCACCCAGCGCAACCTCACAGCCGCCGAAACAGCCAACTTCGGTGTGCCGCTCGGCGGCTCGCTGATACCTTGGATCGACAAAGATCTCGGCAATGGCCAGTCCAAGGAAGAATGGAAGGGCATGGCCGAAACCAACAAAATCCTCGGCATGGGTGAAGGCTTCGGCTCCAGCCCCATTCCGGTGGATGGTTTCTGCGTGCGCGTGGGAGCCATGCGCTGCCACAGCCAGGCATTGACATTCAAATTGAAAAAGGATGTTCCCACGGCTGATATTGAAGCGATGATCGCAGCTGACAACCAATGGGTCAAAGTGGTGCCCAACACCCGTGAAGCCACCATCCGGGATCTGACCCCTGTGGCAGTCACCGGCACCATGACCATTCCAGTGGGCCGTATCCGCAAGCTGGCAATGGGGCCAGAGTATGTGGGGGCCTTTACCATTGGCGACCAGCTGCTCTGGGGGGCTGCTGAGCCGCTGCGCCGTATGCTGCGCATACTGCTCAGTGCCTGATACGGCACAACCCAAATGCTCGGCTCCACATTGAATGTGGCGGATTCGAGATTGTCTGCCTGCCATGCCCCGGCGTTGCAGGCAGACAACGCCGAGCGAACAGGGTTGTGAATGCAGGCGTACCGCCATGCCCCACCCGGATCGGCAACTTGTCAGCCCGGATTGTTGGTGCTAAGGTCAAATTATTGTTTTTTTTGTTGAGGTTTGTGTGCGTTTCAATACCAATCTGCCTGCCAGCTCTTCAAGCCCCACAGCACAACCGTTTCGCATTGCGGGGCCGGGTATCCGGTTGAGTGCATTGGCATTGGCAGTGATGTTGAGCACGTCACTCACTGTTCAGAACGCACACGCTCTGTCACTGGGCCGTCTGAATGTGCAATCTGCACTGGGCGAGCCTCTGTCGGCTGAAATAGACATCACCGACATCACCGAGGCCGAATCCGCCGCATTGAGAGTGGGCCTGGCTCCTGCCGATGTGTACCGCGCTGCTGGGGTGGAGTTCAACCCTGTGCTGGCCAGCACCGATATCCGGATTGATCGCAAGGCCGACGGACGGGTGTTGCTGCGGATCACCAACTCCCGCCCCATCACCGAGCCTTACCTGGATCTGATCCTGGAGGCCAATTGGGGATCCGGGCGCATTGTGCGTGACTACACCATGCTGTTTGATCCGCCCAAACCGCGCACATCCACAACAACCACGCTGCCCTCCCCCATTCCGGCAGCTGTGAGCGGGCCCCGGCCTTCGGTGTCATCCCCTCTTCCCCCCTCCCAGGCCCCACGCACTGCACCAGCGCCAGTCAAATCAGCCGCACCCACTGCGCCTGAGGTCAAATCCAGCCCTTCAGCGGGAAACCAGGTCATCGTCAGGCGGGGAGACACCGCAAGCCGGATAGCCAACGCCCACAAGCCAGCCAACGCCAGTCTGGAGCAAATGCTGGTTGCCATGCTCAGGGCCAATCCGCAAGCTTTTATTCAAAACAACGTCAACAAAATCAAATCAGGTGCGGTGCTTGATTTACCGTCCACCACCGAGGTTGCATCCGTATCGGCAACCGAAGCCAAACAGTTTGTGGCCACTCAGGGGCGCGATTTCAATGCATTCAGACAACGCTTGGCCACAGCAGCCTTGCCAGCAGCCGAGGCCACCCAGGACAGAAAAGCAAGCGGCACCGTCCAGGCTGAAGTCAAAGACACCAAAGCTGCCCAGCCAACACCCGATCAGCTCAAGCTGACCAAAGGCGCTGTCCAAACTCCCGGCAAGCCAAACCCAGAAGAAAAAATTGCCCAGGCACGCCAGGCCAAAGACACCGCAGCCAGAACCGACGAACTGTCGCGCAACATCACCGACCTGTCCAAACTGAATACGGCCACCACTTCACCAGGTGCCGCATCCACACCACAGGCCACAGCCGCCCCTGCCACTGCGGCCCCGGCTCCCACGCCGCCTGTGGCAGCTCCCGCCACCACGCCGCCCACCACACCAACATCGGCCGTGGCCAGCGCCCCAGTGCCAAGCACTTCAGCACCTGCCAGCAATCCGGCTGCACCGCCTGCCACCGGCACTGCCGCACCCGCTGAAGAACCCAAACCGATCGACAAACCAGCCGACAAACCCAGCACCGAAGCAGCCCAACCGCCAGCCGCTCCACCGCCAGCACCTGTGCCCGTTGCCGCCGCACCCGCCCCGGTTGCAACTGAAGAACCCAGCTTTGTGGATGGATTGCTGGACAACCCTCTGGCATTGCCTGCCGCTGGCGGCCTGATTGCACTCTTGGCCGGATTCGGTGTGTACCGCTGGCGGCAGCGCAAGAAACCCGCCGCTGTTGACAGCTCTTTCCTCGAAAGCCGGTTGCAGCCCGACTCTTTCTTCGGAGCCAGCGGAGGCCAGAGCATCGACACCGCCGAAGTGCTGCCCACAGGCAACTCCATGATGTACTCGCCCAGCCAACTGGATGCAGGCGGCGATGTGGATCCGGTGGCCGAGGCCGATGTCTATCTTGCCTACGGACGCGACTTGCAGGCAGAAGAAATCCTGAAAGAAGCCCTGAAAATTGACCCGGCACGCCCCGCCGTCCACCTCAAAATGGTGGAAATTTTTGCCAAACGCCGTGATGTGAAGTCGTTTGAAATGCAGGCGATGGAGCTGTATGCACTCACGCAAGGCAATGGGCCTCAATGGGCCCAGGTTTGCGCACTGGCGGCCGATTTGTCCCCAAGCAACCCCCTGTTCCAGCCCGGTGGTCGCCCAGAACAAGCCAACACCAAGGCAAGTGCAGTTGACACCCCGACTGCTTCCACATTCGACAACGTGCCCGACACCATCTCTCTATCGGACAACAAAGAGCGTGAGATGGATCTGGATTTGGATTTTTCATTGGACGCACCCGAACCGTCGGCACCTGCACCATCCCCAGCCTCCGCACCAGAGCCGACATCCGCACCCGACCTGGATTTTGGGTTGTCTTTCGACATCGCAGAGCCGCCCACGAGCGCCGTCCAGGCAACACAAACTCCACTGAATTCCGCGCCCGTGGCCGCACCGGCTCCAGCCCCATCTGCGGCTACGAGCCAGCCAGATGACGATTTGGGCCTGCACTTCGACTTTGAAGAGTTCAATTCGACCCCTGCGCCGTCTGCTCCCGTTGCCGCCAAAGCCAAGGCGGCTGACGCAGGCATGGATCTCTCCAACGATTTTGATTTGCACTTTGACTTGCCGGAACCAGAGCCTGAGCCAAAGTCAGCCCCCGCACCGCTCCCCACACCGGTCAAACAAACGGCCACGGCCACCTCGGATGACAACAACATGCTGTCTTTCGACATGGGTGATCTTTCACTGGATCTGGACAGTTCCGCCCAGTTGGATCAACTGGATGGCCTGCCAGAAGGCGATCCCCTGGAAACCAAACTGTCCCTGGCAGCTGAGTTCCTGGCCATTGGCGACGAAGACGGTGCCCGCTCGCTGGCAGAAGAGGTGCTGGAGCAGGCCACTGGTGCGCTCCGAAGCAAAGCCAAATCTTTCCTGTCCAATCTGAGCTGAACACGCGGCGATCTGCACCTTGAGGATTGCGCTCGGCATCACCTACAGCGGCACAGCCTACGACGGCTGGCAAAGCCAGCCCAGCGGACGCACCATCCAAGACCATCTGGAGCGTGCGCTCGGTGAATTCATGGCCACCCCGCCTCCCAATGTGATGTGCGCTGGCCGCACCGATGCGGGTGTGCATGGTCTGATGCAAGTGGCCCATTTCGATGCGCCTGTCAACCGCACCGAAAGCTCCTGGGTGCGGGGCACCAACCGCTACCTGCCTGCCGATGTGGCCGTGCAATGGGCCAAAGCCGTGCCCGACAGCTTCCATGCACGGGCCTGCGCCACTTCCCGGCGCTATGCCTACATCGTGCTGGAGTCGGCCGTTCGCCCCAGCCTGGATGCCTCCAGGGTGGGCTGGGTCTTCAAGCCACTGGATCATGCCGCCATGCGCCGTGCGGCCAACTATCTCCAGGGCGAGCACGATTTCAGTTCCTTCCGTGCAGCGCAATGCCAGGCACTGTCCCCAGTCAAAACCCTGCAACCCATCCGCATCACACGCCAGGGCGCGTACTGGCGGTTCGATTTTGAGGGCAGTGCTTTCCTGCACCACATGATCCGCAACATCATGGGCTGCCTCATCGCCGTGGGTCAGGGATCGCGTCCGCCAGAGTGGATGCAGCAGGTGCTGCTGGCACGCTCCCGCCAGGTGGCAGCGCCGACCTTTTCAGCCGATGGCCTGTACTTTCTGGGCCCGCGCTACCCGGCACACTGGGGCCTTCCCGAACACGTCGCCGGATTCGACTGGCTGCCGTCAGCGTCTGGCACAGCCACCTCCGGCACATTCCCCTGCAACCCAGCGTCCGACACCGCAGACGCGCACCCCTGAGCAGCCCAGCCAGCCTGGGCTCATTGACTGTGAATACACCGACCGCTCCCGCACAGACCCGCCCCGTGCAATCCCACCGCCGCACCCGCATCAAGATGTGCGGATTCACACGCGAGCAGGATGTCGATGCCGCCGTGGCCGCAGGTGCCGATGCCATTGGTTTTGTGCTGTACCCCCCCAGCCCGCGTGCGGTCAGCGTGGAAAGAGCCGCAGAACTGGCCCGCCGCTTGCCTGCCTTCGTCACGCCAGTATTGCTGTTCGTGAACGAGGAAACGCCCAAAATCAGAGCTGCCTGCGCTTTGATCAAAAGTGCCATCGTGCAATTCCATGGTGAAGAATCCCCTGAAGACTGCCATGCGGCAGAATCTCCCTACCTGCGTGCAGCCCGTATACCGATGGGAAAGGGCGCGCCGGGCTTTGAACTTTTAGAATACGCCCGTCGCTTTGACACCGCCCAGGGCATCCTGCTGGATGCCTTGGTGGATGGCTACGGCGGCGGCGGCAAAACTTTCGACTGGACAGCATTCAATTGGTCACACCTTCCTCCAAACGTCGGCTCTCGGCTCGTTTTGTCTGGTGGACTCACGCCTGCAAACGTGACCGATGGCATCCTGCAAGTGCGCCCCTGGGCCGTTGACGTGAGCTCCGGCATCGAGCTGGAAGGCTCCGACGGACGGCCCCTCAGGGGCATCAAATGCCCTGACAGAATGAACCGATTTGTGGCCGCAGTGCGGGCAGCGGATGATGCGCTGAACCGCCTCCCACCACAGGTTGCCCCAGGTCTTTGACTATCTAGCCATTGCGGGCACCGGCCTGGCGCGGCAAAAACAGGCCATGTCGCCTCTGCGGATCGCAAAGCAGGCTCACACCGACCAGGCCTGGCCCCACCCACAGCCCTGAACACTTTTTTTGCGGAAGATCTCTCCCATGTCCGAATACCAGCAACCCGATGCCAGCGGCCACTTTGGCAAATATGGCGGCAGCTTCGTGAGCGAAACCCTCACCCATGCCATCAACCAGCTGCGCGAGGCCTACGCCCAATACCAGCACGACCCTGAATTTCTGGCCGAATTCAAAAACGAGCTGGCACATTTTGTTGGCCGTCCCTCGCCCATTTACCATGCCGCACGCACCAGCCGCGAGCAAGGCGGGGCACAAATATTCCTGAAGCGCGAAGACCTCAACCACACCGGCGCACACAAGGTCAACAACACCATCGGCCAGGCCATGCTGGCCAA
>ERZ724525.2440-NODE-2440-length-10648-cov-5.507222_pt1 | contig 10648 bp, 6 predicted proteins | sample MGYA00376058_ERZ724525 | MGnify/ENA primary metagenome ERZ724525 (study PRJEB28724, sample SAMN07190888) | wastewater metagenome | isolation source: influent of sewage treatment plant in Hong Hong | place: USA: Christiansburg, Virginia | collected 2016-03-01 ... | reverse complement strand
TCCATCAGCATGATCGGCGAATCCAGTGCCAGCACGCGGGCAATCGCCACCCGCTGGCGCATGCCGCCCGAGAGGTCTTTCGGGAAGCGGTCGCGGAAGTCTTTCAGGTGCAGCAAATCCAGCAACTGATTCACCGTCTGGGCGATTTCGCCACGCGATTTCTTTTGCACTTCCAGGCCAAAGGCGATGTTCTGGGCAATGGTCATCCACGGAAACAGCGCGTATTCCTGAAACACCATGCCGCGATCCGGGCCGGGGCCGGTGATTTTTTTGCCTTCCACGGTAATTTCGCCGCTGGAGGGCAGGGCAAAGCCGGCCACGGCGTTGAGCAGGGTGGATTTGCCGCAGCCCGACGGGCCAAGCAGGCAGACAAATTCACCGGCCTGGATGTCCAGCTGGATATCCTTCAGGGCAATCACGTCCTTACCCGGTGTTTTGAATACTTTTTGCACATTATTGACGATGATCTGGCTCATATCAGTGCTCCAGGCCGCGATGCCAGCGCAGCAGGTGGTTGTTCAGGCGGCTGACGGCGGTGTCGATGGCCAGGCCCAAGAGGCCGATGGTGATCATGCCGGCGATGATTTTGTCCGACCACATAAACTCACGCGCTTCCAGAATGCGGAAACCCAGGCCATCGTTGACGGCAATCATTTCGGAGACAATCACCACAATAAACGCCGTGCCGATGCCAATGCGCACGCCGGCCAGGATATACGGCGTGGCCGCCGGCAGAATGACGCGGGTGAACAGGGTCAGTTGGTTGACGCCCAGATTGCGTGCGGCGCGCAGATAAATGCCGTCCACCTGGCGCACGCCGGCGATGGTGTTCATCAGCACCGGGAAAAACGCGCCAATGGCAATCAGAAAGAACGACGGCGGGTTGCCCAGGCCAAACCACAAGATGGCCAGCGGAATATAGGCAATCGGCGGGATCGGGCGCAGGATCTGCATCAGCGGGTTGAACAGCGCGTAAATCCGCTGGCTGGCCCCCATCAAGAGGCCCAGCGGCAGCGCCAGGCCAGCGCCAATCAGAAAGCCAGCCACGACCCGGTACAGGCTGGACCAGGCGTCGTGCAGCAGCTCGCCAGACAGCCACCAGGCCAGCGTGCTCTGACCCGCTTCCTGCGCCTGGGCCGGCAGCAGGTAGGCCCACCATTTGGCCGCCACCGCACTGGGCGAGGGCAGCAGTACCGGTGAAAACAGCCCCAGCCGCGAGCCGGCCTCCCAGAGCAGCAAAAGCAGCACCGGCACCAGCGCGCCCTGCAGGGAATGCATCAATTTGTTCATCGCCACGGCCTCACTTCACTTTCAGTTCGGTTTTGGCCTGTTGCAGCAGATCCAGCTTCACCCATTCGCTGGCCTTGGGCGGTTTGGCCATGCGGCCTACGCCGTATTTCTGCATAAAGTCGGTGGTGATGTCGATATGCGCCAGGGTGACATCGTAGGTGTAGTCGGCGTTGTCCATGGCGTCGCGGAAGTCCTGCGAGCTGATCTGGCCCTTGAACATCTGCTCACGCACGTATTTTTCTGCCAGGGCTGGCTCGCGGTTGAACTGGGCTGTGGTTTCGACAAAACACTTCATCAGCCGCTGGGCCACGTCTTTTTTCTCGTGGTACAGCTTTTCGGTCATCACCAGCAGCCGCACCGGCTCGCCCATCTTGGTGGTGTAGGGCTTCATGATCTCGACGCCGAACTTCTTGTTCAGCGCCTGCGACGATTGCGGCTCGGACTGGCACATGGCGTCGATCTGCTTGGCGGCCAGCGCCTGGTTCAGGTCGGCAAAAGCCAGGAAAACAATCTGCACATCCTTGCCTGGCTTGTCCGACCAGGTCAGCCCGGCTTTTTCCAGCTCGGCGTACAGCAAGAGCTCATGCGCGCCGCCACGGGTGACGCCCACTTTCTTGCCTTTCAGGTCAGCCAGGGTTTTGATGCCGGTGTCCACGCCAGCCACAATCCGCGCGCCGCCCTTGGCAAAGCCGGCCACGGTGTAGATTGGCACGCCATTGGCGCGGCCAGAAATGGCCCCGTCGGACGCCAGTGCGGCCACGTCGATTTCACCGGCCACAATCGCCGGCATGATGTCCGGACCTTTGGGGAACATGCGTTCCTCCACTTTCAGGTTGTACTTGCCGCAGGCTTCTTTCATGTAGGACACCGCGCCGTAGTGGGCAAATTTCAGATTGCCCAGGCGGACGACATCAACGGCGTGGGCGGCCAGTGGGGTGGCCAGGGTCAAGGCGGCGGCCAGGGACAGGGCTGTGCGCATCGGTTTCTCCTCCGGGTTATTGTTTGAGCGGAGCTTGGCTCCGGCATCATCCAATTGCACGATGCGTGCCACCGGTAGAGTTTGCCAATCTATTGATTTTTAATGATTTGTTTTGGGTGGTGCCGCATAGGGTGTGCGGTAATCCAGAATGGCTTGCTGAAAGATTCTGGATTACCGCATAAGGGTGCCACAGGGTCATCGCCCATGCTGATAAGGCAGACGGTTACGGTGCCGTCGTGCTCGCCTCGGGTTGCTGCCGCAGCTGCGTCATGATGGCATTGACCACCGGGATGGCTCCGGCATCGGATAAATGGTCGTCGTCAAAGTACAGGGGCAGGCCATGCAGTTGCGCGGCGCAACGCCCCTTGACCGCCGTGTCGCACAGCAGGCTGGCCGGCTTGATCCGAATCAGCTGCGGATGCGTTCCAATGCGGTCGAGCGCGGCATAAGTGCGCTGGTTGCGCTGGATAAAGCTGGCCAGGCTGGTTGAGGCGCTGTCAACAGACAGCCTACCGTCGCGCAAATACAGGCGGGCCAGCCGGTTGGGCACATCCCAGCTCATTTCCGGAATCGGATACACCAGAATCACTGTTTTGCCCTGGCGGAGCAGCTGCTGCACGGAATCGGCATAATCCTGCGCCAAGGCAGCCTGATACCCCAGTGTGGCGGTTTGGGCGCTGTGCAGGCTGAACGAGGTGCCTGGTTCCTGGCCGCCTTCGCCGTTGTTGCTGCGTTGCTGTTCCATGGCCAGCGTCCAGCGCGCGGCCAGAATCACCGTGGGTGGCAAGGTATTCAGAGTGGCCGGATCAAAGAATGCCTGGCGCAAGGCCTGGCAGGTCTGGCTGGTTTCATCGCGTTCAGTGGATTGGCTGCCCATCACCGGAATGCAGCTTCTGAAGGTGTAGTCCAGGCCGTGGATGCCCTGTGCGCGAGCTTGCTGATGCAGCACATCCACCAGCGTGCCGGCGTGGCTGTCGCCAAACAGCACAAACGAGGCGGCTTGGCGGGTGTCGCCCAGTTCGCAGGCGTGGGCAAAGCTGCGGTCGCGGCTGAGCCGGGCCCAGCAGGCTTCGCGTTTTTGTGACTGGGTTTTGCTGTGGTCAATCGCCTTGACCGTAGCGTCAAATTTCCAGGCAAAGCCCTGGCTGAGTTGCCCGGCCAGCCCCAGCAGGAAGAATCCTGAGCACCCCACCAGGCTGGCGATAAAAATATGGCGGCGGCTGACGCCGTTTTTATGCCGGAACGGGCGTTCCACGTAGCGCCAGCTCAGCCAGGCCAAGCCAAGAATCAGCAGCAGCAGGGCGGCCATGACCGCCGGGCGAGGCTGCGTCATCAGGTAATAGCGGGCAAAGGCCAGCACTGGCTGGTGCCAGAGGTAGGCGCTGTAACTGATCAGGCCAATGCCCACCAGCAAGGGCGTGGCCAGCAGACAGCCTACCCAGGTGCCCGGCTGGGCGCAGGCAATCATCAGCACCGCGCCCAGCGTGGGCAGTAGCGCGTACACGCCAGGAAACGGCGTGTGCTGATCAAAGCGCAGCACGGCATAGGCCACCATGGCCAGCCCCAACAGGCTGCCGGCCTGATTCAGTGCGGCGGCATGCGGGATGCGGGGGGCCGGGCGGCTGTGGTAATACGCCAGCAAGGCACCGGCCAGCAGTTCCCAGCCTCGGGTGGGCAGCAGATAAAACGCCAGCGAGGGCTGGTGTAGGGCCGCCCATTGCGCCAGCGCCAGGCTCAGCGCCGCGCCGGCCCAGAGCACATGTGGCGTCCAGTGTGGCCGCCAGCGTGCCAGACCCAGCAGCAGCAGGGGAAAAACCATGTAGTACTGTTCTTCTACTCCCAGACTCCAGGTGTGCAGCAGCGGCTTGAGTTCCGAACTGGTATCAAAATAGCCGCTCTCACGCCAGAACAGGATATTCGACAGCGAAATGGCAGCGGCGGCCAGGCTACGGGCAAAGGCTTTCAGGTCGCTGGGCAGCAGCCAGGCCCAGGCAAATGGCAGGCAGGCCAGCAGCACCACAAATAGCGCGGGCAAGATCCGCCGGGCCCGGCGTTCGTAAAACCCGGTCAGGGTGAATGTGCCGTTGGCCTGTTCGTTGATCAGAATGCCGGTAATCAGATAGCCACTGATCACAAAAAACACATCCACACCCACAAAGCCGCCGCTAAACCCGCTAAAGCCGGCGTGGAACAACATCACGGGAAGCACCGCGAGGGCGCGCAGGCCGTCAATTTCGCGTCGATAAATCATGGTCGTTGCTCGGAGAGTGAATCAGTGGCGGGCGCATGGGGCGGATCGCTCTGACAGACTGACAACATGACGCCACCTTGACCTGCAAATTCTGGCTGCGGGTCAAGGTGGCGTCATCGGGGCCGGGAACCGCCTGTCGCGGCGCTCCCGGTGTGCTGGCCGGAGGATTACCCCAGCTTGCCGTGGCACTGCTTGTACTTCTTGCCCGACCCGCAGGGGCATGGGTCGTTGCGGCCCACGCGCAGGCCCTGGGCGGCCAGCGCTTCTGGCGCAAACGGGTTGCTGTCGTCGTCGCTGCTGAGTTCTGCCGCGCCGTCGCCGTCGGCCAGCGCCGGGTTGAACTCGGCATGCTGGAACTGCATCGGGCGCTGGCGCTGCTCTTCGGCTTCCATGGCGGCCACTTCTTCGGCGCTCTGGATGCGCACGGTAAACAGCAACTGGGCCACGTCGCGCTTGACGCTGTCGAGCATATTGGAGAACAGCTCGAATGCCTCGCGCTTGTATTCCTGCTTGGGGTTTTTCTGCGCATAGCCGCGCAGGTGGATGCCCTGGCGCAGGTGGTCCAGCGCAGCCAGATGCTCGCGCCAGTGCTGGTCCAGGTGTTGCAGCAGCACGGCGTGTTCAAACTGGCGCATGGTGGCTTCGCCGGCCATGTCCACCTTGGCCTGATAATGGGCTTCGCCCAGCGCAATCAGCTGGTCGCGGAACACCGCCACATCGGCTTCCGGCGCGGCCTTCATCCAGTCGCCCACCGGCGCTTGCAGCTGGTACTCGGCTTCCAGGGCTTTTTCCAGCCCGGCCACGTCCCATTGTTCTTCCAGCGATTCGGGCGGCAGATACAGGTCGAACAGCGCGCCCAGCGCGCTGGTGCGCATATTGCTGACCATCTCCGACACATCCTGCGATTCCAGGATGTCATTGCGCTGCTGGTAGATCACCTTGCGCTGATCGTTGGCCACGTCGTCGTATTCCAGCAATTGCTTGCGGATGTCGAAGTTGCGGCCTTCCACCTTGCGCTGGGCGTTTTCGATGGCGCGGGTTACCCAGGTGTGCTCGATGGCTTCGCCTTCCGGCATTTTCAGCCGTTCCATGATGGCGGAAACGCGCTCCGAGGCAAAAATGCGCAGCAGCGGATCTTCCAGGCTCAGGTAGAAGCGGCTGGAGCCAGGGTCGCCCTGGCGGCCAGAACGACCACGCAGCTGGTTGTCGATACGGCGCGATTCGTGGCGTTCGGTGCCGATGATGTGCAGGCCGCCGGCAGCCAGCACCGCGTCGTGACGCTGCTGCCATTCGGTTTTCAGCGCGGCCACCTTGGCGTCGCGTGCGCTGTCACTCAGGCTGTCGTCAGCGGCAATCGCTTTCAGGTCGCTGGCAATGCTGCCGCCCAGCACGATGTCGGTGCCGCGACCGGCCATATTGGTGGCAATGGTGATGGCCCCGGCACGACCGGCCTGGGCAACGATGTCGGCTTCGCGGGCGTGCTGCTTGGCGTTGAGCACTTCGTGCGGCAGTTTTTCCTGCTTGAGGAAATTGGACAGCAGTTCCGAGCTTTCAATCGAGGTGGTGCCCACCAGCACCGGCTGGCCGCGCTGCTGGCAGTCGCGGATGTCAGCCACGATGGCCTGGTATTTTTCCGGGTTGGTGCGGTACACCAGGTCCAGATTGTCTTTGCGGATCATCGGCTGGTTGGTGGGAATCACCACGGTTTCCAGGCCATAAATCTGCTGGAATTCGTACGCTTCGGTGTCGGCGGTGCCGGTCATCCCCGACAGCTTCTGATACAGGCGGAAATAGTTCTGGAAGGTGATCGACGCCAGCGTCTGGTTTTCCCGGTTGACCGTCACCCCTTCCTTGGCTTCCACCGCCTGATGCAGGCCTTCGCTCCAGCGCCGCCCGGCCATCAGCCGGCCAGTGAATTCATCGACAATCACCACTTCATCATCCTGCACCACATAGTGCTGATCGCGGTGGTACAGCGCATGCGCGCGCAGCGCCGCCATCAGGTGGTGCATCAGGGTGATGTTGGTGGCGGAATACAGGCTGTCGCCCTCGGCCAGCAGACCCAACTGGGTGAGGATGGTTTCGGCGTGTTCATGGCCGGCTTCGGACAACATCACCGAATGGGCTTTTTCATCCACCCAGTAATCGCCCTGGCCTTCTTCTTCGGTCTGGCGCACCAGCAGCGCCGGCACGGCGTTCATCCGCTGGTACATGTCGATATTGTCGTCTGCCGGCCCGGAAATCAGCAGCGGGGTGCGCGCCTCGTCAATCAGGATCGAGTCCACTTCATCGACCACGGCAAACGCCAGCTTGCGCTGCACCTTTTCGGCCAGGCTGAACACCATATTGTCGCGCAGGTAATCAAAGCCGAATTCGTTATTGGTGCCGTAGGTAATGTCCGAAGCGTAGGCCGCCTGCTTGGTTTCGTGCGACATCTGCGACAGGTTCACCCCCACGCTCAGGCCAAGAAACTCATACAGGGGGGCCATCAGCCCGGCGTCGCGGCTGGCCAGGTAGTCGTTGACGGTGACGATATGCACGCCCTGGCCAGACAGCGAATTCAGGTAGGCCGGCAGGGTGGCCACCAGGGTTTTGCCTTCCCCCGTGCGCATTTCGGCAATCCGGCCGTCGTTGAGCACCATGCCGCCAATCAGCTGCACATCAAAGTGGCGCATGCCCAGCGCGCGGCGGCTGGCTTCGCGGCACACGGCAAAGGCTTCGGGCAGCAGCTGGTCCAGGGTTTCGCCCTGGGTGAAGCGCTGGCGGAACTCAACGGTTTTTGCGCCCAGCGCTTCATCACTCAGCCCGGTTACGCTGCTTTCCAGCGCATTGATGCGTGCCACGGTTTGCCGATATTGCTTGACCAGCCGGTCATTGCGGCTGCCGAACATTTTTTTGAGCAGGGTCGAGATCATGAAGGGCTTTCGGCCAGATGCCGGTAGAAAAATAGTCAAAATTTTAGCACAGCCGGGTGGGCTGTGCCGGATCGCGCATGGGTGGTGGTGCCTTTTCCAGAAGTGATCAACATGCCTGTAGCCCAGTTATTGCTGCATGTTTTTTGATCTGCGGTTGGGCAGAGCGTAACCAATTGATGTCGGCTTAACGCCGAATGCCGAGCCAGGTGGACCGCACCCAACAGCTGATTAATAGTGGCGGTTGCTCGCATTTGCTCTTGCAGGTAGCGCAGTCCATCGATTGAGATACTGAGTAATATGCCGGTAATGCAGATAACGACCATCATTTCGATGAGCGTAAACCCATGAGGTTTTTTCATGATATCCATCCGTGGTAATCATGGTTAAGAGTATTTAAGCCGCGCAGATATAACGCTATTTATTGATGATCGACAAGTGGCAGATATCTGAAATTGGGGTAGGCTGATTGTTAGCGTTTACCAAAAGAGAGGGTGGCTGTGACGGATATTCTGATTATCGGTGCGGGCATTATGGGAATGATGACCGCCCGTGAGCTAGCACGAGCAGGTCGCAGTGTCACTGTGCTGGAGCGAGGAGAACCCGGCCGCGAAGCCTCATGGGCGGGCGGTGGCATTGTTTCGCCTCTCTACCCTTGGCGCTATTCACCTGCCGTCACTGCATTGGCCAGAAAGGCAAAGCGTGCGTATCCCTTGCTGGTACATGGCCTGCATGAAGAAACAGCAATTGATGCAGAGTTGGACCCCTGCGGCATGCTCATGCTTGATACCGATGACGCCCGTGATGCGTTGGCATGGGCGGCGGCAGAGGGTGAGACGGTAGTGCGGCATGACAGGGAGATGCTGCGACAACAATGGCCTTGGTTAGCTGACAACTGGCGGGAGGGGCTGTTTATGCCAGGGATTGCACAAGTGCGTAACCCACGCTTTTTGCAAGCATTGCAGGTGTCGCTGATGCACCTTGGCGTTAATGTGGTATCGGGTGTTGAAGTAACAGGGGTGAAAGCACCCGCAGGGTGTGTAGAGTCCGTGCAGGCGGCAGATGGCCGGTCATTCTGCGCCGACCAAGTCATTGTGTGTGGCGGTGCTTGGAGCCAGCAACTGCTGCAGGAAATGCAGGCGCCCGCTGCGTTGCCGGTACGTCCGGTGCTGGGTCAGATGTTGCTCTATAAGCTGGAGCCCGGAATCTTGCCATGCATGGTCATGGCCGGTGGTCGGTATGTAATCCAGCGTCGTGATGGCCATGTGCTATGCGGATCAACACTGGAGGAAACGGGATTCGACAAGAGTTTGACCGAGGAGGCTCGACTCAGTCTGATGCAATCAGCCAAGACATTATTGCCGATGTTGGCGCATGAGAAACCTATCGCTCAGTGGTCAGGATTGCGTCCTGGTAGCCCGAACGGCATTCCTTTCATTGGCAAGCTGCCTTGGATGGAAAATCTCTGGATCAATGCGGGGCATTATCGAAATGGTCTGGTGCTGGCGCCTGCCTCTGCACAGTTGCTGGCAGATTTAATCTTGCAGCGACCCACTGATCTTGACCCTGCGCCGTATCAGTATTGGTGAGTGAAGAGGATTATTCCTCTTCATCATCCAAGCCCATTTTTTTCAGGCGATAGCGCAGCGAACGAAAGGTCATTCCCAATTTTCGCGCCGCCGCCGTACGGTTCCAGCGAGTTTCTTCCAGCGCTTTGAGAATGGCGGTTTTCTCTATTTCGAAGAGAAAGTCTTCCAGAGAGCCGTTGTGCGCTTCTGTTGCTAAAGGAGCAGCAGTAGGTGCTTGTTTTAGTGCTTGTGCACTAGGCGTAGCTGCTGTGTATATAGGAGCGTCGTTAGGCAGCTGCAGGTGCTCAGGCAGGATGACATTGGTATCGCAGAGTGTCAGCGCCCGTTCAAGAATATTTTGCAGCTCACGCACATTACCCGGAAAGGCGTAATGCTGAAGTGCGTGTTGGGCATCTTCACTTAAGGTGGGCTCGGGAATTCCCCATTCGGTGCTTAATTTTTTTAAGACACTCTTGGCTAAATACAGAATATCTTCTGTGCGCTCGCGTAGGGGCGGCACTTTTACCTGAATAACATTAATGCGATAGAACAAATCTTGACGGAAACGACCGGCCTCAACCTCGGCGGCCAGATCTTTGTGTGTGGCACTAACAATGCGAACATTGACGGCCATTTCCTTTGAGTGCCCTACAGGGCGAATCGATTTTTCCTGAATAGCACGCAACAGTTTGACCTGCATGGCCAGTGGGAGATCTGCTACCTCGTCCAGAAAAAGTGTGCCTTCGTGTGCGGCTTGAAAAAGCCCCTTTTTGTCTTCGTTGGCTCCGGTAAAACTGCCTTTCTTGTAGCCGAAAAACTCACTTTCCATTAGCTCGGAAGGAATGGCGCCACAGTTAACGGGAACAAACGCGTGTTCAGCACGGGGGCCAAGTTCATGAATAAGGCGGGCCACCAATTCTTTGCCTGTGCCCGATTTACCACAGATATAAACAGGTGCCTGACTGCGTGACAGTTTGTAGATTTTTTCGCGCAACTCCTGCATTACCGGTGAGCGGCCCAGTAGGCGGCTGTCTTCGGTCGGTAACTCATCGCTAGTGCGCAACTTGAGCGCGGTGTTAACCATGTCGCGCAGCCGAGTAAGTTCTACTGGCTTTGAAACAAAATCAAAGGCGCCAGCCTTAAGTGATGCAACAGCCGCCTCCATGCTGCCGTACGCCGTGATAACCGCGACGGGCAGGTTGGGGTATTCGCGCTGAATGGTTTGAACGAGTGTGATACCGCTGCCGTCAGGCAGATTCATATCAGTCAGGCAGAGCTGAAATTTTTCCTGGCGCAAGAGTGCTTGGGCGGACTCCAGTGAGTCTGCTGTCCGCGCATCGATATTCATGCGTGCCAAGGTGATTTCCAGTAACTCACGGATATCGGGTTCATCATCAACGATCAGTGCCAGTGGATTACTCATAGTCATCTCGACTTAACTTAGGCGGTCTGGATGGGCAAAAATAATGCGGAAGCAGGCGCCGGATTTTCCCGGAATGTAATCAAGGCGTGCTTGATTTGCTTCGCATATTTCGCGGGAAAGATAGAGTCCTAACCCTGTTCCAGTTGCTTCGGTTGTATAAAAAGGTTCAAACAAATGCTCAAGGAGCGATGCAGGAATTCCGGGGCCATCATCAATGATATCCAG
>ERZ724525.2439-NODE-2439-length-10648-cov-8.564618_pt1 | contig 10648 bp, 7 predicted proteins | sample MGYA00376058_ERZ724525 | MGnify/ENA primary metagenome ERZ724525 (study PRJEB28724, sample SAMN07190888) | wastewater metagenome | isolation source: influent of sewage treatment plant in Hong Hong | place: USA: Christiansburg, Virginia | collected 2016-03-01 ... | reverse complement strand
GCCCCGTATCGCCCGCCTACGCCACCGTCAGCCAGGACTACGACAAGCTGCGCCATGCCATCCAGACCCTGACCCCCGGCCTGGTGTTTGCCGCCGATGGCGTGCGCTATGGCGCGGCCATTGCCGCCACCGTGGCCGCCGATGTGGAGGTGGTGCTGGCCCAGGGCACCATCGAAGGCCGCCAGAGCACCACCTTCGGGTGCCTGCGCAGCACCGTGGCCACAGCCGCCGTGGATGCGGCCATGCATGCCACCGGCCCCGGCACCATCGTGAAGTTTCTGTTCACCAGCGGCTCCACCAAGATGCCCAAGCCGGTCATCAACACCCAGCGCATGTGGTGCGCCAACCTGCAACAGATCACGCTGTCGCTGCCCGTGCTGGCCGAGGCCCCGCCCGTGCTGGTGGACTGGCTGCCGTGGAACCACACCTTTGGCAGCAACCACAACTTCGGCCTCACGCTGATGCACGGCGGCACGCTCTACATCGACGACGGCAAGCCCACGGCAGCGCACATTGGCGAGACGCTGCGCAACCTGCGCGAGATTGCGCCCACGGTGTACTTCAACGTGCCCACCGGCTTTGAAATGATTGCCCAGGCCATGAAGACCGATGCCCAGCTGCGCAGCACGCTGCTGTCGCGGGTGCGCATGTTCTTTTACTCGGGGGCGGGCCTGGCCCAGCCCGTGTGGGACAGCCTGCACGCCACGCAAGAGGCCGCCATCGGCGAGCGCATCGTCATGGCCACGGGCCTGGGCATGACCGAATCGGCGCCGTCTGCCATGTTCGTCAACAGCCCCGACGTGCGCTCGGGCCACATCGGCGCGCCCGTGCCCGGCATGGTGCTGAAACTGGTCGATGTGGACGGCAAGACCGAAGTGCGCTATCGCGGCCCCAACGTCACGCCCGGCTACTGGCGCTCGGACGCCGCCACGCGCGACGCCTTCGACGACGAGGGCTACCTGTGTACGGGCGATGCAGTGAAGTGGATCGACGAGCACGACATCCACCGCGGCCTGGCCTTTGATGGCCGCATTGCCGAAGACTTCAAGCTCTCTACGGGCACCTTCGTCAGCGTAGGCCCCATGCGCGCCAAGATCATCGTGGCGGGCGCGCCCTACATCCAGGACGTGGTGCTCACCGGCCTGAACTGCAAGGAAGTGGGCGCGCTGCTGTTTCCTGCCCCCGCCTGCCGCGATGTGGCGGGCCTGCGCCCCGACGCCCCCTGGGCCGACGTGGTGGCCCACCCCGCCGTGCGCCAGCGCATCGAGGCCGTGCTGGGCCAGCTGGCCCGCGAGTCCACCGGCAGCGCCAGCCGCGTGGCCCGCGCGCTGCTGGTGGCCGAGCCGCCCTCCATCGACAAGGGCGAGATCACCGACAAAGGCTCCGTTAACCAGCGCGCCGTGCTCACGTACCGCGACGCGCTGGTGCAGGCCCTGCACGACGGCACCGCACCGCACATCCTCCAGCCCGGCGCCTGACGCGCCGCGCACCACCCCAAGGACACACACCATGCAGATTCAAGGACAAGCCGCGCTCGTCACCGGCGGCGCATCGGGTTTGGGCGAAGCCACCGCCCGCACGCTGGCCCGGCTGGGCGCCCGCGTGGCCGTGCTCGACCGCAACGCCGCACAGGCCGATGCGGTGGCCGCCGCCATCAATGCGGACTGCGGTGCGGGCAGCGCCCTGGCCTGCGCCTGCGACATCACCGATGCCGCCAGCGTCAGCGCTGCGCTGGAGCAAGCGGCCGCCGCCCACGGCCCCGCGCGCATCCTCATGAACGTGGCCGGCGTGGGCAGTGCCAAGCGCGTGGTGCAGCGCGACGGCAGCGCCGCACCGCTGGAAGACTTTGTGCGCGTGGTGCAGATCAACCTGATCGGCGCCTACAACGTCAGCCGCCTGTTTGCCGCCGCCTGCGCCAGGCTGCCGCTGCTGGAGTGCGGCGAGCGCGGCGTGATGGTGTTCACCGCCTCGGTGGCCGCGTTCGATGGCCAGGTGGGCCAGCAGGCCTACAGCGCCTCCAAAGCCGGGCTGGCAGGCATGACGCTGCCCATGGCGCGCGACCTGGCGCAGCACGCCATCCGCGTCTGCACCGTGGCGCCGGGCCTGTTTGCCACGCCGCTGATGCAAGAGCTGCCCGAGGCCGTGCAGCAATCGCTGGCCGCCAGCATCCCGTTTCCGCCGCGCCTGGGCAAGCCCGAAGAGTTTGCCGAGCTGGCCTGCCACATCGTCACCAACGGCCACCTCAATGGCGAGGTGATCCGGCTCGATGGGGCGCTGCGCATGGCCCCGCGATGAGATGCCCCCCGGCGTCGCTGCACGCCTTCTTTTGACATTCACTACAACACCAATGGAGACATGACCATGACCACCCGCCGCCAATTTGTTCAAGCCCTGGGCGCCAGCGCCGCACTGGGCGCCTTCTACCCGTTTGCTGCCCACGCGCAGGTGGAGCAGGTGAAGGTGTATTTCGGCTTTCCTGCGGGCAGCTCGGGCGACACCGTGGCCCGCCGCGTGGCCGAAAAATGGGGCGGCAGCGCCTTCAGCAAATACCCCGGCGTGGTCGAGAACAAGCCCGGCGCGGGCGGGCGCATTGCGCTGGAAACCCTCAAGAGCGCGCCCGCTGACGGCTCGGTGCTGGCGCTGGCGCAGGTATCGGCCCTGGCCAACTACCCGCACATCTTCAGCAAGATGAACTACACCGACAAGGACTTTGCGCCCGTCTCGATTGGTGCCGTCATGCACCACGGCCTGGCCGTGGGGCCGATGGTGCCCGCCAGCGTCAAGACCGTGAAAGACTTCCTGGCCTGGGCCAAGGCCAATCCCAAAGATGCCAGCTACGGCTCGCCCGGTGCGGGCACCACGCCCCACTTTCTGGGCGCGCTGCTGGGCCTGAACAGCGGCGTGGAGCTGCGCCATGTGCCTTACCGTGGCTCCATCCCCGGCGTGACGGACGTGGTGGGCGGGCAGGTGGCCGCCATGGTCACGCCGCACGGCGACTTCATTGCCAACGCCAAAGCGGGCAAGCTGCGCATTCTGGCCACCTCGGGCCCCAAGCGATCGCCGTATGTGCCCGATGTGCCCACGTTTGCCGAGCAGGGTTTTGCCGAGCTGACCACCGAAGAATGGTTCGGCTTTTACGCCCCGGCGGCCACGCCCAAGCCGGTGATTGCCGCCGCCAACGCCGCCATCAACGCCGCGCTGAAAGAAAAATCGGTCACGGACAGCCTGGCCATCGTGGGCCTGATTCCGCACGGCTCCACCCCCGAAGAGCAGGCCCGCTGGCAAAAGGCCGAGTACGACACCTGGGGCCCGCTGATCAAGCGCATCGGGTTCTCTGCGGAGTCGTAAAAAGCCCGCCTGGGTCGCCTGCGGCGGCTGGCAGGGGCACACGCAGGGGCCCCGTTTTTTAAGTAAAAAGTGCCTCTGGCGCTTATGCAGCAAGCGCAAGCAGCTATCAAAAAAGAAGCAAATCATGCAAGCACGCCACACCCTGGACGACATCCAGCACCTCTTGAACACCGTGCTCCAGGCACCCCGCCGCTGGCAGGCGCTGGCGCCGTTTGCCGATACCGACGGCCCCCTGGCCGCGCAGGTGCTGGACGAGGCGGCCCGGTTTGTCGATAGCGCCATCGCCCCGCTCAACCGCAGTGGCGACGAGGAAGGCTGCCGCTTTGATGCCGGGCAAGTGCATTCGCCCACCGGGTTTCGCGATGCCTACCGGGCCTTCTGGCAGGCGGGCTGGCCCTCGCTGTCGTGCGCGCCCGAGCATGGTGGCCAGGGCCTGCCCGCCGTGCTCGAATGCGTGCTGTTTGAATGGCTGCCCGGCGCCAACCAGGGCTGGACGATGGCGCCGGGCCTGCTGCACGGCGCCTACGAGTGCCTCAAGCACCACGCCAGTGACGCGCTCCAGGCCCAGTACCTGGAAAAAATCGCCACCGGCGAATGGCTGGCCACCATGTGCCTGACCGAAGCCCACGCGGGCAGCGACCTGGGCCTGGTGCGCACCAAAGGCGTGCCCCAGCCCGACGGCAGCGTGCGCGTCAGTGGCAGCAAGATATTCATCTCCGGCGGCGAGCACGACCTGACCGACAACATCATCCACCTGGTACTGGCGCGCCTGCCCGATGCGCCCGCTGGGCCCAAGGGGCTGTCGCTGTTTCTTGTGCCCAAAATGCTGCCGCACGTCCACCAGCCCGGTGCCCTGGGCGAGCGCAATGCCGTGGTCTGCGAGCGCATCGAAGAAAAAATGGGCCTGCACGGCAGCCCCACCTGCGTGATGCGCTTTGACGACGCCACCGGCTGGCTGGTGGGCGAGCCGCACAAGGGCCTGGCCGCCATGTTCGTGATGATGAACGCCGCGCGCCTGCACGTGGGCCTGCAAGGCATTGGCCTGCTGGAAGCGGCCTGGCAAAAAGCCAGCGCCTACGCCCAGGAGCGCCGCCAGATGCGCGCGCCCGGCGCCACCGAGCCCGTCAGCCTGATCCACGACCACCCGGCCATCCGGCGCATCCTGCACACGCAGCGCGCCTGGATCGACGGTGGCCGCGTGCTGGCCTACCACACCGCCCTGCAATTGGACGTGGCCCGGCACCACCCCGATGCCAGCGAGCGCGCCAGCGCCCAGCGCTGGTGTGCGCTGGTCACGCCCGTGCTCAAGGCCGCGCTCACCGACCAGGGGTTTCAGGGCGCCAGCGCCTGCTTGCAGGTGTTTGGCGGCCACGGCTACGTGCGCGAGTGGGGCGTGGAACAAATCGTGCGTGACGCCCGCGTGTCCATGATTTACGAGGGCACCAACGAGATTCAGGCCATCGACCTGCTGGTGCGCAAGGTGCTGGCCGACGGCGGCCAGGGCCTGAGCGCGCTGCTGGGCACGCTGCCCGGCGCAGCCCCCTGCGCTGCGGCCAGCGCACGCCGCCATGCGCTGGTGGAGATCACGCACACCCTGGCGATTGCCGCGCAGTCCGACCCCGAACTGCCCTACTGGGTGGCCGACGACTACCTGCGCGCCGTGGCCCTGCTGCTGCTGGAATGGGCCTGGGGCCAGATCAGCGCGCACAGCCACGGTGAACGCTGGAGCGCCCCCGCCCAGGCGTTTGCCCAGTGGGTGCTGCCGGAGTTCGAGATGCGTGTGGCCATCCTGCGCCAGCGCATTGGACAGGTGCTGGAGTTCAAGCCAAACTAGGCTCCAGCGCCCGTCTGGTGTGCGCCAGCAGCTCCGCAATCCATAGCAAAACGCCCGCCGTTGACGAAGTCGTCAGGGCGGGCGTTGGTGCAGCGGGGGGCGCTGCGCGGTGGCATCAATCCAGCGAGATTTTTTGATCGCGGATCAGCTTGTGCCAGCGCTTGACTTCGGTGCGGATCAGGTCGGCGTATTGCTGCGACGTGCTGCCCACCGGCTCAATGCCAAAGTCGATCAGCTTTTGCCGCACCGCAGGCTGCTGGATGGCCGTGGTGATCTGCTTTTGCAGGGCGGCCACCACGTCGGCAGGGGTGCCCGCTGCGGCCACTACGCCCACCTGGGCGGCGGCTTCCACGTTTTTGTAGCCCAGCTCGGCAAAGGTGGGCACATCGGGCAACTGGGGCAGGCGTGTGGGGTTGGCCACGGCCAGCGGGCGGGCCTTGCCGCCCTTGATGAAGCCCGCGCCAGCGGCCATGTCCACCATCATGGCGGTGATCTGGCCACCGGCCAGGTCAGACAGCGCAGGCGCTGCGCCCCGGTAGGGGATGTGCACCATGTGCAGGCCCGCGTTGACCTTGAGCAGCTCCATGGCCAGGTGGTGCGGGCTGCCCGCACCCGCCGAGCCGTAGCTGGTGTGGCCCGGCTTGGCCTTGGCTTTGGCGATGAAGTCTTTGGCGTCCTTGATGTCCGAGCCCTGTGGCACCACCAGAATCATCGGAAACTTGCCCATCAGCGTCACGGGCGTGAGGTCTTTTTCCGGGTTGTAGCTCAGCTTGGCGTACAGCGCCGAGTTGAACACCATGGTGCCGTTGTCCGCCGACAAAATGGTGTAGCCATCGGCGGGCGAGCGGATCACGTCCGACGCGGCCACGGCGGTGTTGCCGCCGGGCTTGTTGTCCACCACGATGGGCTGGCCCACTTGGGTGGACAACTGCTGGCCAATGGTGCGCGCCAGAAAGTCCGAGCCGCCCCCAGCCGGGTAGGGCACCACCCAGCGGATGGGTTTGGCGGGGAAGGGTGCCGTCTGTGCCTGGGCCAAGCCAGCGGTGGCGCCGACCAGGGCCAGCGCGGCAAACAAACGGGTGATGTGGCGACGGTTGGACATCGGGGGTTTTCCTGTGAAGTTGCCAAGGGCAATATAAAACGCTGCATGTTATTACGCATAGCGTAATCAAGTTCCCGTGTTTACCCTGATACTTGAATCCATGGAACATTCGACCCCAACCCCTGCCGCCAGCAACCGGCGCCAGCGTGTGCAATCGGCAGAAACCGGCTTGTCCATTCTGAAGGCGCTGACCCGGCTGGGCGGCGCCGCCAGCCTGACGGCCATTGCCACCGAGGTGCAAGAGAGCACGGCCAAGGTACACCGCTATTTATCGAGCTTTGTGCAAGAGGGCTTTGTGGCGCAAAACCCCGCCACCCACCACTATTACCTGGGGCCCGAGTCCATCCGGCTGGGGCTGGCCGCGCTGCGCCAGTGCGACCCGGTGCGCCTGGGCGAGGGCGCGCTGGTGCGCCTGCGCGAGTCGCTGGAGGTGACCTGCTTTATCGCCGTGATGGGCAACCTGGGGCCGACGGTGCTGCGCATCGAGGAGCCATCGTTGCCGGTGACGGTGAACATCCGCGCCGGGTCGGTGCTGCCGCTGGTGTGGTCGGCCACGGGACAGGCGTTTCTGGCCTTTACCAACGACACCCGCATCCTGCACCAGGCCGATGCCGAGTTTGCGGCGGGCTCAGAGGAGCAGCGCTCGCTGCTGGCCGGGCCCGACGCCGTGGCGCGGCTGCGCAGGCAGGTGCGCGACCAGGGCTGCGCCATCATCCACGACACCTTGCTGCGCGGCATCAGCGCCGTGGCCGCGCCGGTGCTGGATGCGCGCGGCCATGTCTGTGCGGTGCTCACCGCCCTGGGGGCCAGCAATGGCTTTGATGCCCGCCCGGGTGGGCGGATTTGCCCGCAAATCATCCGCGAGGCGCAGGACATCAGCGCGGACATGGGGTTTCAACCCGGCTGAATGGGCGCGCGCCAGGGCCGCGTGGGGGTAAGTGGAAATACGGGTCTGATTTGTACGCTTTGCGTAATATGCTTACGCAAACAACCTTTCGCACGGATTCACGCCATGAACGACCAGTCCCTTGCCAGCGCCAGCCGCTGCCCCATCGACCACCAAGCCCTGGCGCGCGCTGCGGCGCCCAATGGCTGCCCCGTCAGTGCCGGGGGTGCTGCCTTCAACCCGTTTGAGGGCGCCTACATGCAGGCCCCGGCAGAGTATTTGCGCTGGGCGCGCGAGCAGGAGCCCGTGTTCTGGAGCCCGCAACTGGGCTACTGGGTGGTCACGCGCTACGAGGACGTGAAGGCCGTGTTCCGCGACAACATCCTGTTCTCGCCCTCGGTGGCGCTGGAAAAAATCACCCCGGCCACGCCCGAGGTGGCGCAGATTCTGGAAGGCTACGGCTACGCCATGCGCCGCACCATGGTCAACGAGGACGAGCCCGACCACATGGCGCGCCGCCGCCTGCTGACGGACGCCTTTTTGCCCGAGCGGCTGATGGACTACGAGCCCACAGTGCGGGCGCTGGCACGCCAGTACATGGACCGCTTCATCGACCAGGGCCGTGCCGATCTGGTGGCCGAGATGTTCTACGAGATTCCGCTGAACATCGCGCTCAAATTCTTGGGCGTGCCCGACGAGGGCGCCGAGCAACTGCGCCAGTTTGCCGTGGCGCACACGCTCAACACCTGGGGGCGCCCGACGCCGCAAGAGCAGCTGGAGATTGCCGACAACGTGGGCAAGTTCTGGCAGGTGGCCCAGAAAATCCTGGCCGACATGATGGCCCAGCCCGATGGCGAGGGCTGGATGTACGAAAGCATCCGCCAGCACCACCGCCACCCCGACATCGTCACGGCGTCCTATTTGCAGTCGATGATGATGGCCATCCTGGCGGCGGCGCACGAAACCACCTCGAATGCCACGGCCAACGCCTTCATGACGCTGCTGACGCACCGCAAGGCCTGGGAGTCCATCTGCGCCAACCCGGCACTGATCCCCAACGCGGTCGAAGAATGCCTGCGCGTGGCGGGCTCCATCATTGCCTGGCGCCGCATGGCCACCGCCGACACCACCGTGGGCGGCGTGGCCATCCCCCAAGGCAGCAAGCTGCTGCTGGTGCAGGCATCGGCCAACTTTGACACCCGGCACTTCGAGAACCCCGACGAGGTGGACTTGTACCGCGAGAACGCCGTCGAGCACCTCACGTTTGGCTACGGCGCCCACCAGTGCATGGGCAAAAACATTGGCCGCATGCAGATGCGCGTGTTTCTGGAGGAGTTTGTCCGGCGCCTGCCGCACATCCACTTGGTGGAGGGCCAGCAGTTTGAGTTTCTGCCCAACACCTCTTTCCGTGGCCCGGCGCAGCTGTGGGTGCAGTGGGATCCGGCGCAGAACCCCGAGCGCGTGCGCCCCGGCGCGATGCAAGAGCCGGCACCGTTCTACATCGGCCCTCCGGCCAAAGACAGCATTGCCCGCACCGTGGTCGTGCGCGAAAAGCACGCTGAGGGCACTGACCTGCTGCGCTTCGTGCTGGCCGACCCCCACGGCGAGGCCCTGCCCGCCTGGACGGCTGGCGCGCACGTGGATTTGATTGCCGGGGGCTTTCGGCGCAAATACTCGCTGTGTGGCCGCGCCGACGACCGCCACAGCCTGCAAGTGGTGGTGCAGCGCGAGGCCCAGGGGCGCGGCGGCTCGCAGCACTTTTGCGACCACATCGCTGCGGGCAGCACGCTGCAACTGTCGGGCCCGAAAAACCTGTTCGGCCTGGACGAATCGGCCCGGCACTTTGTGCTGATTGCCGGTGGCATCGGCATCACGCCCATGGTGGCCATGGCCGACCGCCTGCGCCGCCTGGGCAAGTCGTATGAACTGCACTACGCCGGGCGCTCGCGCCAGCACATGGCGCTCTTGGCGCGCCTGGAGCAAGACCACGCCGACCACCTGCACCTGTACATCAAGGCCGATGGCCAGCGCATGGACTTGGGCCGCCTGCTGGCCACGGTGGATGAAGGCACCCGCGTCTATGCCTGCGGCCCCGACCGCCTGATTGCCGCGCTGGAAACCCTGAGCGAGCAGTGGCCCGCCAACGTGCTGCACTTTGAGCATTTCAGTGCCGAAAGCGCGGTGCTCGACCCAAGCAAAGAGCACGCTTTTGTGGCGCAGCTCAAAGACTCCAACGTCAGCGTCACGGTGGCCGCCGACCAGACCTTGCTGCAAGCCTTGCAAGCGGCCGGTTTTGACGTGCCCTGCGACTGCGGTGAGGGCCTGTGCGGCACCTGCGAAGTGGCCGTGGTGGAGGGCGAGGGCGACCACCGCGACAAGGTGCTGACCAAGGCCGAGCGCGCCGCCAACCGGCGCCTGATGGCCTGCTGCTCGCGCGCGGCGGGCGACAAAATCGTGCTGGCGCTGTGACCGCAGCGGTGGCCGCGCTGGCCGCCGCACCAACCGTAGTCCGCAAGTTTTAAGATGCTCCAGCCGCTTCGCCGCCCCCTGGCGCAGCCCTTACCGGAGAGCACCATGGCCTTGCGCGACTACCTGAACGAACAACTGCTGGGCATTGTGGCCAGCTACCAAAGCACCGGGGTGGTGCACCACATTGGCGTGGTCTATCCCAAACGCAATAACCAGCTCCAGATTTTTATCCCGCGCGGCCACGCGCTGGCGCTGGGTTCGCTGGTAACGGTACACCTGGACAACCGCACCGGCATCGATGAGCTGGACGCCGAACTGCGCGTGTACCGCACCTCCTACAAAGGCCGGGTGCTGGCCGCCGAAGACAACTGGGTGCTGCTGGAGCCGCTGGAATACGCGCTCATCCACGGCGTGAAGGTGGTCGATGGGTTCACGGCGCCGGGCTATGCCTTTCCCGCCGACAGCCGCCCCGAACGCGCCCTGCCCCTGAGCCCCCTGCACAGCATCCCGCCCGTGGAGCCCAAAGACAACGACAACAAGGTGGGCGTGCTCACCACCCTGGCGCAGGGCCAGCCGCACACCACGGTGCTGGCGTTCTTGTCCACGGCGCAAGACGACGTGTTTTTGATTTCCATGCCCGACAGCTTCAAGGTGCAGCAGCTGCGGCGCGACCCGCGCTGTTTTTTCACGATTGACGAGCGCGCCAAGTTCACCTTCGAGCAGTCCATTGAATGGAACTACACCATCATGGAAATGCAGGCCCACCAGGTGCCCGCCAGCTGCCCGCTGTTTGAGCAGGTGCGCCGCTCCTTCATCCTGAAGAACCCCTGGGAAGTGGGCTTCTTCCTGAGTCCGGCGCTGGAGATGTTTCACCTGCAACGGGTGTCGTTGGTGTGCTCGGGGCAGGCCGTGGCGCGCCAGCAGGGCTGATACCGCCAAACCGCCTGTGCGCGGTTCGGTGCCACCACGGTGCTGGAGCGCCTGGTCTGGCTGGTGCGTGGCTACACCC
>ERZ724525.2438-NODE-2438-length-10651-cov-4.899679_pt1 | contig 10651 bp, 9 predicted proteins | sample MGYA00376058_ERZ724525 | MGnify/ENA primary metagenome ERZ724525 (study PRJEB28724, sample SAMN07190888) | wastewater metagenome | isolation source: influent of sewage treatment plant in Hong Hong | place: USA: Christiansburg, Virginia | collected 2016-03-01 ... | reverse complement strand
ACGCCCAGCGCTTCAGCCTGCTCGGCCAGCCACTTGGTGACAAAGCCCAGGCGGACGATGTAGTTGCCTTCGTTGTGGAAGCACTTGGGCAGCAGCCAGTTGGGTGTTCGCAGCGAAGCCTTCTCGCCCAGGAACACCATGGCGTCCTCGGTCACGGGCTGGTTCAGGGGCGCGCCCTTTTCCTTCCAGTCGGGGATCAGCTCGCTCAGCGCGCGGGGGTCCATGATGGCACCCGACAAAGTGTGTGTGCCGGGTTCGGAGCCTTTTTCCAGAACGACAACTGAAACATCCTGACCTTTTTCAGCAGCCAGCTGATTGAGGCGGATGGCGGTGGCCAGGCCGCCGGGGCCTCCGCCAACCACCACCACGTCATATTCCATGGCCTCGCGCGGGCCGTATTGGGCCAGGATTTCATCGTTCGTCATCGGGATAGTCTCGCTTGAATATTGAATGGGAAAACTAACTTGCGCGGCTTTGCTTATGTCCTGTCACAAATACCGCGATGCGGGCGATTCTATGCTGAGCACTTCCCGTGGCCGTGCTGAGAAGGTGACAGCGTATCAATCTGTATTGCGGCAAAGTCCATAGGCTAGTGCTCGCCCCGGTGGGCGCCATCCCCCAAAGAAACTAGAGCAGGATGACTATGAGCCGCCTGCCAATACCGCCATTGAGGAGTGCCAGAGTCATGAGAATTGAGATGCCCGAGCAAAAAACGGGGGTCTATGAAACACGCTTTGGCGTGCGCTGGGGCGATATGGACGCCATGGGCCATGTGAACAATGCCCAGTACTTTCGCTACCTGGAGACAGCGCGTATTGACTGGATGAGCGGCTTTGGCCTCAAGCCAGGACTGAACCGGGAAGGACAGAGTCAAGGCCCGGTAGTCGTCAACGCTTTCTGCAATTTTTATCAGCAACTCGCTTATCCGGACGAGGTGCTTCTCAAAATGTTCGTGAGTGATCCTGCTCGCACCACGTTTGAAACCTGGGCCACGATGGAGAGGGTGGCCCAGCCCGGCGTGATCTGCGCAGCAGGCGGCGGTACGGTGATTTGGGTGGACTTTTTAAAGCAGAAAGCGACGGATTTGCCGGACTGGATTCGCAGCAAGGTCAGCGGCTAAGACTGTTCGGTAATCCGGATGATCACTATTGGCGTGTTCGGAAATTCGGTCAAGGTTATGCAAAAAAGTATGGTGAAAATAATTAAATCAAAGGTTTAGCAGGCGATATTTCATTGGCACGGTATGTGCTTTAAGACAGCCAGGCTGCGCGTGCGCGGTTGTGAGATGACAAGAGTGTGGGCGCTTGTACTGCTGATAAGGATTCAGCCGAGCAAGCGGCCAGCTCTTGTTGTCGCTAGCAGAACTTCGGACTTGAACGGGGCGCGTCAGCCGCTTTCAGGGCCGGGCTTTTGCCAGCAGTGAAGACAACACATACCAAGAATCCAAGAATGAAATCCAATCGCCTGACCATCATGGTTTTGCTGGCAATGGTCCTGGGCGTTGTGGTGGGCTATCTGGTCCACGCCAACGCTGCGAGCCCCGAGGCTGCCAAAGAGATCGCCGGCTATCTCGGCATACTCACCGATGTGTTTTTGCGCATGATCAAGATGATCATTGCGCCTCTGGTGTTCGCCACGCTGGTGGCTGGCCTTGCCAATATGGGCGACGCCCAGTCCGTGGGCCGCGTGGGCGGTCGTGCTTTGGGCTGGTTTATCGGCGCGTCCGTGTGCTCGCTGTTCCTGGGCCTGTTTTTTGCCAATGTGCTCAAGCCTGGCTATGGCCTGCATGTGGAATTACCGACCAGCGCCGAGGGGCTGGGGCTCAAGACTTCGGCCTTGAACTTCAAGGATTTCATCACTCACGTCTTCCCCAAGAACATTTTTGAGGCCATGGCGGCCAATGAAGTGCTGCAAATCCTCGTGTTTGCGCTGTTCTTCGGTATTGCTCTGGGTTACTTGAACCACCAGAAAAAGCACATGCTGGTGGACCTGATGGAAGAAACCTCGCACGTCATGCTGCGCGTGACTGAGTATGTGATGCGCTTTGCACCGCTGGGCGTGTTTGGCTCGGTGGCAGGCACTATCGCCACCCATGGTCTGGGCATGCTGATGGTGTTCGGCAAGTTCCTGCTGGGCTTCTACATTGCGCTGGCCGCGCTGTGGCTGCTACTGATTGGCGCGGGCTATCTGGTGCTGGGCAAGGACGTGTTCCGCCTGCTGTCGCTGATTCGCGGCCCGGTGCTGGTGGGCTTTTTCACTGCCAGCAGTGAATCCACCCTGCCCAAGCTCATGGAGCAGCTGGAAAAGTTCGGCATCAAGCCCCGCATCACTGGCTTTGTGCTGCCTCTGGGTTACTCGTTCAATCTTGATGGCTCGATGATCTACACCACCTTCCTGGCCATCTTTATTTCTCAGGCCTATGGCATCGAGATGTCGCTGGCCGCGCAGTTCACCATGCTCGCGGTGCTGATGATCTCCAGCAAGGGGATTGCCGGTGTGCCGCGCGCATCGCTGGTGGTGGTGGCGGCTGTTTTGCCCATGTTCGGTTTACCGGAAGCCGGCATCTTGCTGATTCTGGGTATCGACCACTTCCTGGATATGGGCCGCACGCTGACCAATGTGCTGGGCAACGCCATTGCCACGGCAGTGGTCGCCAAGTGGGAAGGTGATGAGGGCGATGAGCCTGCATCGGATGGCGCTGCGCAGCCTCTGGCACAAGCCAGCCACGCCTGAGCCTGATTCGCCCTGTGCGCTGGTGCTGGGAACAATACCTCCGGTGCCAGATTGCGCAGGGCGCTGCTACCATGGCTCGCACCATGCTCGCTTTTTTGCCACCCCGCCTGCGCGTCAGCCTGCTGCTCCTGCTCTGGCTGGTGGCAAGCAGTCTGGGCGGCTGGCTGGGTTATCAGGCCTTTGTGCGAGCGGGGCTGGAGACCGTAGCCACCGCAGGCAACAACCGGCTTGACCGGTATGTGGCCAGCCTGCAGCGAGAAATCGACAAATTCGCCTTTCTGCCCGATGTGGCGGCGCTGCAGCCCGAGGTCAAGGCCCTGTTGCAGTCGCCAGGCGATGCGCTGCTGCAATCACACGCCAATCTCTATCTGCAAGAACTCAACCGCCGCGCGGGTACGCTGACCGTCTATCTGATTGGTCAGGATGGTCATGTGCTGGCTGCCAGCAACTGGCAGCGTGCCGACAGCTATGTGGGTGAAGACCTAAGCTTCAGGCCCTATGTACAGCAGGCACTGCGCGAGGGGCGTGGCCGTTATTTCGGCATTGGCACCACGCGCGGTGAGCCGGGCTACTACCTCACCACAACTCTTGGGCAGGGCGCGCAGCAGGGTGTAATCGTTGTCAAGGTCGGGCTGGCGCAGCTTGAAGAGTCCTGGGCCAGCGTGGAGTCCCCCGTGCTGGTCAGCGATGAAAACAGCGTGGTCATCCTCAGCAACGTGCCGGCCTGGCGCTTTGCCACCTTGCAGCCGCTGGATGAAGAGCGGCGCAGCGCGCTGGAAGCCTCGCAAAAATATAACCGCCTGAGCCTGAACCCGCTGGGCTGGCAAACCTTGAAGCCTTTGAGTCGCGACGACGCCTTCAGGCAAGTGCGCATTGAGGCTGTCAAGGGTGCAGCCGCAGACCAGCGCACAGGGCGCTTTCTGCTCCAGTCGCGCCCGCTGGCGGGCACGCCCTGGCAGATCACCGTGCTATCGCCACTGACAGCGGCACTGCAGCTTGCGACCAGCCGCGCCTGGGTTGCGGGGGTGCTCATTGCCTTGGCTTTGCTGCTGGCGGCCCTGCTCTACCAGCGCCGCAAGCATGTGCGTGAGCAACTGGCGGCGCAACAAGCGCTGAAGCAGGCCAATGAAGCGCTGGAGCACAAGGTGCAGCAGCGCACTGCCGATCTGCAAACTGCCAACCAGTCGCTGCAGCAAGAAGTGGCAGAGCGCATTCAGGCCGAAGCCACGCTGCGCGCAGCGCAAGATGAGCTAGTACAGGCGGGCAAGCTGGCCGTGATTGGGCAGCTTTCGACCGAAGTGGCGCATGAACTCAATCAGCCGCTGGCCGCTTTGCGGGCGCTGGCCGGCAACAGCCAGCGCTTTCTGGAGCGCGGCCAGCCCGAGATGGTGCAAAGCAATCTGCAGCGCATGGCCGATCTGGCCGACCGCATGGGCCTGATGACCGGCCAGCTGCGCAACTTTGCGCGCAAATCTGTGGGTGAGCCCCAGTCTGTCGATCTGGAGAAGGTGATCGACGGTGCTCTGGCCCTGCTTGAGCCGCGCATTGCTCGCGCAGGTGCTGCTGTGCTCCGCCAGCCTTCGGTGCCGGGTTTGCGGGCCAGCTGTGACCCCAATCGTGTGCAGCAAATACTGGTCAACCTGATCAGCAATGCGCTGGATGCCATGCAGGGCAGCAGCCAGCCCCACATCGAGATAGCCTGTCTGCAGACCGGCGACTGGGCGCAGATTACGGTGCGCGACCATGGCCCCGGCCTGAGCGAGCAGGTGCAGCCCCATTTGTTCGAGCCATTTTTTACCACCAAGCCCGAAAGTCAGGGACTAGGACTGGGACTGTCATTGTCAGCTGATATCGCGCGGGCCAGTGGTGGCAGTCTGACGGGCGGCAACCATCCCGAAGGCGGGGCCATCTTTACGCTGAGCCTGCCGTTAGTGGATACTCTGCCGCTTTCCTGATTGCCGCAGCCCATGAACCACACCCTCCAAGTCCTGATCGTTGAAGACGATGCCGATGTCGCCATGGCCTGCGAGCAGACCTTGCGGCTGGAGGGCATGGAGTGCAGCTGCGTCGGTACGGCTGAGCTGGCGCAGCAGCGCCTGTCGGCGGGTTTCGCGGGCGTGGTGGTCAGCGACATCCGCCTGCCGCAGATGAGCGGGCTGGAATTGCTTGGCGTTATCCGTGCCATGGATGACGAACTGCCGGTGATCCTCATCACCGGCCATGGCGATATTTCCATGGCCGTGCAGGCCATGAAAGACGGAGCCGCCGATTTTTTGGAAAAGCCGTTTGCTCCCGAGCGTCTCGTCAAGACTGTGAGCCGGGCACTGGAGCGCCGCCGACTGGTACTGGAAGTACGCAGCCTGCGCCAGCAACTGCAAAACCGAGAGGTCGTGCAGCACCAGTTGCTGGGCCAGTCACAGCCCATGCAGCAGCTGAGAAGCACAGTGCAAAGCCTTGCTCGCAGCGAGGCCGATGTGCTGGTCTGGGGCGAAACCGGCACCGGCAAAGAGCGCGTGGCGCGCAGCCTGCATGAAGCCAGTCGGCGCAAGAGCGGCAATTTTGTTGCCATCAACTGCGGAGGCCTGCCCGAGACCTTGTTCGACAGCGAAATGTTCGGCAGCGAAGCCGGTGCCTTTACCGGCGCAGGCAAAAAACGCATTGGCAAGATCGAATATGCCAGCGGCGGCACGCTGTTTCTCGACGAGATAGAGAGCATGCCCATGGCCATGCAAACCAAGCTGCTGCGCGTGCTGCAAGAGCGCGTACTGGAGCGGCTGGGCTCCAACACCAGCATTGCGGTGGATTGCCGCGTTATCGCCGCGACCAAGGTCGATTTGCTCGAACTCAGTCGCCAAGGGCTGTTTCGCGCCGATCTGTATTACCGCCTTAACGTCGTCACCGTCACGCTACCCACGCTGCGCGAGCGCCGCGAAGACATTCCCCGCCTGTTTGAATACTTTGCTCTGCAAGCCGCCGCACGCCACCAAAGGCCAGTGGCCGAGCTGACCCCCCAGCGCCTGCAGACGCTGATGGCCCATGACTGGCCCGGCAATGTGCGCGAGCTGCGCAACATGGCCGAGCGCATGACGCTGGGCATAGAGATGGGATTGGGCGAAGCGGTGGCTGCCCCTGACTTGCAAACTTCTCTATCTGCCACCGTTGAATCCATAGAGCGCTCCTTGATCGCCGAAGCTCTGCGCGCTAATGATGGAAACCTGAGCCGAACAGCAGCGGCGCTGAACACACCCAAGACCACGCTGCACGACAAGATACGCAAGTACAACTTGAAGTGAAATCTGCCTCGGGCGCAATACCGTCAATGGGTTGCAGCTATTGTTTTTGAAATTCTTCGGTGGCCGGTGGAAGATGCATGGCATCGCGTCTCAGGATTTCCTGAACCAGCGCCTTGAACTGTCGCGCCAGCACCTGACGCACCGCCAGCCTGCCGATGACCGGGGGAAAGGCGAAATCGGGCCGCAGACTGGCGCTGTACGACAGCCGGACTTTGCCGTCGGGCATTGCTTCCAGGGTGTAACGGCCATCCATTTGCTTGAGGTTGCCGCCCACCGCATGGGCGACGATGCGTTCAGGCGGCGATTCGGTCACGGCCAGCTTGACCGCTATAGGCTGCTGAAAGAAAAGAAATCCCAAGCTTCCGGTCTGCTCCAGCAGTACCTGGTTGCCGCTGCGCTCCAGCACCCGCGAGCTGTGCATGCCGGGCACGAAGTCGGCGAGGTGGTCGTAGTCGGAAATCACGCTCCAGGCCGTGCTTAAGCGAGCCTGCATGATGGCCGTGGCGTTCACCGTGAAGGCTTCATGCTGCTCGGAGGTTTCGATGCTCAGCTCTTGCGCCAAGGCGCTCAGGCTACTGCAGATCAGACCAAGCAGCGTCCAGCGAGCGATCAGGGTGCTGAGCATCATGACGCAGACTTCCGTGTCGGGCGTTCGCTGGCTCGTACCTCGAAGCGCAATTCGAGGCTGTCTTTCACCTGAATCGCCCCGCCCAGGATGGAGAAGGGCGTGATGCCAAAACTCGATTGATCGAAGCTCAGCTCGCCAGCGATCTGCCATCCGTCGCGCTCGTCTTTGATTCGTGCCGGTACGCTCAAACTGCGCGTGACGCCGCGAAGGGTGAGATCCAGCGCAAGCATCACCTCTCCACTCGCGTTGGGGGGCGCTCTGACATGGATGCGTGCAAATGGATGCTGTGAGGTCTGCAGCACCTTGCCCAGCATATTGGCGCGGGTGGCAGCGATATCGGCGGCGCTGGGCTGGGTGTCGAAGCCGGCCTGAGCGCGCAAGGCTGGCTCGTCAACGGTTAGCTGGTCCAGTGCGACGTAGAGGTCGGCTCGGCCCTGTTCCGGCTGAACATAGCCTTGCAGCACATGGCTGGCAACTACATGGTCGTGCCCCAGTCTGGCCAGAGTGCCGCCGCGACGCACGGTGATGGCAAGCAGCGAATGCGCGGGGTCGATCTGCAGCACGCGCTGGCCTCGGGTGGCAGCCTCTGTATAGGTCGCAGCGGGGAAATCCGTCGGTGGCGAGTCTCTCGCCGATAGCGACGCTGGCTCATGGGCAGGCTGAGAGCAGGCCGCGATCAGCGCCACCAGGGCCGCAATCAGATGTCGGCGGTATTTCATGGCAGCGGTCTCAGCTGGATGCGAAATTTGACTTTCACCGCATCACCAACGATGTCGGTGCTCTTCCACTCGCCTGTGCCTATGCCAAAGATCGAGCGTTGGGTAACGAGCTCTCCCACCATCTTGCCGTCAGCGGGGCTCCAGGTAAAAGGGAACTCCAGCGGCTGCTGCACGCCTTTGAGCGAGAGTGTGCCGCGCGCCAGATAACTGGCCTCGCCAGGTTCGCTCCGTATGTCGCTGGCGCGGAATTCCGCCTGACGGTAGCGCATGAAGTCGAACCATTCCATGCCCGCAATGGCCTGGTTGATGTCCGGGTTGGCCATATCCGCGCTGCTCGTGCGAATGATGACGTCCAAGTGGTTGCGGGCAGGTTTCAAGGGGTCAAAGCCAAAGCGCACCTCGAAGTTCCTGAAGACCCCGGTGACCGGCGCTTTTTCGAAGCTGGCTGTGAATTCCAGGCGGTTGCTTGCGCTGGGGTCCATCTGCCATTCGGCGGCGCTAGCGCTTGTCAGGCAGAACGCGGCCCCTAGTCCAGCGAGGCAGAAAGCAGGTTTTCGCATCTCGTTGTACCTCCAAAGGACAGCCTGAGTCTGAATAACACGCTGCTCTGGAGGAGATGATGCCGCAAGTCGATGCAAGCTGCATCAGTGACTTGCCATGCAGGACTGCAAGTTTTCTCAGACTTTTTTCTCGCGCGGTACACGCCCCATCAGATAGAACTCTGGGTTGGGTGTCATGCCAGCAAAACTGGCCATGCGGTTGGAGAGGCCGAAAAAAGCCGTGATGGAGGCAATGTCCCAGATGTCTTCATCATCAAAGCCGTGGGGGTAGAGCGCTTCGTAGTCGGCGTCGTCAATCTCTTGGCTGCGCTGGCAGACCTTCATTGCAAAGTCCAGCATGGCGCGCTCGCGGGGGCTGATGTCGGCTTTGCGGTAGTTGACGGCCACCTGGTCGGCAATCAGGGGTTTTTTCTCGTAGATGCGCAAGATGGCGCCGTGGGCCACCACGCAGTACAGGCACTGGTTGGCCGCGCTGGTGGTGGTGACGATCATCTCGCGCTCGCCCTTGGTCAGGCTGCCTTCTTCCTTGAGCATCAAGGCATCGTGATAGGCAAAGAAGGCGCGCCATTCGGCGGGGCGGCGGGCAAAGGCCAGAAACACGTTGGGCACAAAGCCGGACTTTTGCTGCACCTCGGTAATGCGCTGCTGGATGTCCTGGGGCAGGCTGTTCAGGTCGGGAAAGGGGTAGCGCTGTTTCATGGTCTCTCTCTCCTTGGCTGTGATGCGCCAAGCATGGCATGAGTGAGTACTCCAAAGCTGTCGTTTGTGTTGCAGATGCTGCTATCTGATTATTTTTGGCTGCTAGCGCTTGTATATAAAGCGCAAGCAGCTATTAATTTGATAGTATTTCTGCGGCGACGGGTTGCCTGGCGATGGTTTGGCAGCGCTTATTGCTGAACCTGATTGCAGCCGCAAAACTGCGCCAGCTGCTGCAGTGCCTGCGTCAGCTGCTCTGAAAACTGAGTATCTGCCTTGATGCCGCTTTCCAGATGCAGGCTCATCACCACCAACTGCCCGGCTGAGCGGTTGGCCTTGCAGTCCACTCGGCCCACAAAGCGCCAGCGCCACAGAATAGGCAGGCAGAAATAGCCGTAGATGCGTTTTGCGGCGGGCGTATAACTCTCCAGCCGGTAGTTGAAGCCAAACAACTGCTGCAAGCGATCACGGTGAATGACGGCGTTGTCGAAAGGGGAGAGCAGCTGCACCTTGTCAGCCGGTTTGCGGCGGCTAGTGGGTGTCAGTGCAGAGGGCTGAAGATAGGTGTCAGGCTGTGCCGAATCAGCGAGGCTTATCAGCTGGCCTGCTGCAATCTGGGTATCCAGCAACTCACGCATGGCGACTCGCAGCGCTTTGCCTGTGCGCAGGTGCACGAGTTGCGCCCAGGTCACCACGCCATGCGCGCGCAGGGCTTGTTCCAGCAGATGCTCTGCCATTTCTGGTGCGCTGGGCTCACTCAAGACTGTACCGGCTGGCAGCAATTGCTGGGGCAGCACATAGACTTTTTCCATGCCTTTGCGCTCGCGGATCATGACATCGCCCTGCATGAAGAGCTTGTCCAGCGCGCGGCGGCCCGGGCCCTGGTTCCACCATGCGCCTTGGCTGCGGTCTTTGAGGTCGCGGCTGCGCAGCTCGCCTTCGCCGCGCACGCGGGCCAGAATTTCCGCCATTAGCTTAGGCTCTACGCTTTTGAAATACGGGCTCTCACCTCGCCTGAAGGACTGCATGCGCGGCAAGGCAAAGCGGTAGCCGTGCATGGGCAGGTAGGCGGCTGCGTGGAACCAGTATTCAAAAATTTGCCCCTGTGCGCAGAGCTGGTTGAGATGCTCAGGGGCATAGCCGGGTACCCGGCTCCAGAGCACATGATGATGGGCACGCTCGATGACGGACAGGGTGTCAATCTGCACATAGCCCAGATGTGCGATGGCGTGCAGCGTGCCATCCAGCCCGCTGCCAAAGGCGGATTGAGCCCCCACCCCTTGCTGCGAAAGCACCAGCTGCTGTAAAAAAGTGAGCGCAATGGGGTGGGGCACGGCAGGGGTTGGGTGACTGAAAGCAAACGACTGTATATAAATACAGTTATTTGTGCAATCCCGTGAAATCGTGCCCCAAAAGCCTGCGTATTTATCGGGCTGCCGTTGCGGGCGCGCGGCAATTGCCTCTCACTGCCTGCCCCTGAATCAGCTTGCGCGCAAACAGGCGCGAGTCCTGAAAGGAGCGGTTGACGGTCTGGGAGTGATCGAGCCCGGGATAGGTGTGCGCTTCGACGATGGTTCCTGCCTCGCAGCTTTGCTCGACCAGATCTTGCTGGAACTGTGTGGGCGCATCCGTATCGGCTCCGCCTATGCCCAGAAAGATGGGCGCAGCAAGTTTGAGGGTGGGGAACTTGCCCTGGCTGAACGGCTGGGCGTAGTAGCTCATGAAGTCCGTCCTGAAGGTATTGGTCCAGCTGAGCTGCTCTTTTCTCACCACGTCGAACATGGGCTGCACGCAGGTGGTCTCGGCGGCTTTCATGGCGGCAAGGCCCTTGTCGCTCAGCACGGACTCGGCGGGCAGGCTGGGGTCAGACTGGTTTGCGACGGCGGCGATATAGAGGATGTAGGCGATAGAGGTGTCTACGCGCTCTTGCTCGGCACGGCTGGCGCGGTATTGAATTTTGCCGTCTTTGGTGAGCTTGCCGGAATGGGGCGTGCCGGTGGCAACCGTGCCCAGAATCTTCAG
>ERZ724525.2437-NODE-2437-length-10651-cov-6.200642_pt1 | contig 10651 bp, 4 predicted proteins | sample MGYA00376058_ERZ724525 | MGnify/ENA primary metagenome ERZ724525 (study PRJEB28724, sample SAMN07190888) | wastewater metagenome | isolation source: influent of sewage treatment plant in Hong Hong | place: USA: Christiansburg, Virginia | collected 2016-03-01 ... | reverse complement strand
TATGGATGTGGTTGGTTTAGAAAAATGTATTCTAGAAAAAGGAGCAGCAAATATTCCTCTTTGCATTATTACTGTAACCAACAATTCTGGGGGTGGACAACCAGTAAGTATGCAAAATATTAAAGATGTAAAATTGGTTTGTAGTAAATACCATATTCCACTTTTTATAGATGCTTGCCGTTTTGCAGAAAATGCTTGGTTTATTAAAACCAGAGAAAATGGTTATGCCGATGTTGCAGTTATAGAAATTGCTAGAGAGATGTTTAGTTATGCAGATGGTTGTACCATGAGTGCAAAGAAAGATGCATTTGCAAATATTGGAGGATTCTTAGCCATGAACAATTCTACCTTAGCACAAGATTGCAGAAACTTATTGGTTATTACAGAAGGTTTTGCAACTTATGGTGGTTTGGCTGGCAGAGATTTAGAAGCCATTGCAATTGGCTTAGAAGAAGTTTTAGATGAGCATTATTTGGCTTATAGAATAAGAAGCATTGAATATTTAACCAATAAATTAATTGATAAAGGCGTACCTGTTATGCAACCTGCTGGTGGCCATGCAGTGTATATTGACGCAAAGCAATTTGCTCCTCATATTCCTGTAGATCAATATCCTGGACAAGCACTAGTTGCAGCTTTGTATATTGAAGGTGGAATTAGAAGTGTTGAAATTGGTTCGTTGATGTTTGGCAAATACAACGAAGCTCATGAGCTAATTCCTGCCCAAATGGAATTGGTAAGAATGGCCATTCCTAGAAGAGTATATACACAAAGCCATATTGATTATGTTGCAGAAGTTGTAATTGAAGTCTTTGAAAAAAGAAACGAATTAAAAGGTGTAAAAATTATTGAAGAAGCCAATTTGTTAAGACATTTTACTGCTAAATTGGCTCCTGTAGAATAAAGAGTAAAGATAAAGAGGGCTTCAAAATTGAAACCCTCTTTATCTTTTAAATAAATTTCTCTAACTCCGTAAAAGTCAATGATTGTAAATGTTTGCCAGAAATATCATCTTCTTTAAAAGCAATTTTTTTGTTTGTATTTGTATACCCTTTTCGTTCGTACCAAGCAATTAATTCTGTTCTTACATCAATTACAGTCATGTAAATTCTTTGTATATTTTTTGCTTTTGCAAACTCCTCTGCAGCTTGTAACAATTGTTTTCCAATGCCTTCATTTTGTATTAAAGGATGTACGCTAAACATGCCTAAATAAATCCCTTCTTTTGTAATTTGTAAATTAACACAACCTACCAATTCTGCATTGTTGTTGGTGTACTTTAAAAACAAACTATTCACTTGCGTCAACACAGTTTGCAACTGCTGTAAATTTGTTCTTTGATTGCCTGCAATTAAATGAGCTTCAGTAGTCCATCCTTTTGCAGATTGTTCTCCACGATAGGCCTCATTCAGCAATTGTACAATAGTACTTGAATCTTCAACTGTAGCCAATTGAATACTTGAATTTGTAAACATCATAGTTATAATCAATTACATGTTTACATCATCTGCAGTTGGTCCATACATTCCAGGTAAAGGGATATTTAAAAGTCTTAAGTAAACTGTTAATTGACCACGATGATGGTATAAATGGTTTAAACACCAAGTTCTAACAACAGCAGCTTTGGGCATAGTAAAATAAACAATTTCACCATTTCTCATTGTCCATGGTTTTGCAAATTCATCATCATTGGTATTGGATAATATTTGTGTTGCTTTTGCCACTAAATCATCGTGTAAAGCCAGTAATTCTTCAGTTGAATTTACTTGTTTTCTTTCACCTGAATCTTTTGCAAAATCCAGTTCGTCTTGCAACAAACATTCTTTCCACCAACCACCAATTTCTGTAACATGTTTAGCTAAATGAATTAAACTCATTGACTTTTCATGTGGTTTAAATTCGGCTTTATTAAAAGGAATTACTGAAAGTAATTTTCTGGTATTAGCTGCTTCATGTGTCATTTCAGCTAAAAAATTTTGTGCTAAAGTCATATTAAATAAATTTTATGTTGAGTTATAAATGTACAATGCAACAATGATTTTAACTTATAAAATACATGAGCATAAAAAATGTCCTGCAGTTTTATGCAGGACATTTTTATGTATTTATTTCATTAAATTAATAACGCAATACTTTAAACTCTGTTCTTCTATTCTTTTTACGACCTTCTGGATTGTCTTTGCCATTAATAGTATTTGGAGCAACAGGTTTACTTTCGCCATAACCTTTTGCCTCTACTCTTTCGGCAGCTATACCTTTAGTAATTAAATAATTTTTAACTGACTCGGCACGAGCTTGAGAAAGTTTTAAGTTATATTCATCTGAACCTTGACTATCTGTATGTCCTCCAATTTCTACTACCATTGTTGAATATTTATTCATCATGGTAATGATTTGATTGTCTATTGCTTCATAAGATTCTTTTAATAAAGTAGCTTTATTAAATTCAAAATAAATATTATCCATTACTACAATAGTATCTACAGGTGGTATATATACTGGTGTGTCTTTAATTTTATTTAAACACAATACATTTAATGATTGATTAATGATTGCATCATCTTTAATTGCGTTGGTTGAAACTTGGTTTGCAGTATAACCAGTTAAACTTCCTGATGTAGTATAATCTTCAAAGTCTGTAGCTGTAAAGGCATAAGAACCAGCAGCATCTGTAATTTGGTTGTACACTGTTTTGCTATTGTTCACTACTGCAATGCTTACACCAACTAGTGGTTGCTTGGTTTCGCAATCTACCACTACACCATTAATTTGTTTTAATGGACGAATTTTGCTAAGTGTAAACATGTCTAAACAACATTCACTGTTTCTGTCTGAACTAAATAAAACATCGCCTAGAATATTTTTTGAATTCCCATTACTAGTAAAATAAATATCGTCTTTTACAGAGTTTAATGGATAACCTAAGTTTTCTGGGGTAGACCAATTGCCGATAGTTCCTTTACTTTGAAAAAAATCATAACCACCCATTCCAACATTACCATTGCTTGAAAATACTAAGCTACTAGTTGGTACATGATAATAAGGAGCTTGCTCATCGTACACAGTATTGATTGGTGTTCCTAAATTTCTTGAAGTTCCTGCAAGTGGCATTCCTGCAGCATCTAAATCAACACTCCAAATATCAAAACCACCTAAGCCATCTTTTCTATCACTTGAGTACAACAATTGTTTTCCGTTAGGCATAATGAATGGTTGTTGTGTACTTGCTCCATCTGCATTAATTGAATTATCCAACAATGCAGGTTCACTCCAACTATCACCAGTTTTCTTACTTGTATAAATTTGTGCAGCTTTTTTACCATTGGTAATTGTCCAACGAGTTAAGTAAACTGTATTGCCATCTGGCGTTACACTTACTACACCTTGATGTTGATTTGATTCAGGAAGATTGGCTTTTTTAATCGTATTCAACACACCATCTGTATAGCTTGCAACATACACTTTATTGTTGTGTACATTATTTTTTGCAGCTACACTATCTTTTCTTGTTGAGGTAAACCAGACTGTATTTGCATTCACTTTTACAGGAGCATAATTTGCACCTTCGCTATTTGTAACACTTGCTTTTTCTACTTTGTAAAGAGCTAAATCTTTTCTTACCAATTGTTGTTGAATAAACTGTAAATTTTTAATTTCACGTTTAGCATCATCAACTTGTTTTCCACCAGATGCATTTAAGGCAATGTATTGGTTAAATGCAGTTTCGGCATCCGCATATTTTTCTAATGCTCTCAATGCTTTTCCATGCCAGTAATTGGCCATTGGAAACAAAGAGCTATCAAACTTAGCAGCTTGTGCATAGTAGGGTTCGGCCTTTGAAGGATAATTCAAATGTCTATAACATTCAGCCAACTTATAAATACTTTGTTGCTTATTGCTAACAGCAATTTTTTGTTGCTTAGTTAACGACTTTACAGTGTAAGGATCATACTCATCTCCTTTTATTTTTGTTTTACCCGTGCCTAAATATTTCTCATAATAAACTGCAGCCGAGTTATAGTCGCCTTTGCTGAAATAAGTATCAGCAGCTTTTAAGTAATCGTAAATTACTTGAGCTGAGACAGACAAGGAAACCAATGAGACCAATGCAATAAAAAATAATTTTCTCATGTTGTATGCGATTAGATATTGTTGCAATTGCAACAGCTAAAAAATAATTATAATCTAGGACAAATAAATTCTGTTTCTGGTGTTTGTGTTTTCTTACGACCAATAAATGACAATGAAATTTCGAAACTATTGGCACCTTTTTGCACCTTGCTTAAGTCTGATGCATTTACATCATAACTCATACCCAATGTAAAATTTTTATAATTGAATCCAACATAAGGAGAAACAGCATCGTTAATTCTATAATTTAAACCAAACAATACATCTGTTCCAGAAACTGGCGATTTCATTTGAGCATAAGCACCAATCATGGTTTCTGTTGAAGTACGTTGACGCATGTATAATACATTAGGTGTTATAGAAAATTGATCGTTTAATTTTAAACGTATACCAGCATGTAATGTATAACGTACAGGAATTTTTTCTGTACCAGATGCACTAAACTTATCTTCTGGCATAGTTAAATGTGATGTAGAAAAACCACCAAAGAAGTTGGCTTTTTTTCCTGGTTCAGCATCATAATACAATAAGCCAGCACCTGCATCAAAAGCAGTTGCAGAAGTTCTATTTAAAAATTCTGTAGTTGGATTACTAGAATTGTAGCCAGTAATTGGATTCCACTGATCGCCCCAAGAAAGTTTGGAAGGGTTAAATCTTCTTTGAATAATTCCACCTTGCAAAGCAAACACCAAACGTTGGTATCCCATTGCACCAAACTTAACGCCTGTATAAGCAACATTGCCATAGGCAGTTAAATAATTGTATCCCCCATCGCCAGCACTTTGCTGTAAAATACTTACGCCGTAGTTTAAACTTTTTTCTCCTACAAAGTCAGCACTTACACCTGGCGTAGAAAATGGTGAAGTAATGTTACCCCACTGAGTTCTATATATTCCAGATACTCTATAATCTCCATCAAATGCACCTGTTAATGCAGGATTTAGAAATGATGGATACATATAGTATTGAGAAAAATGTGGATCTACCTGTGCACTAGATTTGAACTTGAGAAAAAACAAGCATCCCAATAACAACGTTGATTTTAAAAATACTCTCATTACAATTAGCATTTATTGGTTTTATCTGATTAAAGTTATCGAACCTGTTAGAGTTGGAAACTTATTGTTGAATTTAATGATATAATAGTATGTAGCTACTGGTATAGATTTGCCTCTGTATGTTCCATCCCAAGGTTGTGAGTATCCTTTAGATTCGTACACAAGTTGGCCATATCTATTGTACACTTCTACTGACGCAAAGCTATAATCGCCTAAATTTTTAATTTCCCATCTATCATTATTTCCATCTCCATTTGGCGAAAATGCATTTGGAATAATTACAGTTTTTAATACTTTCACAAACACCGTATCCGAAGCAGTACATTGTCCTAAACCTATTGCTTTTAATGTGTACAATTTATCATCAAGAGCTATGAAGGTAGGTCGTAAAGTGGTAGAACTTGAAAGTCCTGCAATTGGTGTCCATTTAAAATTAACTGTAGTTGAATCGTTTACAATTGGAGCCATTTGAACTGGCGAACCTTGTGGTACAACAATGGTTGGACCTGCATCAACTATAGGTTGTAAATATACTCTTACTATTTTTTTAGCTGTATCAGAAATACAACCTTGAGTATTGCTTACAACTAATTTAACTTGATAATTGCCAGGCTTGGTATATAATTTAGTTTGAGTTAAGCTGGCAGAATTAATCCAAATTGAGCTATCGCCAAAATTCCAACTTCTTGTTGTAATTGTACTGCTTGCTGCTGTACTTAAATCTTGAAAAGTATTGGTTGTACCTTGACAAAGTGTATCTGGTGTTGCTTTAAAATTTGCAATTGGTCTGCTGAAAAATTGATTGAAATTTTTACTTAAATTTTTTGAGCAACCAGCACCTGATGTTGCTGTTAATTTTACAGCATAATTGCCTGATGTGGCATACACTTTAGTTGGGTTTGTTGCTGTAGAAAGTGGACTTCCGTCGCCAAAGTTCCAACTATAATTTAATGTACCTGCATCAATGGTTGAATTGTTGGTAAATGTTACCACGCCGTTTGGCATACACACAAATGGAGTAGTACTAAAATCAACAGTAGGATTAGGATTCACCACCACATTGGTTGTTGCTGTAGATGTACAATTGTTTACACTTACTGTAACTATATAAGCACCACTCATAATAGTTGTACTATTGGGCAATAAAACATTTTTTGTTGTTGCTGTAAATCCATTAGGCCCTGTCCAAACATAAGTAACGCCTGCAGTGGTTGAATTAGATGTTAAGTTTAACGTTGAACCAACACAAAGTGGTCCATTGTTAGAAATAGTTGGAGTAGCTGGAGGTACAGGATCTGAAATGATTAATGGACCAACAACATTCGATTTACACACTCCCAACGTAACACTAATAGCAGAATAAGTATCGGCACTTAAAGAACCAATTGTTATTACACCAGAACCATTACTTACCAATGTAACCGAAATTGGTGTACTACCTTTAGTATAGTCTACGGTATAAGAAGTATTTGCAGCCAATCCATTTAAAGTAATACTACCAGTAGTTGCTCCACAGGTTACAGGACTTATTCTACTACTCGATGTAATGACAGGTGTTGTATTTACAACAACATTTACAAGAGCAGCAGGTGATGTACAACTGTTTAATGTGGCTGTTACAGCATAAGAACCAGTTGCAGCAGTATTTGCATTTGAAATTGTAGGATTTTGGCTAGTACTTGTAAAACTATTTGGGCCAGTCCATCTATAACTAACTCCTGGTGTTGTAGATGATGCAGTTAAACTTAATTGTTCACCAGTACATAAAGAAATACTTCCAGATACAACAGGTGTTGCTGGTGGCGTAGGATCACTTAATGAAATTGGTCCTGCAACTGTAGTTGAAGTACAACCATTTAAGGTTACTGAAAAACTTGAGTATGAACCTGCAGGTAAGTTTGGAATGGTAACTATACCAGAACCATCAGCAGTTAAATCTACTGTTACTAAAGTACTGTTCTTTGTATATTTTACAGTAAATAAACTATTGGCAGTTAAGCCACTTAAAGTTATGCTTCCTGTAGAAGTTGCACATGCTGTTGGATTGTTACCATTTGTACTTCCAATAACAGGTACTGGTTTAATAACCACTGAAACGGTTGCTTCAATCGATGAACAACCATTTAAAGTTGCTTTCACACTATACACACCAGCTGAAGTTGCAGAGGTTGTTGCCAATGTTGGGTTTTGTGTTGTTGTTGCAAATCCATCAGGCCCTGTCCAAGAATAACTTACTCCAGTTGTGGCAGATAATGCGACTAAGTTTAAAGCAGATCCTTCGCAAATTGGAGAATTAGAAGTTACTGAAGGCGTTGCTGGTGAACTTGGATCAACTAAATTAATAGGTCCAACTGGGTCAGATGCACAAGTGTTTAATGCAACTCTAATATTACTATATGCTCCTGCTGATAAATTTGGAATGGTAACTACACCACCAGCACTTGAAGTAATGGATACTGATTGATTGTTTGCACTATATAAGTAGGTAACTGTATATGAAGTATTTGCCAACAATCCATTTAATAAAATAGAACCAGTTGCCGATCCACAACTTGATGGATCTACTTTTGAAGTGCTCGTTATTACAGGATTTACAGTAACAACAACATTGATCGTTCCTGCTGCAGAAACACAATTATTTTGTGTGAGTGTAACACTATAATTTCCACTATTTGCAACAGTAGCTGCATTAATCGTTGGATTTTGGTTAGTACTAGTAAAACCTCCTGGTCCAGTCCAATTAAATGAACCATTCGTGGTAGTGCTTGCTGTAAGGTTAAGTGCTGTTCCTGCACAAATTGGTCCATTGCTTGTAGCAACAGGAGCTGCTGGAGCAGCAGGATTGGTTAGTACAGTAGAAGCAATAATATTTGAAGTACAAGTACCCAGTTTTGCTTTAATATTGGTATAAGTGCCAATACCTAAATTGGCAATTGTTACAACGCCATTGGCATCTGCCACAAGTGGCACATTTACTGTTGCACTATTAAATACATATTCAATAGTATAAGCAGCATTTGCAGCCAATCCATATACTAAAATTTTGCCATCATTTCCACCACAATTGGTAGGGCTAATTCCTTTTGTACTATCAATTACAGGAACTGGAGCAACAATAATTGTTTTCTTAATTGTATCTGCAGGGCAAGGAAAATTTCCACCACTACCCACAATTGTATGTTTTACAACATAAGTACCAGGTGTGGCATAGGTAATATTTTGAGCTGCATTGTTAGCCAATGTTTGTGTGGTATTGTTTCCAAAATCCCAATACCAATTTGTTGTTCCACCAACTGCTGATGTTGGCGTAAAGGTGATTGTTTGTCCCAAACAAATGGAAGTTGCACTAGCTGTATATGGAGAACTTGGTTGCCCCCCAGATTGTACATTTACACTTATTGTTATACTATCTATTCCACCATACTGTGTTAAGATAACCAATTTTACAGGATAAGAACCTGCTGTTGGAAATAAGAACGCTGGATTTTGTGCATTCGACGTATCGCCAATATTGTTGGTAAAATACCATTTACGTTTTATAACTACCAATGTTTCTGGCGTTTGTGTAGGAGCAGTAAAATGAACAGAATCTATTCCACAAATAACGTTTTGCGTATAAGTGAAACCTGCAGTTGGTTTTGCTTTAATTACAATTGGAATTTGAGTATTGTCTTCATTGCTACAAGCACCAGAAAATGCATCAGGGCTTGTTAATACAATTGGCAAATAAAAAGTACCTACATTATTAAACGTGTACATGCCGGGTAAGCGATATAAATAATACTTTGCTGAACCTATAATGGTTGAATCTAATGGAGTTGGATTGTTTTGTGTAATATCTGCCAACGGAGGTGTTGGAGAAGAAATTACACTATTTAAAGCCGATATTTTCCACGTAACAGCAGTTGGTTTATATGCAAAATAAGCTCCTATAAACATTGGAATATTGAAAAACCCATTTGGATGCACTGTATTAATTGCAGAGGTATCAGTTGTGTTATAATAACCAGGCAATGCACTCAAATTTTCTAAATTGGTACCTGCATTGTAAGCATAACTTTCTACACTTCCCAAACCATAAGTTACAGCTGTAAAGCCAGAATCGCAAGATGCAATTGATTGCCCTTTGTTTGTTCCACTTGGTCCACCTGTACCTGTCCATTGTTTTACAACAATTGTGTATCCTGCTTTATTGGGATGAGGTGCTGTATAACTAAATACGTTTGTATTGTCAATTCTTAAAGAAGGTAAACCACCTGTAGGTACAACAAGTGATAAATAACCCATTGTAATATTGTCAACAGAGTTTCTATAAAAAACAGTACGTTTTATGGCCTGTTCTATTGGGCTAATTACTGCCATTGCAGGATCACCTAAACCTCCTGGCATACATCCTCCACCTGTCATAAATTGGCAAACCATTATTGGTTTATCCGATTCTATATAATCGGGTGTTAAACTTTCATATTTATAAAAATTACCGTTTTGCAAGCCAGTAATTACAACCCCATTTCTTTTTACAATTGTTGTAGGATCGGCAACTGCAATTTTATAGGTTGATGTACCAAAAGATGATGGTGATTGAGAACCTGAAAATGGTGTTGTTAAATAACGTTTGCCCCAAGCTTGTTGAGGAAACAATTGCTGGTTATCATTATCTCCCCCACCACTGCCACAACTTGCTGGATTAGATGTTCTACTACTACCAGCAAATACTGCTATAGGTTTACATGCACCTACACCTGGAGCAACAGATCTAACTTTTGTACCAGTTAATTCTTTACCAGTTGAAGCTCCTCCTCCATTACCATTGGCATCAGCACCATCGTTTGCACCAATTACTTGATAAATTTCACCCTTATTTAGAATTACAGTTTTTGTAACACCTGGAGCTAATCCTGTTTTATCTTGAGCTCTAGTTAATACAGATGGAGTAATTTCAACAACAGTATTGTCTTCTTTTGCAATTACATACATCCAATTATAACAATTCGAAGCATAATCTTGCTTGCTGTTTAAAGATACATAAGAATAGCCCCAAGCTTCTGTAGGCAATAACATGGTAGCACCTGAAGATGTATTGGCATAAATGTGAGCATAAGCCACAATTGGCACATCACTTGTAATTAATATTCCTTTCTTTTGAAAAATACCAGAGCCTCCTGTTCCAATAGGTGGGGGAATTGAATACAATCTACTATCAATAGCTCCAGCTTTAGGCATTGGACCAACTGCACCTGCACCTGCTGTAAAAACATTGGCAGGTGTAGTTCCTGTAGATATTACAGTAAATGGAGCAATAGTATATGTACGTTCCCAACGAGTTGCAGGTAATGCTACATTTCCTACACCATATATGGTAACTTTTACTTGTGCAGCTTGAGCATCGGTACTTAAATACAATACCATATCCATTTCATTGGTACCAGTTTCCATGTATTGATGATGCCCATATCCTACCC
>ERZ724525.2429-NODE-2429-length-10675-cov-10.628814_pt1 | contig 10675 bp, 8 predicted proteins | sample MGYA00376058_ERZ724525 | MGnify/ENA primary metagenome ERZ724525 (study PRJEB28724, sample SAMN07190888) | wastewater metagenome | isolation source: influent of sewage treatment plant in Hong Hong | place: USA: Christiansburg, Virginia | collected 2016-03-01 ... | reverse complement strand
GCGGCAGGGCAAGAATCCCTAAAACCGCCTCGAACACAAAATTTCTGACACTCCCGCAAGCCCTGGAGCAAATGTGAAGAATGACACTGAACACCTCTCAAACGACATGCCGCAGCGACGACCGTAACATCAACTTTGCTATTATCCAGCCTTCAATTCGAACGCCACCAGGACACCCCACAGGAATGACGTTCAATTTTTCCCAACACCCATGCCCCCCGAGCAACCCATGACGACCACGAAGTACGCCTGGAAGAATCTGCCTGCCACAGAGCTGAACCGGGATGTTTCCCTGCGCGACGCCTGGAACCGGCTCAACACGCTTCGTTGCAACGTCTCCTTCCTGGATGCCGAACCCGTCAGCAACGCACTGAACGTGTTCGGAACCGGTAACGAACGCCTGCTCGTCGCCACGGGCACAGCGGGCATCGTGGCCATGGTGCTTGCCGCCCCGGCGGGACGCTTCCGCTGGATGACCTTCCAGCCGTCGCAAATGCCCCTCGGCGCATGGGTTGCAGAGCCATCCATCACGCCGGAAGCGCTCGGCGCCAGCCTCAACAAGGGCGGCCTCGGCATCTGCCTGGTGTTTTCCTTCACCCAGACCGACCCGCGCTTCGCCCAGCGCAGCACCGACAGCGCCACCACACGCGGCACCGACTACATCGAAACCGGCTGGGTCGATATCGCCGGAAGCTTCGAGGACTACTGGAACGCCCGCGGCAAGAACCTGCGCCAGAACATGCGCAAGCAGCGCAACAAACTGGAAACAGAAGGCATCAAGGGGCAGATGCGCAAGATCACCGACCCTGCCGCCATGGCCGGCGTCATCGAGCGCTATGGCGCACTGGAAAGCGCCGGCTGGAAAGCCGCCTCCGGCACCGCCATCCACCCCGACAACGCCCAGGGCCGCTTCTACATCGAACTGATGTCCGAACGGGCCGCCAAAGGGGAAGCGATCGCCTACGAGTACTATTTCAACGACCGTTGCGTGGCGATCAACCTTTGCGTAGGCCGCGACAAGGTCATCACCATCCTCAAAACCACCTACGACGAGTCCACCCATCCGTTCTCCCCGGCCTTCCTGCTGCTGCAGGACATTCTCGAAGAGATGCACGCCGAGGCACGCTGGAGCCGTGTCGAGTTTTACGGGCGCATGATGGAATGGCATACGCGCTGGACCGAGCAGAAGCGCACGATCTACCATCTGACCTGTTACCGCTGGCCCTTCATCAAGACGCTTGCCGAGCGGCGCCAGGAACAACAAGCCGAAAAGGCAGAAGCGGCGCCCGCCGAAGCCTCCACCACGACCTGAAGCCGCCACAAGCGCGCAATCCGGCACCACGACTGACATCCAGCTGAACGAATTTTCCATGACCAACAAACGCGTTCTGATGATCGCCTACCACTACCCGCCGGTGCGGGCCAGCAGTGGTATCCAGAGAACCCTCAAGTTCTCGGCCTATTTGCGGGACCACGCCTGGGAACCGATGGTGCTGACCATCTCGCCGCGCGCCTACGAAAAGGTCAGCGATGACCAGATGGGAGAAATCCCTACCGGCATGGTGGTGGAACGCGCCTTCGGACTCGACACGGCGCGCCAACTGTCGTTCAAGGGGCGTTACCTGCGCTGGATGTCCCTGCCGGACCGCTGGGTAAGCTGGTGGCCAATGGGCGTCATCAAGGGACTGAGCCTGATCCGCCGCTATCGGCCCAAGGCCATTTTCGCCACCTTTCCGATCGCCACCTCGCCCCTCATCGGCCTGACCCTCCAGCGTCTCACCGGCTTGCCGCTGATCACCGACTTTCGCGATTCGATGACGGAACCGGGCTATCCCGCCGACCCGCTCACCTGGAAGATCTGGACGCGCCTTGAGCGCGCGCTGGTCAAGCACTCCACCCGAGTCGTGTTCACCACGCCGGGCGCCCGCCAGATGTACGCCGAACGCTACCCGGAAATCCCGGCCGAACGCTGGACGGTCATCGAAAACGGCTTCGACGAAGAAAACTTCCGCGACGCTGAAGCAGGCCTGAACACCAACCGCCTGGGCCCGGCAGGCCAGATGGTGCTCGTCCATAGTGGCATCCTGTATCCCAAGGAGCGCGATCCGCGGCCATTCTTCACGGCCCTCCAGCGCCTGAAGAGCGAAGGCCAGGTGTCTGCCGCGCAACTCAAGGTCATCCTGCGCGCCACCGGCAGCGACGACGCCTACCGGGACATGCTGGCCAAGTTCGGCATCGATGACATCGTCACCGTCGAGCCCATGGTTGCCTACAAAACGGCGCTACAGGAAATGATGCGCGCCGACGGCCTCCTGCTCATGCAGGGCGGCGACTGCAATCACCAGATCCCTGCCAAGCTCTACGAATACGCGCGGGCAGGTCGCCCCATCGTCGCACTGACCGACTTTGCCGGTAACACCGCCGAGTTGCTGGGCAAGCTGGGCAGCCCGCTCATCGCCAATATCGCCGACGCGGATTCGATCCGCACCGTCCTGCTCGACTGCCTGGCAAGCTGGCGTAGCGGCCAACTTCATGGCGTCCGCCGCGAAGTCGCCGAGACCTGCTCCCGTCGCTCCCGCTCAGACGAACTGGCCCGCCTGCTCGAACAGATCACCTGAAGATTGAGGTCAGCGCAAACCGGGCGGACCGCTGCTGCGATGCAGTATTTCGCAAAGTTCAAACACAGGCTCGGTTACACTTTCAATCCTTGATCCAAAGTGGATTATTTGGCTGTCGCCAGCCAGGCGCCTGCAGCCCCCGCACACAGCCACAACCAGCGCTCCCGCATGCGCAAAAGCCTGCCGTGCCCATGCCGGATTGGCAAGTTGCAACTTTGCACTGCCCGTGAGCAAGCTGGCATGGCACGTCACAGACCTGCTGTAAACTCAAGACGCCGCAGATGCGCGGCGGACTTGCCTGACGATTGGTTCGACAAACCTGCTCCAGAACGATGTTCACTACGACTCTTCTCCACGAACTCATCACTGCCTCTGCCAGTCGGGCTCCCGACTCGTCAGCCCTGACCGCAGGCGCACGCACCCTCAGCTATCGCGAACTCGACGATCAGGTTGCCGGGATGGCCTCCGGGCTGATCGGGCTCGGCCTCGACCGGGGTGAGCGAGTCGGCATCTTCCTGGACAAGCGCATTGAGACCGTTGTCGCCAGCTTTGGCGCGGCACGAGCCGGCGGCGCCTTCGTACCGGTCAATCCGATCCTCAAGGCAGAACAGGTCGGCCACATCCTGCGCGACTGCAACGCCCGGGTATTGATCACCTCACCCGAACGCCTGCCGCTCATCGCCAGCACCCTCGAAAACTGCCATGACCTGCGCCATGTCATCCTGACAGCACCGAGCACCAAGCCGGTCAGTCTGCAGGCCATCGGCATCCACCAGTGGGCCGACCTGCTGGCTTTGCCGCCCCGCCCCGGACACCGGGTCGTCGACACGGACATGCTGTCCATCCTGTACACCTCCGGCAGCACCGGCCGGCCGAAGGGCGTGGTGCTGTCCCACCGCAACATGGTGGCCGGCGCCAAGAGCGTCGCCAGCTACCTCGGCAACACCGCCGACGACACCCTGCTGGCAGCCCTGCCGCTGTCCTTCGATGCCGGCTTCTCGCAACTCACCACCGCCTTCCACAGCGGAGCCCGGGTTGTGCTGCTGAACTACCTGCTCCCGCAGGATGTGCTCAAGGCGATGGTCAAAGAGAAAGTCACAGGTCTGACTGCCGTCCCCCCGCTGTACATCCAGCTAGCCCAGCTCAAGTGGCCGGAAACAGTCACCGATCACCTGCGCTACTTCGCCAACACCGGTGGGCGGATGCCCCTCGAAACCCTCAAGGCCCTGCGCACCCACCTGCCACGCACCCAGCCCTTCCTGATGTACGGGCTTACCGAAGCCTTCCGCGCTACCTACCTGCCGCCCGAACAGGCCGACATTCGTCCTGACTCCATCGGCAAGGCCATCCCCAACGCCGAAGTGATGGTTCTGCGGGACGACGGCAGCGAATGTGGTCCGAACGAACCGGGCGAACTGGTACAGCGTGGTGCTCACGTGGCCATGGGCTACTGGAACGATCCCGAAAAAACCGCCGAGCGCTTCAAGCCCCTGCCGGTCACGGCACCCGGCCGCCAGGCGGGCTTCGTGCTGCCTGAAATCGCCGTTTTTTCGGGCGACACGGTGCGCCGCGACGAGGACGGCTACCTGTATTTCATCGGCCGCCGCGACGAGATGATGAAGACTTCCGGCTATCGGGTCAGCCCGACCGAAGTCGAAGAAGTGCTCTACTCCACCCACTTGGTCGGCGAATGCGTCGCCTTTGGCGTCCCCCACCCATCCCTTGGCCACGCCATTTGCGTGATTGCCACCGGCAAGGACGGTGCGCCCCTGGATGCCACGGCACTGCTCGCAGAATGTCGCCAGCGCATGCCGGCCTACATGGTGCCCTCGGTCATCGAGGCCCGCGACGGCCCCCTGCCCCGCAATCCCAACGGCAAGATCGATCGCAAGACCCTTTCCACCGAATTCGAAAACGCAAACAAGGTGCCGCGATGAGTGAAGTGACCCGCGAGAAACCGGTACACGCCCCGATGGACCAGTTCCAGTCCGAAGGTGGCGAGCTGATGGTCGGCGGCATCCCCCTGCGTCGCCTGGCCGAACGCATAGGCCAGACGCCCTTTTATGCCTATGACCGCGAACTGCTGACACGCCGGGTCGCCGAACTGCGTGCGGCCCTGCCTGCCGGCATCAAGATCCACTACGCCATGAAGGCGAATCCGATGCCCGCCGTAGTCGATCACATGGCCCGGCTCGTGGATGGCATCGATGTCGCATCGGGGCGCGAACTGAAGGTTGCCCTCGACAGTGGCGCCAATCCACATGAAATCAGCTTTGCCGGTCCTGGCAAACGCCATGAAGAGCTGCGTCAGGCCGTCGCAGCCGGCATCCTGATCAACATCGAATCCTTCCGTGAAGTCTCCGAACTGGCTGCCATCCGCCAGGCTACCGGCTGGCCGGTACGCGTAGCCGTGCGCGTCAATCCGGACTTCGAACTGAAGAGTTCCGGCATGAAAATGGGCGGCGGCCCCAAGCAGTTCGGTGTCGACGCCGAACAGGTCCCGGCCCTGCTCGCCGAAATCGGCCAGGCTGGCCTTGCCTTCGAAGGCTTCCACCTCTTTGCCGGCTCCCAGAACCTGCGCCCCGAAGCCATCGTCGAAGCCCAGCGCAAGTGTTTTGATCTGGCCCTGCGCCTGGCCGAAAGCGCGCCGTCAGCCGTCAAATTTCTCAACCTCGGAGGCGGATTCGGCATTCCCTACTTCCCGGGCGAGCAACGCCTGGACTTGAGCAGCATTTCTGCAAACCTCGCGGCCATCGCAACGGAAGCCAGGGAGAAACTACCTGAAGCCGAGATCGTCATCGAACTGGGACGCTATCTTGTCGGCGAGGCCGGCATTTACGTCTGCAAGATCCTCGATCGCAAGGTGTCCCGCGGCCACACCTTCCTGGTTGCCGACGGTGGCCTGCACCACCATCTTTCGGCCTCGGGAAACTTCGGCCAGGTGATCCGCAAGAACTATCCGGTGACCATCGGTGACCGGAGCGACGCCCCCGCAGGCGAAGCGGTTTCCGTTGTCGGCCCGCTGTGCACGCCGCTGGACATTCTGGCCGACCGGATGGCCCTGCCTGAAGCGCACCCCGGCAACCTGGTCGTGATCTTTCAATCCGGCGCCTATGGCGCCAGCGCCAGCCCGCAGGCATTTCTCGACCAACCCAGGGTCGTCGAGGTTCTGGTCTAGGCTACGGCCCGACCCTCCCGCGCATGGACACGCGACTCACCATCTGCTCTGTCTCGTTTGGACACGGGCACCTGCTAAGGCTTAATGCCCAGCTCAGCGCGCAACTGAACCGGGACTTCGAGCAACGCGTGATCTGGCGTGTAGCAGAAAATGCTCCGGCCAATACCGAGGACTGCATTACCAGTGAGCACGGACCATTCGCCATAGAACACGGGTCGAACGAAACCTCACGCGGCGCCAGCTACCACCATGCCGACGCATTGAACCGGCTCATACACACAACCCGGACGCGTTTTCTGCTGGTGCTCGACCCGGATTTCTACATCCTCAGTCCGGATTGGGTCGCCACCATTCCAGATTATATGGAACGACACGGACTGGCCTTTTTCGGAACACCGTGGCACCCCCGCTACAACCGAAACTATCGCTATTTCCCGGCGGTACATTGCATGTTCATCGACCTGGAAAAAGTCGGCAAGCTGCAACTCGATTTCCTGCCGGAACTGAACCGGATCAAGATGCCGGGAAAGTCCACCAATACACTCCTCGACAGAATCAGCTATTTCGCAAATCGACGCCGCATTCCCTGGGATACAGGTGTGCGCGTATTCGAGCGTTTCGCCAATCAGCCACTTATTTCCAGCGAGTGCACCCAACCGGTGTTCAGACTCGACGCCCACAATTTCCCTGAATTCGATGCCCGCAACTGGAAACACCGGCTCGTCGAAGCACTGTTGCCCGAACGTTATTGCTATATCCCCAAGCGTCGCAATACGTTCACCCAAAGCGGTTTTGTTGAGCACAACTGGCTCGCCTCTCCGCTCCCCAATAGATGGGAAGAATCACTCTGGCAAGGGCGTCCATTTGGACTGCACGTACGCCGCAGCTTCAATGCTGGAAGTCGGGACAATCAAATGGAAACAGAAATTCTGGAACAAGCCCTGGCGGATCTCGCACGCCAGGTCACGAATTCGCCCCTGCGGTGAAAACCCCCTCTGTCAAAGCAACCGCATACCGACAAGCCTGATCAATGACCACGCCACCAAAGAAGAAGAGCATTTTCGCCAGCGCACTGATTGTCGTTGCCATGCGCTGGACCGATCGCCTGATCGGTCTTCTGAGCACATTGATTCTCGCCCGGATACTGACTCCGGCAGACTTTGGCATCATCGCCATGGCATCGGTACTGGTCGGACTCGTGGACGTGTTGCTCGACCTCGGCGTCAACATGGCCCTCATCCAGAACAGGAACGCCGACGACGATGACTACAATACCGCGTGGACCATCCGCCTGATCCAGGCCACAGCGGTCACCATCATCATCTTTCTGCTCGCTCCGCTGGCAGCAGACTACTATCGGGACCCCCGCGTCTGTGATGTCACCCGCCTGATGGCCCTGGGCATGTTCATCGGAGGCTTCGAGAATATAGGGATCGTCAACTTCCAGAAAAACATGGATTTCTCCCGGGACTTCCGCTTCTTTTTCATCCGCCGGCTGGCAGGTTTCCTGGTCACAGTCACCCTCGCCATCCAGCTCGAATCCTACTGGGCCATGCCCCTGGGGGCTCTGGCGGGCCGCACGACCGGCGTCGTCCTCAGCTACATCATGCATCCGTTCCGGCCGCGATTTTCCCTGTCGCGTTTTGCAAAACTATGGTCATTCTCCCAATGGGCCTTGCTGCGCTCCATCGGAATCTACTTTGAGACGCAGTTCGACCGGTTTCTCGTTGGTCGCCTGTCCGACGCATCGACCGTCGGAGCCTACACCCTCGCCGACGAAATATCGGCCATGCCATCGACCGAACTTCTGCAGCCCCTCGGGCGTGTGCTGTTCCCCGCCTTCGTCGCGGCCAAACACGACGCACAACGCCTGCGAGATGCCTATCTGCTGGCCCTTGCCGTCCAGACCATGCTCGCGATTCCCGCTGGCGTAGGGCTGGCATCTGTTGCGGATCGCGCTGTATTGGTTCTGCTCGGCGAGCAATGGCTTGCCGCCATCCCCTTCGTGCAAACGCTCGCCCTCGTTTTTTCCCTCGGTGCCATTTCACACGCAGCAGGCTATCTGCTGGTAACCATCGGCAAGATTCGGACGCTCGGCATTTTCATATGGGTCCAGAACATTCTGTTCCTCGTAGTCGCCGGACTCATCTTCTCGTCGGCCGGCGCCATCGACATTGCACGGATTCGTCTGGTGGTCGCGGCCGTCGGCCTGATCTTTTTCATGGCCGTCATCCTGCACGAGGTACGCGAATTACGCCTCGCAGATCTCATTCGTGTCGCCTGGCGCCCAGTAGCAGCGGCAGCCTCCATGGCCACCATTGATCTATTGGTCACGCCTCCCGACACCCTGCCCCTGATGCTGGCCTTCCTGCTCGAAGTCCTGCTCGGCGCCCTATCCTATACAACGATACTTCTCGGTCTTTGGTACGCCAGCGGCCGACCCTATGGCGCCGAAGCCTACATTCTCTCAAAACTCAAACTGGGTCGTTTTCTGCAGCCCGTGCAGCGTAACGACGCGCCCTGATTGTCTATAATTAATGGAGTCGGATTTGGAAAACAGAACCTTGATCCACGCGCGTCTGAAAACGCCCCAGACCGGAACAGCCACCAAGCTTGAGATTCAACTCACAGGCAATCAATGGACCTGCAACTGGAATGGCGGCCATCTGACTGCGCAAAAGCCGGCCGATATTGCCGAACATGAAGGCATTCTGTGCATCAGCCTCGGCAGCCCACGCTTCCCCAATGGTGGCAACAATCAGGCGCAATCCTGGCTTGCCCTGTTTGAAAGCAAGGGAGTCGATGCGGCCAAAGAAGTAAAAGGTCGTTTCGCCGTCGCTTTCATAGACACCAACCAGAACAGCGCCACTCTGCTCACGGACCGCTTCGACACCCAACCCTGGTGCTATGCCGAAGAAAAAGGCGAACTGAGCTTTTCTGATCGTGCCGACAGCGTTCCGCTTGACAGCCGAACCATCAATCCACAGGCAATTTTCGATTATCTGTATTTCCACATGATTCCTTCGCCGGTTACTATTTTCCGGGAAGTAAAGCGCCTGGCGCCGGCCAGCATGCTGGAATGGAAAAAAGGACAATCGCGGATTTCCAAGCACTGGCTACCGGTCTTCAACGAGAACCCGCGCCTGAATCTGAATGAAACCAAGGGCCGCTTCCTGGACATCGTTCGCGAATCCGTAAGGAACGAATACAGCGGCTCCGGCACAGGAGCATTCCTGTCTGGCGGAACCGACAGCTCCACCGTCTCCGGCATGCTCTGCCAGATAAGCGGCGCACCGGCAAAGACCTACTCGATGGGGTTCGATGCTACCGGCTACGACGAAATGGAATACGCCCGGCTCGCTGCCCGCCATTTCAAGACCGACCATCACGAATACTACGTGACCCCGGAAGATCTGCTGGAAGGTATTCCTCTCGTCGCCAGATTTTATGATCAACCCTTTGGCAACTCCTCGGCAGTACCAGCCTGGATTTGCGCCAGTCGGGCAAAAGCTGACGGTATTACAAAGCTGCTTGCCGGCGATGGCGGAGATGAACTCTTCGGTGGCAATTCGCGCTACGCAAAACAGCGTGTATTTGGCTGGTACGATACCATTCCGGCCTTGCTGCGCACTAGCGTTGTGGAACCGATTTCCGGCATACCCGGCCTTGATCGCATTCCCCTGATAAAAAAAGGCGTCAGCTATGTGGAACAGGCTTCCGTCCCCATGCCAGACCGGATGGAGATGTACAACCTGCTGCTTCGCCTCGGTATCGACACCGTCTTCGAGCCCGCGTTCAAGGCGAAAATAAATCTGGCCGAACCCACCGAACTACAAAAAGCAACCTGGTCCGAAGTTAACGATGCCGGCTTGATCAACCGGATGCTCGCTTTCGACTGGAAATACACCCTTGCAGATAACGACCTGCCAAAGGTTATCGGAACAACTCGACTTGCAGGCGTAGACGTAGGCTTTCCTTTGCTGTCTGACGAGTTGCTGGACTTCTCGCTCACCCTACCCACCGACTGGAAACTCAAGGGTCTGAAACTTCGCTGGCTATTCAAGGAAGCTTTGCGCGGATTCCTTCCCGACGAAATCATAACCAAGAAAAAACATGGCTTCGGTCTCCCCTTCGGCGTATGGGCGGTAAAGCATCCTGGGCTGCGCAAACTCGCAACGGAAACTTTGGAAGCCTTCGGAGAACGAGGCGTAATTCGTCCGGCTTTCCTTCGCGAACTCCACGAAAAATGGCTACCCGAACACCCGGGGTATTACGGCGAGATGGTCTGGATCATCATGATGCTTGAGCAATGGCTCCAGGCACACGCGCCGGACTGGCGATACGACAGCGCTAGATAAGCCGCCTTAAAAGACTACAGAAACATTATTTGAGCACAAAAAAAGAGGAGGAAATTTCCTCCTCTTTTTTACGCCTGCCGAACAATCTCCAATCTAACCAAAATGATCATCAGGCAGAGTTTCGATCTGCAGATCATTATCCTTGGCAAAGTTTTTCAGGAAATTATAAGCAAGGGGTTCAATGTCATGGATACGGGCATCCACAAGAACGGTCTTGTCCCCTCTCAGATTACAGGCCGGCCGCACATGGGGAGAATAAGTCATTCGATTTCGGTTATCCGAACCGAAAGCAGACATAATCCCGCAAAGACGATCTGCCCAATCGCTGGGGCGAAAAGTCTTACCATCACTGGTACGGCCAACAATCACGAAGTTTTCGACTTTTTGAATCATGTGCGATAACTGAAAATTTGGGGACCGACAAACCAGCGCCGCGAAGACAGACGCCGCACACATTTTACTTACAACCCTGCGACTATCCAATTCTATCAGGAAACCCGGGCCGCAAGCGTCATCGGCGA
>ERZ724525.2425-NODE-2425-length-10683-cov-4.487862_pt1 | contig 10683 bp, 7 predicted proteins | sample MGYA00376058_ERZ724525 | MGnify/ENA primary metagenome ERZ724525 (study PRJEB28724, sample SAMN07190888) | wastewater metagenome | isolation source: influent of sewage treatment plant in Hong Hong | place: USA: Christiansburg, Virginia | collected 2016-03-01 ... | reverse complement strand
TCGACGGCATCCGCAGCGGCTGTACGCGCAAGGTGCTCGGCATGCTCGAAGACCTGGCCGAGAACGACAAGGAGAAGTACACCAAGTTCTGGGAAGCCTTCGGTTCGGTACTCAAGGAAGGTGTTGGCGAAGACCATGCCAACAAGGACAAGATCGCCGGCCTGATTCGTTTTGCCTCAACGCACAACGACACACCCGAGCAAAATGTCTCGCTGGCTGACTACATTGGCCGCATGAAGGAAGGTCAGGAGAAGATCTACTTCGTCACTGCCGACACCTTCAACGCCGCCAAAAATAGCCCGCACCTCGAAATTTTCCGCAAGAAGGGCATCGAAGTGCTGCTGCTCTCCGACCGCGTCGATGAGTGGGTGGTTGGCCATCTGACCGAGTTCGACGGCAAGCAGATGCAGTCCGTCGCCAAGGGCGGCCTTGACCTCGGCAAGCTGGAAGATGAAGCCGAGAAGCAGGAAGCCGAGAAGGCTGCTGACGAATACAAGGAACTGATCGACAAGGTCAAGACCTCGCTTGGTGACAAGGTGAAGGATGTTCGTGTCACCTACCGTCTGACTGATTCACCGTCCTGCTTGGTTTCCGATGAGCATGATCCGTCGGGTAACCTGGCGCGTTTGATGAAGGCGGCTGGCCAGCCGATGCCGTCAGCCAAGCCGATTCTCGAAATCAATCCGCAGCACCCGGCGGTGATGCGCCTGAAGTATGAGGAAACCCGCTTCGATGACTGGGCTGCCTTGCTCTTCGAACAGGCTACCCTTGCTGAAGGTGGTCAGCTCGATGATCCGGCTGGTTTCGTCAAGCGCATCAATGACTTGATGATGGCGCTGTCAGCGAAGTAAAAAGGTAGGTGCAAGGTCGATTGTTACGGTCGACGGCAAAAAAGCTCGAAAATATGGCCGCTCTTTAGCGGCCATATTTTTTGCTACTTGCTTAGCGGTTTGCGTTTACTACGACACGACCGCGTACTTTGCCTTCGAGCAGTTCAGCACCCACAGTCAGGGCGTCCTCCAGACCGATTTCACGCGTAATGCTTTCTAGTTTGGCCGGATCAAGGTCGCGACTCAGGCGCTCCCAGGCTTCCTGGCGAACAGCAAGCGGCGCCATGACGCTGTCGATACCGTAAAGCGTCACCCCGCGCAGGATAAACGGTGCCACTGTGGCCGGGAAGTCCATGCCGCCGGCCAGACCGCAGGCCGCGACGGCGCCGCGATACTTGGTCGTGGCGCAAGCGTTGGCCAGCGTATGGCTACCCACGGTGTCGACGACGCCGGCCCAGCGTTCCTTGCCAATCGGTTTGCCCGGTGCGGAGAGTTCGGCACGGTCGATGATGTCACTGGCGCCCAGCGCCTTGAGATGTTCCACCTCAGATGTGCGGCCAGTGGAGGCGACGATTTTGTAGCCAAGTTTGGCAAGCAGGGCGATGGCGACACTGCCGACACCGCCGTTGGCGCCCGTCACCAGGATTTCGCCATCCGCTGGTTTGATACCGTGTTTCTCCAGCGCCAGTACGCACAGCATGGCGGTGTATCCGGCGGTGCCGATGGCCATCGCCTGCCGCGCGCTGAAGTTTTTCGGTAGCGGCACCAGCCATTCGCCCTTGACTCGCGCCATTTCAGCCAGACCGCCACAGTGGGTTTCACCGACGCCCCAGCCGTTGAGCACGACCTTGTCGCCCGGCTTCCAGGCCGGATTTGAGCTTTCGCTTACGGTACCGGCGAAGTCGATGCCGGGCACCATGGGAAAGCGGCGGACAACCGGCGATTTGCCGGTAATCGCCAGGCCATCCTTGTAATTGAGTGTGGACCACTCAACGCGTACCGTGACATCTCCTTCAGGCAGTGTCGCTTCATCTATCTGCTGAACCTGAGCCTTGTAACCGGCCTCATCCTTGGTGATCAGAATTCCCTTGAACATCATGATTCTCCTTTGTTTGGATTAATTAGACTGTCTGACTATTAATTGGTGAAAAAATCAGGCTTGCGGTAAAGCGGACATGAAAAGCTGAAAAAATGCCTGCATTGGTGCGGTCGACCGCACCAGACGGGCTCTTAATATGGCTCCCTCCCAGCCGACCCAGAAAGCGTGGGCCAGAGCCGGGCAATCGGTGCTTGATGACAGTTCGCCGGTAATCACAGCGTCTGAAAGACACCCGGCCAGACGCTGTTCCCAGTCGCAGAGCACCTCTTCCAGACGCAGGCGCAACTTCTCATCGAGACAATTCACCTCCTGGCCCAGATTGCCGACCAGGCAACCGCGAGTGAAGTCATGTTTTTGTACGCCATGGCAGGCATCGTCAACAAAGGCGGCAAGTCGTGCCAAGTGGCTGAGATCTTCATTCTGAAAATGGCGGTCAAGCTTGCGGGCAAAATACTCGGCATAGGCATCAAGCGTCGCCGCGACGAAGGAATTCTTGCTCTCGAAGTAATGGTAGAACGAGCCCTTGGGTACCGTGACCGACTTCAACACATCATCCAGTGCAGTGGCGCCAACCCCGCGGTTGGTGAGCATCTCGGTGCCGCGCCGAATCAATAGCGCACGCGTGTCGGCGTAGTCATGACCATTGCGTGCCGGGCGGCCCCGGGGGCGCCGGGGAAGGGGGGCGGTCTCATTCATGAAATAAATATTAGACCGCTTGTCTATAAAAAGCAAAACTTGGCTTCAAGCAAGCGTGACATATCTGCCCAGGCTTTGGCACAATGGGGACTCCATCTGCCGGAGCAATCAATCAATGAAGCCTGAGGATCTGCAACTGCTCGTCAGCCGCACCATGCCCTTCGGTAAACACAAAGGGGTGTCAATTGCCGATTTACCCGGAAACTATCTGAACTGGTTTGCCCGCGAGGGGTTTCCACCCGGCGAAATCGGCCAGCTGCTGGCGCTGATGCAGGAAATTGACCACAACGGCCTGTCGTCACTACTTGATCCGTTGCGCAAGCCCTTGTTACGTTGACAACACCGACTCACGCAGACGCGGAATTTCTATGCGGAAGCAGCTACCTCCACCGAGTTCGCTGCTTACCTCCAGATTGCCATGGTGTTTTTGCACAATACTGTAGGCCAGAGAGAGGCCAAGCCCCGTTCCTTTGCCAATAGGTTTGGTTGTAAAGAAAGGCTCGAAGATCCGTTTTTGATTTTCTGGCGAGATACCTTCGCCGGTATCGGCGATCTCGACCCAGACTTTTTCATCATTCAAACCCGTGCGAATGGTGATCGTGCCGTGTGTCTTGATGGCATGCGCTGCATTGAGCAGCAGATTCATGAATACCTGGTTGAGTTGTGAACCGAGGCACTGAACCGCTGGAAGCCCGCTGTATTCCTTGATCACATCTGCCTTCAACTTGATTTCGTTCCAGACAATGTTGAGTGTGCTGTCGAGACCTTGTTCGAGATTGGCAGCGGCCCAATCAGCGTTATCGATACGCGAAAAATTCTTGAGATCCCGAACAATTTTCGTTACACGGCTAACCCCGTCGCGCGACTCGCTGATCAGCGTATGAATATCTTCACTCAAAAAGCCCAGATCAGCGTGTTTTTTCAAGGCTTCTATGGTCGCCTGTATGTCTGCATGCCCGGCGATCAAAGGATCTGCCTTGCCGTAAGCGGCGATGATTGCCAGTAGTTCGTCGACATAGTCCTTCAAGGTACCCAGGTTGGAACTGATAAAGCCTATGGGGTTATTGATCTCATGTGCCACACCCGCCGCAAGTTGACCGATGGAGGCCATTTTTTCAGATTGCTGCAACTGGTTCTGGGTATTTTCCAGTTGTTCGTTCAAGGACTGGATACGCTGATAATGCTCCTGCAATTCCTTCTCTTGTTGTTTCCGTTCACTGATATCTTCAAAAATGGAAACATAGTGGCTGATCTCGCCATCGGTGTTGAGCAAGGGGGTGACCATCTGACTGGCCGTGTAGCGGCTACCGTCCTTGCGTAAATTGACGATCTCGCCATGCCATGTTGTACCTGCGGCAATTGTTCGCCAGAAATGCTCATAAAATCCATTTTCCTGCAGCTTCGAATTGAATAGATTGGGCGTCTTACCGAGTATTTCGTCGCTGGAGTACCCGGAAAGCTGGCAAAAAGCACGGTTGACCCAGGTAATGTTTCCCTTGGCATCGGTAATCATGACCGCATTGCCAACCTCTGCCAGAGCCGAGTCAAACAGGCTCAGTCGTTCCTGTTGCATGGCGGACTCAAGCATGATGCTCAGGCGGTTGGCGAAGGTGAGCAGGCGTTGTTGTAACATGCCCTTGTCAAATTGATCTGGTTCGCGACCATAAAGCGCAAGCGCTCCCCAAGCTTCCCCATGCAGGGTCAGAGGAAGAAAAATTGCTTCTCTGGCGCCGAGAGCATGGGCTGCTTCCGTACAGGATGGACATTTCAAACGATCAAAATAAGCCGTTTGACGTTTTCCGTTAGCGATGACGGCGGCAACCGGCAGGCAGGGGGTGCTGGTATTGTCATCTTCACGCTGGTGAGCGAGCACGTTATCCGTGATGTGAATAGAAGCTGCCAGCAACGCCAGCTTGCCATCCCGTGTGGTAATGGCGATCCAGGCTGCAGCAAGATCAAAAACCGAGAGGACATCATCACAGAAAATTTGGGCGATGGCCGCCGAGTCGACACGCCAGCGCATCAATACCGTGCCGAGATGCTGGAATAGCTCATCCTCCTGCCTGGCTCGATGTTGTTCGGTCACATCCTTGGCATAAACGCCAACACTTTCGACCACGCCGTGTTCATCCTTGACCGGGTAGATGCTGTTGTCGAAAAATATAGCGCCACGCCTATCCTGCATGCGGAGCATCTCGCCGCTTTCAGCTACGTAGCTCACCGCAGCACGGCGAGTTTCGGCAAGATCGGGCGACATGTAATCGAAGAAATTTTTCCCCTCCATCGCGCTGGGGAGTTGGCCGAAGCGCTGTGCAGCAAAGGTGTTGATTTCGAGAATTGCACCATCCGGTGCAAGTAGCAAGACCGATTCATCACTTGCATCAAGCAGGGCGCGCATGCGGTATTTGCTCTCGCTGATCTCTTTCTCGGCCAGTTTGCGCTCGCTGATGTCACGGACGATGCCGACTGCCGACCAGGCGTTCTGCAGCCAGGTGGCGGAAAGTGAAAGTTCAACGGGAAATTCGCTGCCATCCTTGCGCAATGCTGCGAGTTCGAGCGTCTTGCCAACGGCAGGCCCTTGGCCGCTCTGGCGAAAATGTTCGTAGCCCTTGCGGAAAGCCGAGCGGAATCGTTCTGGGGTAATCAAGTCATGTAGTTCCTGACCGATTGCTTCGTCTCGACTATAGCCAAAGATTGTTTCTGCCGCTGGATTCCAGAAGGAAATATGGGCGTTGCTGTCCATCATCACGATTGCATTCTGGGCAGCGCTGGCAATGCCCCGGAATTTCTCTTCGCTGTCGCGCAGGGCTTGCTCGGCCAGTTTGCGCTCGCTCAGTTCATTGTCCAGTTGGGCATTGGCTTCACGCAGCTTGATGGTACGGCTGGCAACTTCATCTTCAAGGCCGGCTTGATGTTTGGCCAACGCCAAATCACGAGTCTGGATGTGATCCAGCATCTCGTTAAAGTTGCTGGCCAATTCGGCAATTTCGCTATGGCCATCGATAGGAACCCTTTGCTCAAGGCCGGCGTCGCCGTGGGCGATATCGTGCATGGCGAGCATGGTGGTCCGCAACGGGTGGGTAATGCTGCGGGCGATGACACCGGCTAGCAACAGAAGAGCAGCGCTGACGCCGAGCAACATGAAGAGACTTTGTATGGCTCGCGCGTGAACTGCACTGTCGATATCGTCAATGTAGATACCCGAGCCAATGACCCATCCCCAGGGCGCAAAATTTTTGACGTAGGATAGTTTGGGAAAAGTCGCTTCTGTACTACCGCCGCCCATTTGCGCTTTTTGCCAGTGATAAGTGACATAGCCGTGTCCGCTTTGTGCAACCAACTCATTGAAGGCCAGCGTCAAGTTCTTTTTTCCATCGGTGGCTATAAACGGGCCTTCCAAACCGGCACGCATGCTGGTGACCCGGTTGTATTTTTCGTCGCTTAGTGGCTGCCCATTGAGCTCCGGCATGATTGGGTGCATGAGCATCTTCGGTACGGGTTCTGTATTGCTAATCCAGAAATACTCTTTTTCGTTGTATCGCATGTTCTGAATTATGTCTTTTGCCGCTGTTTGCGCAGCCTCCTTGCTCAAAATGCCTTTGCGTTCAAGCGCTTCATAATGAGTTAGCTGGCTGTGAGCATTTTCCACGAGTTGCCTGATCGTTGATTCCTTTTCCTGGTGCAAGGCATCTCTCAGCATCATGACGTCAATGGCACTGCCCAGCACAATGCTGCCAATGAAGATGGCGACAATGGTCCAGATTCTGTTGCGGACGCTAAGGCGATTTAACAGTGCAAACATGGTGTTTATCGGTCGTTTTTTAGGATGGATTCGAGCGTTGCAGGCCAACCGCTGACGTTCCACTGTTTGCGTGCTCAGGGTGAGGGTAGCTGCAGTGTTGTTTGAGCGCTCGTGTCGCCACTGAGTGATTTGATCGGCTTCAGCGCCGATATTGCTTTGAGGATGGCTTTTGCTTACTTTAATGTAAGCATTGCCTTATATCAAGCGATCTATTACTTTTGTTGTGATTAGCCTATTTTCCTTGCAGCATATTATAAAGTGCCAATGCCATGGCGTTTGGCATAAGCAAACAACTCAGCATTGTTCTTCAGTTTGAGCTTGTGCATCATGCGGCTTTTCTGGACGCTAACCGTTTTGGCGCTGCGTCTAAAATGTTCGGCGATTTCTTTGATGCTGGAACCCTTTGCGAGATAGTCCAAAATAGCACTTTCGCGTGGAGAAAGAGCTTTCGGTTGAGCTTGGTTGTCGCCAAGGCGCTCGAAAATTAGTGCTTCGGCAAGACGCGGGTCCATGAAGCGTCCGCCATGGGCGACGATACGGATCGCCTCAAGCAATTGTTCGGCACCTGCATCCTTGGTTACAAAACCCGTGGCGCCAGCTTGAACTGCTCGTGCGGCAAGATGTGGGTCACTATGCATGGTGAGCACCAGAATTGGCAGCTCCGGCCAGCTGGCACGAAGTTGGGCGATCAAGGTGATGCCACCGTCAGGCATGGACAGATCCAGCAAAAGCAGGTCAAAGCCCTTTTTCTCGACAGCGCGGAGTGTACTGGCTCCATCTTCGCTTTCTCCTGCGACAACAAACTCTGGACAGGCCCCAACAACTTGGCCGAGGCCCTTCCGCACAATCAGGTGATCATCGGCAATCCACAGGCGAGTCTTTTTCACGGTTTAATTTCTCATTTGAGTGGTATCCCGACTTCGATATTTGTTCCATAGCCGGGGGTTGAGACGATCTTTAGTGTGGCATCGAGAAGGGCGGCGCGTTCGTGCATACCAATCAGGCCAAACGATAGTCCGTGTGAGCGGAGCAAGGCGGTATCGAATCCTCGTCCGTCGTCTTCGATTTTGAGATTCAAGAACTCTTCAGTCGACTCTATATGCATCGATACTGATCCTGCTTGGGCATGGCGAGCGACATTGGTGAGCGATTCCTGGGCGATGCGAAAGATGGAGGTTGCATCCGTTATGTTGAGTTGTGGATCAGCACCACTCAGTGTCAGGCGGCAGGTGATACCGCTACGGCTACTGAATTCTGTGGCCAGCGCTTCAAGGGCAGGAAGCAGGCCTTCTTCCAGTTGGGCGGGATGCAGGTCACGAGTAATACGGCGTACGACGGCCTGGGTCTGATCGAGGTAGGTTTTCAGTTCCAGTGCAAACTGATCGGTTTGACTCGTGGTCACGTTTGTACTTAGTTGCAAGGCAGAGACCATAAAATGCATACCGGTAAGCAGTTGGCCCAATTCGTCATGAAGCTCACGGGCAAGGTGGTTGCGTTCGCTCTCCCGAATCTGGTCCTGCCGTATCAGTAGTTGCCGTAACAACTGCTGAGATTCTTCAAGTTTGGCTTCTGCAAGTTTGACCAGGGTGACATCTGTGACCATGGCGTAGAAACCGATGACATTGTCTCCCATGTACTCCGGTATGTAGTCGATAAGAAGATGGCTAATTTCACCCGAAGGTTTTTTCAAAGTGCGCTCGAATTGCTGGCGCTCGCCCCTGATCACCGCTTCGATGTGCGGTTGATTGAGCAAGAATAGCTTCTCACCAAGCACATGCCTGATTGTCTTGCCCTGCATTTGGGTGGGGGTTTTACCAAACCATTCCTGATACGCACGATTGGCAAAACGACAACATCTGTCTTTATCCCATTGGCTCACCATGCAAGGCAGGGCATCAGTGATGGCACGCAGAAACTTTTCGTTCGCTTCCAACGCTTCTTCAATGAGTTTGCGTTCCGTTATGTCGAAAGCAGTGAAACTGCTACCCAGGGATGGATCTTCCGGATCTATCATCGCCGAGGCCATCAAGATGTGTCTCGAGGCACCATTTTTTTGGCGCCAAACAGTTTCAATTGTGCCAACTCCATGCGCCCTGATCTGCGCGTATTTTTCCTCTCCGACGCGACTAAACTCTGCTTCGGAGGGGTATAGGAGGCGCGCCGACCTGCCGAGCATCTCCTCGGCTGAGTAGCCGGTAATCGTCGTCATTGCCTCATTGACCTCGCGCAACTGACGCTCGACGACGACGCCAATACCCAGCGGCGAGGCATGGAGGATAGCGCGCATGCGAGCTTCGCTATGCTGCAACTGCCTGGTTCGTTGATCAACCATTGCTTGCAGATCATTGCGGTGAAGCTCAAGTTCGCTGGCGCTTTGCTGCTGCTCGGTCATATCGACGCCGAAACCGATTACGTACTGCTTGTCGTCCAGCTTGATACTTCGTCCCGAGAAGTAGTGAGGAATGCTTCTGCCTTCCTTCGTAACAAGCAAGGCATCAAGGCTGGATTGCCCGTTGATGAGTGTTTCTTCGATTGCCTTGCTGAGCAGTAATTTTGTATCCGGGTTAAAAAATCCCAGTGGGCCGATGCGGGAAATGGTCGCACTATCGTAGCCGCTGATGGCTTCCAGATTCTTGTTCCAACGCAGAATACTGCCCGTATCGTCGAGCAGGTAAAAGATACCGGGGGCTGAGTCGATAATCTCGTCGGTTAATTGAAGCTGAGCTTTTAGTGCCTGTTCAGCACGCTTTTGCTCGGTGATGGCGGTATGGGCGATAACCGCGCCACCGCTGCCGTCATCAAGCGGCATGGCGGTCATCGAGAACCAGCGTTGCTGATCAGGCGAGTGACAAGGATACTCAGTGGAAAAAATCGACAGTTCATGGGCGAGTACGGCCTGAATACCTGCTTTCACAGCGCCGATTTCTTCATCGCCCAGCAGACTCTGGCAGGCATCCAGATAGTTGATGCCCGCATCCGCACACTGTTCCTGCCTGGCTGCACTACCTAAATTGGCTGAAAAAAAATCACGCCAAGGCTGGTTGACCGCAACAATTACCCCGCGATGATCAATTACTGCGATATGTGATGGCAGGGAATTAAGTACCCGATACAGCGGATGGGTGGGCTGCGGGGCGGATGGGTGATGTACGTTGTTGGCGATGGTGCCCATCGTTATTTGAGGTGCGTCATTGGTTTCAGTCTCGACTGGGCAGAGACGCAAGTGGAGTCGAGACCAAGAGCCGTTGTTGCTGCGCATCTGGAATTCAAGCTCGCCTTCTCGGCGCAGGGAGGTGATGGCAGTCTGTACGGCTTGCCGGTCGGCTGGGTGGACAAGTTTCATCCAGCTAGCAAGTGTCGTTGGTGCGTTGGGTATCGAGTAGCCGAGCAGGCGACACAAAAATTCGCTCCAGCGAATGTGGCCGCTTGCCTTTTCATGAGTCCAGACGCCAAGACCGGCACCTTCAAGTGCAGCCAGAAGGTGCCGGTCAGTGATACCTGAATTGATGGATTTGATCGGGTTTTCAGCAGTCAATTTAACGCTCTTGCTTGGCGAGGCCCGTTGAATTCAGCATTGATGATGCTTCGTAAGTCGCAGGCTAGCACAGCATGATGTTGCGGTTGACTGGCTGGAAAGAGAAAAAATTCAGATTAAAGCTTGATACCAAGCCTTCATTGTTTGGGGCTGAACTGCTCGCGCAAGCACATCTTGTGGTCTGGACCAATCTTGTCCTTGCAGACTTCGCGGGCTTTCTGGTGCAGTTCGCAGCGTTTCGGGTCGGCAGCTTTGCTGCAATCCGGCGTTGGCATTTTCTGCTGGACACACTGACGGAAGGCAGGGCCTTGCTGGCTCTGGCATTCCTTATATACCACCTTGCGTGCTTCGCACTGTTGCGGGTTGGCCGCTTTTCCACAATCGAAATTCTGGTGTTGATCCATCATGCATTGCTTGCGCGCCGGGCCGGCTTTGTCCTTGCAAGCTTCCTGCGCCTTGAGGCGAGCGTCGCGATGTGCCGCACAGGCTTCAGGGTTGGGGGCTTGCGCACAATCACGCGGAGCACGGGCGCCGGGGCCTTTCTGTCCCATGCCGGGGCCACTTTGCTGCATTCCAGAACCCATGCCACCTCCCATGCCCGGGCCGGGTTGAGCCATAGCCGGAAGGCAAACGAGAGAAGCGATCAATGCGCTACTTATCATCATTAGGCGGGATTTCATGGTTTTCTCCTTGTGGTTGGTTTGATTTAATTCTAGGTGAA
>ERZ724525.2424-NODE-2424-length-10684-cov-7.573902_pt1 | contig 10684 bp, 7 predicted proteins | sample MGYA00376058_ERZ724525 | MGnify/ENA primary metagenome ERZ724525 (study PRJEB28724, sample SAMN07190888) | wastewater metagenome | isolation source: influent of sewage treatment plant in Hong Hong | place: USA: Christiansburg, Virginia | collected 2016-03-01 ... | reverse complement strand
CGCCAGGACCACTGCGCCACCAGCCACGCCAGCGGTGTGCCGGTAAACAGCATGCCCAGGCCACCCAGACCCATCGCAAGGCCGGAAACGAAGGCAAACTTCCGGGGCTCGAAATAGCGCGCAACAAACACCGTGCACACCAGAAACGCCGGCGCGCAGCCCAGGCCGATCAGCACCTGGCCCAGCAGCACCGCGCCATAGTCAGGTGCCAGGGCCGACAACAGCGCGCCCACAATGGTCAGCGGAGAGGCGGCCAGCACCGTGCGGCGAACGCCATACAGGTCGATGCCGATGCCCATGAACATCTGCATGCCTCCAAAGGCAAACGCAAAGGCACCGGCAAACAGCCCCAGGGCCTGCGGCGAGAGGCCAAACTCACCCTGCAGCCCGGTAGCGATGATGGCGGTCACGGTGCGAAACGCTTGGCTGAGCGAAAACCCCGCAATCAGCGCCAGCAGCATCACCCAGCGCCGTGCCAGCGCAGGCGCCAGGGCGGGCGAAAAATCGTCTTGCAACGGTGAAGAGGATGTGTGGGGAGCGGACATGACGGTGCTTCCTTGAAGGCTACACCGTGGCATAGGCCTGAGCTGTCGCGGATGCACTACTCTTGTTTTCATAGCTTCTTACGCAATACAGATAAGCGCTAGAGGCCATTTTTGATGCTAATTTTTCGTGGAGCCATAATCCTGCGGGCCATGCCGGCGTAGCAGGGGCGAGGCCGGTAGAAAGCGAAACGCTGCGGAGCCCGATGCCAGCAGCAGTGCAATGGCCGCCATCACCGCGCGGTAGGGCTCCCATCCTTGGTTCTGTGCCCAGTCGGCCACCCAGCCGGTGAAGGTCTGCATCAGGCCTGCGCCCAGGAACATGGCCATGGTGTAAACCGACAGCGCGCGCCCGGTCAAATCGGGTGGATAGGACGAGCGCACATCGGAATACTGCAGCACTGCATACCCAGTCAGCACCGCAATGCACAGCATCAGAACCAGGTTCAGCTCTAAATGCTGGAACAGCCCTAAGGCCAGGTATAGCGCGGCAACCAGCAGTGACAGGTTGGCCACCCACGCGCGCCTGCGTGCGGGCCCAGGGTCGAAGCGGCCAAACAGCACCGGGCTGAACACAGAAATGAGCGACATGGCCACCACCATGTTGCCGGTTTCGACGAGCGTGAAGTGATAGCGCTCAATCAACATTGGCCCAATCCACAGCCCGCGCAGCGCCAGGAACGAGGCATAGCCCACCATGCCCAGCAATACGATGCCCAGGGTGTGCGGCAGCAAAAATAGCGCGCCGTAGCGGCGCACGGCCAGGCGCAAGCTGTCGCGCGGGGGCTCTGGCACGAGCGCCGCAGGCTCATGCACGCGCCACCAGATCAACCACCACGACAGGGCCGACAGCAGCGCCAGCAACCAAAACCCGCTGCGCCACCCGGTGTGCTGCACCAGCCAGGCCAACGGCGTACCGGTGAACAGCAAGCCCAGGCTGCCTACCCCCAGGCCGACACCAGACATGAAGGCAAAGCGGTGGCTTGGAAAGTGTCGTGAAATAAACACGGTGCAGGCCAGAAACGCCGGTGCACAGCCTACGCCAATCAACAGTTGCCCCAGCATCAGCCAGCGGTAATGTGGCGCCAAGGCCGACAGCGCCGCGCCAATCACCGTCAGAGGAAACGCGCTGAGCACGGTGCGCCGCAGCCCCACCACATCCATGCCAATGCCCATGACAAACTGCGTGACGCCGAACGACAGGCCAAACAACCCGGCAAACGCGCCCAGCGATGCGGCTGAAAGACCAAAGTCATGCTGCAAGCCGGTGGCCATGATGGCGGTCACTGTGCGGTAGGCTTGGCTCAGTGCGAAAGCCGAGAGTAGGCACAGCAGCATCCACCAGCGGCTCAGGCGAGGGCGGGGCGGGGCGGCGCGGCCTGGGGCAGAAGGTACGCCGTCGTTGCGCGAAGTGGATGACACGGGGAGCGTAAGGGAGAAACAGGGTGGCAGGGGCGTAGGCCTCCCTGAGGCTATCCGGTTTGCCGCCGCTGCGCAGTCGCCAAAGCGCGCTTGCGCTCTACAGCGCTGCGCGCAACTGGCTCACGCCGCCCGTGCCCGACTGGTGCGGCACCGCAATTTCATTTGCTGCGCAAGCGCTTGAGTTCCGACTCAGCGCGATCCAGTCGCACCGCGCCTTCAGCGACCAATACTTTGGCGATGCGGTCGATTTCGTCGCCCGTGGCGCCCGCCATCATCGCGATGTTGTGCGCATGCAAGGCCATGTGGCCCTTCTGCACACCGAAAGTCGCCAGCGCCTTCAGGGCCGAGAAGTTCTGCGCCAAGCCCACTGCCGCGATGATCTGCGCCAGTTCGCTGGCGGAGGCTACGTCCAGAATCTTGAGCGCGGCCTTGGCGGTCGGGTGCAACTTGGTCGCGCCGCCAATCAAGCCCACTGCCATGGGTATCTCGATGGAGCCGGCCAGGTCGCCATCGTTGGTGATTTCCCAGTTGGTGAGGCTGCCGTAATGGCCGCTGCGCGACGCATAGGCATGGGCACCGGCTTCTACTGCCCGGGTATCGTTGCCGGTGGCGAGAACCACCGCGCTGATGCCATTCATGATGCCCTTGTTGTGCGTGGCGGCGCGGTAGGGGTCGGCCTCGGCGAACTGGTAGGCCGCGAGCATGGCGTCACGCACCTCGTCGCCGCCGATGTCGGCGTTGCGCCAGACGCAGCGCGCCCGTGCCAGGCGCCGGTCGGCCAGGTTCGAGAGAATACGCAGGTTGGTGCGTCCGCCGGTCCAGGCTGCGATTTCCGGGGCGATTTTTTCGGCCATGGTGTTCACCGCGTTGGCGCCCATGGCGTCGCGCGTGTCGACGATCAGGTGGGTGATGACCATGGAGCCACCGCGCGTTTCGAGCACCCGAACTTCCAGGTCCCGGAAGCCGCCGCCGAATTTGACCAGCACCGGATCGCACGCGTCGCACATGGCGCGAATTTCTTCTTTGCGCTCCAGGATGCAGATGCGTGCGTTCTGCGGGTCGCGCACGTGGGTCAGCTGGATCTGGGCAATCATTTCGGTGCCCGACATCGAAGTGGTGAAGCCGCCTTGGTCGTAGCACTGGCGCGCCGCATTGCACACGGCGGCTACCACGGACGACTCTTCCGTGGCCATGGGGATCAGCCGGTCGCGGCCATTGATCCGCATGTTGGTGGCGATGCCGATCGGGATGTTCATCGTGCCGATGAAGTTCTCGATCAGGTGGCTCGCCAGCTCCATCGGCAGGTTGCCGGTGTTGAGCAGGTGCGCCTTGTCGGCCTCGTCAAGGCCGGCAAAACGGGCGACTGCATCGATACGGGCGGGCACGTCGAGATTGTGAAATCCGCTGATGCGGCTGCTGGGAGAGGTAGTGCTGGTGGTCATGATGATTCCTGACAGGGGTTCAACAAGAAAAAAGGAAAAGTGTGCCGGACAGGCGATTGGGGCGCACTCAGCGCGCGGCCATCAGCCTGGGCAGATAGGTGATGAGATCGGGGAAGGCGGCGCAAATCAGCAGGCCAACGAACTGCAGTCCGACAAAGGGCAGGATGCCGCGGTAGACCGGGCCCATGGTGATGTTCTTGGGCAGCGTGCCCTTGATGTAGAACAGCGTGTAGCCGAACGGTGGGCTGATGTAACCCATCTGGATGGTGACGGCGTACAGCACGCCGAACCACAGCTCGTCAAAGCCCAGCAGCCGGACAATGGGCAGGAACACCGGCACCGTCAGCAGGATGATGCCCAGCTCGTCGAGCACCGTTCCCAGGAAGATCAGCAGCAGCATCATGGCCCCGAGGATCAGCCAGCGGTTCACATCCAGCCCCTGGATGAACTGCAGCAGCGTGTCGGCGCCGCCCAGCCCGGTGAAGATCGCCACATAGGCTTTGGCGCCCAAGGTGATCCACAAAATCATGGCGCTTGCCTTGAGTGTCTCGGCACCGACCGTGCGCAGCATGGTCAAGTTGACGCTGCGCTTGAAAAGCGCCGGCAGCAAGGCACCGCCCACGCCTACGGCGGCCGATTCGGTCGGCGTGGCAATACCAAAGAAAATCGAGCCAAGGATCAGCACGATCAGCAATATCGGGAATACCAGCGTGCGCAGCGAGAGCAACTTTTCGCGCAAGGGCGCGCTGCGTATCGAGCGATCGATCGGCACCCACTCTGGCTTGAGCCACCCGACGACGACGATATAGCCGATATACAGGCTCGCGAGCAAGATGCCTGGCACGATGCCGGCGATCAGCATTTGGCCGATCGAGATCTGCGCTGTCACCGCGTAGACAATGGTCAGCACCGAGGGCGGAATCAGGATGCCCAGCGTCCCGGACGCGCAGATCGTGCCCAGCGCCAGCTCGGGCTTGTATCCGCGGCGCAGCATCTCGGGAAGCGCCAGAATGCCCATCGCCGTGACGGCAGCGCCGACCACGCCGGTCATGGCTGCCATCATCACGCAGATGATCACGGTGCCGATGGCCAAGCCGCCGCGCAGGCGCCCGAACCACAGTTCCATCGCCTTGTAGAGGTCCTCGATCACGCCCGAGCGCTGCAGGATGCAGGCCATCAGGATGAACAGCGGAATGGCCAGCAGCGCCTCCGACTTCATGGTGTCGTAGATCTGCAGCACGATCACGATGACGGCGTTGGGCTCCCACAGAGTGACGGTGAAAAGCAGCGACAGGCCGCCCAGCACGAACGCAATCGGCAGGCCGGTGAGCATGAACACGGTAAGGCCGCCGAACATCAGCAGCAGGATCATGTTGGGGCTCATGGATGCCCCTCCATCGGGACGCTGCCCGTGCTGCCGTAGGTAACGTCCGCAGGCGTGAACAGCGTATTGACGAATTCGACCACTGCCTGCAGCAGCATCAGCACCAAGGCCAGGGGCACAGTGGCCTTGAAGGGCCAGATGGGCGGATTCCAGGCCGAGAAACTCGTCTCGCGGTAGCTGAATGCACTGAGCGCTGAGGGGACGCTGAAGTACAGCAGGATGACGCAGAACATCACGATGACCGGGTAGTTCAGCAAGTCAAACCGGCGCTGCCACGCGGGGCTCATGCGTTCGCGCGCGACGTCCAGCGCCACATGGCCCTTGAGGTGCAGCAGGTAAGGGCCGCCAAGCAGAAAGTAGGGGCCGAACAGCAGCACCGCCAGTTCCATGCCCCACACCGTGGGTGCATTGAATAGGTAGCGCGCCACGACTTCGTAGAGCATGACGGGAACCACGATCGCCATCAACCACACCGTGGCCTGGAAGATCCAGCGGTTGAAGGTGGTGATCGCAGACGTGGAGAAGATCAGCCATTGAGGCATACGTGACTCCTGGAGAACAAATGGGGCCGCCGATGCAGGGGCCGCGCGCAGTCACAGGGCGGGCCTATCGGGCGGTGCGCGCGGGACAGGCGCCTGTCCCGCGCTTCAAGATCAGGCCAACAAGCCCAGTTCCTTCATGAACGCCACCTGGCTGTCCAGAATCTTGGTGGCCAGTGCGTCGCCCTTGGTCGCAGTGCGCCAGGTCGCCATGGCTTTGGGGCGAGCGGCGGCAATATCGGCCGCGCTGAAGCGGATGATTTCGCAGCCCTTGGCCTGGTACTTGGCCAGCACCGTGGCGTCATTCACCAGGATGTGCTGGCGCAGCGCGGTCGAGACTTCGCGTGCAGACACCGCCAAGGCTGCCTTGAATTCAGCGGGCAGTTTGTCGTACGCGCCCCGGTTGGCAACATAGCTGGCGGCGGTGGTGGGCTGGTGAAAGCCGGGCACGATCACGTATTTCGCCACTTCGGCCAGACCCGCTTCGAAGTTGGCCGTCAGATCGCCTCGGTCGGCCATGTCGATCACGCCCTTGTCAAGCGCGGTGTAGACCTCACCCGTGGGCAGCGGCGTGACCGCCACGCCCATGGCGCCCATCACCGCCGAGGCCAGCCCCACGAAGCGGCCCTTCTTGCCAGCCAGGTCGGCCATTTTGCGAATTGGCACTTTCGAGTGCAGTGGCTCCTGGCCATACACCGTGGGTGCAATGTAGAAAAGGCCGGCCGGCGCATAGGCCTGCCGCGCCATTTCAAGGCCCCCGCGCTCATAGAACCAGGCCTCGTATTCGTCGCTCTCCGGGAAACCGAACGGAATGGTACTGGTGAAAGCAAACGACGGAATCTTCCCTGCCTCGTAGCCGTCGAAAGTCTTCATCAGCTCGAACGCGCCACCCCGCACGGCGTCAAAGGCCTGTGCAGCGGGCACGATCTGCCCGGCAGCGAACAGGTTGATCTTGAACCGGCCACCGGTAAGCTCGGCGACGCGGGCGACAAAGCGCTCTTCAAATTTCTGTGGTGTCGTGCCGCCGTCCCACAGGGCTTGCATGCGCCAGGTCACGGTCGCCTGGGCATGACTGACCAACGGCACGGCAGCGCCCGCAGCGGCAGCTGCGGCCAGGGAGGATTTGAGGATGTTGCGTCGGTTGATGGATTGATCTGCCATGTGTGTCTCCTGTCGGTTGAAATGTCCGCCCTATTGGCGTGATGTTCTTCTGTAGCGACGCCCTTCCATGCTCGGTGCTGAAAGGGCGTAAGAAAGTATAGAACTCCTGTCGGCGCATTCATGGGTACAGTTTGGGCGCAGAAACATAAACTGTACCCATGAAACGCGGAGACACCAAAGGATGCACATGAGCCTGGAAAAGGATGTAGCGGTTTCCCAAAGCAAGGTGGTGGCCTTGGCGCAGAGCATTGAGCAGTCGATCGAGCAGGGTGGAATCGCCGTGGGCGCCCGCCTGCGCTCGATACGTGATGCCGCCGCGAAAGAGGGTGTCGGACGCAACACGGTGGTGGAAGCCTATGCGCGCCTGGCGGCACGCGGCTATGTGGAGGCGCGTGCCGGTTCGGGTTACTACGTGCGCAAGCCCCATGGCCTGCGGGCCCCGTTGCCACCGTTGCACGTGACCGAGGCGGTAGACGTGGTGTCGCTGCTGCGCGAGCAGCTTGAGCAGCACTACCAAGTGCGCGTGGGAGAAGGACGGCCGCCCGCCTCTTGGCTGGAAGGCTCGGAACTGCGTCGGCACCTGCGGCGCGCGCGCTCACACAGCATGTGCGAGATTGAGCGTGGCTACAGCACGTCCTGGGGCTATCTGCCACTGCGCACGACCATCGCGCACATGCTGTGCGAGCGCAGCATTCATGTGAATGAGCGGCAGGTGCTGCTGACGCAAGGCGCCAACCACGCGCTCGATTTGATCGTGCGCCATCTGCTGGAGGCGGGGGACGAGGTGCTGGTGGATGCGCCGGGCTATTACCCCTTGTTCGGCAAACTCAGGCTGGCCAAGGTCCAGATGTTGGGTGTTCGGCGCCAAGCCGATGGCCCCGACCTCGATGCGCTGGAAGCGATTCTGCAGACGCGCCGCCCCAAGGTGTTTTTCACGCAGTCGCTGGCTCACAACCCCACGGGCGGCTCCATCAGCCTGCCCAAGGCGCACCGGCTGATGCAGTTGGCCGCGACGCACGGCTTTCTGGTGGTAGAAGACGACCCGTTTGCCGACCTGCAGCCTGCCACGGCGCCGCGCTTGGCGGCGCTGGACCAGTTGGAGCGGGTGATCTACGTGTCCAGCTTTTCCAAGACGTTGTCGGCAGACTTGCGTGTGGGCTACATCGCGGCTGCGACGCACCGAATCAATGCACTGTGCGACCTCAAGATGGTGACCGTGGTGTCCACATCGGAATTTGTCGAGCGGGTCGTGCACGAGCTTCTCTCCAGCGGGCAGTACTGGCGCCATTTGAGCCGCCTGAGAGAGCGGATCGGTGAAGCTCTCGGACCCGGGTTGAAAGCGCTTGAGCGTCTCGGCCTTGCGGTGCGCCATAGCCAGTCGGGCGGGTACTACCTCTGGCTCGAGCTGCCGCAGGGGATGACCGAGTCGGCTTTGGTGAGCGGTGCTGCGCAGCGCAGCATTTTTCTGGCGCCGGGTTCCGTGTTTTATCCAGATCGCCAAGGGGCGCAGCAGGCACTGCGGGTGAACGTGGGCTATGTCAACGACGCACGTTTCCTGCACTTTTTGGAAGGTGCATTGGACGCTTGGAACTCCGGCTTGTGACCTGTAGCCAAAGCGCATGGGCGTACAACGCGGTCGAAGGCGTGGTGATTGCGGTGGTGGCCGTCATGCCGCTTGTAGAGCGTGCAGCGGGTTTTGCGTATCCCGCGCGCAGCCACCTTGCAAACTTGTCATACAAGTGAAGCTATCGTTTTGATAGCTGCTAGCGCTTATGCATCAAGCGCTATCCGCAAAAAAATAACGAGAAACATGGCCAATGCGCGCAGCAGGTCGCACAGCGGCGGCGCTGGCACGTTTGAAAGGCGGCGCAACCAACGTGTAGTCCGTCGTCGCAGTTGGGCATCTTGTCCCGATGCCACCCGGGTGCAACAGTTCGCCTCTTTCCGTTTGGGCCGGGTGCGCGTCGCTTGCGCCAGCGCAAACATCGAGCGATGGGTGGGCAGCTCGATGGACAGTTGCTGCCCTGCCGGAACGGGAACTTTGTAAAATGAGAACTATTCCTATTGTCTTTTCGGAAAGTCACCGTGACCCAGATGCCTCCCAACAATGCGGCCACCCGCGCCGCCGTCGAATGCAGCCTGGCCGATCTGTCGCTGCGCACCGACGCCTGGGTGCACGGCCTGCACATGGACGCCGAGCACGAAGACCAGGATCTTTTGCTGCGCCTGGTGGAAATTGGTTTTCTCCCTGGCCAGCGCGTCAGCGTCGTCGCCCGCGCGGTAGGCGGCGGCGATCCGCTGGCCGTGCGCGTGGGGCGCAGCACCTTTGCCCTGCGCCGACGCGAAGCCGCGCTGGTGCGCGTGGGCGCGATGCCGCCCCCATCCCTTTTGCGGCCCGGTGCGCAATGAAGGACACCCAGTGAGCGCCACTGCCTCCACATCGGGTGTGCCGGCCGGCCTTGCGCCGGACCAGTTGGCCTTGCTGGGCCACCCCAACAGCGGCAAAACAGCGCTGTTCAATCTGCTCACCGGCAGCCGCCAGAAGGTGGCCAATTACGCTGGCGTCACCGTCGATCGCAAAGAAGGCGTGCTGGTCACCCCTTCGGGCAAGCGCTTGCGCGTGCTCGACCTGCCGGGCGCCTACAGCCTCAATGCGCTCAGCGCCGACGAAGCCGTCACGCGCGACGTCGTCACCGGCCAGCGCGCGGGCGAAGCCTCGCCGCACCTGCTGGTCTGCGTGGTCGACGCCACCAAGCTGCAACTGGGCCTGCGCATGGTGCTGGAGACGCGGGCCATGGGCCTGCCCATGGTGCTGGCGCTCAACATGAGCGACGCTGCCCGCCGCGCCGGCATTCACATTGACCGCGAGGCGCTGCAGGCCGAGCTGGGCATGCCGGTGGTGGAAACCGTGGGCATCCAGAAGGGCGGGGCCGCCGAGCTGCTGCGTTTTCTCGATGCCTGGAGCCCGGTAGCACAACTCAAGCCTCTGCCCTGGCAGCCGCACGGCCTTGAGCAGGTACTGCAGACGCAGGTCGAGGTGCAGCGCATCCTGCGTTTGGCGGTGCAAGAGCCCGAAGGCCTGTTGCGGCGCGACGACGCAATCGACCGCGTGGTCTTGCACCCGGTGTGGGGCATGGTGCTGCTGGCCGCGACCATGTTTTTGATGTTCCAGGCGGTGTTCAGCTGGGCCCAGGTGCCCATGGACGCGATCAATGGCGCGGTCGATGGCACCGGCCAGTGGGTGTCGGCGCACATGGCCGAAGGGCCGCTGCGCAGCCTGCTGGTGGACGGCATCATTGCCGGCGTCGGCGGCGTGCTGGTGTTCTTGCCGCAAATCCTGATTCTGTTTTTCTTCATCCTGGCGCTTGAAGACTCCGGCTATCTGCCGCGCGCGGCTTTCCTGCTCGACCGGCTCATGGGCACCGTGGGCCTGTCGGGCCGCTCGTTCATTCCGCTGCTCTCGAGTTTCGCCTGCGCCGTGCCCGGCATCATGGCGACGCGCACCATCACGCACTGGCGCGAGCGCCTGGTCACCATCATGGTTGCGCCGCTCATGACCTGCTCGGCACGCCTGCCGGTGTACGCGCTGCTGATTGCCGCTTTCATCCCCTCGAAAACCGTGGCCGGGCTGTTCAATCTGCAGGGCCTGGTGATGTTTGCGCTGTATGTGGGCGGCATTGCCAGCGCCATGGGCGTGGCGGCGGTGCTCAAGCTCTGGCGCGGCAAGGTGCGGCCCACGCCACTCATCATGGAACTGCCGGCCTACCGCTGGCCCAGCGCGCGCAGTCTGGCGGTGGGCTTGCTTGAACGCGCCAGGATCTTTCTGCGCCGCGTCGGCGGCATCATTCTTTCGCTTACCGTGCTGCTGTGGTTTCTCTCCACCTACCCCGCGGCGCCTGCAGGGGCGCAAGGGCCAGCCATTGCCTACAGCCTGGTGGGCCGCATGGGTTCGGCGCTGGAGGTGGTTTTTGCGCCCATCGGTTTCACCTGGCAGATTGCCGTGGCCCTGGTGCCCGGCATGGCGGCGCGCGAGGTGGTCGTCAGCTCGCTGGGCACGGTCTATGCGCTCTCGGCCCAGGGCGACGACAGCACCGCCCTGGGCGCGCTGATTGCGCAGCAGTGGTCGCTGGCCACGGCCCTTTCGCTCCTGGTGTGGTTCATTTTTGCGCCGCAGTGCCTCTCCACCCTGGCCAC
>ERZ724525.2422-NODE-2422-length-10685-cov-10.412700_pt1 | contig 10685 bp, 11 predicted proteins | sample MGYA00376058_ERZ724525 | MGnify/ENA primary metagenome ERZ724525 (study PRJEB28724, sample SAMN07190888) | wastewater metagenome | isolation source: influent of sewage treatment plant in Hong Hong | place: USA: Christiansburg, Virginia | collected 2016-03-01 ... | reverse complement strand
GCGAAGCGCTGGAATAAATGCTGGCCTGCATAAAGCGGAATATGAAGGGACTAACGTAATGTATCCCGCAGAACTTGCGGGATAAGCTGGATGCTGCGGGATATTCTGTGCACGGCTTCCTCTTGTAAGTGGCTTGCAGCCTGGGTTTTGAGTCGATACACTGTGCAAAAACACAGGTATAAAACTTCCATGAAACCCGGCACCCCTGTTTTGCGCTCCACACGACTACTGGATCAGGTTCGGGAGCGTGTTCGCTACCTTCACTATAGCCTCAGCACCGAGAAGGCTTACCTGTACTGGGTGCGCTTTTTCGTTCGCTGGCATGGCCACGCACGGGGTATGCGGCATCCGCGTGAGATGGGTGCGCAAGAGGTAGAGGCATTTTTGACCATGCTGGCCACCGAGCGCCGGGTATCGGCATCCACGCACAACCAGGCGCTCAGCGCGTTGTTGTTTCTGTATCGGGAAGTGCTGGCAATTGATTTGCCTTGGCTCAATGGTGTGAACCGCCCGGCGCAAAAGCGCCGCATACCCAGCGTGATGACCAAAGAGGAAGTGGCGGCGTTGTTCCAGTTTCTGGAGCCGGACATGCGGCTCTTGGCGCAACTGTTGTATGGCACCGGCATGCGGCTGATGGAAGGGTTGCGGCTGCGCATCAAGGATGTGGACTTTGACCGCCATGTGATCATCGTCCGCGAGGCCAAGGGCAACAAAGACCGGGTGGTGATGTTGCCGCGCGCTTTGGTTCCAGCATTGCGTCAGCAGTGGTTACATGCCCGGAGTGTTTGGGAGCAGGACCGGCAGGCGCAGCGCGATGGAGTGCAGACGCCGCATGCGCTGGAACAAAAGTATCCCCAGGTTGGCAGTACCTGGGGCTGGTTCTGGTTGTTTCCCTCGCCCACGTTTTCTGTAGACCCGCAGTCAGGCGCTGAACGCCGCCATCATTTGTATGAAGAACGGCTGCAACGCGCTGTCAAGAAAGCTGTGGCACAGGCAGGCATTTACAAGCCAGTTTCTGTGCACACCCTGCGCCACAGCTTTGCCACGCACTTGCTGCAATCTGGCACCGATATCCGTACGGTGCAGGAGCTTTTGGGCCACAGCGATGTGTCTACCACCATGATCTACACGCATGTGCTGAAGGTGGCCGGTGGCGGAGCGGTCAGCCCGTTGGACGCCTTGGGTTTTGGTGTATGACAGACCGCTTTGCCGTGGATGGTTGAACGTCTCGTTGGGGTCGAGACCAATCCCTCAAGATCATCACCCGCCCATCGCCAGAAGCCTCCTCAAAACCGGGGCGGTTCGCGCTCACTGGTTCTTGAGTGTCTTCTCAAAGAACTTCACGATTTCTGCATCGAAGCTGACGTGGAACGCCGCTCGATCGAAGCCTGCAGAGCTCTTGCAGATGCCAGGAGCGATGGACGCCAGCGCATCGCCGCAAGGTGCCAGGAAATCGTAGTGACCCGCATCCGCCGCAACGTGATAGTCCGGTGCATTGGGCAGTGCCAGTCGCACAAGCTCTGCATAGCGCGGGTGTGGCACGACGACATCGTTCTCGGCTCGCCAGAGTTGCACCGGGACCTTGACGTTTTTGAGGCCGTCCTGCGCAAACGTGAATCCGAGCGCCGGCGCAGCGACCACGGCGGCTTGGATGCGTGCGTCGGCGACCGCGTAAGCGGTGGGTGGGGCGACTGGTTTTTCGCCCTTGGCCAGCAGTTGGCAGGCAAAGTCGGCCGGATATTGCTGACACATCGGGCCGATCGTCGAGAAGTCCGGGACGCCGCCGATGTTCACCAGCGTGGTGAATCCACCTGAGGAAAAACCGAACATGCCAATATGTTGAGCGTCGATCGATGCGCGCCCCGCCCAAGTGGACACCATGTGGTCAATCACACGACTGACTTGCCTGGGCCTGTCCATGACGTCGACGCTGCGACTCTGGTCGGCGTAATTGTCGCCCGTATGGTTCAAGGCCACCACGACAAAGCCGGCGTCCGCCAAGGCAATGGCCGTGTCGGCATGTCCGAGGTTGGAGCCTCCCGTTCCGTGTGACATCACGATCATCGGCAAGGCGGTGCCGTTCACCGGTGCGTTCATGGCGACGGTCATGGTCGTCGGCCCCATGGACACGGGTTGGGCCATGGCCTGGCTTGGATACCAGATGGCTAACGCCAGGGGCTTGCCAGTGGGATCAGCGGCAACCCCTTGCTGGAAGCCGGCAGCATGCGCACAGGTTCCGGCGAACACCATCGTCATCGCAGCGACGATGGACAACAAATTCGAATGCTTGATTTTCACGAAAGATGCCTTGTTGGGTAGAAAGGCGAAATTCTCGGCAGGACCGTGCAGGCTGTCGCGCACGCTGCGACGAAGTGGCAGCCCCCGGCGCCAAGCGACTGAATGTGGAGGTGAAATGACACCCGCTGCTCCCGACCGAGGCAGTTGAACCCCACTCAGTGCGCAGGAAGGTAACGGCGACGCGAGCCGCTGCAGCACTTTGGACATGAGCCGCAAGGCGACTTTGGGTGTCTGTTGGCCAGACTTACGGAGTTGCTGGTAGAGGCATGGCCAGGCGGTTCACTTTGCCAAGTTCAGCGCCGCGCCCCATATTGCGGGATGGGGTTTGAGCACGGGTTGGGCTGCGCTGCATCGTGATCCGACCGTCACACTGAGCCCCCAATGCCTGCGCCGGGCGGATATCCCAGCCTCGCCCTTGGCACAGGCATGCTGCAAAAAGTGCGGCTACGACCCTTTTGAAGAACTCGGGCGTCAGAAGCAGGAAAAAATCAGGCAAAAAAGGCCTCTAGCGCAATCAAAACAAGCGTTAGCAGCTATCAAATTTAAATAAAAATGGGTGGCCTAGGCCACCCATTTTTGGTTGAGCTGGAAGCGGCTTAGCCGATGGTGAGCTGGGTAGCGCGGCTCTCGGGCTGGAGCTTGGTCAGCACCAGGGTGAGCACGCCGTTTTCCAGTTTGGCGCTGCTGGCGGGGGCGTCGATTTCGCTGGGCAGTTCCCAGCTGCGCTGCACCTGGCGCGGGGCGCCTTCTACGCTGCGCAGGTGCACCTGGGCGCCGTCAATGGTGATGCTGAGCTGTTCGCGCGTGAGGCCTGGCACGTCGAGTTGTACGGTCACTGCCTTGTCGTCCTGCTGCACCTGAACGGGCGTTTCGGCAGGGCTGCCTTGGGCGGCGGCAAGCAAGAAACGTTGCAGTGCAGCATCGCTGCCGCGTGGGGCGTGGATGAAGCTGGCGCGGCGCAAGCTGGGGGCGAAAATCATAGGGTTTACTCCATTTACACTGCGCGGCTCCCGGTGTGTTCGCCGCATACCGAAGGAGATACGCACAGTCTCGGCAAATTCAAGAAGGATTCCTGGATGAATAAATTTCGCAGCGCGCGCTTGAAATTGGGCGCTTTGGCCCTTGGTCTGGCTTCTCTGTTGGGCCTTGGCGGTGGCATGGCCTACGCCCAGGATGCCCCGGCGAGTGCCGCCAGCACGGCCACGGTGCCTATCAAACTGGCGCTGATCGAGAGTCTCTCCGGGCCGTTTGCCAACACGGGCGAGGCGGTGTTTCGCAATTTGCTGTGGGCCACCGAGCGCGTGAATGCGCGCGGTGGCGTGGCGCTGCCCGCAGCGGCTGGCGGCGCACGGCCCCTGCAGATTTCGCGCTACGACAGCAAGGGCCAGAACGAAGAGGCGCTGTCCGCCCTGCGCGCGGCCATCGACGATGGTGCCCGGGTGGTGATGCAGGGCAATTCTTCGGCCACCGCCGCGGCGCTGATCGACGCCGTCAACAAACACAACGAGCGCGACCCCGACAAGCGCGTGCTGTTTCTGAACTACTCGGCGGTCGATCCGATTTTGACCAACGAGAAATGCAGCTTCTGGCATTTCCGTTTTGACGCCCATGCCGACATGCGCATGGCGGCGCTGATGGACGTGCTTCGAGATGACAAGGCGCTCAAGAGCGTCTACCTGATCGGCCAGGATTACAGTTTTGGCCAGGCTGTGCTGCGGGAGGCCAGGAAGCAGCTGGCTGCCCAGCGGCCCGACGTAGCCATCGTGGGTGACGAGCTGCACCCGGTGGGCCGCGTGAAGGACTTTGCCCCCTATGCGGTCAAGATCAAGAACAGTGGCGCACAGGCTGTTGTTACCGGCAACTGGGGCAATGACCTCACTTTGTTGGTCAAGGCCGCCCGCGAAGTGGGTTACAGCGGCAGTTTCTACACCTTCTATGGCAACGCCATGGGGGCACCGGCAGCCATTGGCGATGCGGGCATTGGCAAAGTGGTGGCGGTGGCCGACTGGATGCCCAATGTGTCGGGTGCGCCCAGCGCCAGCTTCTACAAGGCTTTTCGCGAGCGCTTCCCCAAGCCCCAGGACGACTACGTGCACCTGCGCATGCAGTTGATGATCGAGGCGCTGACCAAGGCCATGGAGGGCGCGGGCAGCGTGGACGCCGTTGCTGTGGCCAAGCAGCTCGAGAACGTGAAGGTCAGCCTGGCGGGCCGCAGCGGCAACATGCGCGCAGCTGACCACCAGTTCCAGCAGCCGCTGGTGGTGGGCGTGATGGACAAGCAGGGCACCCCCGGCGTGCCGTTCGACGTGGAAGGCTCGGGCTATGGGTTCCGCGTGGTGCGCGACATTCCTGCGGCGCAGACCGAGCAGCCCACGAGCTGCAAGATGCAGCGGTTTTAGGGGTATATTTTTACCCGGATATATTGTTATTTAAATATTGTCCGGGTAAAATTAAGGCATGACATCCTCACTGCCTACCAAACCCCCCATGCCAACGGCCCCGCGTGACAACGCAGGCCATGCCGCTTCGACAGCGCGCCGTGCGCTGGTGCGCCAATACAAGGACTCGCGCCTGCCTGCGGGCGTCTTCACTCTCACCAACCAGGCCAATGGCCGGGTCTATGTGGGTGGCAGCCTCAACCTCGATGGGGCAATGAACCGCATGCGCTTCGAGCTGAACCTGCGCTCCCACCGCAACAAGCCTTTGCAGCACGATTGGATCGCGCATGGGGCGGAATGCTTCAGCTTTGCCGTGGTGGACCGCATCAAGGAGCGGGACGATCCGCTGTTCGACTACCGGGTCGAACTCGACGGCATGCTCGAGCTTTGGCGGGAAGAAATTCCCTGCCATGGAGACAGCGGCTACAACGGAGCAGCAGCATGAACGCACCGGCTCCTGACGCACTGGGGTTCTGTCTGTTGCTCAGCCGTGCCTGTGCGCGCCTTGAGCTGTCAATGGCGGACAAGCTGGGCGACTTTCATGGATTGGATTTCGCTGATTTCAGCCTGCTGCATCGGCTGGCGAGCGCGCCGGAGGGGCGCCTCGCCATGGTGGATCTTGCGCAGGCGCTTGGCATCAAGCTGTCGTCGCTCATGCGAAAACTGGTCCAGTTGGAGAAGGTGGGCCTGGCGCAGCGAGACAGCGGTTTGAGCGCAGACGGCCTTCGCTGCGCAAGTCTGCGGCCCGCTGGAAGCCGTTTGGTGCAGGAGGCCGAGGTCACGGTCCGTGCCGTGAGCGCGCAAGCGCTGGGGCGCGTCCCACTCGCCCATCTGCCTGAGATGGCGCTTGTGCTGGCGGCCCTGTGCCACGACGAAACCTTGCAATGTGCCGAGCGTTGATGCGCTGGCAACAGTGCATCAACGCACGCCCGTTCGTACCTGACTGAGAATCCTGCTCGATGATCTCCTCTTCACTTTCTGCCGCTTCGGGAACCGTCACCGCTTTTGCCGGCTTTGGACGCCTCGCCAGCGGCGACCGACAAGCGGTGTTCGCCCAGTTGCGGCAATATGCAGGCAGTGCGCCGCTTCTTATTTTTGACGACACCAGCGGCGCTTTGGTTGACCTCGACCTGCGCGAGCCGACGCCGGAGCCGATGGCTGCCGAGGCACCGCGCAGCGTCGGCCGCCCCAAGCTGGGCGTGGTGGCGCGCGAGGTCACGCTCTTGCCGCGCCACTGGGACTGGCTTGGCCGCCAGCCGGGCGGCGCCTCGGTGGCGCTGCGCCGCCTGGTAGAAGAGGCGCGCCGCATTCACCACGGGCGCGACACGGAGCGCGAAGCGCGCGAGGCGGCGTACCGTTTCATGACCGCTATGGCGGGTTCGCTGGAGGGCTTTGAAGAGGCTGCGCGGGCCCTGTTTGCAGGTGACCAGCCGCGCTTTGCGGCGCTGGTGGCGGTCTGGCCCCATGACGTTTCTGAGTATCTGCAAGGCCTGGCCGCTGCTTCCTGGAGCAATGAAAATGACCCCACCTGAGCGGGCAGCTTCGGCTACGCCCAGCGCATCGCGCCCGCTGTGGCGCGTGTTTGCCGTGTTCCTGGCACCCATGCTGGCGAGCAACATTCTGCAGTCGCTCTCGGGCACGCTCAACAACATCTACCTTGGGCAAATGCTGGGCGTCAAGGCGCTGGCGGCGGTCTCGGGTTTTTTTCCGGTGATGTTCTTCTTCATCGCCTTCATGATCGGCCTGGGCGCCGGCGCCTCGGTGCTGATTGGGCAGGCCTGGGGCGCAGGCAAGGTGGAGCGGGTGCGCGCCGTGGCTGGAACCACGCTCAGCGTGGGCGTGGTGTTTGGCCTGATGGTGGCAGTGCTGGGCGGGAGCTTTACGGGCCCCATGCTGCGCGCATTGGGCACCCCGGCCGACATCCTGCAGGACGCCACGCAGTACGCCCGCATCATCCTGATCGCCATGCCCGGCCTGTTTGTGTTTCTGCTCGCCACCGCCATGCTGCGCGGCGTAGGCGACACGGTGACGCCGCTCTACACGCTGCTGATTTCGGCCGGCATCGGCTTGGTGCTGACGCCTGCACTGATTCGCGGCTGGGCAGGGTTGCCCCAGCTGGGCGTGGCCAGCGGCGCAGCGGCCACGGTGGTGTCGTTTGTCGTGGCTACCACCTGGTTGGGCTGGCGACTGATGCGGCTGCACAGCCCGCTGGCGCCTGGCCATGCGCTGGCGGCGCATCTGCGCATCGACTGGGGCTTGCTGCGCGCAGTGCTGCGGGTGGGTGTGCCCACGGGGGTGCAGATGATCGTGGTGTCGCTGGCTGAAATCGCCCTGCTGGGCCTGGTGAACGGTTACGGCTCGCAGGCCACGGCGGCCTATGGGGCCGTGAACCAGGTGGTGGCCTATGTGCAGTTCCCGGCCATCTCGATTGCCATCACCACGTCCATTTTGGGTGCGCAGGCCATTGGTGCCGGGCGCCTGCACACGCTGGGCGCTATCGTGCGCACGGCGCTGTGGATGAATGTGGTGCTGACGGGAACGCTGGTGCTGCTGGGCTACCTGTTTTCGCGCACGCTCATGGGCTTTTTCATCACCGACCCGGCCGTGATTGAGGTGGCGCAGGAGCTGCTGCACATCATGCTGTGGAGCACGGTGATTTTCGGCATGGCTTCGGCGCTGTCGGGAATGATGCGCGCCAGCGGCTCTGTACTGGTGCCCACCGGGATCGCCATTGCGTGCATTGCCCTGGTCGAGCTGCCGTCCGCCTGGCTGCTGAGCCAGCACTTTGGCCTGCGCGGCGTGTGGATGGGCTACCCGGTGGCGTTTGCCGCAATGCTGCTGCTGCAAGCCACCTACTACCGGAAAATCTGGCGCCACCAGCCGATCCGCAAGCTGGTTTGAGCGGCATTTTCAGCGCCGGATGCGGTGCCCCGTCTTGAACACCCACCACACCACCGCCAGACACACGGACATGAACATCAGCGTCATGCCCACACTCACGCCAATGTGCACATCGGCCTGGCCGTAAAACGCCCAGCGCAGGCCGCTGATCAGGTAGACCACCGGGTTGAAGAGTGAGACTTTTTGCCACACCGGCGGCAGCATGTTGATGCTGTAGAACGCGCCGCCCAGGAAGGTGAGCGGCGTGACCACCAGCAGCGGAATGATCTGCAGCTTCTGAAAGCTGTCGGCCCACAGGCCGATGATGAAGCCGAAGAGGCAGAAGGTGATGGCGGTGAGGATGAGGAAACCCACCATCCACACCGGGTGCGCCACTTCGTAGGGAACAAAGAGCCGCGCCGTGGACAGAATGAGCACCCCCACCAGCAGCGACTTGGTGGCCGCCGCGCCCACGTAGCCCAGCAGCACCTCGACCCAGCTGACCGGTGCGCTCAGCAGTTCGTAGATGGTGCCCGACCACTTGGGCATGTAGATGCCGAAGGCCGAGTTGGAAATGCTCTCGGACAAGAGGGACAGCATCAGCAGGCCGGGGATGATGTAGGCGCCGTAGCTGACGCCGCCAATGTCGCCCATGCGCGAGCCGATGGCCGAGCCGAAGACGATGAAGTAGAGCGAGGTGGAGAGCACCGGCGCTATCAGGCTTTGCATCCAGGTGCGAAACGCGCGGTTCATCTCAAATTGGTAAATGGCGCGCACGCCATACAGGTTCAGTCCCATCATGCGGGTGCTTTCGTGTCGTGCACCAGGCTGACGAAGATGTCTTCGAGCGAGCTTTCGCTGGTATGCAGGTCCTTGAAGTCGATGCCTTGCGCAGCCAGCGCACGCAGCAGTTCGGCAATGCCCGTGTCTTCCTGCTGCGAATCAAAGGTGTAGGTGAGTGCCTGGCCTTGCTTGCCCAGCGCCAGCGGCCAGCGGGCAAGCGCATCTGGCACACGCTCCATGGGCTGCTGCAGGGTGAGCGTGAGCTGCTTCTTGCCGAGCTTGCGCATCAGCACGTCCTTGTCTTCCACCACGATCAATTCGCCTTTCCTGATGACGCCGATGCGGTCGGCCATGTCTTCGGCCTCTTCGATGTAGTGCGTGGTCAGAATGATGGTGGTGCCGCCGTCCCGCAGCTGGCGCACCAGGCGCCACATGTCGTGTCGCAGCTCCACGTCGACACCGGCGCTGGGCTCGTCGAGGAACAAAATTCTGGGCTCATGCGACAGCGCCTTGGCAATCAGCACGCGGCGCTTCATGCCGCCCGAGAGGGCGAGGATTTTGGTGTCCTTTTTGTCCCAGAGCGACAGGTCTTTGAGGATTCTCTCGATCAGCGCAGGGTTGGGCGGCTTGCCAAACAGGCCCCGGCTAAAGCTCACCGTGGCCCACACGGTCTCAAACGAATCGGTGTGCAGCTCTTGCGGCACCAGGCCAATGGTGGCGCGGGCGGCGCGGTAGTCGCGCACGGTGTCGTGGCCGTCGGCGGTCACCGTGCCCTCGGTGGCGTTGCTCATGCCGCAAATCACGCTGATGAGCGTGGTTTTGCCCGCACCGTTGGGGCCGAGCAGGGCAAAGATTTCACCGCGCCGGATGTCCAGGTTCACGTTTTTCAGCGCCTGAAACCCTCCGGCGTAGATTTTGGAGAGGCCGCGCACACGGACGATGCTGTCGGAGGCGTTGGGAGAGGGGGAAGCAGTCGAAGGCATGGATCGGAGGGCAGATACCGCGCAGCGTCGCAGCGCGCGCAAGGAAGGCAACAGGCGGGCCGGCCATTGTGACGTGAACGAGCGCTTGCTGCCTGTACCGGTGTGGCGCGCAGAAAGTACTGATTTTATGTACAGTATCGCTATGCCCGACGTCCTTGTTCCCCTGCATGCGCTCAAAGGCCGAGGCGTGGCCTACCCGCAGCCGCACCGCTTTGAACGCGATGCGCGTGACGCGTTTGACGACGGCTGGGGCACACAGGAAGCGTCTGCTGCAGACCGTAGCGAAGCAGCGCTGCCAACCACCGAAGTGCGTTTTGAAGACGCACGCAGCGCCATCACGCGCAACGATTCGCCGGACATCGGCTTCAGCCAGGGGCTCAACCCGTACCGCGGCTGCGAGCATGGCTGCATTTATTGCTATGCCCGGCCCAGCCACAGTTTTCTGGGACTGTCGCCAGGGCTCGATTTTGAAACGCGGCTCATCGCCAAGCGCAACCTGGCTGAAGTGCTGCGCGCCGAACTCGCGCACCCGCGCTACCGGCCCGAGATGATTGCCGTGGGCACCGTCACCGACGCCTACCAGCCGGTGGAGCGCGAACTGCGGTTGACCCGCGCGGCGCTGAAGGTGCTGTGCAGCGCCCGGCACCCGTTTTCCGTCGTCACCAAGGGCAGTGGCGTGGAGCGCGACCTGGATCTGATCGCCCCCATGGGCGCGCAGGGGCTGGCTGCGGTGTATGTGACCATCACCACGCTGGACGCCAAGCTGGCGCGCATTCTGGAGCCGCGCGCCGCCGCACCGCACCGGCGGCTGCGCACCCTGCGCACGCTGGCCGAGGCCGGCGTGCCAGTGGGCGTGAGCGTCTCGCCGCAGATTCCCTTCATCAACGACGACATGGAGCAGGTGTTGGCCGCTGCTTACGACGCGGGTGCGCGCCGCGCTTTCTACCAAGTGCTGCGCCTGCCCTGGGAGCTGGCGCCGATGTTTCGCCAGTGGCTTGAACTGCATTACCCCGACCGCGCCGCGCGCGTGATGGCGCGGGTGCAGGATCTGCACGGCGGCAAAGACTACCAGGCGGACTTTGGGGCGCGGATGAAGGGGCAGGGTGTCTGGGCCGATTTGCTGCGCCAGCGCTTCAACAAAGCCTGCGAGCGCCTGGGCTACGAGCGAGAACGCCGTGCGCTGGACGTCTCGCTTTTTCGGCCTGCGGCACTGCGGGCCCAGCAGGAGTTGTTTTAGGGATGTTCTCCCTCATTCCATTTCCAGATCAATCCGAATATGTCGTTGCTTCGCCTTGCCGTGGCA
>ERZ724525.2418-NODE-2418-length-10689-cov-4.374271_pt1 | contig 10689 bp, 12 predicted proteins | sample MGYA00376058_ERZ724525 | MGnify/ENA primary metagenome ERZ724525 (study PRJEB28724, sample SAMN07190888) | wastewater metagenome | isolation source: influent of sewage treatment plant in Hong Hong | place: USA: Christiansburg, Virginia | collected 2016-03-01 ... | reverse complement strand
CATGGGCGTTACCTTGAGCGACAAGGCGGCGAAACACGTCGCCAACTACCTGAGCAAGCGCGGCAAAGGTGTCGGGCTGCGCCTCGGGGTTCGTACGAGCGGCTGTTCCGGCATGGCTTACAAGCTGGAATTTGTCGACGAAGTTGATCCTGAAGATGTGGTCTTCGAGAGCAATGGTGTCAAAGTATTCATTGACGCCAAGAGCATGCCTTACCTGGAAGGGATGGAGCTCGATTTTGCCCGCGAAGGCCTCAACGAGGGATTCAAGTTCAATAATCCCAACGTCAAGGATCAATGCGGTTGCGGCGAATCGTTTAACGTCTGATGGATTTTCGCGCCGACCACTTTTCACTATTCGGACTGAATCAGGCTTTCCGGCTTGATTTGTCCGATCTTGACTCGCGCTATCGCGATATTCAAGCGCAGGTTCACCCGGATCGCTTCGTCAATGCAGGCGATGCCGAGCGCCGGATGTCGATGCAATGGGCGACGCATGCCAATGAAGCCTATCTGACACTGAAAAAGCCGCTGGAACGCGCCAAATACCTGCTGCATCTTGGTGGTCACGATATTCAGGCGGAAAACAACACCGCCATGCCCGCTGATTTCCTGATGGAGCAGATGGAGTGGCGCGAAGCGGTGATGGAGGCACGTCAAGGTGGTGATCATCACGAACTTGAACACCTGCATAACCGTCTGCGTGGTGATATCAATGCCCGGTTTGAAGAACTGGCAATGTTGTTTGATCTCAATGACCCCATTGCGGCAACTGATTTGGTCCGCCGTTTGATGTTCCTGGAAAAACTTTTGCACGAAATCGACGACGCGTTGGCGTCGCTGGAAGAATAAAAATGGCCTTGTTTCAAATAGCCGAGCCTGGTGAGTCGGCCGCCCCCCACGAGCATAAACTCGCCATCGGTATCGATTTGGGAACCACCAACTCGCTGGTCGCCACCGTTCGCAGCGGCATCGCAGTCTGCTTGAACGATGACCAGGGCCGCCCCTTGCTGCCTTCCGTGGTGCGCTACCATGCCCATGGCAATACTGATGTCGGTTACGGTGCCCAGACCAAACAGGCGGTTGATCCGCGCAACACCATTGTTTCGGTCAAGCGCTTCATGGGCCGCGGACTGAAGGATATTTCACACGTTGAATCAATGCCCTACGACTTCATAGAAGCGCCAGGCATGGTCAAGGTCAAGACAATAGCTGGTATCAAAAGTCCGGTTGAAGTCTCGGCCGAGATTCTGAAAAGCCTCAAGGCACGTGCCGAAACTGCGCTGGCCGGGGATCTGGTTGGTGCTGTGATTACCGTGCCGGCTTATTTTGATGACGCCCAGCGCCAGGCAACCAAGGACGCTGCGCGTCTTGCAGGTTTGAATGTGCTGCGCCTGCTAAACGAACCGACCGCCGCAGCCATTGCTTATGGGCTGGATAACGGGGCCGAGGGTGTTTACGCGGTCTATGATTTGGGTGGTGGAACATTTGATATTTCCATACTCAAGCTGACCAAAGGTGTTTTCGAGGTTTTATCCACTGGCGGTGATTCAGCGCTGGGCGGAGATGATTTCGATCATAGAATTTTCTGCTGGGTCATTGAACAAGCCAAATTGCAACCGCTTTCGCCAGAAGATGGTCGACTTTTGATGATGCGCTGTCGCGAAGCCAAGGAATATTTGACGAACAATCCGGAAGCTCAGATCACGGTCAAGCTGACTTCTGGTGAGATGGTCGATATCAAGCTTGATGTACCTACCTTTGCTGATATCGCCCAGACCCTGATCTCCAAGACCATGCAACCGGTCAAGAAGGCATTGCGTGATGCCGGCTTGCGCGCTGAAGACATAAAAGGTGTGGTTATGGTTGGCGGCTCGACGCGCATGCCGCAAGTGCAAAAGGCAGTTGGCGACTTTTTCCGTCAGGAACCGCTGACTAATCTTGATCCGGACAAAGTTGTTGCGCTCGGTGCGGCTACTCAGGCCAATCTGCTGGTTGGCAACAAGACCGGCCAGGATGACTGGCTGCTGCTCGATGTAACGCCACTGTCGCTCGGTCTCGAAACCATGGGTGGACTGACCGAGAAGGTCATTCCGCGCAACTCGACGATTCCGACAGCGCGTGCCCAGGAATTCACAACCTTCAAGGATGGTCAGACGGCAATGGCCATCCACGTTGTCCAGGGCGAGCGCGAGCTGGTTTCTGATTGCCGTTCGCTGGCTCGTTTTGAATTGCGCGGTATCCCGCCGATGGTGGCGGGTGCGGCACGTATTCGGGTTACTTTTCAGGTTGATGCTGACGGTCTGCTCTCGGTTGCCGCGCGCGAACAGACGACAGGTGTCGAAGCCAGCGTTACCGTCAAGCCATCCTATGGTCTGTCTGATGATGAAATTGCCGACATGCTCAAGGATTCCATGGCGCACGCCAAAGATGATGCAATCAATCGCGCACTCAAGGAAGCAATCGTTGAGGCGCAGCGCATGATCGAAGCCACTGAAGCAGCAATGAAGGAAGACCCTCATTTGCTCAATGAGGCCGAAACAGCGAAAATTTCAGCAACCATCGCCAAACTGTCGGCAGCCATGCAGGGCACTAATCGTCGTCTGATCAACATTGCCATGGATGATCTGGGCTTTGAAACTCAGGAATTTGCCCATCGCCGAATGGATCAAAGCATCAAGAAAGTATTGTCCGGCCGCAAGGTGGATGACATAAAAATGGGAGAAGACGCATGACGCAATTGATCGTCCTGCCGCATGTAGAGAGTTGCCCGGATGGTGCCGTGATTGAGGCGGAGGAGGGTAAATCGATCTGCGAAAACCTGCTGGCCAATGGCATCGAACTCGATCATGCCTGCGAAATGTCCTGCGCCTGTACCACTTGCCACGTCATTGTCCGCGAGGGATTCAACTCTCTGGAAGCCGCGGAAGAAATCGAAGAGGATTTGCTGGACAAGGCCTGGGGGCTGGAACCGAACTCCCGCCTCGGTTGTCAGGCAATAGTACGGTCAACGCCCTTGGTGGTCGAAATTCCCAAGTACAGCATCAACATGGCGAAGGAGGGACACCGCAAATGAAATGGACTGACATCAACGATATCGCCATTGAACTGAGCGATGCGCATCCGGATAAAGACCCGCTCAAGTTGAATTTCGTTGATTTGCGCAACTGGGTGATGGCTTTACCGGATTTCAAGGATGATCCGAAGCATTGCGGCGAAAAAATTCTTGAAGCCATCCAGCAGGCCTGGATCGACGAAGTGTCCTGAAAGGGCAATCTGTCACTGAACATCAGTGACAGATTGCTTGTTCCATTAGTCTTTGCCGGAGACTTCCAGCAGACTTTCGTCCCAACTGGCGTGTTTTTCCAGCCCCAGCAGATTAGCCACCGTGGCGGCAATATTGGACAAACCGGCAGTTGCTGTCTGATTAAGACTTAATTTGCCGCCAGTTGTGTTGTCGTAAAGGATCAGCGGCACCGGATTCAGCGTGTGTGCCGTTTTGGCCTTGAATGAACCATCAGCGTTCAACGCCGGTTGCTTGGTTTTTTTATCAATCTCAAACATTTCATCGGCATTGCCGTGGTCGGCAGTGATCAAGGCAACACCGCCCAGCGCATCGATCACCGGCAGTATGCGTGCCAGTTGCAGATCCAGCGCTTCAATCGACATCGTAGCTGCGCGGAAATTGCCGGTGTGACCGACCATGTCGCCATTGGCGAAGTTGCAGCGCAGGGTCTTGTATTGACCACTTTGCAACGCCGCGATCATTGCATCGGCAATTTCAGCGGCTTTCATCCATGGGCGTTGCTCAAAAGGTACGACATCGCTGGGTACTTCCTGCCAGGTTTCACCTTCGAATTTGCCGGAGCGGTTACCGTTCCAGAAGTAGGTGACATGACCGAATTTCTGGGTTTCCGAGCAGGCAAACTGGGCGATGCCGGATTTGGCGAACCATTCGCCGGTGGTGTCCTTGATTGCTGGCGGTGCAACCAGGAAGCGGGCCGGTAATTTCAGGTCACCGTCGTACTGCAATATGCCAGCGTAGGTAACTTTTGGGCTGCGAACCCGGTCAAACTTCTCGAATTGTGCCTCCTCGAAGGCGCGGGTGATTTCAATCGCGCGGTCACCCCGGAAATTGAAGAAGACAACCGAATCGCCATCCTCAATGGTGCCGACAGCTTTGCCGTTTTCACCAATGACGAATGCTGGCAAATCCTGATCAATGGTGCCAGGATTTTGCTCGCGCAGGCCGTTGACCGCAGCCGTTGCACTCGCGAATTGCTGGCCTTCGCCTAAAACGTGCGTCTTCCATCCCCTGTCGACCATAGGCCAATTTGCATCGTAGCGGTCCATCGTAATGAATTGTCGGCCACCGCCAGAGGCGATGCGGGCATCGAAGCCATCCAAACTGATCTCAGCCAGGAATGCTTCAAACGGCACAACGTAGTCGAGTGCGCTGGTTTCCGGCACGTCGCGGCCATCAAGCAGGGCGTGGATGCGGACAGTCTTGATGCCCTCAAGCTTGGCCTGAGCAACCATCGCTTTGAGATGGTCGATGTGACTATGGACGTTACCGTCGGAGAAAAGACCGATGAAATGCACCACACCGCGACCCGCTTTTGCGCCGGCGATAATTTGTTGCCACGCCTCACCTTGCCATATTGCGCCGCTTGCTATTGCATTGGAAACCAACGAGGCGCCTTGACTATAGACTTGGCCAGCCCCAATGGCATTGTGGCCAACCTCGGAATTTCCCATGTCGTCATCTGACGGCATGCCAACGGCTGTGCCATGTGCTCGCAAAGTGATGTTTGGATATTGAGCAAACAAACGGTCAAGCGTCGGCTTTTTGGCAGCAGCAATGGCGCTGCCAACATCGGTCTTGGGAATGCCATAGCCATCCATGACGATGATGACGACAGGACCAATGACACCAGAGAAGTTCGGGTTTTTTTGCAGCATGGTCGTAGTTCCAGCTTAAATGAATAAACGGCGGCAAGTATCCTTGCCTGCGAAGGGTGAGTCAATGTTCAAGGCTTGGGTGGATTGAGCGTTGGGAGTGTCAGGTGATAGCGCATTGCCAGCAGGCGCAAGAGCAGCACGATTGCCATGCCGACCCAGGCGCTGGCGATTGCCGAAAGTCCAATTTCCTGTAAAACAATGAGTGACAGTGCGCCAGCCCAGGCTGCGGTTGCATAGAGTTCACCTTTGAGAAATACCAGCGGTACATCATTGCAAAGAATGTCACGCAACACACCCCCAACCACGCCGGTAATAACGCCCATTAAACTGGCAACAAGCCACGGGGCGTGCCATTGCAGCGCAATCTGGGTGCCTACGATAGTAAACAAGGCAAGCCCGATGGCATCGGGGATCAGGAAAAGACGTGGGGGCAGGGGACGGTTGCGGACAGCAAAAAATGTGATGAGGCCGGCGCTGAGCGCAACGATCAAATAGGTTTGATCAACCACCCAAAAAACATTTCGGTCGAGCAAAAGGTCACGAATTGTGCCGCCACCTAATGCTGTAGCAACACCGACCAGCAGTGCGCCGATTAAATCCATTTGCTTGCGTCCGGCATCGAGCACACCGGTCAAAGCGTTAACCGCTACTGCAACCAGTCCAACCCAGTAGAGCAGGGCGTCCATGGCGGGTTAGCGCTGCTTTTCCTTCAGGATCTGCTCTTTTTCACGCTTCCAGTCTTTTTCCTGCTCGTCATTTCGCTTGTCGTGCTGTTTTTTACCCTTGGCAAGGCCGACTTCAAGTTTGATGCGACCATTTTTATAGTGCAAATCGAGCGGAATCAGGGCGTAGCCGGCTCGTTCCACCTTGCCGATCAGTTTCATGATCTCGGTGTCGTGCAGCAGGAGTTTACGCGTTCGGGTCGGGTCCGGACTGACATGGGTGGATGCTGCCAGCAGGGGCGTGATATGCATGCCAATCAGGAATATTTCACCGCCCTTGATGACAACGTAGGATTCCTTGATGTTCATCCGGCCAGCACGAATCGCCTTGACCTCCCAACCTTGGAGTGCAAGTCCTGCTTCATACTTCTCTTCGACAAAGTAGTCGTGAAAAGCTTTTTTGTTGACCGTAATGCTCATGCTGCCGTTGATCCATTAAAATCACTATTTTACAGGAAACAGGAACGCTGACGCCGCATGGCTCTGGTCGAAAAAACCGTATTGATCGAACAATCTGCGGAACGCATGTTTGCGCTGGTGGACTCCTGCGAGGATTACCCGACATTCCTGCCCTGGTGCAGCCAAACCGAGGTGAAGTATCGCGATGAGCTAAAAACGGTGGCTACGCTGCATATCAACTATCACAGCGTCAAATCCAGCTTTACGACGCAGAACGATAAAGAACACCCGGTTTCAATGAAGATTTGTCTGGTCGATGGCCCATTTCGTCGTTTGGAAGGCTCGTGGCGCTTCAAGGTGCTGGCAGAGAATGCCTGCAAGATTGAATTCCAGTTGCACTATGAGTTTTCGAGCAAGTTGTTCGAAAAGGTGATCGGGCCAGTCTTCAATCATATCGCCAATACTTTTGTCGATGCCTTTGTGCGTCGAGCTACTCAAGTTTATGGGACGCAAAATGGCTGAAATGTTGAATGTCGAGGTCTGCTACGCGCTGCCTGAAAAGCAGTTGCTGATAAAAGTGAAGTTGCCGGAAGGTTCAACCCTGCAGCAGGCACTTGAGGCTTCCGGGGTGCTGGAAAAAAACCCGGAAATTGATCTCAAAAAGAACAAATTTGGCGTGTTTGCCAAACTGTCGAAGCTGGATACGGTATTACGCGACAAGGATCGCGTCGAAATCTACCGGCCACTGATTGCTGATCCGAAAGAAGTTCGCAAGCAGCGCGCGGCCGAAGGAAAGGTCATGAAAAAAGGCGCCGGGGAAACCGACGCCGAGGCTTGATACAAGAAAAAAAGGTTATTTGCAGGAATCGCTGACAGCACGCCGTGCGCGTTCCATTTCTTTCGCCTTTTCAGCTTCCTCCATGACACGACGCTCACCTTTTTCGTCGACCGTAGCAATACGCTGACCGGATTCGAGCAAGGTAACCTGCTTTTGCGCGCGGTCACAGTTGTCGCGCTTTTCGGCCGCGAGAGTTTTTTCTTTGGCATCTTTTTCGGATTTCTCCGTCAATTCCTGTTGGCGTTTTTTAAATTCCAACTCTTTTTCAGCCATTGATTTTGGCGCTTCAGCAGGTTTCGCTGAGCTGGGTGCATTTGATGTTGGTACTTTTCCACCGATGATGCGCGAGCCATCCTTGGCTGAGCCGGGTGGTGGCGTATCTGAAATTACCGTATGTCCACTGCTATCTTTCCATTGATAGGTTTGGGCATTTGTATTCAAGGCTGTTACGGTCGACGCAATTCCGAAGACAAAAATTAAGAGGTTTTTCATGGTTATCGGGAGTTCTCAGTGTTTTCTGTATAATACGATTTTGTGACCTTGGATTAAAGGCCGTGCGACTCCTGCAAAAAGCCCTCACCTTTGACGACGTTCTGCTCGTCCCCGCTCATTCCCAGATTCTGCCACGTGATGTGGGTCTTGCGACCCGCTTAACACGAAACATTACATTAAACCTGCCTTTGCTTTCGGCTGCCATGGATACGGTGACTGAAGGTCGCCTTGCCATTGCGCTGGCGCAGGAAGGTGGTATTGGCATCATTCACAAGAACTTTACTGCCAAGGCCCAGGCGGCCGAAGTTGCCAAAGTCAAGCGTTTCGAATCCGGCATCCTTAAAGATCCAATCACTATTCCGCCGACCATGACGGTCCGCGAGGTATTGGAAATAACCCGCCAGTATCGTATTTCCGGCCTGCCGGTAATCGACAAGGCGGGTAAGGTGGTTGGCATTGTGACTAACCGCGATCTACGTTTTGAAACCAATCTCGCTCAGCCAGTAAAAGCGATCATGACCCCGCGTAAACGCCTGGTCACGGTGCGCGAAGGTGCTAGTGTCGAGGATGCGAAAGAATTGATCCGCAAGCATCGTCTCGAACGCGTTCTAGTGATTGACGATGACTGGCATATGCGTGGCCTGATTACGGTCAAGGATATTCTCAAGTCGACTGAACACCCGCTGGCCAATAAGGATTCATCAGGTCATTTGCGTGCCGGCGCAGCAGTTGGTGTTGGGCCGGGTACCGAAGAGCGTATCGCCTTGCTGGCTGAGGCGGGTGTTGATGTGATCGTTGTTGATACGGCACACGGCCATTCGCAAGGCGTTCTGGATCGCGTCAATTGGACCAAGAAAAATTTCCCGCATATTGAAGTGATCGGCGGCAATATTGCGACGGCTGACGCTGCTCGTGCGCTGGTTGATAACGGAGCGGATGCTGTCAAGGTCGGTATTGGCCCAGGTTCTATCTGTACGACGCGTATCGTTGCGGGCGTTGGGGTGCCGCAAATTACCGCCATCCAGAATGTCTCGGAAGCGCTGGCTGGTAGCGGCGTGCCGATGATTGCTGATGGTGGCGTGCGTTACTCCGGCGATATCGCCAAGGCGATTGCGGCGGGTGCCGATACGGTTATGCTCGGTGGCTTGTTCGCGGGCACCGAGGAAGCACCTGGCGAAGTTGAGCTTTTCCAGGGGCGTTCCTACAAGTCCTATCGCGGCATGGGTTCGCTGGGTGCGATGCAGGCGGGTTCTTCGGATCGTTACTTCCAGGAAAACACCTCCAACGTCGAGAAATTCGTGCCGGAAGGTATCGAAGGCCGTGTTCCTTACAAGGGGCCGGTACTCGCCGTGATTCACCAATTGATGGGTGGTTTGCGTTCGTCAATGGGTTATCTGGGTTGTGCCAGCATTGCTGAAATGCACGAGCGCGCTTGTTTTGTCGAAATTACTTCGGCGGGCATCCGTGAATCACACGTGCATGATGTGCAGATCACCAAGGAAGCACCCAACTACCACGTCGAGTAATCGACCCCGTACTCAGGAAGGCGGCTCAGCATTTTTGTGCAGTAGCCGCCTTTATTCATTCAAGGCTTAGCAATGGCTCACCAGAAAATACTCATCCTCGATTTCGGCTCCCAGGTCACCCAGTTGATCGCCCGTCGCGTGCGCGAAGCCAAGGTGTTTTGTGAAATTCATCCCTACGATGTGGCTGATGATTTCATCCGCAATTACGGCGCCAGCGGCATCATTCTTTCCGGTGGCCCGAGTTCGGTCACGGAAGGCGATACACCGCGCGCGCCGGAAGTCGTTTTCCAGATGGGTGTTCCGGTACTGGGTATTTGTTATGGCATGCAGACCATGGCGCAGCAGCTGGGCGGCAAGGTGATGACGGCCGAAGCCGCTGGCAAAGCCCGCGAGTTTGGTTACTCGGAAGTCCGCGCCCACGGCCATACGTCACTGCTCAAGGGGCTTGCCGACTTCACGACGGCCGAGAGCCACGGCATGTTCAAGGTATGGATGAGCCATGGCGATTCAGTGATGGAAATGCCACCTGGTTTCAAGATGATGGCTTCGACGCCTTCCTGTCCGATTGCCGGTATGGCCGATGAGGAACGTAAGTTCTATGCCGTCCAGTTCCACCCGGAAGTAACGCACACACTACAAGGCCGCGCCATTCTTGAACGCTTTGTGCATGGCATTTGTGGCTGTGGTACGGATTGGGTGATGGGCGATTATGTGGCCGAAGCAGTGGCCTCGATTCGCGCTCAGGTCGGTACGGATGATGTGATTCTTGGCCTGTCCGGCGGTGTTGATTCGAGCGTTGCTGCGGCACTCATCCATCGCGCCATTGGCGATCAGCTGACTTGCGTTTTTGTCGATCATGGCTTGTTACGCCTGAAAGAAGGCGACATGGTCATGGATATGTTTGCCCGCAATCTGGGTGTCAAAGTCATCCGCGTCGATGCCGTTGGCGCCTTCATGGGCAAGCTGGCGGGTGTCTCTGACCCGGAACAGAAGCGCAAGATCATCGGCAAGGAATTTGTCGAGGTGTTCCAGGCGGAGTCGAAGAAGCTGGAAAGCGCAAAATGGCTGGCTCAGGGCACCATCTACCCGGACGTGATTGAGTCCGCTGGCAAGGGCAAGAAGGGCGCGCACACCATCAAGAGTCACCACAATGTTGGTGGCCTGCCGGAGGACATGCATCTCAAGCTGCTTGAGCCTCTACGCGAACTGTTCAAGGACGAAGTCCGCGAACTCGGCGTCGAGCTTGGTTTGCCTCGCGAGATGGTTTATCGCCACCCATTCCCTGGTCCTGGCCTCGGTGTGCGCATTCTTGGCGAGGTCAAACTGGAATCGGCGCACTTGCTGCAACGAGCGGATGATATTTTCATCAATGAATTGCGGTCGACCGTAGCAACTGAACGCGACGTTGCCGCTGGCGCTTGTGCCCCAGCTGATATCGGTAAATCCTGGTACGACCTGACCAGCCAGGCTTTTGCCGTCTTCTTGCCAGTCAAGAGCGTTGGTGTGATGGGTGATGGCCGTACCTACGAAAATGTCGTTGCCTTGCGTGCTGTGGTTACCAGCGACTTCATGACAGCACACTGGGCACATTTGCCGTATGAACTGCTTGGCCGCGTTTCCAATCGGATCATCAATGAAGTTCGTGGTCTGAATCGCGTTGTTTATGACGTATCCGGCAAACCGCCGGCAACGATCGAATGGGAATAAAATATCATCATTTCAAGTCGTCTCACGCCGTCCGGATTTTCTGCAA
>ERZ724525.2393-NODE-2393-length-10755-cov-3.874673_pt1 | contig 10755 bp, 10 predicted proteins | sample MGYA00376058_ERZ724525 | MGnify/ENA primary metagenome ERZ724525 (study PRJEB28724, sample SAMN07190888) | wastewater metagenome | isolation source: influent of sewage treatment plant in Hong Hong | place: USA: Christiansburg, Virginia | collected 2016-03-01 ... | reverse complement strand
CCAGGAGCAGCCAGACGAGGAGGAAGACGACCGGATTCATGATGTGGAGAACCTGGATGAGTCGCAGGACTGGGCACCACCGGCTGTCGTGCAGCAAGCAGAGACGACTCCCGCGCCAACTGCCCGGCCCGCAGTCCCGACTCCTAAGCTTGATAAAAAGAAAAATCTCAAAGTGACCGTGGTTGGGTTGCTTCCAGGACAAGCGCACATGATAAAAAATGAATTTAAATTCGTGCGTTTGACATTTATTGCGGAAAAGTCTGGCAATAGTAGCCAGTTGATTTCTCTGTCTAAGAGTAATGACCTTGTGATTTTTATGACGGACTTTATCCGTCATGCATCGGTTGAAACGGTGCGTTCGGCTAATGGCAATTGGATCTATGTTTCTGGTGGGATGACAACATTGCGCGAAAAACTGCGCGAGCTTCATCAAGAGCACCAAAAGCAAACTGCTGGGTGGGCGGGGTTGATTCCTGTATGACTGATCCCGTGTCTACTCCTGTTGCCGTGAACCCGCTCGACATCCAGCACCTGATGCGCCCCGGCACGCTGCAACTGCCCGCGCTGCCGCCGCTGTCGCTGTACATCCACCTGCCGTGGTGCCTGAAAAAATGCCCGTACTGCGACTTCAACTCGCATGAGTTTCGCGCAGGCGGCCCGGCGGGCGCTTTGCCCGAGCAGCCTTACATCGACGCGCTGATCGCCGACCTCGAAGCCAGCTTGCCGCTGATTTGGGGCCGCACCGTCCACAGCATCTTCATTGGCGGCGGCACGCCCAGCTTGTTCAGCCCCGACGCCATCGCCCGCTTGCTGAGCGACGTGCGCGCCCGCCTGCGCCTGGATGCCGATTGCGAAATCACCCTCGAAGCCAACCCCGGCACTTTTGAAAAAGACCGCTTCAAAGCCTTTCGGCAAGCGGGCGTGACGCGCCTGTCGGTGGGCGTGCAAAGCTTCAACGACGCGCATTTGCGCGCGCTGGGCCGCGTCCACGACCGCGCCCAAGCCTTGGCGGCGGTGGAAGAGGCGGCGCAGGCGTTCGACACCTTCAACCTCGACCTGATGTACGCGCTGCCCGGCCAAACCCCGGCGCAGCTTGACGAAGATTTGCACACCGCGCTGGCCTTGCAGCCGCCGCACATCTCGATCTACCACCTGACGATTGAGCCCAACACCGTCTTCGCCAAACACCCGCCGGTGATTCCCGAAGACGACATCGCCTACGCCATGCTTGACCGCATCACCGAACTGACTGGCGTGGCGGGCATGCAGCGCTACGAAGTCTCGGCCTACGCCAAGCCCGGCCACCGCTGCTGGCACAACCTGAACTACTGGCAGTTTGGCGACTATTTGGGCATCGGCGCTGGCGCGCACAGCAAACTCAGCTTTGCCCACCGCGTGCTGCGCCAAGTGCGCTACCGCGAACCGGCGCTTTACATGCAACACGCCAGCAGCGGGCAAGCCATCAGCCAAAGCGAGGAAGTAGCCCGCGCCGACTTGCCGTTCGAGTTCATGCTGAACGCGCTGCGCCTGAAAGACGGCTTTGCGCTGCCCGACTTCAGCGCACGCACCGGCCTGCCGCTGACGGCGATTCAAGCCGGTTTGGCCGCAGCGCAAAGCCAAGGCTTGATCGAACGCGACTTCGCCCGCGTCTGGCCGACCGAGCGCGGCTTCGACTTCTTGAGCGATTTGCAGTCGCTGTTTTTGCCGGGCTAGAGCGTGTTATGAACTCCCCTCAGCCAGCAGAAGCTGAGGTTTTCTCCTGATGTAGACCGACCGGCCATGAGCCGCAAGCCCTACCTCAGCGACATCGGCGACGAAGAATGGCACTTCGTCGCTCCCTATCTAGCCCTGATCGACGAGCAAGCGCCCCAACGCCGCTAGCTGCGCGAAGTCTTTAACGCCCTGCGCTGGCTCACCCGAGCCGGTGCACCTTGGCGCTTGCTGCCCAATGACCTGCCACCGTGGCAGATGGTGTACCAGCAGTTTCACCGCTGGAGCGAAGCGGTGCAGCAAGCCACGGGAGAGACTCTCAAGCTGGCTTGGGCCGATCAAGGCTACACAGGCCAAGGCCCAGCAGGGAGCCGAGGGCTGTGGCATCGATTTGCAGGTGGTCAAACCAGAGCAGGTCAAGCGATGCTTTGTGCTGATGCCCCGGCATTGGGTGGTGGAGCGTAGCTTTGGGTGGCTGGCCCGGTTCAAGCGATTGAGTCGGGACTTTGAGCGCATGCCAGGTGCTGGCGGCGCTGCACTTTGTGGTGTTCGTGATGCTGATGAGTCCCAAGGTTGCGGCACTGCTCAACTCGACTGTAAGTTCATAACACGCTCTAGACGTGTATATGAACATACAGTGTGTTCGGGAAAAAAGCCAAGACATCGAAAAAATAGGGAAGTTTGACTTGTTAGGGATATTTTTGGAATTGTCGAGGCTATGATCAGCCCCTAGAAAAAGGAGCGTTAATGTCAATAATCGATTTGGTGAAGTGGAATGGAAATCCATCCATTCTGGCATGGCGTTTTCCCAGCGACCAACTCTCGACATGGACACAGCTCATAGTCAACGAGACCCAAGAAGCCTACGTTGTTAGAGAAGGTGTTTATCAGGGGCCGTTCGGAGCTGGTAGACACACCCTTGACACTGAAAATATCCCATTGCTTGCATCATTAATTGGGCTGCCTTTCGGCGGCAAGTCACCATTCACAGCTGAAGTATGGTTTGTAAACCGTGTGATCAACCTCGATATCAAGTGGGGGACGCCGGATCCGATACAGCTACAAGATCCAAAGTACCAGTTGATGGTTCCAGTGCGGGCGTTCGGCCAATACGGTATCAAGATCGTCGATACAAAAAAGTTTCTTTTGAAGCTTGTGGGTACTTTGCCTGGCTTTGATGTCGCCACTTTAGCTGATTATTTTAAGGGCGTATTTACTACCAAGATTAAATCTAACATTGCTCAAGCTATTATTAACAATGGACATTCGGTTTTGGAGATATCCTCGCATCTCGAGACACTCTCCGAAATGTTGAAGGTTTCGCTGGCTCCAGAGATGAATGCGTTTGGTATCGGATTGGTACAATTCAACATTCACTCGATCAATGTGCCAGAAGACGATCCAGCAGTGATTACACTGAAGGCTGCTCTGGCAAAGCGAACCGAAATGGGAATTTTGGGCTTCAACTATCAGCAGGAGCGTAGCTTCGACGTGATGCAAACTGCGGCTGGCAATGAGGGTAGCGCTGGAGGTGTCATGGGCGCTGGATTAGGCATGGGTATGGGCATGGCAATGGGTGGTGGCTGTGCTCAGATGACACCATTCAGTCAGCCCGGTGGTTGGAGTGGCACTGCATCGGCGACGTGCCTTAACGGCAACACACCTAATCCTCCCGGAACCTGGTTCTGCGGCAAGTGTGGCGCAAATTTGGATGCGTCCAAAAAAATAATAAAGGTGGGAATTACCTGCAAAAAATGCAAAACCAATATTTCACGTGGCTCCAAATTTTGCCCAAATTGTGCAGACGAAATAAATCCTTGCCCAGAGTGTGGTGAGGATAACGATAAGAGCGCAGAAATATGTCGAAGCTGCGGCAAGACATTACCGATGCCATGTCCAAAATGTGCTTCGCTCGTGGCTCCGAACTTCAAATTCTGCAACTCATGCGGTAGCAAGTTGACACCCTCATGCGTTAAATGTGGATCTGATATTTCTGTAGGCGCTAAATTCTGCAATAACTGTGGTTGCCCGCAGACCCCGACTTGATAACATCAGTAAGACTGCCCCATGAAGAGTATTTCCCTGCTTAATATTGCCGCATCCATTGCGGCGATAATAATTCTTGTGATTATATTAATTTTAGTGCCGGAACCGTTGTGGACTACAGTTACTATCACTACCGCTATTGGCTTTTCAGGATCGGTGGGTTACATGTTCTATGTCCCCTCGATTTTTCGCCAGCACGCACAGACTACCGATGCTAGTCAGATGGCTGCGGTAGGCTTGCTGAGTACGGTTAGTATCGTGCTGTTAATGGCGACGGGAGGGGGGCTTGCATTGGCCTTGATTGGGTATCAGCATTTGGGCCTAGCTTTGTTGGTATTTGGTATAGGTGTCTTTCTAGTGATGTCCCTTGTGTTGAACGCTGCGCTAAAGGTTGTGGAGGACATATCGGAAAAGTGGTCACGGTCAAGCCATCACGTCAACTGGCAAAACCAGGTAACCATACTGGTCTCACATTCCACCCACCAAGAGTCACTTGAAAAACTGCGTGGGCTACTAGAAAAGCTACGCTACTCTGCCAGCGATGTACCGGGAGGTAGCCCACAGGATGCAGGTATTAATCAAATATTCAGCGTGATGTTAGAACAATTGCAGTCTGATCCCAGTACTGATTTAAAAAATAAATTCGATCTAATAAATAACCTGCTGGCGCAGCGAGATGTCTATTTGCATACTGCGCGTAGTAAGGCTTGATGTTCGGGCTAATCAATTAATAGAGGAAAATAATGACGGAAGTTTGTAAATCTTGTGGCGCTGAGATTGTATTTGAGGCAGGAAAACAATCGTTAATCTGCACATTCTGTGGTGCAGTCAACAAAGTCGAGCGTCCAGAGGAATTCTTGGAGACTTCGTTCGACCGCATCGTACCAATTACCGTTACACCTCATGAATTAGATAACCGTTTATATGCTTATATGGCCAGCGGAAATTTCACTCCGGATGACATGATTGAGACATCGGTAATCACGCTACGAGAACGATATTACGTTCCAGTTTTTGATTTTAATATCGACTATGAAGCCACGTGGACCGCATCTTTTGGCTATGACAGACAGGAGGCCTATACAGCTTATCGTAGTGTCACTCAAAATAATCGTACCTATCAAGAGCCATACACAGCTTACAAAACAGTAACTGACTGGCATCCTGCAAATGGCATCGAGGCTGGAGTTTTTGATGTTGCAGGTTATGCTGGCAAAAAACTAAATAGCTCGCCACTTGTGCCAGCCAACCTCGTGGTACACGCAGTCATCCATGGAAATTCAACTAAATACAATCCTTCATTTATCAAGGGGTTTGAAGTTGAGGGATTCTCAGTTCCTGAAAATAAAGTCTTTGAGTCGCTAAACGGTGAAATTAACGCTAATATCGATAAGCGAGTAAAAAACCATGCCCAAGGCGATAGGCAGCGTGACTGGCACTGGAATGCTCGTATGAGTCATAACACAATAAAATACGTGGTGCCGATCTGTCACGGTGCCTTTCAGTATGAAAATAAGGAGTACCACGTCTGGGTTGGGGGTCACGATGTGGACGCTATTCGTGCAGACAAACTGCCGGTTGATATAGATAAGCAGATAACTGCAAATATCGGCTTTGCACCTGGGATTTTGGGCTTAATTTCTATAATCGGAAGTGCTTATTTTTGGGGTTTCTATGGGTCTAGTTCGATAGCGACTATCGCCGTACTTGGTTACGGTTTTGCGCGACGAAATTCTCTGATTGACTACTCAAAGTCTATCCGAAATTCATTACTTATTCAAATGCGGGCATCAAATCAGGTGGCTAATTTGAGTGATGATGAGCAAGATAAAGTTGCTAAAGCATTCCAGCGTCCAGAGCGACCATTTTTTGCAAAAATACCCAAAGATAAAATTGTCTTGCCTACACTTGCTGGTTTAGCATTTTTTGGTGCTATTTTGCCTAGCGTAGCTTTAAATTCAATACAAGTTAGAGAGAGAGCGCGTGATCGCCAAGCTTCAGAACGGGCTAATCAGGAGCGGAGGAATGCCGAAATTCAAGCTTTCCAAAAAGCTATAGATCGCAAAGCTACAGAGGAGCAGGCATCAAAGCGTGCGCAAGAACTGGTGCTAGCTGCTACTCAAACCCAGACCCTACAAGCCACCACTGGGGGTAATGCCGATAGCGCATCAATTATGACGAGTAATAATGTTGTCAAATTTTATTTTGCTTCGGGAAAGTCAGATTTGGCTGCTGGCGGCGAGGTTGCACTGGCTAATATTAAAAGATGGATTTTGGTCGGTAGAAAAGTTGCTATTAGTGGTTATGTTGACCCGAGTGGCGACTCCGTGAAAAACGCGGAAATTGCGAAATTAAGAGCTTTTGCTGTGCGGAATTTGCTCAAATCAATGGGTGTTGCAGATGACCAAATCGACCTCAGAAAACCAGAAAATATCATAGCTGGTGCTACTAATCCAGCAGAAGGCCGTCGGGTTGATGTTACATTGATTCCAGAAAATACATTGATAATTAAAAACTCGCAAGCAACCATTCAAAATAACACTCCACAATTAGTGACTGAGCGTTCTGCTATCGGTGGGCCAATTGTGATTTCTTCAGGATTCATGGTTGTCGCGCCTGAAGAGTCGAAACAACTGCTTACTGCTATGCTTCAGCAGGCGACAAGTGCATTCAAGGTCTCAGAGATCAAAGGAAAAATAGAAAATTTTGCTAAACCTGCAATTGGTGATCGCAAAGCGGCAAGAAAAATGAATGAGCAGGGTCTGGCAGCGTTGAAATCTGATGAAATTGCGCAAGCCTTACTGACTCTTAAAAATGCCACGGCTACTGATCCTGCTGATGTGGAAATTCTGAACAACTATGTTTATGCATTGATCAAAGCTAAGCGGCTACAGGATGCAGAGTCAGAGGCTGGTCGTTTGCTAACAATTAGTCCAGGACGTTCATCAGCATGGGGAAATCTAGCAGAAATTTATTCACTTAAAAATATGAATGAAGAGGCAGTCGCTGCGTTAGTTCTGGTATTTCAGTTTTCTTCTGATAAAAATCGCACAATTAATTTTTTAAATGAGCGGGCTGGTGATGTGAATTCGCCGTTACAAGCAATTTCGAAAAAAACAATTGAAATAATTCAGAAAATGTGAAGAAACACCTTTGAGCGCATGTCACAGGTGTTGGCGGCGCTGCATTTTGTTGTCTTCGTGATGCTCCTGAGCTCTAAAATTACTGCGCTGCTCAACTCATCTGTAAGTTCACAACACACTCTAGGCGCGGTCAAGCGCCGGGCGGTTCACGCGGGGTAGTGCAGCGTGATCGCCGCTTCTTCCGCACCGAAGCAGGCGCGGTAGTCGGTGCAAATCGTGCAGCTCGGGGACTTGCAGATCATGATGTCCTCGCGCTCGCACAACTGGCGGTAGAAGAATTTTTTCCACTTCATGTTGTTGCTGTTGCGCGTGGCCATTTCCGGGAACCACTGGGCGATCAGCGCGGTGAGTTCTTGGCGCGAGGGCAGCGACAAGTCTTGCCACAGGTGGTTGTCGCCCAAACTGGCGCAGGCCAAGGCGTAGGCCACTTCCAGGCCGCGCTCGTGGTCGGCACCGTTGGCGATGTGGTTGCGCAGCAGGCTGACCAAATCGTCCACCTCGTCGCTGCGCGGTTCGGGGCGGTGCGCGCCTTCCAGGGTGATCCAGTCCAAGCCCAGCCAGCCTTCGGCACCGGGAAACCAATGCGCCATCAAGCGCCGGGTGGCGAGCGCGTCCAAACCCGGCAGCGGCAGCAAGTGGCTGCCGTGCTCGTCCATCGCCTGCGCCAGCACGCCCGCCAGCGCCAAGGTGGCGGGGTCTGTGCCGCTGATGGCGCAAGACATCAAAATGGCGTGAGTTTGCTGCTGTTGCATACGTCGTCTTCCCATGATGGCCTCCGGCGCAGTCACGATGGATGGGCTTACACCGCCGCCGGGGCGTGGGTGTAGCACTTCTTGGGGCAGATGCGGGCGCAGGCGGTGCAGCCTATGCACAGCTCTTGGTGGGCGATGGTCATGACTTTCTTTTCGTACTCGTCATCAGCGTCGTCATCGTCGGGGTCCACGCGGACGTATTCGCCCTCGTCGTCAATGCCGACCAGTTCCAGCACGCCGCGTGGGCAAACTTTGAAGCAGCGGCCACAGCCGATGCATTTGTCTTCGTCGAGTTCGCTGACGAAGGTGGGTGTCCAGACTTCACCGCTGGGCAGGGTGACGTTGAAGGTGTCGCTCATGGCAAAAACTCCGTAAGTGCCGATTCAAGAAGTGGCCGCCGCTGCGGCGGCTTCCTTGCGCGCTTGCATCAGCGCGGCGTGGGCGTTGTGGCAGCGCTGCGCCACATCGAGGATGTTTTCCCAGTTGGTGGGCAAGTCTTCCGACAGATCGTGCAGATCCATCTTGGCTTGCGTGGCCTGGGCGTTGAGCTTTTTGAGCTTGGCCTTGAGTTCGTCGGCGGTGGGCGTGGTCATGTGAGGCTCCGTGGTCAAGTGCCGGTTAAGCGCCGTAGTTGGCAACGTCGGGGTAGGTTTTGATCATGGTGACGGCTTCGTCAAAGAACTTGCCGCCCGCTTGCGCCAGCTTGGCCAGCGAGGGAAAGCCAAAGCGATGCACGTCGCGCAGTTGCTTGTTGACCACGATCAGGCGACCCGCGATCAGCACCATGCGGCCAAAGCCTTCGTGGCTCATCTTCATCATGGGCGAGACCATTTGGCCGGTTTCGCGCTCAATGGCGACGGCCACGGCGTTGTAGAAAATCTCCAAATGCCACAGCGTTTCGGGATCGGGGTCGCCCACGATGGGCAGCGCACGCCGCTCTTCAGCGGTGTGGATGTAGGGCTTGAGCAGCTCCAAATCGCTCTTGTTTTCCCAAGTGCCGTGGGTGTCTTGGGCGCGCAGTTGCTTGATGAGCTGCTGCACAAAGGGCGTGGTCAGGTAGACCTCGTCGTTGGTTTCGGGTGCGGTCAGGGTGGCGGAATCAGTCATGTATGGCCTCGTCATCTTCAAAGTCAAAAGTCCGGGTGCCATCTTTGGCGAGCGCTTTGCGCAACCACGGCGGCGGAGTGCCCTTGAGCACGGCTTGCAGCTTGTCCAAAATCTCAGCGATGGATTCGGGCTGCGGCACCTTGATCGGGTGAATCTTCAGCGCCACCACACGCGCCGCGCCCGAGCCGCCAATGGCCGCGATGTAGACGATGGCGCAGTCCTTGATGGCTTCAAGCTTGGGGGCGAGCTTGTCTTCATCGCCGTCTTCTTCAAGCTTGTCGCCAAACTCAAAGCTCTCGATGAAGTGGTGGCCTTCGGGGCCGACCTCGTAGACGACGATGCTCTTGGCCCAGCCAAAGTGCGCATCGACGCGTTCTTTGTCCTGGGTGGCGAAGGCGACTTTCATAGGGCGTTCCTTTCGTGGGTCAAACCGTGGGTTGCAATTGGGGGCTGGCGGCCAGCAGCGCTTCGGGGGTGAGCGGCCAGTCGCCCGCGTGGTGATGCGGGATCTGCTCGATCATCAAATTGGCGACTTCAAAGATCAGATTCATGGTGCCCCGGTAGCCCACCATGCGCTTGTGCGAGTTGCCGATGCGGTCAAACACCGGGAAACCAATGCGCAGCAGCGGCTTGCCCAGGTGCTCGGCGGCTTGGCGGCCATGCGCGTGGCTGATGAGCAGGTCGCAGTCGTGCGCCTTGGCCCCGTTTTCCCAGTCTTCCAAGTCGCCCAACATGACTTGGGTGGCGGGCAGCAGTGCGTGCGAGCGCGAGGCGGTGGGGCTGACGCAGCAGCGCAGATCCGCGCCCATTTCGTGCAGCAAGCTGCCCACGGCCAGCAGCAGATCGGGCTCGGCGGCAATCGCCACCTTGGTGCCGCCGGTGTAGAAGTGGCCGTCCAGCATGGCGTCCAGCAACTGGCTGCGTTGGCGGCGGTATTTGGCGGGCACAGGGCGGCCCGAGATTTGGGCCAAGCGGCTCAAAAAGCGGTCGTTGACTTCCAGCCCGGTCAGGCGGTCGAACAGTTCAAACGGCGTGCCCGCAATCTCTTGCAATGCTTGGGCCGCGTCGCGCATGTGCTCGCCCACCGCCAGGGTGTAGGCCGAAGCGCCTGCGCCGTAAATGTCGTCCAGCGGCGTGCCGCCGATGGTGGTGCCGCGCCAGTCGGGCGGGATGTGGCCGTCGAGCGAGCCCGAAATGTCGGGCAGCACCACGGCCTTCAGGCCAAAGGATTCGATGATGTCGCGCAGCTCTTCCACGTCGCCGGGCGACAGGTGCGAGCCCGGCAGCAGCGTGACCTGCTCGGCCTGCACCGGCAGCGGCTTGACCAGACTGCGCACGATGGCGGTCACCGCGCAGCCAAAACCGTCTTCAAAGCCGCCGATGTAGTCGGGGGTGGAGGCAAACACCAGCGCGGTGTCGTCCAGCTCGGGCTTGCGCTTGCGCACGGTGGTCAAAAAGCCAGCCATGTCGTCGCCCTTGGTCTCGGTCAGGCCGGTGGTGCAGATGGCGATGATCTTGGGCGCGGCGCGCTTGTGGATGTTGAGCAGCGCGGTTTCGATGTTGTCGTAGCCGCCCAAGATGGAGGTGACTTCGTTCATCGCCGTGGTTTGCAGCGGGATGGCTTCTTTGAAGTGGCGCACCAGCAGCACCAGTCCAAACGAGGTACAGCCCTGCGAGCCATGCATCACCGGCATGCACGAGTCCAATCCCAAGAAGGCGAGGCTGGCTCCCAGCGGTTGGCTCATCTTCAGCGGGTTGACGGAGCAGGCTTTTTTAGATTCAACGACTTTGGCCATGACTTCAGTCCTCTGGGGGGTGGTGGGGTCGGGCAGGGCGCAGGCCGCTCAGGCGGGGATGTCGCCCGGCTCCAGATTCATGGCGTGGGCGGCCACTTGGCTCAGAAACTGCGCGGCTTCGGTCACGACTGGCACTTGCGGGGCCGAGGCGACCGTGGTGACTTGCACCGCACCCAGCGTTTCGCCGTCGTCACCCCAAGG
>ERZ724525.2390-NODE-2390-length-10760-cov-10.135544_pt1 | contig 10760 bp, 4 predicted proteins | sample MGYA00376058_ERZ724525 | MGnify/ENA primary metagenome ERZ724525 (study PRJEB28724, sample SAMN07190888) | wastewater metagenome | isolation source: influent of sewage treatment plant in Hong Hong | place: USA: Christiansburg, Virginia | collected 2016-03-01 ... | reverse complement strand
GCCATCATAGTAGTAGCAATCAAAACGAAACCAAATAAAAATAAATTCTTTTTCATAATAGTAATTTTGTTTAACGTTACAAACTTATAATAAAATAAGTCATTTCAAAGGACACCATAGTCGCCTAATTCCCGAAAACGTTTTCTCTTCACAGTAATTAAGAATAGATTTTTGAATTCGTTTTTTTTATGTTAAATTAAAAAGAATACGTCATTTTTTTAACTCATAAAATTAATTCAGCTTGAAGTTGATTTGCATCTTTTCTAACTCAAACAACAGCTCATTCGAAATTTTTATTTTTACTTTTCGGCTTGGCATAGACAGCTTAGTCACTACTTTAATTTCTTCTATTTCCTCTACTTTGGTAGCAGTACTTGCTACAGGATTCTCACTATTTTCCACCTCCTCGGTCTCACTATTATCTACAAAATCTGCATCGTCAATTTCATCAATAGCAGTTGTTCTTTCTACCATTCGGCGCACTCGTTCCAACTCCATTACTTCAAAAGTTACGGTATGCTCTCCTTTATTCTGTAAAAACAACTGATTGAGCTTATAAATAAATTCCGGTTCGATGTCTGTAACGTTCAACAACAAAACCAGCTTTTTAGCATACGCCTCCAGTACATCTTGCAATTGTTTCACCTCAACAAACTGTATTCTAGGCTCGGCTCTTTTTCCCGTTTCTTGATTCACCCAACCTTCTTTAACTAGTATCTTTATATAGGTGAAATTATTTTGAATAAAGAAATGGCGAAACTTCAAGTATTCTTCTCCAAAAATTCGGAACTCAAAATTCTCATCATAGCCTTCGAGCGTAAACATACCCCATCCTTTTCCGTTTTTCGCTACCCTATGCTGTACGTTATTGATAATTCCACCAAACGTCAAGTTTTTTCCAACATGTTGCTCTAAATTCTTGAGTGCTTCTAACCTAACATTACAGAAGTATTTCATCTCAAATTTGTAATCATCCAATGGATGACCTGAAATATAGATACCAACAACCTCTTTTTCTTTTGCCAATTTCTCCATTGTGCTCCAATCTTCGCACGGCGGCACAACTGGCTCAGCAATTTGCACTTCGCTGGTTTCCCCAAACAAACTCACTTGGGAGGAATTTTCATTCTCTTGGTATTTAGCCCCATAACGCATGGCTTTTTCATAAAACGTAATACCATCGCCATCATCATGAAAATATTGCGCTCGCGTAGTACCTTCAAACGAATCGAATCCTCCTGCCAAAGCCAAATTTTCGATTGCCTTTTTATTGGCCGCTCTCAAATCGATACGTTTGGCCAAATCAAAAATGGATTTGTATTTACCGTCTTTTCTGTTTTCTACAATCGTAGCCACAGCACCAGAACCTACTCCTTTGATAGCTCCCATTCCAAAACGAACGGCGTAATCTTCATTTACAGTAAATTTATAGAAAGACTCATTAACGTCAGGACCTAAAACTTGCAATCCCATGCGCATACATTCTTCCATAAAAAACGACACTTGCTTGATATCATTCATATTATTCGAAAGTACCGCAGCCATATATTCCGCAGGGTAATGCGCTTTCAAATAAGCCGTTTGGTAGGCAATCCAAGCATAACAAGTAGAGTGCGATTTATTAAAAGCATAACTCGCAAAAGCTTCCCAGTCTTTCCAAATTTTTTCTAAAACCGTTGCATCATGACCTTTGGCAGCTGCTTGCTCCACAAACTTCGGCTTCATTTTATCCAAAACGTCTTTTTGCTTTTTACCCATTGCCTTACGCAAAACGTCGGCCTCACCTTTGGTAAAACCAGCCAACGATTGAGACAAAAGCATTACCTGCTCTTGGTATACCGTAATTCCATAGGTTTCAGACAAATATTCAGCACAAGCCTCTAAATCGTATTTGATTTCTTCTTCCCCATTTTTTCTTCGAACGAAAGACGGAATATACTCTAACGGCCCCGGACGATACAAGGCATTCATCGCAATCAAATCCCCAAAAACAGTAGGCTTCAAGTCCTTCATGTATTTTTGCATTCCGGGTGACTCGTATTGGAAAATCCCAACTGTTTCTCCTCTTTGGAACAGCTCATAGGTTTTAACATCATCAATAGGAAACGTATCGGGGTCGAGCTGAATTCCAGTTCGGTATTTTACTAATTTAACGGTGTCTTTAATCAATGTTAAGGTTTTCAACCCCAAGAAGTCCATTTTCAACAATCCTGCACTTTCAGCCACCGAGTTGTCGAACTGGGTAACATACAAATCCGAATCTTTGGCTGTAGTTACTGGAACATAATTGGTAATATCTGATGGCGTAATAATCACCCCACAAGCGTGAATACCCGTGTTGCGCATCGAGCCTTCCAATATCTTGGCTTGCTGAATGGTTTCTCCAGCTAAATCTCCTCCATTAGCAATGGCAATCAATTCTTTTACAGCATCGAACTCGTCTGAACGCAACGCTTTTTTTACGTCCTCTTCTTTTTCAGAAATAAAACGAGCCAAATTCCATTTTGACGGCATCATCCCCGGAATTAGCTTCGCAATTCTATCGGCTTCAAACAAAGGCAAATCCAGCACACGAGCGGTATCACGAATAGCCGACTTCGTAGCCATCTTACCATAAGTAATGATTTGCGCTACTTGATTCGCACCATATTTATTGATTACATAATCCATGACACGACCACGACCCTCGTCATCAAAATCGATATCAATATCGGGCATCGACACACGGTCCGGATTTAGGAAACGCTCAAAAAGCAAATCGTATTTAATAGGGTCAATATTGGTAATTCCTAAACAATACGCTACCGCCGAACCCGCAGCCGAACCACGCCCAGGTCCCACAGAAACATCCATTTTTCTGGCTTCGGCGATAAAATCTTGTACAATCAAAAAATAACCAGGATAACCCGAATTGGAAATGGTCAATAATTCAAAGTCCAATCGTTCTTGAATCGACTCCGTGATTTCACCATAACGTCGCTTTGCTCCTTCCATCGTAAGGTGTCGCAAATAGGCATTTTCACCACGAACTCCACCATCAGCTTCATCTTCTGGCACTACAAATTCTTGTGGAATGTCGTATTTAGGTAACAATACGTCACGGTACAAGGAGTAAATTTCAACTTTATCTACAATTTCTTGAATGTTGATAATCGCATCAGGCAAATCGGCAAAGAGTTTTTTCATCTCCTCACCCGACTTATAATAATATTCCTGATTGGGCAATCCATAACGATAGCCTCGTCCTCTACCGATAGGCGTGGCTTGTTTTTCTCCGTCTTTTACACACAACAAAATATCGTGCGCATTGGCATCTTCTTTATTTAAATAATAAGTATTATTCGTGGCAATAAGTTTGACTTGATGTTTCAGAGAAAATTCAATGAGTGTTTTATTTACCCTATTTTCATCTTCTTGATTGTGGCGCATGATTTCGAGATACAAATCGTCTCCAAATTGTGCTTTCCACCAAAGTAAAGCTTCCTCCGCCTGGTTCTCTCCTACGTTCAGAATTTTACTCGGAATTTCTCCGTATAAATTCCCAGACAAAACCATTATATCTTCTTTGTACTGTTCGACTATAGTTCTATCAATTCTAGGCACATAATAAAAACCAGCCGTGTAAGCTATAGAAGCCATTTTGGCCAGATTGTGATAGCCTTTTTTATTCTTCGCCAATAAAACTACTTGATAACCATTGTCTTTCTTGGTTTTATCCAAATGATTATCACAGATATTAAACTCACAACCTACAATAGGTTTTATCTCGGTTTCAGTAGGTTCTTCTCCACTTTCTACCAATGCTTTGTTTTTTGCCGATGCCGATTTGTTGTGATTCATAACGGCACTCACAAAATGAAAAGCACCCATCATATTACCCGTATCCGTCATCGCTACTGCAGGAAACTTATTTTTGGCCGTAGCTGCCACCAAACCACCAATAGCAATGGTGGATTGCAAGACTGAAAACTGCGTATGATTGTGCAAATGTGCGAAAGCTGCTGCCGAAAAATCTTTCTTTTCTGTTTCGGTTAAAATTGGTGCATCGGTAACAACGCCAGAAGCTTTAAGTTGTTCTCGAATCGCATCAGAAGCCTTCTTAAGATTGATGTGCTTTAATCCAATTAACGGAAAAGGGTCTGGATTTTTACTTTGGAACTCCTTGAAGTAAATGGGTTCCACCTCCAACTCTTCTTTGGTAAAAACTTCTTTTCTAATTAACTCCAAAAAACATCTTGTAGTCGCCTCAACGTCAGCCGTAGCGTTGTGTGCTTCTGCAAAAGGTTGGTCAAATAAATACTGATGCAACTCGGTAAGCGTTGGCAATTTGAATTTACCTCCTCTACCACCAGGCAATTTCAGTAAGGAAGCCGTAACCTCAGTACACGTGTCTAGAATTGGCATTTCACCCATTGGCGACGCAACACCCAAACGATAGAACTCGCACCCCATAATATTGACATCAAAACCTACATTTTGACCAACAATAAATTTGGCTTTGCCTAAAGCTACATTGAACTTCTCCAATACTTCCGCCAATGGAATTCCCTCTGCTTGTGCCAATTCGGTAGAAATTCCGTGAATTCGCTCGGCATCATAAGGAATATTGAACCCCTCTGGCTGCACCAAATAATCTTGATGTTCCACCAAATTACCCATATCATCATGCAACTGCCAAGCGATTTGTATACATCTTGGCCAGTTATCGGTGTCAGATAAAGGTGCGCCCCAACGCTTGGGTAATCCGGTAGTTTCGGTATCGAATATTAAGTACATAAGTTAAAATAACAAAGATTAAAAATCCAAAATCCAATTTTGAAACTCCTTAAAACATTGGTTTTATGGAGTATAAAAAACAGTACAATACAAATTGGCGGAAGTTCAAATTTAGTTTTTTTTTAAAGAAACTAGAGGCAAATTGTCTTTTTATTCCCAAATGAATAATGACTAGTCATTTGACTAACTTATATGCTACTCTTCAAAATGAGGATTCATATAAACATAAGATTTTTTTTAAATATCACTAAAAGTGGGTATTGCAATATCATTTTAGTTGCTATTCATTTGTAGAACTTTATGCTGTTTTACAAATTATCGTATTAAAAAACTTATTTAAAACAAAAAATTATGAAAAAAACAATTTTAATTATGGCGCTTGTAATGATGTCCTTAACTGTATTAGCAAATTCTCCAGATAGAGGTAGACAAGAATGGACTTATAGATGTTCAGACGGAACAGTTGTGCAATTTGAATGTGGCGGTACTCAAAAACAAGCAACCGCAATGGGAAGAGCTTGGTGTAATAACAGATAAAAAATATAACTAATTAATTAACCAAAAAACAGCATAAAGTATTTTTAAACAAATTAGATATATGAAAAAAATAATTTTAATTACAATTCTTTTACTTTTTAATACTAGTTTTTCACAAAAAAAAGGGCTTGTCTATTACGGCTTTATTGAGTCTTTTAATTTAGGCAATGGTCGAGGGCAAGATGCTAATGCTTATATTGTATTCAATGATAAAATGTCTTATTATGTGACAGCAAAAGATAGCTTGGAAAACGGGGAGTCTAAATATTCTGAAAAAGTTATCCAAAGAGAAGATGGAGAGGGCGGGGCAATATATAATGGAATAAAAGTTAGTAAAGACGGAGACCAAGTTGTTTATAATCCTTCAAAAAAAACAATGTGGTCGAGTCTTCTTTATGGCCAAGAAGTATATGTGAAAGAAACAACTCCAAATTTTAAATGGATAATTCAAAAAGAAACAAAAAAAATTGGGAAGTTCATTTGTAGAAAAGCAACGACATCTTTTCGAGGAAGAACCTATACAGCTTGGTTTGCACCTGATGTTCCTTTGCCTTATGGCCCATGGAAATTTTGCTCTTTGCCAGGTCTAATTTTAGAAGTATATGATACAAACAAAAATGTATACTGGTATTTTAAAAGTATTGAATACCCATTGCAGAGCAAAGAAAGTGTTAAGTATTTAAGAGTCCCTAAAGGAAAAAAAATAATGAATTATGAAGAGTTCTTAGTTTTTAAAGAAAATGCAAAACAAAGAAGTATTGAAAAAAGTATTATTTTAAAGAAACAATTTCCCGACGCAACGTTCAAGGAGCCTACACTGAATAAAATGTTTATTGAATGTGAATAAAATGACTCCTAAACTCTTACTATTACTGCTTTTTCCAGCTATACTTTTTTCCCAAGAAATAAAAATAACAGGAACAATAAAAGACAATCACAACAGAGGCATCGAAAGTGCTTCCGTTGTGGTTTTGGATGATTCTGAAAACACTTTAGCCTTCACTTTTAGTGAAGAAAATGGAACTTTTATTATAGCTTTTGAAAAACCACCCCACAATACAATCACTATTGTTGTTTCGGGTCTGGGTTATGCTAAAAAAGAAATAAAAGTAGATTGCACTTCAAAAAAAAACCTGACTCAATTTTTTATACTAGAAGAAAAATCAGAATCTCTTAATGAAGTAGTGATTGAATCCAACCAGAAAATAAAAATTGATCGAGATACCACAACAATAAAAATAGCATCATTCATCAACAAAACCGAGCAAACTATCGAAGATATTTTAAAAAAAATACCTGGTATCGAAGTACAAAAAGATGGCTCTATCAAAGCACACGGCAAAGACATTGACAAATTATTGGTTGAAGGAGAAGATCTCTTTGACAAAAACTACAAACTTTTATCCAAAAATCTCGATGCTAAAGTACTCGATGCTGTACAAATTATTGATGGATTTGAAGACAATCCTATTTTGAAGAAAATGAATAATTCAGATAAAGTAGCACTCAATCTAAAGTTAAAAAAAGACAAACAAAATATATGGTTTGGCAATGTCACGGCTGGAGTTGGAATCGTTTCTGAAAACCGATGGAAAGAGGGAATTAATCTGGGATTGTTAAAAAAGAAAATAAAATTTTTCTATTTGGCAGATTATAATAACTCAGGAGAAAAAGCCACGGAACAAATTAGCGAAACGAGTATCAACTCTAACTTATTTGATGAAGACAGAATAGAAAGAAAAAGTTCAAATCAATTTAACATCAATAGCAACGAAAATAGTTCATTTAGTAAATCTCAAAGTATTTTCAATAAGGCATTTTTCAATTCCATCAGTTTTACAAAAAAAATCAAACCTAACTTAACCCTTCGAGGCGTAGGCTATTTTGCAAATGACAATCAAACTCAAAATTCCATTTCTAACATCGTATACAATATAAGCGAAATGCCAATTGTAAACTCAGAACTAAGTGATTATTCTAGTAAAAAAACGCTAGCCTCTGGTGAATTAGAATTAAAATATTTTGCCAATCAAAACAATTACATCACAAACTTGTTTATTTACAAAAATAATCCCAGCAACATAAGTGCCAACTTACTATTTAATGAAAGTAAAATTTATCAAAATTCAAAAATTCAAAATCAGACATTTTATAATCACTTAAACCATAGTTACAACCTATCTGACAACATAATACTAAATAATTACATCTACTTTGGAAACGACAAAATCAATGAAAAAAACAAGATAAATTCTCCTTTTCTAAATACTTTTTTGAATGCAAATCCTAATGCTTTGATTGCACAGATTGGAAACAATTCAAATCAGTATTTTGGGGTAAAAAGCAAGTTAATTACAAAATACAAGAAATTAGAAAACATCTTATCGCTACAATACGAAAACAATTCAGAGATTATAGATACTAAATTCCTTTTAGATGACATTTCGAAAAGTACATACGAAAACAACACAAAATTGAAGCAATCCCTTTTTGCAATTGAAAATGGGATTCGATATACCATTTCTCCAAAAATAGATGTGACAGCAAGCTTACATTATACTCACAACCATTTCGAGAGAAATTTAAATCAAAATGATTTTTCAATATTTAATCCAAAAACTTCAATAAATACAAAGAAAACCAGTCTTGGAAGTTTTAGTTTATCTTATTCAGAAAACAATACTCTTCCAAAAATAAATTACTTAACAACAAATTATCAATTGAATGATTATAGGAGCTTTATAAAAGGAACCGATTCAATCGGTCTCCTGAAAAACAAAATGATTTCATTTTCGCATACTTTGTTTAATGATAAAAAACGCTTTTCTATTAGCACTACTTTATTACATATCAAATCGAAAATACTAGTAAATAGTAAAAATAGAATAACTGATAATTTTAACTTTGAAAACTACATCCTAAATCAAGGCGGAGATCGCTATAGTGGTACATTTAATCTCATAAATTATTTTAGAAAACTAAAACTAGCCACCAAGCTAGAAACTTCCCAAAACTGGAGTAACACTCCAACAAAAGTAAATAGCCAAGATTTTAGTATGCTAAAAAGCTATTTTAGCTCTTATGTTTTTTCAGCAACCACATATTTCAACTTACCAATTAATTTTGACTTTGGATTCAATTATAATTATTATCAAACTTTATTCAAAGGAAACCTAAACACAAACGAAACAAAGGATGCTTTTATTAATTGCAACTACAAAATTTCTAAAACATGGTTAGGCGAATTAAACAGTACCTTTTATCAAATGAACAACAACAATTATTCATTTATTAATGCCATTATCAATTACACCCCAGAAGAAAGCAGATTTTCATACAGAATAATGCTCAATAATTTAACCAATGAAAATGAATTCACATTGGTTTCCTTAGATAATTACACTTCTTATACATCCACTATCAACCTAGTACCAAGATACTTGTTACTTACCGTAAAATACAGATTTTAAATTCGTTTTTTTTTAAAGAAACTAGAGGCAAATTCTCTTTTTATTCCAATCTAAATCAAGGTTAAAATTTTAGCACCAAAGCCAAAGAAATCTAGACCATTTTCATTAAAAAAACAGCAAATCTCATTTTTGGATGTCGTAGTTTTCAAGTAAAAAAAAAGTGTTTTAAAGAACTCATTTTATCAATTTTACTTCTAAATAGCAGCATTTTCATTAGATGCAAAAACAACAACTTGTTGACTATTTTTAATCAAAAAACGAGATTTAGATAGAAAAAACGTAGTGAAATCATTGAAAAAATGGTTTGTTTTAAAAATAACACAACAAAAACACCATTTCTAAAAAGGATTTTAATTTTAAAAAAAGATGTTTACTCTTTTCAAATGAATAGCAAAACCAATCCACCTTTTTCCTTAAAAAAGAAAATTTTTAATTCTAATCTGCCGTAGAAAAAGAATTTGGGTATCGTATATAATGAAATTTCAAAATTGACACTTTTTATTCGTTTGCTACATTTGCCTTCCAAGTTATACTTTTTGGGTAGCAACCCAACAAAAAAGACCAATACACTTAAAAAAAATAGTTAACAATGAGTACTACATTATTCGACAAAGTATGGGATTCGCACGTGGTGCGTAAAATTGAGGATGGACCAGATGTGTTTTTTATTGACCGTCATTTCATTCACGAAGTGACTAGTCCTGTTGCTTTTTTAGGTTTAAAAGCTAGAGGCGTTAAGGTGTTATATCCTGAGCGTACTTTTGCCACTGCCGATCACAACACCCCAACAATAAACCAACATTTACCAGTAGAAGACCCTCTATCTGCTAATCAATTGAAAGCATTAGAGGATAACGCTACAGAATATGGTATTTCCCACTGGGGCTTAGGGCACCAAAAAAATGGAATTGTTCACGTGGTAGGTCCTGAAAACGGTATTACTTTACCAGGTGCTACTATTGTTTGTGGTGACTCACATACTTCAACTCACGGTGCATTTGGAGCCATTGCTTTTGGTATCGGAACTTCGGAGGTAGAAATGGTGCTTTCTACACAATGCATTATGCAACCGAAACCTAAAAAAATGCGTATCAACGTAAATGGAAAATTGAGCAAAGGTGTAGGACCAAAAGACGTGGCTTTGTACATCATTTCAAAACTAACAACTTCTGGAGGAACAGGCTACTTTGTTGAATATGCTGGAAATGTTTTTGAAGAAATGTCAATGGAAGGCCGAATGACCGTTTGTAATTTAAGTATCGAAATGGGTGCTCGTGGAGGCATGATAGCTCCAGACCAAACTACTTTTGATTTTCTTGAAGGCAGACTATATGCTCCAAAAGGAGAAGCTTGGACGAAAGCAGTTGAATACTGGAAAACATTGAAAACAGATGCTGATGCAGTTTTCGATGCAGAATTAACTATTGATGCCGCTGATATCGAACCAATGATTACTTATGGAACCAATCCTGGAATGGGAATTGGAATTTCTGCATCTATTCCAAGTGCAGACCAAGTAGAAGGTGGTGAGGAAACCTACAAAAAATCTTTGGCATACATGGGCTTCAATGAAGCTGATACGATGATTGGTAAAACAATCGATTATGTTTTCTTAGGAAGCTGTACTAATGGCCGTATAGAAGATTTTAGAGCTTTTACAGAAATCGTTAAAGGCCGCAAAAAAGCAGATAATGTTACGGCTTGGTTAGTACCTGGTTCACATGTTGTTGAAGCACAAATCAAAGAAGAAGGACTTTTAGATATTTTAACCGAAGCAGGTTTTGTATTGCGTCAGCCAGGCTGTTCGGCTTGTTTGGCTATGAACGACGATAAAGTTCCAGCTGGAAAATATGCCGTAAGTACTTCTAACAGAAACTTTGAAGGCCGTCAGGGTCCTGGATCAAGAACAATGTTAGCCTCTCCAATAATGGCGGCAGCGGCGGCTGTGACAGGAAAACTAACAGATCCAAGGGAATT
>ERZ724525.2389-NODE-2389-length-10763-cov-5.568080_pt1 | contig 10763 bp, 10 predicted proteins | sample MGYA00376058_ERZ724525 | MGnify/ENA primary metagenome ERZ724525 (study PRJEB28724, sample SAMN07190888) | wastewater metagenome | isolation source: influent of sewage treatment plant in Hong Hong | place: USA: Christiansburg, Virginia | collected 2016-03-01 ... | reverse complement strand
CATTGGCATTAGCTACAGCACGAATTGCTTTTGGATCACCTAAGTTATTGGTAATTTCTTGATAAGAAACCGTTTTTCCGAAAGGAATTTTTAGTAGTTCTTCCCAAACTTTCTTTTGGAAATCAGTGCCAATCGGATTCATTTTAAACTGAAAGTCAGTTCTGTTTCCTTGAAAATATTCATTCAATTGCGTTACCACATCATCAAATAAATCTGAAATAGTTTCAGATAAAATAGTTTCATCTGAAGTTACAGAAATTTTAGAAATTCCCTCTTCATTTCCTTCAATTAACACAAATCCAAGCGGACTATTTATTACAACTTTTTCCATAAAAAAATCCCGATAAGAAAACCTTATCGGGATTAAATATATAAATATTTTTTATATTATTTTGTAACTGTTGGAGTAACACCAGCTGGCACTTCGTTTACTTTTACAGTTCCTTTAATTGTTATGATTTTTGGTGCAGAATTTTCTTCGCTTGTCATAACAGTTACTGTTTTGTGGAAAGCACCACCAGCAGCAGCATTGTAAGTTGCTGTAACTGTACCTTTTTCACCTGGCTTAACAGCAGTTTTAGTATAATTAGTAGCTGTACAACCACAAGAAGCTTTTACATTTGTTAATGTAACATCTTTGTTTGTAGTGTTTGTAAATGTAAATTCATAAGAAACTGGTTTCCCTTGTTCAATAGTTCCAAACTCATGCGTTTCTTTTTCCCATTTTAATTGAGAAGGTGTTTGTGGAGCTTGAACGGCAGCTGGAGCAGCAACAGCAGCCGGAGCAACTGGAGCAACAACTGGAGCTGTAGTTACAGCTTTAGATTTTTTTAAACGTTTAGTTTTAGTTTGTGCAAATGACACTGAAGTTACTAATAAAGCAAACGCAAGTAATTTTACTGTTTTCATAATTATCGTTTTTAAATTTTAATTTTTTTGATATAGCAAATGTATTTATTTTTTTAAATATTGCTGTTAATCTGTTATATATATTGTGTTAATGAGTTGTTAATGATTAATTTCGCTTCAAAATTTGTAGTAATATCGTTAAAAATTTCAACTAAAATGAAGCTTTCAAGATTTAACATTGTCATTATAATTGGTTTCCTCGCTATTGTAGGAGTTATTATTATGCAGTTATTCTTAATTAATAACGCTCACAAATTAGCCAAAAAAGACACAGAAGACAAAATATTTTTTGCCCTTCAAGATGTGTTGGAAAAACTATATAAAGACAATCAAACCGGATTGTTAGTAGCGAATCAAGTAGAAAAAATCTCAGGAAATTATTTTACAGTAAATGTAAATTACGAATTTGAAAATACAGTTTTAGAACATTATTTAATTTCAGAATTTCAGAAAAATAACCTGGATGTCGATTTTGAATATGCAGTTTACAATTGTACTTCAGACCAAATGGCCTTTAGCAATCACATCAATAGTAACGGAAAAAAAGAACCTATTAAATGCCCAACGTGTTTTACCAAAAATCCAGAATACACCTATTATTTTGCCATCCGATTTCCAGATATTGAACAAAATTATTTTAAAAACTTAAATCAATATTGGATTTTCACTACGGTTTTGTTTTTGGTCTTAATCATTTATGTGTATTCTGTTGTATTGATGTTAAAGCAGAAAAAATACACCGAATTACAAAAAGATTTCATCAATAATATGTCGCACGAATTTAAAACGCCGTTAGCTTCTATACTAATCGCATCAAATTATGTGAAACAACAAAACGAAATCAAACAAAATCCAAAATTGATGAAATACAATCAAATTATTGTTAACCAGACCAATAAATTGAATGAACATATCGAAAAAATCTTGTATGTAGCTAAAACGGAAAGCAAGCAAATGCTTATTGACAAAAACTTTTTCGAATTGAAACCGGTTTTAGATTTGTTAAAAGACAATATCATATTAAAATATGATAAGGAAATTGACATCAAAATAAATGTAGCAAAACCTTTCAAAATAAAGGCCGACGAGTTTCACGTGTATAATATTTTATTCAATTTAGTTGATAATGCCGTAAAATATTCAGATGTTTCTCCAAAAATTGAAATTGATGTTCATGAAAACAATCAGAAACTTCAAATTCAAATTAAAGATAATGGTTGCGGGATTCCGGCAAAAGATTTACCTTTCGTTTTCGATAAATTTTACCGTGTTTCTCGCCAAGACATTAAAAACATTGAAGGTTTTGGTATTGGTTTATCGTATGTGAAAAAGATTTGCGATTTACATCATTGGAAAATTGGCATTGCCAACAATTCAGACAAAGGAATAACAGTAACTATTCAAATTAATCCAAAAGATTATGCCTAAAAAGAAGGTTTTATATGTTGAAGACGAAGAAACTCTTGCGTTTTTAACTTCCGATAATTTAGAACAACACTTTGATGTGGTACATTGTGCCAATGGAAAAATAGGTTTAGACACGTTTTGTAAAAACCAATTTGACATTGTAGTGACCGATATTATGATGCCAGAAATGGACGGATTTGAATTAGCCACAGAAATTAGAAAGCGCAACCAAGAAATTCCAATTATCTTTTTATCGGCGAAAACCATGAAAGAAGACCGAATTAAAGGTTTGAAATTAGGTGCTGATGATTATTTAGTCAAACCCTACTCTATTGAAGAACTGATTTTAAAGATTGAAGTGTTTTTACTTAGAAGTCAGAAAAACACGGAAAAAACCGTAAAATTATATCAATTTGCCGATTTTGTTTTTGAACCAGAAAATTATTTAATCAAAAACGAAACCACCAAAACCACACTTACCGAACGTGAAGCACAATTGCTAAAACTGTTTTTAGACAACCCAAATACCGTTTTAAAACGCGAAAAAATCCTAATGGAACTTTGGGGTTCGGATGATTATTTTTTAGGAAGAAGTTTGGATGTTTTTATTTCTCGTTTGCGAAAAATCATTAAAGAAACGCCTAATTTATCTATTGAAAATATTCCTAGAGTTGGGTTTAAATGGGTAAGTGAATAGATATTTGCCACAAACTTGTTATGTGCAAACTATTTTAAGACCCTTACTAGATGATAAATTTTATGGCTAATTGTTTTAAATTAGTAATTAGTTCCAACAAAATATAAACCAAAAAAGCAACTCCTAAAAGTTGCTTTTTTTATATGATTAATCTAAAATTTAGTCAATAATATCAAATCCAGTGTATCTTCTTAATACTTCCGGAATTACGATTCCTTCTGGAGTTTGATAGTTTTCTAAAATTCCTGCTAAAACTCTAGGTAAGGCTAATGAACTTCCGTTTAACGTGTGCGCTAATTGGTTTTTACCATTCGCATCTTTATATCTTAATTTTAATCGGTTCGCTTGGAATGTTTCGAAATTTGATACAGAAGAAATTTCTAACCAACGGTCTTGCGCTGTTGAAAATACTTCGAAATCGTATGTTAAAGCTGAAGCGAAACTCATATCGCCACCACATAAACGTAAAATTCTGTAGGGTAATTTTAATTCTTTTAAAATTTCTTTTACGTGTTCCACCATTCCATCTAACGCTGCGTAAGAGTTTTCCGGTTTTTCAATACGTACAATTTCTACTTTATCAAATTGGTGTAAACGATTCAATCCACGAACGTGAGCGCCATAAGAACCTGCTTCTCTTCGGAAACACGGTGTGTAACCTGTACATAAAATAGGTAAATCGTTTTCTGAAACTAAATCGTCTCTGAAAATATTAGTTACAGGTACTTCTGCGGTTGGAATTAAATATAAATTATCCGTGGCATCGTGATACATTTGTCCGTCTTTGTCTGGCAATTGTCCTGTTCCATAAGCCGAAGCTTCGTTTACTAAGTGCGGTACTTGGTATTCTTTATAACCGGCATCTGTATTTTTATCTAAGAAATAAGAAATTAAAGCACGTTGTAATTTGGCACCTTTTCCTTTGTAAACTGGAAAACCTGCACCTGTAATTTTTACACCTAATTCAAAATCAATAATATCGTATTTTTTAGCTAATTCCCAGTGTGGTAAGGCACCTTCGTGCAATTTTGGCACTTCTCCTTCTTCAAAAACGTTTAAGTTTTCTTCAGGCGTTTTTCCGAAAGGCACAATTTCAGCTGGTAAATTCGGTAATTTGTATAATTCATCTTGCAATTGGTTGGCAATCGCATTCAAACTTTCATTTAAAGTTTTAGAATTTTCTCTAATTTGTGTGGTTTTTTCCTTTAAGATTTCAGCTTTGGCTTTTTCGCCATTTTTCATCATTTCGCCAATATCTTTGGATAATTTATTAGATTCGGCTAAAAGATTGTCTAATTCTGCTTGTGTGTTTCTACGTTTTTCGTCTAATTCCACAACAAGTTCTACAATAGCAGTAGCTTCGAAGTTCTTTTTCGCTAAACGAGTTATGACTTCTTCTTTGTTTTCTCTAATAAAATTTACTTGTAACATCTTTGTTTATTTTTGGAAAGCAAATGTAAGGAATTGTTGTAAATTTTTTAGAAAAGAAAAGACACAATTGTTAAATTACAAGGTAATGACTTTCAAAATTGCTTAAAATTAAAAATATTTGCCTAATTTCGTGTTTTAATTTAATAATAATGAAAAAAATCACCCAAATCTTTTTCGTTTTACTGACATCTTTCGGTTTTTCTCAATCTAATGATTCTGAATTTAATAGAATGATTGAGTCTGAAATGAAAGCTGCTTCATCAGCAATGAACGTTCAGGTAAATCCAAATACTCAAAATTATGATGTAACTTATCATGAATTGCGTTTTACTGTAAATCCAAATAACACAACAGCATCAATTAGTGGTGTTGTAAGTACCACTTTTACTGCTTTATCAAATATGAATACTATCACTTTTGATATGGCTACTCAATTAGTGGTTAGTGCTGTAACTATGAATAGTGTAGGTTTGACGTATTCGCAAAGTGCAAATGAGTTAAACATTAATTTTCCTGCTACAATTACTACAGGAACAAGTGCTACAGTAGTTATCACTTACGCAGGAAATCCACCAACTGCTAATGGCGCTTTTACCAGAGGAACACATAGTGGAACTCCAGTAATATATACGCTTTCTGAACCATTTGGCGCTAGAGATTGGTGGCCATGTAAGCAAGATTTGAATGATAAAATCAATAGTTTTGACATATATATTACGGCACCAGCTGCATATAATAGTGTGTCAAATGGGTTGCAGCAAAGCAGAGTAATTGTTGGCGCAAATGCAATAACTCACTTTAAACATTTGTATCCAATTCCTGCATATTTAGTTGTTTTAAATGTTACTAATTATGTAATTTATAATCAGCAAGGAGGTTTAGGAACTGTTGCTAGCCCATATTTCCCAATTGTCAATTATTTATATCCTGAAGCTAATACCGCTGCAACACAAACGCAATTAGCGGTTACACCAACCATAATAAATTTATATGAAAGTTTATTAGAACCGTATCCTTTTAGAAATGAAAAATATGGCCACGCTCAATTTGGTTGGGGTGGTGGAATGGAACATTCTACCGTTTCTTCAATGTTTAATTTTGATAGGGATTTAATTGCTCATGAAATGGCCCATCAATGGTTTGGTGATAAAATTACTTGTGGAACATGGAAAGATATTTGGTTAAATGAAGGAATAACAGAGTATATGTCGGGTTTAGTGGTTGAAAACTTAGATGGAGCGGCTCCTTTTGTTACATGGAAAGATGATAAAATAAATAATATTACATTAACTTCAACAGGAAGTAATTTATATTTAAATGACACTCAAGCACTTAATGTAAATAGAATTTTTAGCGGGCGATTTACATATGATAAAGGTTCAATGGTAACTAATATGTTACGTTGGAAATTAGGAAATATAGCTTTTTTTCAAGCTTTGAAAAGTTATTTAGCTGATCCAGCACTTGCTTATGGTTATGCGGTTACGGCAAATTTTAAATCGCATTTAGAAGCGGCATATGGTGCTGATTTAACAGAATTTTTTAACGATTGGGTATATAATTTAGGATTTCCTTCTTATGATATCGTAGCTCAAAATTGGGGAGCGGGTCAGGTTAAAATCACGGTAAATCAAACACAATCTGATGTTAGTGTTTCTTATTTTGAAATGCCTTTACAAATAAGATTATTAGGAAGTGGTGGTTTAACCCATGATGTGGTGGTTAATAATACAATTAATGGCGAAGAATTTATTGTTTCAGTTCCATTTGCAGTTACAGGTTTGGTTTTTGATCCAAATAAAAACATTATATCTAGAGACAATTTAGAAACTTTGGGAAATGATACGTTTGATAGTAACAAAGCGGTTTCTGTTTATCCAGTTCCTGCTGAAAACGAATTAAACATTCAATTTCCATCTAATTTTACTTTGTATAAAGTTGAAATCTATAATAATTTAGGGCAACTTATGGCGACTGATTATAAGAATACTATCAATACATCTCAATTGTCTAGTGGTGTTCACTTTTTAAAAATTGAAACTTCGGAAGGTGTCTTTCATAAAAATTTCATAAAAAAATAGGGTAACCACAAAATAATATTAAAAAGTAAGGTGAAAACCTTACTTTTGCTTTTTAAATACAAATCAAAATACAATGATTCAAGTTGCACAAATACTTTTTATATTATCAGTTTTAGTAATTCTTCACGAATTCGGACACTACATAACGGCTAAAATGTTTAAAATGCGAGTAGAAAAATTCTACTTGTTTATGGATATTGGTTTTTCATTAATCAAAAAGAAAATTGGCGAAACGGAATGGGGAATCGGATGGTTACCTTTAGGAGGTTATGTGAAAATTTCTGGTATGATTGATGAAAGTATGGATGAAGACCAAATGAAACAAGAACCACAGCCGTGGGAATTTCGTTCAAAACCAGCTTGGCAACGTTTAATTGTAATGTTAGGCGGAATCATCGTTAATATATTATTAGCTTGGTTTATTTACGCGGTGATGTTTTCAACAGTGGGCCAGAAATATATTTCTACAGAGAAAATTCAGAAAAACGGATTGGCTTTTGGTGATGTTGGTCAAAGTGTAGGTTTTAAAAACGGAGATAAAATAGTTTCTATTGATGGCCAGTTACAACCTAAATTTAATTGGGCGGTTATTGATGTTCTTTTAAGTGAAGAAGTAATTGTAGATAGAAATGGGAAAGAAGTTAAATTAAATCTTACGGATGAGCAAAAAGGCGAAATTTTAGGAAGTGAAGGTAAAAATTTTGTGAAACCAAGAATTTCAACGATTCTTATTGATTCTTTAGAGCCAAAGTCGGAAGCTGAAAAAGCGAATTTTAAGAAAGGTGATTTATTAAAATCGGTAAACGGAAAAGAATTTACTTATTTCGATGTTTTTGCAGATGATTTAAAAAGATTAAAAAACGATTCAATTAAAGTTGTTGTAGAAAGAAACAAACAATTAATAGAATTAAAAGCAAAAGTTAATAAAGAAGGGAAATTAGGTTTTATTGCTGCAACACAAGATAAAAATGATTTTCTAATCACAAACAAGCTTTCTTTTGGAGAAGCGGTTTCGGCAGCTGTAAAGGAATCTTATCAATTGTTAGTTTACAATGTGAAACAGTTCAAATTAATCTTAAAACCTGCTACAGGAGCTTATAAACAAGTAAAAAGCCCTATTGGTATTGCGCGTCAATTACCAGATTCTTGGGATTGGGAATTTATTTGGAATTTCACCGCCTTATTTTCAATTGGTTTAGCATTTATGAATTTATTACCAATTCCTGGTTTAGATGGTGGACACGCGCTTTTTACGATTGTAGAAATGGTTACTGGAAAGAAATTATCAGATAAAGCAGCGGGTTACGTGCAAACTGGAGGTATGATTTTCTTACTTTCATTAATGGCATTAACCTTTGGGAAAGACATTTACCAACTAATTTTAGATAAATTAGCAAATTAAAATAAAAAAGTGCTAAAATATTTTTGCTGAAATAAAAATTCAATTATATTTGCACTCGCTAAAAGAAACAAGCAACTTCCTTCTTAGCTCAGTTGGTTAGAGCATCTGACTGTTAATCAGAGGGTCCTTGGTTCGAGCCCAAGAGAGGGAGCAAAACTTTTAGCGAAAAACATAGTAACCTATACGGTTATTCCTTCTTAGCTCAGTTGGTTAGAGCATCTGACTGTTAATCAGAGGGTCCTTGGTTCGAGCCCAAGAGAGGGAGCAAAAAGTTCAACAGCAATGTTGGACTTTTTTCGTTTAAAATAGTTTTTTAATGATAGAATTATTTCGAGCCCAAAGCCCGTCCCGATTTTCTCGGGAAGAGGGAGCAAAAAGTTCAACAGCAATGTTGGACTTTTTTCGTTTTATATACATTCTAAAGTATATATTTGCGTTAGTGTGAATATAGTTGTTCAGCTAAAATTATTAAAAAAAGAAAATGAAGATGCTGAATAAGTTGGTTTTAGTGAATATAGTAATTTCGGTAGTTATGTTCATTTATATTTTTTTCTGTTTTTTAGGCAAGTCTGGTGGTGATATGGCAATAATGGCTATGAATATTATTTTTGGGTTTTTCCAAATACTAATTATTGCTGTTTTTCCAAATAAAGATAATAGTATAATAAAATACAAAATAATATTTGCTGTAATTCTAATACAAATAATAGAGTTGTCTGTTTTTTTAAAATTTGGTTATTCTATTAATGAATATTTTAAAAAGTAATAGTATTTGTTAATGCGAAAATGTTCTCTTTCTGTGCAATTATAAAACAAAAAAACCCGAGCAATGCTCGGGTTTTTCGTATAGAAGAAAATTGAATTATTTTTTCTTTTTTGCTCCTTTTTCTGCTTTTGCAGCTTCTTGAGCAGCTTTCATAGCAGCACGAGAAATTCTTACTTGACAAACAACTGTGTTGTCTGGGTGTAAAATTTTGTAATTCTCAGCAGCTAATTTAGTAACATATAATTTGTTACCCATTTCTAATTCAGAAATGTTTGCTTCAACGAAATCTGGTAAGTTAGCAGGTAAAGCTCTCACTTTTAATTTACGTTGGTTTAAACGTAAAACCCCTCCTAATAAAACTCCTGGAGATGTTCCAGTAACTTTAACAGGTACTTCCATTGTAATTTCTTTTGCAGCATCTAGATTATAGAAATCTACGTGTAAAATTTTGTCAGAAACTGGGTGAAATTGGATATCTTGTAAGATACCATCAAATTTCTTTCCACCTTCTAATTCAATTACTACAGTGTGCGCTTCTGGAGTGTAAACTAAACCTTTAAATGCTCTTTCTTCAGCACTAAAATGTACTGGATTTTCCCCTCCGTAAATAACGCAAGGAACCATTCCAGCATTACGTAAGGCTTTAGTAGCTACTTTACCCACGCTTTCTCTTTCTGATCCTTTGATCGTAATTGATTTCATTTGAAATAAATTAAAATTAATAAAAATAAATTGGTTAGTAGTTTAAAGGAATGAACATCTTCAAACCGACTAACTTTACATTAAAAACTTCCCACTAATGGAAGTATTGTTTTGAACCATGTGCATTACTTCTGCAAATAATGGCGCGCAGCTCACAACTTTTATTTTCTTAGATTCTTTCTTTAACGGAATAGAATCTGTAACAATTAACTCTTCTAATTTTGAGTTTTCAATTTTTTCATACGCATCACCAGATAAAATGGCATGTGTACAAATTGCTCTTACACTCAAAGCGCCTTTTTCAATCATTACATCAGCGGCTTTTGCTAATGTACCTCCAGTATCAATCATGTCATCGACTAAAATTACATGACGACCTTTCACCTCTCCAATCAATTCCATTGTATCAATTACATTGGCGATTTTTCTTTGTTTGTAGCAAATTACTACATCCGATTCTAAAAATTTAGAATACGCATAAGCTCTTTTAGAACCACCCATATCAGGCGAAGCAATCGTCAAGTTTTCTAAACCTAAACTTCTTACATATGGTAAAAAGATAGTGGAAGCAAACAAGTGATCTACTGGTTTTTCAAAGAATCCCTGAATTTGATCTGCATGTAAATCCATGGTCATAATTCGGGTAGCTCCTGCTGTTTCTAATAATTTGGCTACCAATTTAGCACCAATCGGTACTCTTGGTTTGTCTTTTCTGTCTTGTCTTGCCCATCCAAAATAAGGGATGACCGCTGTTATGTGTCTGGCTGATGCTCTTTTCGCTGCATCAATCATTAGTAACAATTCCATTAAATTATCTGCGCTTGGGAAAGTGGAACACACTAAAAATACGCGAAGACCTCTGATAGATTCTTCAAATGAAGGCTGAAATTCGCCATCACTGTATTTAGAGAATGTTACTTTACCTAGCGGCACACCATATTTACTGGCAATTTCTTCCGCTAGATACACACTTTGAGAACAGGCAAATATTTTTGCTTCAGGCTCGTTGTATGACATTTTAAATTGTTGTTTTGTAGTTAGTTAGTGTGTGCATGCTTAATCGGGTGCAAAGGTAAAAATAAAATTGGACTCTGAAAGTAAATTTTTAAGTATTTTTCTACTGAAATTCGAAACTTTACTTATATTTGCAAACGGATTACTTGCACTGATGGCGGAATTGGTAGACGCGCACGACTCAAACTCGTGTTCCTCGGAGTGTGGGTTCGATTCCCACTCGGTGTACAAAACAAAAAAGCTCAGCATTTGCTGAGCTTTTTTGTTATAAACTAGATTTAAATTGTTCTAAAAATCTAACATCGTTTTCATAAAACATTCTAATGTCGCCAATTTGGTACAATAACATGGCAA
>ERZ724525.2388-NODE-2388-length-10764-cov-3.897469_pt1 | contig 10764 bp, 9 predicted proteins | sample MGYA00376058_ERZ724525 | MGnify/ENA primary metagenome ERZ724525 (study PRJEB28724, sample SAMN07190888) | wastewater metagenome | isolation source: influent of sewage treatment plant in Hong Hong | place: USA: Christiansburg, Virginia | collected 2016-03-01 ... | reverse complement strand
GGGAACGCGATGGGGACGCTGTTCATCGAGCTGGCCAAGAAAGACGCCGAGCAGCACCAACGCAACCTGCCCGATCAGGACTTGGCCTACTTTGAAGAAGGTAGCCAGTACTTTGGCGACTACGTGCGTGGCGTGGGTTGGGCGCAGAAGTTCGCCCGCCTGAACCGCGAGGTGATGATGCAGCGCGTGATCGCCGCCGCCCGCAGCGTGATCGCTAAACCCTTCGAGACGCACCTGGAGGCGGTGAACTGCCACCACAACTACGTGCAGCGCGAAACCCACTTTGGGGCAGAGGTGCTGGTGACGCGCAAGGGCGCGGTCAGCGCCAAGGCGGGCGAGCTGGGGATCATCCCCGGCAGCATGGGGGCCAAGAGCTACATCGTGCGCGGTAAAGGCAACCCAGAGAGCTTTATGAGTTGCAGCCACGGCGCGGGTCGGGTGATGAGCCGCACCCAAGCCAAGAAACGCTACACCCTGGCCGACCAAATCCGCGCCACCGAGGGCGTGGAGTGCCGCAAAGACGCTGACGTGATCGACGAGATCCCGATGGCCTACAAAGACATCGACGCCGTGATGGCGGCGCAGCAGGACTTGGTCGAGGTGGTCTACACCTTGAAGCAGGTGGTGTGCGTGAAAGGGTAAGGGAGAAAAACGGATGACCGATGACGTAGAACTCGACGGCTCGCAGGGCGAGGGCGGCGGGCAAATCCTGCGCACGGGGCTGGCCCTGTCGCTCATCACCGGGCGGCCTTTGGTGCTGAACCATATCCGCGCCAAGCGGCCCAAGCCGGGGCTGATGCGCCAGCACCTGACCTGCGTGCAGGCCGCTGCTCAGGTGGGTGGCGCGCAGGTGAGCGGGGCCGAGCTGGGCAGCCGCACGCTGCGCTTTGAGCCGGGGCCGGTGCGCCCGGGCGAGTACCGCTTTGCGGTGGGCAGCGCGGGCAGTTGCATGCTGGTGCTGCAAACCGTGCTGTGGCCGCTGCTGCTGGCCGATGGGCCGTCCACGCTGCACCTGAGCGGCGGCACGCACAACCCGATGGCCCCGTCCTTCAGCTTTTTGCAGCGGGTGTTGCCCGCGCTGCTGGCGCAGACCGGCGGGCAGGTCACGCTGACCTTGCTGCGCCACGGCTTTTACCCAGCAGGTGGCGGCGAGGTGCGGGTGGACATCACGCCCGCAGCAGGCGGCCTGCGCCCCTTCAGCCTGATGCAGCGCGGGGCTTTGCGGGAACAGTACGCCGAATGCCTGCACGCCGCCATCCCACGCGATGTGGCGACCCGCGAGCTGACAGCGTTGGGTCAGCACCTGAGCTGGGGCACGCCCGCCGACCAGCCCGATCAGCTACGCAACCGAGGCCTGCGCACCAACGAGGGGCCGGGCAATGCGCTGATGGTGACGCTGGCCCACGAACAGATCACCGAGGTGTTTGTCAGCTACGGCCAGCGCGGCGTGACGGCTGAACAGGTGGCGCGCACCGTGGCGCAAGAGGTGCGGGCCTACTTGGCGTGCAGCGCCCCGGTGGGGCCGCATCTGGCCGATCAATTGATGTTGCCGCTGGCTTTGGCGGGGGCGGGCGAGTACCGCTGCACCGAGCTGACCGAGCACAGTCGTACCAACGCGCAAGTCATCAGCCAGTTTTTACCAGTGGATTGGCGGCTGGCTGCGCACCCGGATGGGGGCTGGCGGGTGGGCTGCGGTGGATAGGGTGCGCCACCGCGCATGCCATCACCAGCTGTTGGAGTCGTCGCTGCTGCCGCCTGCATCGGCGTTGTCCCAGCCGTTGTCTGCGCCTGCGCCAGCGTCAAAGTTGCCGAAATCAGGGCTGTCTGGCAGCGCGTTCGACGGCGTGTAGCCCGCGCCCGCGTTGGATGCATCAGCCGAGCGCGTTGCGGCAGTGGGGTGATCACCCTCCAGCACTTTGGACAAGGCGTAGCCCGCTGCGGCTCCGGCCAGTCCGCCCACCACCGCACCTTTCACCATCGAGCCCATGCCGCCGCCATTGGGCGCGTTGGGATAGCCCGCCCCGTAAGCTTGCGGCTGCCCCGGATAAGGCTGGGCCGCGCCATAACCAAAGCCTTGCGGCTCTTGTTGGTAAGACATGGGCGCGGCGGGGACTTGCTGCGCCGTGGCGGCGCGGCGCATCCACATCGCAAAAGCCGCTAACGCACCCACGCCCAGCAGCAACCAACCCCAAGGAAAAGATCTGCTGGGCGGCGCAGGCTGTGGCGCTTGTGACAAAACTGGTGCGGCTGAGTTGCTTGTCGATTTGGGCGATGCGGTGGTGCCCGCAGGCGTGTCCAAGGTGTTCGCCCGAGTGCGGGTTTCGGCTTCAAGCTTGCGCATCAGCTCATTGAACTTTTGCGGCGACGATGCGAATTTGAGTGATGGTTCCAGCTTCTGCGCTTGGCTCAACGCCATTTGCGCTTCGACGTAGCGGCCTTCGCGGGCCAGCACTTGACCCAGTTCGTAGTGAGCTCGGGCGCTGGTGGGTTTGTCGCGCAGCACTTCGCGCAATTGGGTTTCGGCGGTGGCAAACTGCCCCGCGTCTATCGAGGCTTGGATGTCTTTGGGGCTGGGCAGCGCCAGCGCCCAAGTGGAAAGGCAGATCAAGCTGCCGAGCAGCAAGCCCTTGCAGCAGGTCGTCAAGCGTGTGGTCATGGCAGTAGTTCGGTGATGTTGCACAACGCGGTCGCCCCAAAACAGGCAACCGCACGCACATGGGACTCATGTGGGTGCGGTTGCGTTCCCTTCAAGCCCCGCTTCAGGCCGTGGGCAGGAAGCCTTCGACCGACAGGTAACGCTCGCCGGTGTCGTAGTTGAAGCCCAGCACGCGGCTGCCTGCGGGCAGTTCGGGCAGCTTTTGCGCGATGGCGGCCAGCGTTGCGCCGGACGAGATGCCAACCAAAATGCCTTCTTCACGCGCGCTGCGGCGGGCGTATTCGCGGGCGGGTTCGGCATCGACTTGGATCACGCCGTCGAGCAAGCTGGTGTCCAAGTTCTTGGGCACAAAGCCCGCGCCGATGCCTTGGATGGGGTGCGGTGCCGGTGCGCCGCCCGAAATCACCGGCGAGGCGCTGGGTTCGACGGCAAACACCTTCAAGTTAGGCCAAGCGGCCTTCAGGATGCGGGCAGTGCCGCTCAGGTGGCCGCCGGTGCCCACGCCGGTGATCAGCACGTCCAAACCTTCGGGGAAGTCGGCCAAAATTTCTTGGGCGGTGGTGCGTTCGTGGACGGCGACGTTGGCCGGGTTCTCGAACTGCTGCGGAATCCAAGCACCGGGGGTTTGGGCTTTGAGTTCTTCGGCACGGGCAATCGCGCCCTTCATGCCTTTTTCGCGTGGGGTCAGGTCAAAGCTGGCACCGTAGGCCAGCATCAGGCGGCGGCGCTCGATGCTCATGCTGTCGGGCATCACCAAAATCAGCTTGTAGCCTTTGACGGCAGCCACCATGGCCAGCCCGACGCCGGTGTTGCCCGAGGTGGGTTCGATGATGGTGCCGCCGGGTTGCAGCGCACCGCTGGCTTCGGCATCTTCGACCATCGCCAGCGCGATACGGTCTTTGATCGAGCCGCCAGGGTTGCTGCGCTCGGACTTGACCCAGACTTGGGCCTCGGGGCCGAACAGGCGGTTGATGCGCACGTGCGGCGTGTGTCCGATGGTCTCAAGGATGCTGGCAGCTTTCATGGGAGGTCTCCTGGGTCAACGAAGGAAGGTGCGGTGTGTGGCGCATTGTGGCCGAGTTGACATGCCTGAGCGAGGCTATCGATATGCTCAGAAGTCATATGAAAGTGCCGCCCCGCGCAAGCAGCGATAATGGCGGGGTGAAGCACGCCAGACCGCCGCTGGTGCAAGCCGCAAGGCCGACGCAAGTCGGGTGGAAACACCGCATTGGAGGAACGTCCGGACTGCACAGGACAGCGTAGGAGCTAACGGCTCTCCACCGTGAGGTGAGGATCAGAGCAACAGAGACGAGTCGCACCCAGGCAACTTGGTGCGGGTGAAACGGGCAATCTCTACGCGCAGCAATACCAAGTAGGCCAACGTTGATGCGGTTCCGCAGAGTTGGCGGGTAGGTAGCATCGAGCCGGGTGGGCGACCCCCGGCCCAGAGTAATGGCGGTCACGCAGCGGGCAACCGCAGCGCACAGAATCCGGCTTATCGGCGCGCTTCACACTTATTTTTCAGCGACCCGCCAGCATCAAGCTGCCGAGCGCAAACACCGAGTTCGGCGCAACCACTTTGGGTTGCGCGTCGGGGCGCTTGTAGATGCCGCGCTTGTGCGCTGGCCCTTCCACCTTCACACCGCGTGCGCGTTGCTCCTCGACCAGCGAGTGCAGCGAAATCGACTGCATGTGCGCCAGCAGCTTGGCGTTGAGCGATGCCCACAGCTCAGCGGTCATGAGCGCGCAACTGTCATCGCTGGAGCGCGCTTGCTCTTGCGCCTCAGCCTCACGGGTGTTGTCTTCAACGGCTGCAATGATGTCGGCCACGCTGATGGCCCCCGCAGCGCGCGTCAGGGTGTAGCCGCCGCCGGGGCCACGGGTGCTTTCCACCAAGCCCTCGTGGCGCAGCTTGCTGAACAGCTGCTCCAGATACGACATCGAAATTTGATGGCGCGACGCAATGTCGGACAGAGACACCGGGCCCGCCTGCTGGCGCAGACCCACATCAATCATGGCAGTGACTGCAAAACGACCTTTGGTACTCAAACGCATGTTCTTTACTCCTTGAAATGGCACACATCGAGTGTGATGCCAGTTAGTGTGATCTCAATGTCACTTCAGGTAAATTCGTATTTTTATGTATTTCAACTCGTAAAAATCGAAGTGTCAGGGTTACGTAGTGCCGCTTCAGGCATCCTTAAGCCATGAATTTCAAGCACCTGTACTACTTTTGGGTGGCCGCCAAGGCCGGAGGCATCATGCGGGCCGGTGCGCAGTTGCACACCACGCCGCAAACCCTGTCAGGGCAGATCAAGCTGCTCGAATCTTGGCTGGGCCGCCGCTTGTTCCGTAAAAGTGGCCGCGAGTTGGAGTTGACCGAAGATGGCCGCATCGCCTTGGGCTATGCCGACCAAATTTTTGGCTTGGGTGCGGAGCTGGAAAGTGCGCTACGCCAGTCGAAAGACTCGAAAAAAATCCTAGAGTTCCGCGTGGGCATTGCTGACTCTGTTGCCAAGTCGGTGGCTTACCGGTTGCTGGAGCCCGCACTGTCGCTGCCCGAGCCGGTGCGGCTGATCGGCAGCGAAGGCAAATTCCCCGATCTGTTGGCCCAATTGGCCTTGAACCGCTTAGATTTGGTGATTGCCGACGAGCCGCTGTCCAAGCGCGTCAGCGTCAAAGCCTTCAATCATCCGCTGGGCACCACGGCGATGAGTTTTTTTGCTGCGCCGCAGGTTCAAGCGCAGTTGGTGGGCGAATTTCCGCAATGCTTGAACGGTGCGCCCATGCTGATTCAGGGCGCAGCCTCATCAGTGCGCCAGCAATTGGAAGGCTGGCTGACGCGCCACCAGCTCTACCCCCGCATCGTGGCCGAGTTTGACGATGGCGCGCTGATGACTGCTTTTGGCCGCGAAGGCCGAGGCGTGTTCATGGCCCCGACCGTGCTGGAGGCCGAAACTGTGGCCCAGTTCGGCGTGGCGGTGATAGGCCGCAGCCGCGAATTGGTCGAAGAATTTTTCGCCGTCTCGGTTGAGCGCCGCATCACGCACCCTTGCGTGGCCGCCATCACCCACGCGGCACGCGGGCAGTTGTTCAGCGTGTGAAGGCGCTCAAAACCGCTCGTAAGGCAGCAAGAACCGCCACTCGCCCACCGCCAGCGTGGACAGTGGCAGGCGACCCACGCGGATGCGTTTCAGGCTGAGAATTTTCAGGCCCACGCGGTCGCACAGGTAAGCAATCAAGCCCGGATGCACGCCTTTGACGGCGCAGCGCAGCCGGGTGCGGCCTTCGCCGGTGCTGCTCACGCTGACTTTGACTGTCGGCAGCGGGTGGCCACCGTCGTTCAAACCGTGGTTCAGGTGATCGAGTGTGTCGGGCGACACGTCGCCTTCAACTTCGATGGTGAACTCTTGCTCGATGACGTGGGCATCTTCGACCAGCTTGCGCTCGATGCGCCAGTCTTGGGTGTAGACCACCAAGCCGCTGGCGGCGCTTTCCAGCGGCAGGCACAGCACTTGTTTGGTCAGGTTTTTTTTCAGCAGCGGCACCAGCGGGCGACCGTCGTTGCTGTTGGCGGCTTGGCTGGTCGGGGTGATGAGCGCCAGCGCCTCGCGTATGCCTTTGCCCAAGCCTTTGATGCTGATGGGTTCGTGCGTGCCCGCGTCAAAACCGGGCGGCTTGTGCAGCAGCAGCGTGACCGGGGCCAGCGCCATCAGGCTGGCGTGCGGGTCGATCTCGACAGCTTCGTCGTGGACGCGGAACTGCGGCTCTTCAATCACGATGCCTGCGACGCGCACCCAGCCGCCTTCGATGTACTGCTCAGCCTCGCGGCGCGAGCAGGCTTTGAGTTCGGCCACGCACTTGGACAGGCGCACGCCGCTGGTGTCGAGTTTCACCGGTGCGGGCGCTGCGGGCCGCTGCGCGGCAGGATGCGGTGGGCGCGGGCCGTCGGTGCGGCGGCGGTCATCGGGGCGTTGCGATGATCCGCCGTTGCCACCGTTACCGCCGTTGCGTGTGCTGGGCGCGCTGGGGCGATTGCTGCCCGAGCGGGTGGGGTTGGGCGTGGGGCCAGCATTGGGGTTGCTGCGGGCGACACGGCGTTCGCCGGACGGCGCTGCTGGTGCGGGCATGGGTGCGCGTGCCAGCGGGGTAGGGCCGGGGCGCGGTGGGTCTGAGGGTGAGCGCGTGGGGACGCGCAAAGTCGGGCGATCTGAGGGCGGGCGGAGGGTCATTTTGTTGTGTTTCCCGGTTCGGTGGCGCGGATGCGATCCACATGGGCCAGCAGCGAGCGCATGGCCACGGGCCACAGGCGCGGCGGCACGTCGTCATAGGCGGCTTGCAGCCAGTGGTCGAGCGTGCCTTCGGGCTGGGCCCGCATGGCGGCGATGATTTTGGCTTCGCGTTTCAGGCGGTGAGCTTTGAGCTGCGCGATGGCAGCGGTGGCGTTTTCCAGCACGTAACCGTGGGCGGGAAGGATGAAATTCAGGTTGTGGGTGGCGCAGGCGGCGCTCAGTGCGTCCAGCGAGTCCAGGTAATCGGCCATGTTGCCGTCGGGCGGGTCGATCACGGTGGTGCTGCCGTTCAAGATGTGGTCGCCGCTGAACAGCAAGCCATCTTCCAGCAGCATCAAGCACAGGTGGTTGGCGGCGTGGCCCGGCGTGTGCAGCACTTGCAGGGTGTGGCGCACTTCGCCTTCGGTGCTGTGGCCTTGCAGCGTCAGCAGCTCTTGATGCGCGGGGATGCGGTCGGGCACAAAGTAGCTGTGCTGGCGTGCGGTGGGCGCAGAGGGCAAACCCCAAATCGGCGGCGGGTTGCTGCACAGCGCTTGCAGTGGCAGCGCGCCGGGCGAGTGATCAGGGTGCGAGTGTGTGCAGACAATGGCGCGGATGTCGCCGCCAGCGGCCCGCCACAGGCGTTGCAGGTGGTCGCCGTCAGCGGGGCCGGGGTCAATGGCGATGTAGCCGGTGTGCGGGTCGCCCACCAAATAGCTGTTGGTGCCGGGGCCGGTCATCACGCCGGGGTTGGGCGCGCTCAGGCGCTGCACGTTTTTCAGCAAAAACACCGGCTGCGCGCTTTGCCAGTCCAGCGTGTGGGCGACTTGGCCGTCGGGGCAGACCAGCGCCAGCTCGCCGTAGGGCGGCTCGTGCTCGGTGTAGCGCGCTTCTTGGCCGGCCAACAGGCCGGTGCGCGGGCAGCTTGTCCACAGCGGCTCTTCGGTGGCGGCGCAGGCGGACAGCACTGCGTCCACATCGGCAAAGGCTTGCAGACGCTCTAGCGTGCGGATGGTCGGGAAGATCATGAAGAACTGCCCCGCTTTGTGCCGCGCCAGCGCATCCGCAGCGCGCACCCAGATCGGCTCGAATTGCTCGGTTTCATCGGCCACGGGTTCTTGGTGATCGGGCATGCGCGCCACCAAAAACGGCACATCAAAGCGGCGCGACAGATCGCGGTCGGTGATCCAGTGCGCCAGCACAAACACTTCGCTGGCCGCCAGCGTCAGGCCGTGGGCGGCGCATTGCGCGGCAAAAGGCGCGCTGCGGTTCAGTTGGGCGATGTCGCTGTCGTCAGCCATGCGGCCATCGGCGTGACGGGCCAGCAAGATGCCCAGCTCTTCAAAGCTTTCGCGGATGGCGGCAATGGCTTGCGTCAGATGCAGATCGCTTTGCCCCACGCGCCGGGTCGATTGGCCGTGGGCGGCGCTGTCTTGCGCGTCAATGCCGCCGCCGGGAAATACGTAGGCGCTGGGCGCAAAGCTGGCGGTGTCGGAGCGGCGCGTCATCAGCACCTCCAGCCCGAGGGGCGAATCGCGCAGCAGCAAGACGGTGGCAGCGGGGCGCAGCGGGGCGGGCGTGCGCGGCGGATGCAGGAGTTGAGAGGGTCTGACCATAAGCCCCATTATCGGCAGGTCAGCCGCCGGGCGGCTTCAGCGGATAATTCCAGCATGCAGATACGCTTCACCAAAATGCAGGGCGCTGGCAATGATTTTGTCGTGCTCGACGAGACCCAAGGCCGCTTGAACCTGTCGGCGGCGCAGTACCGCTTTCTGGCCGACCGCCACTTTGGCGTGGGCGCAGATCAAATTTTGACCGTGCGCCCGCCGCCCGCTGATGCCCCCGAACTCGACTTTGAGTACGTGATCCACAACGCCGACGGTGGCGAGGTGGAGCACTGCGGCAACGGCGCGCGCTGCTTTGTGCGTTACGTGCGCAGCAAGGGCTTGACCGACAAAGACACGGTGCGCGTCAAAGTCATGGGCGGCGTGATTGAGCTGCGCTTGAACCCCGATGGCCGCGTCACCGTGGACATGGGCGCGCCGGTGTTTGAGCTGGCGCACATTCCCTTCAACCCCGCTGGCCTCACGCCGCGCCCGCACGGTGCTTGGCAACTGTGGCCGCTGACGCTGGGCGCTGAAGCCGATGCGCCCGTTGTTTGGATCGCTCCGGTGTCGATGGGCAACCCGCACGCGGTGCAATTGGTTGATGACGTGGACAGCGCCCCGGTGCTCGCCCACGGTGCGTTGATTGAGCGCCACAGCGCCTTCCCGCGCCGGGTGAATGCGGGCTTCATGCAGATCGTTGACCGCAGCCACGTTCGCTTGCGCGTGTTTGAGCGCGGCGCGGGCGAAACCTTGGCTTGCGGCACGGGCGCGTGCGCGGCGGTGGTCGCGGGCATCCGCTTGGGGCTGCTGGACGAGTGCGTCGATGTGCAAACCCACGGCGGCCAGCTCACCATCGCTTGGGCGGGCGCAGGCGGCGATGTGAGCGCCCCGGTGCTCATGACCGGCCCCGCCACCTTGGTTTTTGACGGTGAAATCGACTTACCGGAACTCGCATGATGAACACGCCCATCCCCGCTCTGACGCCGCTCACCGAAGATGACATCGTTGACTTTTTGCTGAACACGCCCGATTTCTTTGGTCGCCATGCGGAAGTGCTGTCGTCGGTGCAATTGACCAGCCCGCACGGCAACCGCGCCGTCAGCCTGCAAGAGCGCCAAGCCGAGATGCTGCGCGAAAAAATCAAAAAGCTGGAACAGCGCGTGATGGACATGGTGCGCCACGGCAACGAAAACTTGGTGATCGTTGACCGCCTGCAACGCTGGGCGCGCAGCTTGCTGTTGGCCACCGCGCCGCAAGACCTGCCGCAAGCGATGGTGGAAGAGCTGCAAGCGCAGTTTCTGGTGCCGCAAGTTGAAATCAAGCTCTGGGGCTTGAACGAAGCGTATGCCGACGCGCCCTTCACCCAAGGCGTGAGCAGCGATGTGAAAAGTCTGGCCTCGTCGCTGATGGCACCGTACTGCGGCCCGAATGCTGGGTTCGAGCCCGTGAGCTGGCTGCCTGAGCCGGGCGCGGCGGCCTCGCTGGCGCTGGTGGCGCTGCGCCCAGCGCCGGGGCCGCAAGCCTTTGGGTTGATGGTGCTGGCCTCGTCTGACCCCGAGCGCTTCCACCCCGACATGAGCACCGACTTTTTGGAGCGGTTGGCCGAGTTGGGCAGCGCGGCCTTACTGCGCCTGCGCTAAAGCGCCCGCCAGCCCAAGGGCGCGACAATAGCGCCCTATGAAAACCCTCAAACTCCGCGACGGCAAAGAACGCTCGTTGCAGCGCCGCCACCCTTGGATCTTCGACACCGCCATCGCCAAAGGCGGCGGCGATTCGGGCGAAACCGTGCGTGTCGAATCCGCCACTGGCGAATTCTTAGCGTGGGCCGCTTACAGCCCCAGCTCCAAAATCTGCGCCCGCGTCTGGAGCTTTGACGAAGCACAGCGCATTGATGCGACGCTGTTTCAGTCGCTGATTGAGCGCGCCATTCGCGTGCGCGCTTGCCTGGACATCCAAAGCGACGGCCTGCGCCTGATTCATGGCGAGTCCGACGGCTTGCCGGGCCTGATCGTCGACCGCTACGGCGACACGCTGGTGGCCCAGTTCCAGTCCGCCGGGGTCGAGCGCTGGAAAAACGAGATCGCCGATGCGCTGCTGGCCGCCACGGGCCTGACGCGCTTGTATGAGCGCTCCGATGCCAACGTCCGCACGCTCGAAGGCTTGCCCGAAGTGGTCGGCTGGTTGCGCGGCGAAGGTGAAACCGAAATCACCATCCGCGAGCACGATTGGC
>ERZ724525.2384-NODE-2384-length-10769-cov-4.429718_pt1 | contig 10769 bp, 8 predicted proteins | sample MGYA00376058_ERZ724525 | MGnify/ENA primary metagenome ERZ724525 (study PRJEB28724, sample SAMN07190888) | wastewater metagenome | isolation source: influent of sewage treatment plant in Hong Hong | place: USA: Christiansburg, Virginia | collected 2016-03-01 ... | reverse complement strand
GGCTATAGGCGTCGCTGGCGGCTTGCCGCGCCGCCAGCAGCTGGGTTTGTGCCAGCGTGGCGTCGGTGACGGAGCCGACACCCAGGCGGTACGCGTCCACTGCGGCATCGTAGGTGGTTTGCGCGGCCAGTTGCAGTGCTGCCGCGGCCTCGTTGGCCGCCAGACTGGTTTCCAGGGCGTTTTTTGCCGCCACGACCTGGCGCACCGCCTGGTTGCGCGCCTGTTCGTAGGCTGCTGCTGCCTTGTCCGCGTTCAGACGTGCCTGCTGGAGCGCGGCGTCGCGGGTATGCCCATCGTAGAGCGGCAGGTTGACGCCCACCATCACTGAGGAGCCCCAGTGGCTGCCCGCGAAATTCACGGTCGGCAAGGGGGGGCCCAGCGGCGGTGTCGTGCTCAAACCGAGGTTGCCGCTGACATAACCGCCCATCGCACCCAAAAACACCTTGGGAAGAAAGTCGGCTTCGGCGGCTCGGATGCCTGCGGCGCCGGCCTGCTGCTCCGCCTGGGCCGCCAGGATGTCGGGTCGGCGCGCCAGCGCCTCGGCCACGATGTCGGCAATGGCGCCGCCCAAGCTTTGCGGCAGCGGCCGCTGCGGCAGTTCGGCAATCCGCAACTGGCTCAGTGGCGAGACACCCATGGCGCTGATCAGGCTCTGGTAGGCATCCTGCTGCGCGCCACGCGCTTGCACCAAGGTCAGACGCACTTGCGCCGTGGCCTGGCGGGCCTGGGCCACTTCGATCACGGTACCGATGCCGTGGGCATGCCGATCCACCGCGGCGGCTTCGACCGCCGCGGCGTTTTTCAGCGACTGCTCCGCGGTGGCGACATGGCCATGCGCGGCGGCGTAGGCGTAGTACGCCAGACACACCGCATGGACCACCCGCTGGTGCGCGGCGGTAAACATCTGGTCGCTGGCGCTGGCGGTTTGCCGCGCCGCATCTACCCGCGCATCGCGTTCACCAAAGTCAAACAGCAGCCATTGCAAGGACAGCGCCAAGACGCTGCCACTGGTACTGCTGTCGCCGCCCACGTTCACGCCCAGTGTTCCGCTCTGCCCCTGCGAACGGGTTTGCCCGGCGACGACCGTGGCGGCCAGCCGTGGCAGGGTGATGCTTTCGGCCACGCCCACCGCCAGCGCCGCGCTGCGCGCGTTGGCCCACGCGATGCGCGTATCCGGCTGGCTGGACTGCGCGATGTCAATCAGTTCGGCCAGTTGGTAGGAATGCCCTGGGTCGAGCGTGGGCTGCGCCGCAACGCCGGTGCTCAGCCACAAGGACGACAGCAAAACGGACAGGGGGGCAAGCGATTCAAGTCGGCGCATCGGCGGTCTCTCGGTGGGGATTGGTCTCTGTCCACAGGGTTCCCAGCGCGTCAACCTGGCGGTCGATCAGCGTGGCCAACGCCCCGCCCGCCGACGCCGACGCGACTTGCACCGCCGTAGGCCGTGGCGCACGCACCAGCCGACGCGCCAACCCGTCGCGGTCCGTGGTGGAGCCTTGGAACAGCAGACATGGCGCGGACAAGCCCGCCAGCCGCTGCGTGATCTGGCGCCGGTTGTCCAACCAGGCCGGGCTGGGCCGCAAACGTTCTGGCTCGTAGCGGGCACGATCCAGGTCGGTCTGCACGGCATCGACCAGGGTCTGCGTCGAGGCCGCCAGTCGCCGTCGCTCAGCGGTATTCGTGGATGCCAGCATGTGCCGCAGGGCGCCCAGGCAGGCGTCAATGCCGGCCTCGATCTTGCCCCTGACGCTGACCGGCCAGACATGCGCGGCAACGATGTAGGCCACGGCATTGCCCAGCACAATGCCAATGATGCGGTCACGCGCCACCACCATGTCATACCCCGGCCCCGAGCCCTGGATCACGCACATGAAAAAAGCCAGCGCCATCTGAAAACCGGCATAGGCGATGCGCTCGTTGCCCACGGCAATCCATGCCGACAGCAACGCACCGGCAAATATCAGCGCCAGATACTCCACGACGGAACCCAGTCCGGGAATCACCCACAGCATGGCCGCCAGCCCCAGCGCCGCGCCGATCAGGCAGCCGGTCAAGCGCAGCACCAGCTTCTCCACGCTCTCGGCCAGGGTGGCCAGTGACACGATGTAGCAGGTCAACATGCAGGTATGGATGCCCGGCCAGTTCAGCAGCGAATACAAAAGGTAGCAGGCCATGGCCGCGGCGGTCGTCTTCAGGGCGTAGCGCGCATGCTCTGGATTGCTAAACGCGTCGGGCACTAAAAACCCGCCCGAAGAAGGCACGGGCGGCGGCGCCACGGGTGCCTGGGTAAAGCCGCGTAGGGTTGCATTGATGTCCGCCAGCACGGTGCGGGGGAGTTCGCCCAGCGGCCCGTCGCCAGCCGGCACGCTTTCGATATCGACCGGATAGCCCCCGGCAGCAAAGATGCTGGCCATGTGCGTCAGCGTCTGGCTCAGACTGCGGCGCACCGACCCCGGCAGCGCCGCGGCCGGGTCGGACCGCGACAGATCCACGCTAGTGAGCAGTGCAAACGTCGCGTCGCTGGCCGCTTCCAGCGCGGCCAGATCCTGGGCCGGCACGCCGCGCCCCAAGCGCAGGCGCCGCAGCCACAAATTGCACTCGCTCAGGCCACCATGCAAGTAACTCTGCAAGCGCCGCGCCGCGGCGGCATCGTCCAACAGCACCGCAGCTGCGGTGCGCAGGCGTTCGGTCAATGCGGCTTGCAACAGGGTGCGCGGTGCCGGGGCCATGAGCGAATTCACCAGAATAGACACGCCAGCGGGAATTGCCACCAATTGCCATGCGTACAAAAAACCACGCGTGGCCGCCTCGCCCGTGGGGATTGATCCCAGCAAGTCCATGGCATAGGCCAAAATCAACGTCAGCGTGCCCCCCACCGGACGCAACTTGCTCGCCGACACCAGCCACAATAGCAACAGGGAAATCGCCACCATGCTCGCAAGGCGCCAGGCCGGGTGCTCCAGCACCAGCGCGCAGAGGCCCACCAGCGCCACAATCACCAGCGAGATCACCACCGTCAGGGCCAACGATCCCAGCAAGCTGCTGGCACGGTCGGGCTTGTTCATGAACAGGACAACATAGACCGCCAACGCGGCCTCTGGCGCGCGAAACAGCAGCGACACCCAGGCGCTCAGTGCACAGATGAGCGCCAGACGCAATGCAAATCCCGCCCGACCCGGAAAAACCTGGAGCAGCCCCCACAAGGCCACACTACGCCCCGAAAAAGTGTCAGCGGCAGGCCGCGCCATGACCGAATTCCACACTGGCACTGGCCCCCAGGCGCATCAGATCCGGCGCCGGATGGCCGAGGCGAATGCGCACCGGAAAACGCCGTGCCACCCGTACCCAGTTCAGTGATGCGGCCACATAGGGCACGTTGCGCGGCACATTGATGCGGTCATCCGACAAGATTCCCCAGCCAATCCCCTCGACCACGCCCTTGATCGGCTGACTGCGGTCCAGCATCGAATACACCGTGGCGCACGAGCCCAGCGCCACGTCATGTAAATCGGTTTCGCGCAAATTGGCGTTGGCAAACCATTCCTCGGTATTGATCAACGTAAAAACCGCTTGCGACGGAACCAGGATTTCACCCGTGGATACCGTCAGCCCCACAATCCGTCCATCGTGGCTGGCGTGTACTGTCGCGTCGTCCAGCGCCTTTTGCGCAATGGCCAGTGCTACCGCTGCCGCACGCACCGCTGCGGTGGCACCGTCCACCGTACCCACCCCATTGCGAACCCCACGCGCCTGCTCTTGCGCCTGGCGCAAGGAGGTGTCCGCATCGCGGCGTGCCACCTCGGCCTGATCCAATTGTTGCTGGGGTACATAGCCCTTGGCGCTGAGCGGGCGCAACCGTTCCTCGGTACGGGTAGCCAACGCGGCATTGGTCTGTGCACGCTTGATCTGATCGTCGGCCAGAGTCGCTGTCGAATGCTGTGTGGACACCACGCGGCGTTGCGCGGCCAGCGCGGCCTGCGCCACTTCCAGATTGGCGGCGGCGTGTTCTACTGCCAGCAAATAGGGCTGAGGGTCGATCTGCAGCAACACATCACCCTTGTGCACGAAATCGTTCTCCCGCACCGCCAACTTGACGAGACGCCCGCCCACGGGTGACGCCACCCGCACCACGTCTGCGTCAATCGTGCCATCGTCGGTCGCTGGATGGCGAAATGCCACGCTCCACCACAGCACTGCCATCGCCGCCACAATGATGGACAGGGATACCAGCCACCCACGCTTGCCGTGCGGCACGATGCCGGCTGCTTTCATACTGTCAAACTCCTGCCCAGATATACCAGACCAGCACTGCAGCCACGCTACCTTGCGCGACGCAAACCCACAGTTGCAACGGCAAGGTCTGCGCATGGCCACGGCGCACCATCCACAACCGCGCCACAACTGCAACCACCATACCGAACAGGGCGCAGACCAGCCAGGCCGGGAAATAAGTCCCCGCCACCACCAGCGTCGGCGCGACGGAACATCCGCTCAATACACCCAGGATCAGCATCAGCCCTGGTTTGGCAAGATAGGCGCGAGCGTTGCAACGCAATGGCGTTTTGAGGAGTCTGGTATTCACGGTACGTGGACAATTTTCACAAGACCAGGCCAAGCAAATCGGTGAAATGCGGTTTGATCGAGCCAAAACTGGGCGCTCCAATACAAAAAAAGGGCCGCAAGGGCCCTTTTTTACTTCTGTCTCGAACGGTGTCGAGACGAAAGTCATTATTGCTCGCCCTTCTTGATGGCGCCCTTCTTGTTGGCGTCTTTGGCTTCGGCCTTGACCTTGGCGCGCAAAGCGGTCATTTCTTCCTTGGACAGCTTGGCTTCGGCCGTAGCAGCCAAACCGTTGGCTTCACCACCGGCGGTGTTGCCCTTCTTGTTGGCGGCAGCGGCCTCAGCCTTTACGTCGGCGCGCGACTTCTTTGCATCGTCAGCAGCGTATACACCAGCAGCAACCAAACCCGCGAGCAAGGCGACGAGAATCTTATTCATATGAGAACTCCAAAATGTGGAAATTGATAACTTATAGCAAACACAGCCACCGCCCACGCGAAAAGAGCTGCTACAGGCCAGTATAACAAGGAACCTGCACTGTTTGGAGCAAGGGCAGGTCACCCATCCAACAACCCAATTGTGCCAATACACCGGTGGGCGGTTACCATCCACCCATGTTCAGTTACCGCCACGCCTTCCACGCCGGAAACCATGCCGACGTCCTCAAACACACCGTTTTGCTGGGCGTTCTGCGGCATATGGTGCAAAAAGACACGCCCATGACGGTGTTCGACACCCATGCGGGTGCCGGGCTGTACCGGCTGGACGGCGATTACGCCCAGACCAGTGCCGAAGCGGCGGATGGATTCCTCAAGCTGGTGGCCCACAAATCGGCCGAGCCCTTTGCGCCCCTGCTGCAGGACTACCTGGACCTTGTGGCCGGGTTCAACAAGCCCGGCAGCCACAAGGTATACCCCGGTTCGCCCTTCATCATTCAGCGCGTTTTGCAGGAGCGGGACCGCGACAAGCTCAAACTGTTTGAGCTGCACCCCACTGACACCAAGACCCTGACGGCCAACATTGCCCAGCTCGAAGCCGGGCGCCAGGTGGCCATCCTGCGCGAAGACGGCTTTGAAGGCGTCAAGAAATTCTTGCCCCCGCCCTCGCGCCGTGCGCTGCTGCTGTGCGACCCCAGCTACGAACTCAAGACCGACTACGGCCGCGTGGCGGTCATGGTGGCCGACGCGCTGCAACGTTTTGTGACCGGCACCTATGCCGTCTGGTACCCCATCATTCCGCGCCCCGAGGCGCACGACCTGCCCAAGAAGCTCAAGACCCTGGCCAACAAGGCTGGCAAGAGCTGGCTGGGTGTCACGCTCACGGTCAAGTCCAGCAAACTGCTGCAGGATGCAGCCGGTGAGGTGATTCGCCCGGGCCTGCCGGCCAGCGGCATGTTCATCATCAACCCGCCACACACCCTGAAAGCCGGCCTGCAGAAAGCCATGCCGCAAATGGTGGAGTTGCTCAAGCAGGACGCCAACGCCACCTTCACCCTGGAATCGGGTGGCTGAGGCAAGAGAGTCTGCAATGCCCTTTTTCCGTGATGCAACGGCCATCGTCCGCGGTGAGCTGACGCTCTTCCGGCGCTTTCCTAAACTCCGGGTCGCCGCCGCCGGGATCATCGTGATACCGGCGCTATACGCGCTGATCTACCTCTCCAGCGTGCGCGACCCAAGCGCCCACACGGGCGAACTCAAGGCGGCCATCGTCAACCTGGACCAGGGCCTGGACTACCGTGGCCAAGTGGTCAACATGGGGCAGGAGGTGGCCAGTTCGCTCAAAGAGAAGCGCAGCTTTGGTTTTGTCGATGTGGCGGTCGAAGAGGATGCCAAACGGGACGTGCGCCAGGGCCATCTGGCTTTTGCCCTGATCATTCCCAAGGACTTCAGCGCCAACGCCGTGCCGGGCAATGAAGCGGCAGGGGGGCGACTGGTCATGTATGTGTCCGAGGGCAACAACTACAGCGGCGCCAATCTGGCCAAGCGCTTCGCCGCCGAGCTGGGCCACCAAGTCAACGTCAACCTGAACGAGAAACGTTGGTCCCTGGTCCTGAGCACGGCCATGGGTTCCATCGACAAGCTGACCGAGTTACGCAAGGGCGTGGAGGCGCTCAAGGACGGGGCCCACCGCGTCGACGAGGGCATGACCAAGGCGGAGGCGGGCTCCAAATCCCTGGCCGCCGGAGCCGACGGCCTGAACACGGGCGTTGGACAACTGACCGAGGGCGTCAAACAACTGGGTGCCGGGCTGCGCACCATGGACCAGCAACGTCCGCCCGCACAGGATCTTGCCGCATTGAAGGCCGGCGCTACGGAGCTGGTCGCCGGGCACGCCACGCTGGACCAAGGCCTGCAGGCACTGCAGGGTGGCGCGAAAAAACTGGCTGCTGGCGCTGGCGAACTGCGCGACGATACGCAAAACATTCCGATTGTGGGCAGCCGCATCTCCGAAGCCGCAGGCCAACTAGCCGATGGCGCCACGCAATTGGGGGCCGGTCTGCAGTCCGCCAAGAGCGGCAATACCCAATTGGCCGATGGCACACAAAAGCTGAGCACCGGCGTGGGCAAGCTGACCGACGGGGTGGCCGCCATGGGTGCCGGCATCCACACCGCCGCCAGCAAACTGCCCGCGGATGCGAAACTGGATGAGCTCGCCAACGGCGGGCGCAGTCTGAGCGTCGGCGCGCAAGACCTGCGCAGCGGGCTGGCACATCTGCGCACCGGATCCAAGGAACTGGCGGGCGGCCTTGATCTACTCAACCGAAACCTGCCAACCACCATGAATGCGCCCAGCGGCAGCGCGCGCGGCCTGGCGGACTCTGTCGAACCGGCCATGGAAATTGTGGCCCCGGTGCCCAACAACGGGGCCGGATTCGCGCCCAACTTCCTGGCCACGTCCTTGTGGATGGGCGCCGTCCTGTCGGCATTCCTGCTGCACCTGCGCCTGCTTCCGCTGGGTGCGGAGCAGGCATCGCGCGCGGCCCGGCTAGCGGGAAAACTGGGTATTCCGGCGGGCATCGTGGTTGCACAGTGCACGGTGGTTATGCTGATGACGCTGTTTCTGCTGGGCCTGACCATTGACTGCCTGCCGACATTCATCCTGACGCTGGTGCTGTCGTCCATCACCTTCCTGCTGGTCATCGTGGCCCTGGCCCGCGCCTTTGGCGACGTGGGCAAGGCGGCTACGCTGCTCCTGCTGGTCCTGCAACTCTCATCGGCCGGCGGCGTGATGCCGGTGGAACTCAGCGGCGGGGTCTACCAGGCCGTGAGCCCCTGGTTACCCTTCACCTGGGTCATCAAGGCGCTGCGTGCCAGCATGTTCGGCGCCTTTGACAACGGGTGGCTGATGCCCTGGTTGATCCTGGTCCTCATCAGCACACTGGCATGGCTGGTGGCTTGCTTCTCCGGATCCTGGCTGCTCGTCGAACCAGACGAACACCGGCCGGCCATAGAAACGTGAGCAGGCTTTAGCCCGCCAACCCCAGCCGCTCACACAAGGCCAACGTGGCAACGCTCTGGTTCATCGTGTAGAAGTGCAAGGCGGGCGCGCCTCCGGCGCGCAGTTGCTCGCACAGACCCGTCACCACGTCCAGACCAAAGGCCTTGATCGACGTGGTGTCGTCGCCAAAGCTTTGCAGGCGCAGGCGAATCCAGCGCGGGATCTCGGCGCCGCAAGCGTCCGAGAAACGCATCAACTGGGTCGAGCTGGCAATGGGCATGATGCCTGGCACCACGGGCACGTTCAGCCCCAAGGCCGCGACGTCGTCGACAAAACGGAAGTAGGCATCGGGGTTGTAGAAATACTGGGTGATGGCCGAGTTGGCACCGGCGCGCACCTTGGTGGCAAAGGCCTGCAGGTCGCTGTCGGGCGACTTGGCCTGGGGATGGATTTCGGGGTAGGCGGCCACCTCGATGTGGAAGTCGTCACCCGTTTCAGACCGGATGAAGGCCACCAGATCACTGGCGTAGTGGAACTCGCCACCAGCACCGTAACCGCTGGGCATGTCTCCGCGCAACGCCACCAGGCGCTTGACGCCCATGGCCTTGAGCGTGGCCAGTTGCGCGCGCACCGTCTCGTGCGTGGCGCCAATGCACGAGAAGTGCGAGGCGGCACTCACACCCTCGGCCAGAATTTCGCCGACGGCGTTGAACGTGCCTTCCTGCGTCGAGCCACCGGCGCCAAAGGTCACCGAACAGAATTCGGGCTTCAAGGCATACAGCTGCTGCCGCACGGTGCGCAGCTTGGCGACGCCTTCGGGTGTCTTGGGCGGGAAAAACTCCACGCTCACAGGGATACGGGTTGTTTCGGACATAGATACTCTCTCCGTAATTGCGGTCTGTCCCGCTTCTATTCAGTTGAGGACAGAGCTGGCTCGCTACGCGTAGCTGCGGTCTGTCCCGCAAAGTCTCAGACTTTCCTTGAGCAGATAAAAAATTCGCGGTTGCCGTCGCCGCCTTCAATCGGTGAGTCGAACCACGCCGTGACGGTCAGGCCCAACTCGGCGCAGGCCTCGCGCAACCGCGTCTCGATCAGCGGGTAAAACGACGCATCCTTGACGATGCCGCCCTTGCCCACCTGCCCGGGCTGCAGCTCGAACTGCGGCTTGACCAGCATCAGCAAGGTGCCGCCGGTTTTCAGGAACGGCACAACCGCCGGCAGCACCAGGGTCTGCGAGATGAAGGACAGGTCGCCCACCACCACATCAAACTCCGTCACCAACGGCTCGGCGTCTTCGGCCTCTGGATAAAACAGGCCGCCAGCCCCCGTGTAATTGACACACGCCGCTATCAAATCACTAGCATCCAGGGAACGGGCATTGACCTTTTCGACGCACAGCACACGGCCATCCTCGCGCAGCTTGGGGTGGAGCTGGGCACTACCCACATCCACACCCACGACCATGCGCGCGCCATGCTGCAACAGACAGTCGGTAAAGCCGCCGGTGGATTGCCCCACGTCCAGGCAAGCCAGGCCGTCCACGGACAGCCCCACCTGCTTGAGCGCGGCCTCCAGCTTCAGGCCGCCACGGGATACGTAGCGGGCTTCGGAATCGTCGAGCAGGCGAACGTCGGCGTTCTCCGGAACCTCGTCGCCGTTCTTGGCGATGCGCTTCCACGCCTCGCCCTGCAGCCATTCCACACCGTCGGCAATCAGGCGTTGGGCCTGCGACCGGGTAGTGGCCAGGCCACGTTGAACGAGTAGTTGGTCAATGCGCATATTTTTCCAGTTGTTGCACCAAGAGCACTCCCCTTACCAGGGATACCGCCGAACCGGCTATGCCGGGCGGCTGGTATCGCCCCCTTGAGGGGGAGGCGCCGCAGGCGCTTCGGGGGTGTTAGTACCTGTACGTGTCTTTTTTGTACGGGCCGGACTTGCTGACGCCGATGTAGGCGGCCTGCTCGTCGGTCAGCTCGGACAACATGGCGCCGACCTTCTTCAGGTGCAGGCGGGCGACCTTTTCGTCCAGGTGCTTGGGCAGCACATAGACCTTGCCGTTCTTGTATTCCTTGGGTTTGGTGAACAGCTCGATCTGGGCGATGGTCTGGTTTGCAAAGCTGGACGACATCACAAAGCTGGGGTGGCCAGTGCCGCAACCCAAGTTCACCAGGCGGCCCTTGGCCAGCAGGATGATGCGCTTCTCGGGCTTGCCGTTCTTGCCCTTGGTGGCGGGGAAGATCACGTGGTCAACCTGGGGCTTGATCTCGTCCCACTGCAGCTTTTCCAGCGAAGCGACATCGATTTCATTGTCGAAGTGGCCGATATTGGAAACGATGGCCTGGTCCTTCATCGCCGCCATGTGCTTGTAGGTGATGACGTTCTTGTTGCCGGTACAGGTCACGAAAATGTCGCACTTGTCGGCGGCGTATTCCATGGTCACGACCTTGTAGCCTTCCATCGCGGCCTGCAGGGCGTTGATGGGGTCGACCTCGGTCACCCACACCTGGGCGCTCAGGGCGCGCAGGGCCTGGGCGGAACCCTTGCCCACGTCGCCGTAGCCGGCCACACAGGCCACTTTGCCGGCGATCATCACATCGGTCGCGCGCTTGATGGCATCGACCAGGGATTCGCGGCAGCCGTAGAGGTTGTCGAACTTGCTCTTGGTCACCGAGTCGTTGACGTTGATGGCGCGGAAGGCCAGCGTGCCCTTGGCGGACATTTCTTCCAGGCGCATCACGCCGGTGGTGGTTTCTTCGGTCACGCCGATGATG
>ERZ724525.2371-NODE-2371-length-10808-cov-4.948015_pt1 | contig 10808 bp, 8 predicted proteins | sample MGYA00376058_ERZ724525 | MGnify/ENA primary metagenome ERZ724525 (study PRJEB28724, sample SAMN07190888) | wastewater metagenome | isolation source: influent of sewage treatment plant in Hong Hong | place: USA: Christiansburg, Virginia | collected 2016-03-01 ... | reverse complement strand
GTAGAGCGCCATATCGATGCCAAGATGAAGCGCACCGCCTGGCGCCCCACGGCGCGTGGCGAGTTGTCCAGCCAGCAGGCACTGGCCTTCTCGGCCATTCTTTGCATGCTTGGTGCGACGATTCTCTGGGTCTGGACCAATTCGCTGACCATGTGGCTGACCCTGGCCACTTTTGTCGGCTACGCCGTGATCTACACCGTGGTGCTCAAGCCTGCCACGCCGCAAAACATTGTGATTGGCGGTGCATCGGGCGCTATGCCTCCCGTGCTGGGCTGGGCTGCGATGACCGGCAATGTGGGCCCCGAGGCGCTGATTCTGTTCCTCATCATCTTCCTCTGGACCCCGCCGCATTTCTGGGCGCTGGCCCTGTACCGGGTGGAAGACTACCGCCAGTCCGGCCTGCCCATGCTGCCCGTGACCCATGGCAGCGAATACACGCGCCTGCAGATTCTGCTCTACACCGTGGTGCTGTTTGCCGCAGGCCTGCTGCCCTTTATGTATGGCATGAGCAGCTGGCTGTACCTGTTTGCCGCCGTGGTTCTGGGCGCTGGCTTTATTGGCTACGCCGTGGCTCTGTACCGCGACTATTCGGATGAGCTGTCGCGCCGTACCTTCCGCTTTTCACTGATTCACCTGAGCCTGCTGTTTCTGGCTCTGCTAATCGATCATTACTTGTTCATGGCTTGAACTTTTTAGCCCTGTACTTGAAGAAGCCCGGTTCGCCGGGCTTTTTTACGTCTAGCGGATTCAATCACTATCAAAAGATGAGCTGCATGCGCCTGATGGTATTGCGCTAGAGGCCTAAAATTCCTGAAACAAAAAAGGCCAGCTCTTATATAGAGCTGGCCTTGGGTTTATATCCAGCAAACCCGATCAAGCGCCTGATTACAGACCCTTGAGCACCTTGCCGTTCACTTCCTTGCCGTACATGGAGAACTTGCCATGGTGCTGTTCAGCCGTGGCCTGCAAGTTGCCATTGAAGCGCGGGTCTTGGCCGCGCTCCTGGCTGTTGATGAAGGTTGCCACGTCCCATGCTTCCTGATCGCTCAGCGTCGCATTGCCGTAGGGCATGTTGTTCTTGATGAAGTTGGCAGCCTTGTCGATGTCGTGCATGCCAGCACCCCAGTTGTAGGAGTCCTTGCCCCACAGCGGCGGGAACACGGCGACATCACCGACAAACTGGCCTTTTCCGTCCGCACTGTGGCACAGCGCGCACTTGGCTTCATAGACCTTGGCACCGGCTTCGTACGTGGGCTTTTCCTGGGGCTCGCCCGCCTTTTTGAAGCCTGCACCGGGCAGCTTTTCGCCGGTGGGGGCCTTTTGCGCCATCCAGTAAGCGTAAGACTCCAGCGCCACCAGCACGTCATGGCCGTCATCAGGCGCCTTGCCGTTCATGGAATACATGAAGCAACCTCGCACGCGTTCGGCAAACGTGTCTACGTGGTCGGTCTTCTTGCGATAGGCCGGGTACATGGGGTATGCGCCCCACATGGGCGCTGCGCCCTTCAGGCGACCGGCATCCAGGTGGCAGTTGGTACAGCTCAGGGGGTTGCCCGAGAAGCCCACGGCATTGGTCGGCGTGCGTGTGAAGATGGCTTCGCCACGGCGAATCCACTCGCCCATGGGGCCTTCAGGCATGTCTGTTTCACCTGGGGGCGTGAACGCTCCGGGCTTGGCCACCACGGCCACCGCCTTGGCGTCTGCCGCAGGCGCGGCAACCTTGGCAGGCTCTGCCTTTTTAGGACTGCTTACGCTCATGCCATACCAGAGCGCACCGCCCAGGCCAGCGAACATGCACGCCACCACGGCGTATTCAGCAAGATTGGAGCTTTTGGAAGCCGTTTTTGGTTGTTCCGACATAGTCAACTCCCGAGGCTTAAGGTTTGGCGGGTGCTGCAGGCGCAGCAGCGGCTGGGTTATGCAGGCGCTGGTAGTACGCAGCGACAGCCTTGACGTCATCCGCCGAGAGCTTCTTGGCCACAGCGCCCATCAGGCCCAGAGGGCCGGCTTCGCGCTGGCCCTTGTTCCAGGCGTCGATCTGGCTCTGCATATAGTCGACAGACAGGTGACCAATGGCTGGAAAATCCTTGCCAACACCCACGCCTCCGGGGCCATGGCACTGCGCGCAGGCAGGAATGCCATCCGCCCAGCGGCCGCGCTCGACCAGCCATGCGCCGCTATCGTCATTCTTGCCGGGCAACGCACCGCGCACCGCCTTGATGGGAAGCGGCAGGGTGGCGTAATAAGCCGCGACGTCAGCGCGCTCTTGCTCGCTCAAGGCCTTGGCCATAGAGGCCATGACGGCAGATTGACGGGCACCGGCGGCCAGCTGGTTCAGCTGGCGCTCCAGATAGCCGGGGTGCTGACCTGCCAGCGCGGGAAAGCCGGCCTGACCTTCACCCTTGGCGCCGTGGCAAGTGGCACAGGCGGCTGCGCCACCTGCGGAGCCGGACTGGGCAATCTTTGCACCCGCCGTGGCATTGCCATTCAATGCGGCCTTGGCGGCAGCAGGTTCTTGCGCCCAGGCGCTAGTCGCCATCAGCATGGAAATGCCAACAGCCACCCACGACCGGGGCAGAGTCTTAGTGTTCAAGCGATTCATCTTGGGAATGGAGTTGTACGCCGCGCCCACCAGGCCCACCTCAGGCTGGTGCAAGCGCCGACGTCTGGCCGGTGATGTCAAGGACGTAGAAGCCCATGACAGCAAGCGCATACCCCGAAGATACTTATATAAGATTAAGAGCCAATTAATGCTGGGAACAATCGGCTACAAATCCGGGCTCAGGGTGTATCCATGTCCTGATCAGCCACTGCACTGCAAGCCACGACCGGCAGGTAAAGCCGTACAACCAGCCCTGTTGGTGCTGTAGGTGGTGCAGATGGCATGTAGGCACCAGAAGCCCAGTTGCTCGCATCGCCCTGCTCCAGCCACTGCGCCAGTGGCAGCAGTTCCAGCGCGCCACCGCTGCTCTGGGCAATGCGCTGAACAATGGCCAGCCCCAGCCCGCTGCCATGCGCCTGATGCTGCTTGCGCCAGAAGCGCTGCGTGGCGATGGCGCAATCCTCGCGGCTCAAACCCGGCCCCTGATCGAGCACGGTGAATTCCACATATCCAGCAATGCGCTCAGGCCTTGGCAAAGCTGCATCCACTAAGCCACCAGCATCTGCCGGCAGTTGCTTGAAAGAACGCTTGAGATCCTTGAGATACCGCATACCCAACGACACCGGGAAATCCGCCTGATCCTGCCCCGCCACTTGCCCATAGCGCAAGGCATTTTCGATCAGGTTGCGCAATGCAGAAATCAGCAGAGGCTGGGGTACCACTACCCGCAAATCCTCCAGCCGAGCGTCGCCCTGCACCTGCCCTGGCAGCCAGCGCAGGCGCTGCTGACCCGAGGGAATCGCCGTAGCGGCCAGCCCCCAGGCTTTTTCCAGCGCCTCCCAGGCGCAAGCGGGCTCAGAGCCGTAAACCATAGGGCGTGTGCCACCGCCTTCATTGTCCTCGTCACCAGCGGGTTGGCCATCGAGTCGTGCCAGCAGCAGCAACTGCTCTAGCGTGTGCTGCAAATGCACCACGCCCTCACCGGCCTGCTCCAGCGCATCGTGGGTCATCTGCCATTGCATGGTCTGCGTGCCCACGCTGGCCACAGCCATCTGCGCAACTTGCACATGGGTCTTCACCGCCGTCAGCGGCGTGCGCAGTTCATGGGCTGCATCATCCGTCCAGCGGCGCTCGCGCTCCAGCGCGCTGTGCACGCGTTTCAACAAATGATTAATGGTCTGCACCAGCGGTGCCAGTTCTTTGACCTGACGGCCTTGCGCCACGGGAGAGTCATCGCCGGGCGGGCGCTGGCTGAGTTCCTGGCGCAGCGACTCCAGTGGCCGCAGGCCCCGCGTTACCCCCCACCACATCAGCACCATGCTGGCCAGCAGCGCCAGCAAAAAGGGCAGGATGATGGTGTAGGCAAAGCCGTAGATCAGCCCCTCGCGCACATCAATGCGGTCAGCCGTGGCAATGCGTACGCCGTGATCTTCCAGCACATAGGTGCGCCACGGGCGACCTCCTTTGATGACGGTGGAAAAGCCCAGCGGCAGCGGTGCCTGAAAGCTGGGTGCACCGGCCGTGCGAGCCAGAACCTGCGAATCATCGGGCTCGGCAGCTTCCGGCATCTGCACGGGCTGCGCCTTATCTCCAACTTTATCTCCGGCCCTGTCTACAGCCTGAGTACCCACATGGCTACGCGGCACCTCCAGGGGAGATGCCGGAATCAGAGCCGCAGGCATTGCAGTGCCCGCTTCCGTATGAACCGTTTCAGTATTAGGCACTTCAGTATTGATAGCTGCTGATGCAGGTGCTGTATGCACTTCACTGCGAATCATGCTGACTTCACAGGCCACGCCATCACGCGCGACTACGTTAAGCATGGGCCCCCAGTCTTCAGGGCTGGCATTTTGCGGTTTGAACTGGTGGACGATGCCAGCCACCATGCGGGCCGATGCAATCAGTCTGTCATCCAGCACCGAGCGCAGCTCGTGGCGCATGCCGGTAAACATCCAGGTGGCGACACCGCCCCAGAGCGTACACAGCGCCAGACACAACCAGACCAGCAATCGAACCCGCAAACTACGCATCAGTTGCCACCTTGAATGCGCCCCAGGCGAAAGCCTACGCCGCGCACCGTCTCCACAATGTCCGTACCAAGCTTGCGGCGCAGATGGTGCACATGCACATTCACGGCATTGCTCTCTACATCAAGGCTGTAGCCGTAGAGGCTGTCGCGCAGTTGCTCCAGGTTGAGCACGCGCCCCGGTGACTGCAGCAGCGCCCGCAGCAAAGCCCATTCGCGGCGCGACAAGTCGACCACCTGCCCATCACGCACAGCCTGGCCGGCGGCCAGATCGACCTTGACATCGCCCAGCACAATCCAGTCCACAGACCGGCCTGCCGCACGGCGCAGCAGCGCATGCAGGCGTGCAGCCAGCTCATGCAGATCAAAGGGTTTGACCAAATAATCGTCTGCACCCGTTTGCAGACCTTCAATGCGCTGACCCACTGCGTCGCGGGCGGTCAGTACCAGCACGGGCAGCTCAAGCCCCTGACTGCGCCAGCGCGCCAGCAGGTGCAGCCCGTCCTCGTCGGGCAGGCCCAGGTCCAGCACACACACATCAAAGTGCGATGATTTGATGGCCGCATCCGCCTGACTGGCGCAGCCCACCACATCCACACCAAAGCCCTGTAACTGCAGGCCCGCCTTGACCCCGCTGGCGACCAAAGCGTTATCTTCTACTAACAGCACATGCATCGTCGTCACCACGAAACTCTGGCTTGCAGCACCTCTTGAGGTGAGTAAGCGCAAGTTACGTGCCTATTCGTCAAAAGTGATCAGCATCGCAGATTTAGGTTTTCCCAGCGTTAACCACGACTTAATCCCTTGCACCCAAGATTAGCGGCTTATTCACTTCGTCTTTGAATGTTCACCCACCCATGCGCCGACGCTTTTCTGCCGCCATCGCCCTGCTTTCAGCTCTGTTGCTGACCGGGGCCGCTGCGTGGGCTCAGCCTTTGAACATTCCCAGCCTCAACAGCCAGGCAGACAGCACGCAGGCCGATGTTTTGAGTGCAGAGCAGGCTTTCACCCTTGTTCCACCTACGCTCGGCGCTATCAAAACCGAAGATAAAACAGAAAAAAAACAGCTCACCCTCAACTGGCAGATTGCGCCCGGCTATTACCTCTACCGCGATCAGATTCGCATCAGCGATGCACAGGGCCAGAGCCTGAATGCCAACATTCCGCAAGGCGAAACACTGACAGATGCCTTTTTTGGCCAGGTTCAGGTATTTCACCAGCAGCTCACCGTGCAGGCCGCCTTGCCCATCCGGCCAGAGCAATGGCCGCTGCAGCTGCAATGGCAGGGCTGTGCGGAAATTGGCGTGTGCTACCCGCCGCAGCAAGCCAGCGTGACTGCACAGCAACTGCGCTTGAGCTTGAGCTTGGATATAGAACCCGAAAACGCGGCCCCCGCCAGCGCCCCACCGCAATCCGCCGCACATTGGCTGGCTCTGCCCCCTAGCGTTCTGCTAGGCCCGGTCGCCCTGCCCACCATGGCGCTGATTGTTTTTGTGGCCCTGTTTGCCAGCCAGTGGTGGGCCAGACGCCAGCAACTGCGCAGCGGCCAGCCGGTGGAATCGGCCCTGCTGCAAGCCACGATTGCCGGCTTGCTGGGCGCACGCCTGGCCTATGTGGCGCAGTGGTGGCCCGAGTATTGGGGGGAAAGCACGGCCGATCACCTGAGCGGCCTGCTACGCATGCTCGATATCCGCGATGGCGGCTGGAATCTCTGGGCCGGCGTGCTTGCCGCCCTGCTCTGGGCGCTGTGGCGCAGCCGCAAGCAAGCCGCTTTGCGCCGTGGCAGCTTGCAGGCACTGGCCGCTGGCGCTCTGATAATAATAGCTGGTTACGCAATGCGTACCTGGCCTGCCACTCAAGACATGGCCTTGCCCAGCACCCCTTTTGTGAATGCCGCCGCGCAGACGGTGGACCTGAGTAGTTACAAAGGTCAGCCACTGGTGATCAACCTCTGGGCCAGCTGGTGCCCTCCCTGCAAGCGCGAGATGCCGGTGATGGCGCAGGCGCAGAAAGAGCACCCCGCCGTGCGCTTTGTCTGGATCAATCAGGGCGAAGACGCTGCCAAAGTCATGCGCTATCTGCAGACCATGCCCTTGCCAGCCGCCCAGGTGCTGCTAGACCCGCAGCAGCTCGCCAGCCAGCACTGGCAGCAGCGCGGTCTGCCATCGACGTATTTTTATGACGCCAGCGGGCAGCTCAAAGGCATGCGCATGGGCGAGCTATCTCGTGCCAGCCTTGCCGAGCAGCTACGAGTCATAGCGCCGCGCGAACATAGCCCTGATAAGCCATAACTAAAAACGGAGATTTTGATCGTGCCCCGCCAGTTGCCCAGCTTCCTGTCCAAGCTTCGCCAGTCAACACCCCTGCTGATCCCTATCGCAGCAGCAGCCGCCGCCACCATGGTCGCTGTGGCCTATGCGCATGACGCCATCGCCTCGACGAAGACAAGCGGCAAACAAGAGATCATCAGCACCGCTGGCGAGCTGCCTTCGGCGCACTTTCTGGCTGAGCAAGGCCTGACCATCGCTGGTCCCATGCCATCTGCCGGTGGTCTCAAGGCATGGGCTGCCTACCGCGACCAGCAGCCCATTCCCATCTACCGCCTGCCCGACGGCAAGCACTGGGTGATAGGCACTGTCATTGATGCGCAGGGCAAGGACGTCAACGCCAAGACATTACAGAGCGCCGTGCAAAAGCCCATGGGCCAGCAACTGTGGAGCGATCTGGAGGGCACGCACTGGATTGGCGACGGCAAGCCCGATGCGCCGCAGATTGCCTATGTCTTCACCGACCCCAACTGCCCCTACTGCAACCAGTTGTGGCGCGATGCGCGGCCTCTGGTGCAATCGGGCCAGCTGCAGCTGCGCCATATTCTGGTGGGCATATTGCGCCCCAGCAGCCAGGGCAAGGCCGCCGCCATTCTGGCCGCGAAATCCCCCGAGCAAGCGCTGGCCAGCCATGCGCAGGCCTATGCCGATGCCAGCGAAAAAAACCCCGACACACTGGGCATTGCACCCCTGCAGCGCATCCCCTTGTCTGCCCGTGATGCGCTGGCCAACAATGTCTCGCTCATGAACAGCATAGGCCTGCGCGCCACACCGGCAACCATCTGGAAAAACGCACAGGGACTGGTACAGACGCGCACCGGCATGCCGCCCGGGCTACTGAACAGCGTGATGGGCACAGCCGCACCCTAAGAGCCAAAAAGGCCTGTAGCCCATATTCAAAAAACGCTAGAAGCTATCATCCCAGTAGCAAACTCTGACTGCACACCATGAGCCAACCTGACTGGAATTCCCTGCTTCCCGCCCTGCACCCCGACACACGCGTGGTGCTGCATGCCCCCACGCCGCAAGCGCTGGCGCGTGCGCGCGGCAACTTCAAGAATTTGACGGCAGCCCACCCTGCACTGCAGGTCTGGATCGTGGTCAACGCGCAGGCAGTGCAAGCCGTGCTCGACCAGCCCGATGACATGGGCCCCGCCCTGGCGCATGTTCTGCTGTGCCCCAACACCCTGAAGAACAACGGCGTCACCGCCCCAGAGAATATTCAGGTCCTACCCATGGGGGCCGTGGAAGCCATTGCCCGCATGCAGCAAGCAGGCTGGACCTATATCCGCAGCTAACGCCTCTACTTTGAAGCCAGGGCCGAGCGGGTCGCAAGGCGGCAACCTTGAGCGGCCCATGCCTTATCTGCTGCTCTACAGTCCCCAGCCCTTGAGCGCAGGCAGCACCAGCTGCGTCGCCGCATAGCCTTCGTCGATGGACTCGCGCCCACGGTGAAAATCCATCAGCCCGACATGCGAGAGGCGCGGCGCAATCAGCACTTCGGCCGGGTCGCCCGCCATACGGCTGCGTGTAATGCGCATCTGCATGATGTTGACGCTGGCCATCACCACATTGAGCAGCGAGGGAATGCGCGGTGAATCGTCCTCTTCCTCGTCGCCCTCGTCCTTGCGGCCCATGCGCATGACTGACGACGACATGGTCTTCACGCTGGTCATACTGCGCTTCCACTTGCCCGACCAGCCAACAGGGGAGGCATGGGCGGCCAGCGCCTCGGGAATTTGTCCAAGCGGCAGCGGCGGTTCATCGTCTTCGTCAAGCTGCATCTGCGACGCCCTGACCTCGCGGGCGTGAATCTTGAGATCGGTCTCACTCATGTCCACGGGTTTCATGTGCTTGCGCATGATGTCAGCGTTCAGATCGACAGCAATCACAATGTCTGCTCCCATGGCCCGCGCCAGCGACACAGGAACGGGGTTGACCAGTCCGCCATCGACCAGCAAACGCCCATCGTGTGTGGAGGGCGTAAACAAGCCGGGCAGAGCGATGGAGGCTCGTACTGCCTCGGCAATCGAGCCCTTGCGCAACCAGACCTCGGCACCCGTCTGCAAATCAGTGGCTACGCAGCCAAACGGAGCGCTCAGCTCTTCCATGGTTTCCTGCACAAAGTTCTCGCGCCAGAAGTCGATGATCTTCTCGCCTTTGAGCAGACCACCGCCCAGGTTAAAGTCCATGAAGCCGAACACCTTGCGCTTGCCAAGGCCCAGCACCCAGCTCTCAAATGCATCCATCTCGCCCGCCGCATAGGTTGCGCCGACCAGCGAGCCTATGGATGTGCCGCAGATGATGTCGGGGCTGATCCCCGCCTCGCGCAGCGCATGCAGCACACCAAAATGCGCCCAGCCACGGGCCGAACCGCTGCCCAATGCCAGACCCACAACCGGTTTGCGTCGCAATTTATTCATGCCTGCTTTCTACCGCACTCAGCGCTTTTCAAGATGACACAGGCTTCTCGCCTGCCAGCAGCGCCAGCATGCCTGCCTCGTCCAGCACGGGCACGCCCAGCTCTTCGGCCTTCGCCAGCTTGCTGCCCGCCTCGGCACCGGCCACCACATAGCTGGTCTTTTTGCTGACGGAGCCAGAGACCTTGGCACCTGCCGCTTCCAGCATATCTTTGGCGGTATCGCGACCCAGCGTGGGCAAGGTGCCGGTCAGCACCACGGTCAGTCCCGCCAGAATCTGTGGCGCTTTTTCAGCAGGCGCACCCTCTTCCCAGTTCACACCGCAGGCGCGCAGCTGCTCCACCACCTCGCGGTTATGAGGCTGGGCAAAAAAGGTGTGAATGCTGTCGGCCACTACAGGGCCCACGTCCTTGACTTGCAGAAGTTCTTCAACGCTGGCGTCCATGATGGCGTTCAGCGTGCCGAAATGCTTGGCCAGATCTCTGGCTGTGGACTCACCCACATTGCGAATCCCCAAACCAAACAGAAAACGCTGCAGCGTCGTGCGCTTGGATTTTTCCAGCGCATCGAGCACGTTCTGGGCCGATTTGACCGCCATGCGGTCGAGTGCCGCCAGCGACGTCAGGCCCAGCTTGTAGAGGTCAGGCAGCACGCGCACCACCTGCGCATCGACGAGCTGATCGACGAGCTTGCCGCCCAGGCCTTCAATGTCCATGGCGCGGCGATGGGCGAAATGCAGGATGGCTTCCTTGCGCTGCGCAGCACAGAACAGGCCGCCCGTGCAGCGGTGGTTGGCCTCGCCTTTTTCACGCACCACTTCACTGCCGCAGATGGGGCAGGTCTTGGGCATGCGGAAATTGGGTACGTAAACCGGACGAACGCCAGGCACCCTGCCAGCCACCTCGGGAATCACATCGCCGGCGCGGCGCACGATGACCATATCGCCCACGCGCACGCCTTTTTTGCGGATGTCGAACAGGTTAGACAGCGTGGCATTGGTCACCACCACGCCGCCGACTTGCACAGGTGCCAGACGCGCCACGGGGGTGAGCTTGCCGGTGCGGCCCACTTGCACGTCGATGGCTTCCATCAGCGTAGGCATCTCTTGCGCCGGGTATTTGTGGGCCACGGCCCAGCGCGGCTCTCGCGACTTGAAGCCCAGCTGACGCTGCAAGGCCAAGCTGTTGACCTTGTAGACCACGCCATCAATCTCATAGGGCAGATTGGCGCGTTCGGCACCGATGCGCTGGTGAAACGCTACCAATTCAGAAGCACCCCTCGCAATACAGACCTGCGGCGCGACCGGAAAACCCCATGATTTCAGCGTTTGCAGCATGGCGTAATGGGTGCCAAAGTCCGGGCCGCCCTGCTCTGCAGGGGTGATCTCGCCCAAGCCATAGGCAAAAAATGAGAGCGGGCGCTGCGCAGCAATA
>ERZ724525.2367-NODE-2367-length-10811-cov-7.455281_pt1 | contig 10811 bp, 10 predicted proteins | sample MGYA00376058_ERZ724525 | MGnify/ENA primary metagenome ERZ724525 (study PRJEB28724, sample SAMN07190888) | wastewater metagenome | isolation source: influent of sewage treatment plant in Hong Hong | place: USA: Christiansburg, Virginia | collected 2016-03-01 ... | reverse complement strand
TTTGTTTTATTTGTACCGGGGTGTGGCGCAGTGGGCCGATGTGACGCTGCTCAATCTGGGCGAGTCGGGCAGCAGCGCACAGGAGCACCAGTTTGGGCCGCATTACCGCCAGGTGTGCGTGGCACCCTCGCGCCGCTTTGAGCAGCGCGAGGCGCAACTGACGCAGACGTTGCAGCGCTCGGTTACCGACATCGCCGCACTGCTGTACCACGGCGAGCTGACCGAGTACCGCGAGGCGTTTGTGGCGCTGGCGGCACAGGCCGATGTGGTGGTGTCCGCACACATGTATCTGGCGCCCATGGTGCTGGCGCACTGGCAGGGGCCGGTGTGGTACGACGCCTTTAACGTCGAAGCCGACATGAAGGCCATGGTGCTGGGCACGCCACTGCCCACGCCGCAAGACACCGATACGCCCGTGGCGCCTCTTGATTTGCGCACGCCAGGTGCAGCGCAGCGTGCCGTGCAACAGGTGGCCGCCGCCGAGGCACAACTGGTGCGGCGCGCGGCGCGTGTGTGGGCGGTGAGTGAACCTGATCGCGCGCGCATGGCGCAGCTGTATGGCCGTGCCACAGACCAGATTGAAATGGCCCCCAACGGCACGCAATTGCCCGCCGATGCCTGGCTGGAGAGCACACGCCGCGCGGCGCTGAAAGCCCAACTGGGCTTGGGCACACGGCCGCTGGCGGTGTTTGTGGCCAGCCTGCACGGCCCCAACCTGCCTGCCGCCGATGCCGTTGCGGCCTTGGCACAGGCGTGTCCGCAGTGGACGTTTGCGCTGGTGGGCAGCGTCTGCCGCCACCTGGACGGACAGCGCCTGCCCGCCAATCTGCTGAGCCTGGGCGTGGTGCCCGAGGGCGCTTTGACAGCCTTGCTGCGCGCTGCCGACGTGGGCCTGAACCCGATGGAGAGTGGTTCAGGCACCAATCTCAAGATGCTTGATTACGCGGGCCACGGGCTGTTGATTGTGAGTACGCCTGTGGGCGCTCGTGGCCTGGCTTTTGTGGCGGATACGCATTACATCGAGGTGCCGTTGCCCGGTTTTGCCACGGCGTTACAGGCGCTGGAGCCGCAAGTGCCCGCGCCGCACCCTGCGCTGCGCACGGCAGCCCGCAGCCTGGCAGAGCAGGTGTACGCCTGGGAGTCCATTGCGCGGGCGCTGGCGCCTGGCTTGCCACCGGAGTGCGCTGTTGCCAGCCACTGAGACTGCGCAGGCACTGTTGGTGTTGGGTGGAGAAAACCCGTTGCACCGGCCACGCAGCCGTACTGCCTTGCACTATTACCTGGCCTGTAGCGCACGCGGGCAGGTGCCGCCGTGCATTGTGCTCAGCGGTGCGGGCGGTTCTGGCACAGGGGTGCGCACTGGCACCATCGCCCCGACTGAGGCCGCTGCCATGGCCGACTATCTGGTGGCACGCGGGGTGGCCCCAGCGCATGTGCTGCAAGAGCCGCTGGCGCGTACCACGCTGGCCAATGTGGTGCTGGGTGGGGCGTTGGCAGCGCGCCACGGTTTGCAGCGCGTGTGGCTGGTGTCGGACGACTTTCACCTGTGGCGCGCCCTGCGTCTGTACGAGCGGGTGTGGGGGCGTGCGCCTGCGGCCTGGCTGGCCAGTGGCGAGCGCGGCAGCGTGTATCTGCGCCTGCGCGAAAAGGCGGTGTTTGCGTTGCAGACGGGTGCTTTGCACCTGGCCGGGGTGGCGCCGGGCAACTGGCGCGCACACCTGGCCTTTGTGAGTGCCGCTACACAACCAACCCAGCCTATGCCATGAAAAGCCACAACCTTGCCTACATCCCGGCCCTGGACCATTTGCGCCTGTTGGCGGCGCTGCTGGTGCTGGTGTTTCACACATTCCATTTGTATTTTGGGCTGTGGCAGCCTGCGCCTTACGCTGCGGCGTTGGGCCTGGTCACCGAGGGGCACACCGGGGTGGCCCTGTTTTTTGTGCTCTCTGGTTTTTTGTTCATGACCATTGCCTTGCAGAGTGAGCGCATCGACTATGGGGCTTTTATGCGCAACCGGTTTTTGCGCATTTTTCCGCTCTTCCTTTTCTTTTTCTTTATTGCCATTTCGGTGGGGCGCGATGCGTTTCGCGCGGGCGATGTGCTGTATGTGTTTTTCTCCAATCTGGGGCAGGCACCCACGTCGGGCAGCTTCATTACGGGTGCAGCGTGGACGATCTCGGTGGAGTTCACGTTTTATCTGGTGTTTCCGTTCCTGGCGCGCTTTGTACGGGCGGAGGGCGCTGCCTATCTGCTGCGCTTGATTGCCTTGATGGCGTTGGTCAAATTGGCAGCGTGGGGGGTGTCAGAACGGTCCACACACATGTTTTATTCGACCCTGGTGGGGCGTTTTGACCAGTTTCTGTGGGGCATGTTGGCGGCCCTGATGTGGCAGCGGCACGCCAGCGTTTTGCAGCGCCACGGGCGCTGGCTGTTGGTGCTGGCGCTGGCTGTGTTGTGGCTGGCCACCACAGTGCAGGCACGCTTTGCCAGCTACTTTCTGCCCGAGCCGCGCCAGGCATTTTGGGTGTTCTGGGGCACTGCCGAGGCGCTGGTGTGGGCTGGCGTGGTGCTGGCTTATCTGGGTGCGGGCATTGGCTGGCCCAAGCCGCTGGCGCGCCTGCTGGAGCACGGCGGTGCCTGGAGCTATTCGCTGTATTTGTGGCACGGGTTGGTGCTCTTTACGCTGCACCGTGCCGTGGGTAGCTGGATGCCTTTTGGCAGTGTGGCCGCCAATGCGCTGCTGCACTTTGCACTGGCGCTGCCGCTGTGCCTGGCGGTGGCGTGGCTGTCGTTCCTCACTATCGAGCAGCCATTTTTGCGGCTGCGTGGGCGGTATACGGCCCCCCTGGCTAGGTAGGGCGATGTGCCCAACCAAGTGCCGCTTTAGCCAGCGCCCAATTGCTGGTACACGGCCACGGTGCGTTGCACACATTGCTGCCAGCTGAAGGTGGCAGCGCGCGCCAGCCCGGCAGCACGGGCTTGCTGGCGCCAAGGCTCGTCTTGCAATGTGCGCTCCAGGGCGGCGCGCAGGGCATCCACGTCTTCAGGGTGGATGAGCAGGGCGGCGCTGCCCGCCACTTCGGGCAGTGATGACACGTTGGCCGTCACTACGGGCACGCCGCTGGCCATGGCCTCTAACACGGGCAGGCCAAAGCCTTCATACAGCGAGGGGTAGGCAAAGCTGCGGGCACCGGCGTACAGCGCGGGCAGGTCGGCCTGGGGCACGTAGCGCAAATAGTGCAACCAGCCAGCGGCAGCAGCGCGCGCCATGTGGGCGTGGGTGTGTTCAGAGTGCCAGCCGGGGCCACCCGCGAGCACCAGCGGGTAGCGCTGGCGCAGGGCGGGGGGCAGGCCCTCGTAGGCGCTCAGCAGGCGGTCAATGTTTTTGCGCGGCTCTATGGTGCCCACGAACAGGGTGTAGCCGTCTGGCACCAGGTGGTATCTGGCCAGTGCGGGCACCAGCGCTTGCGCGCTGTGGGGCCGGAAGGAGGGGTTGGCGCCCAGGTGGATGGCAGTGATCTGCTCTGCCGGATGGCCAAAGTGCGTGATCAGGTCTTGCCGGGCGGATTCAGATACGGTAATGACATGGCTGGCACGGCGCAGGCTGCCGGGCAGCATGCGCTGCATGTAGTCCACCCGCGTGGCGGGGTGAAACTGTGGGTAAACGTGGTGCGAGAGGTCGTGCACCGTGGTGACGGTGCGGCCCGCAAAGGGGGGTAAAAAAAAGTTGGGCGAGTGGTAGATGGCGCTGCCCTGGTTGCGCAAGCGCAGGCGTTGCAGCGGCGGCATCAGCAGCCTGAAGGCTTGCACGGCAGCGCGGTTGCCTGCCAGCACGCTGCGCAGGGTGGGTGCCTGGGCTTGCTCGGACGTGACGGTATCGGCCTGCAAAAGCTGCGGCAGGTTGACCCAGCGCCCGAGCGAGAAGTAGCGCACGCGCGCCATCGCTGGGTGCTCGGGCAGGCCGCGCGCCAGCTCCAAGGCGTAGCGGCCTATGCCGGTGAGCGGGGCGCTGATGCTGTCAGCGCCCAGGATGATGTCCAGGCCCGGTGCGGTCACGGTGCTTCCAGCATCCAGCGCAGGGTGTCTGGCAGTGGCGGGTTGGCCCAGTCGGCGCCAATCAGGCTGTGCAGGCGCGCCGGGTTGCCCAGCAGGGTTTTGACTTCGTTGGTGCGCACAAAGGCGGGGTTGACCTGCACTTGCAGTGTGTGCCCGGTGATGTGCTCGGCCATGGCGATGACTTCTCGCAGGCTGTGGCTGTGGCCGGAGCACACGTTCACGGTGGCGCCCACGGCGGCGGGCACATCCAGCAGGCGGCTGTAGGCATCGGCCACGGCGCGCACGTCAGAAAAATCGCGCCACACGTCCAGGTTGCCCAGTTCGATGCGGTCGGCGCGGCGCCGGAAGTGCGCCACGATCTTGGGCAGCAAAAAGTCAGCCGATTGGCCCACTCCGGTGTAGTTGAAGGGGCGCACGATGGTGATGGGCAGGCGATGGGCCCACAGGCGTGCCATGTGCTCCATGGCCAGTTTGCTGACAGCGTAGTCGTTGGCGGGCTGGGGGGCAGTGGCCTCATCCAGCATGCCTTCGGTCTGGTTGCCGTAGACGTTGGCGCTGCTGGCCAGCAGTACGCGCGCCGGGGGCTGGGGCAGGGCGGCCAGCGCGGCCAGCAGGTGGCGCGTACCCAGCAGGTTGACCCGGTAGAAGGCGTCGGCATCGCCATGGCCGACAAAGGCGATGGCTGCCAGGTGGATGACAGCCTGGGGGCTGGCCTGGGCTACGGCATGCGCCAGCGCGGCGCTATCCATCAGGTCGGCTTGCAGGTAGTGCTGCGGCGCAATGCCCAGATCGGCAGGGGCGGGCTGCGCACCCAGGCCCCAGACCTCCCAGCCGCGCTGCTCCAGCGCGGTTTGCACGTAGCGCCCGGTAAAGCCGCCCAGCCCGGTGACGAGCACCCGGCGGGATGGCTGCTGTGCGTACGCCATGTCAGAACGAGAAGCCGGCTTGATTGCGGCGCAAATCGGCCTCGACCATCATTTGGCACAGCTGTTCTAGCGTGGTTTGAGGCTCCCAACCCAGCATGGCCTTGGCCTTGGCTGGGTTGCCAATGAGCAGTTCGACTTCGGCGGGGCGGTAAAACTTGGGGTTGATGCGCACCACGGTTTTGCCGGTGGCGACATCGACGGCGGTTTCGTTGTCGGCGGTGCCCCGGAAGTCCACGGCAATGCCTGCGCCCTGGAAGGCCATGCGGACAAAGTCGCGCACGGTTTCGGTGCGGTTGGTGGCCAGCACGAAGGTGTCGGGTTCGTCCGCTTGCAACATGCGCCACATGCCTTCGACGTATTCTTCGGCATAGCCCCAGTCGCGTTTGGCGTCGAGGTTGCCCAGCTCCAGCACATCAAGCTGGCCCAGCCGGATTTTGGCCACGCTGTCGGTAATTTTTCGGGTCACAAATTCGCGGCCACGCAGCGGGCTTTCGTGGTTGAACAGGATGCCACTGGCGCCAAAAATACCGTAGCTCTCGCGGTAGTTGATCGTCATCCAGTGCGCATACAGCTTGGCCACGCCGTAGGGACTGCGCGGATAGAACGGGGTGGATTCTTCCTGCGGAATGGTTTGCACTTTGCCAAACATCTCCGAGGTGCTGGCCTGGTAGAAGCGGATTTTGGGATTGACGAGACGCACTGCTTCCAGCAGGTGCAGAGCGCCGACGCCGGTAATGTGGGCGGTGGTGGCGGGCTGCTCAAAACTGACGCCGACAAAGCTTTGCGCCGCCAGGTTGTAGATTTCATCGGGCTGGATTTTTTGCACCAAGGCAATACTGGCCCCCTGATCGGTCAGGTCGTACTCAACCAGGTGCAGGTGCGGGTGCGACTCCAGCCCCAACTCGGCCAGGCGCCAGAAGTTGACCGAGCTGGTGCGCCGGTAGGCGCCATACACGGTGTAGCCTTTATCGAGCAGCAACTGGGTGAGGTAGGCACCGTCTTGCCCGGTGACGCCAGTGATGAGGGCAGTTTTTTGCATAACGTGTTCAATTCTCCGATGGAGGGCGTAGCGCTTGGCCAGCACCCTGTGCACGCCCATAAGTGTCTTCAAACCGCACAATGTCGTCCTCGCCCAGGTAGCTGCCCGACTGCACTTCGATGATTTCCAGCGGCAGTTTTCCGGGGTTGGACAGGCGGTGGATGTGGCCCAGCGGGATGAAGGTGGATTCGTTCTCGCCCAGCAAAAAGGTGCGCTCGCCGTTGGTGACTTCGGCGGTGCCTTTGACCACCACCCAGTGCTCGGCGCGGTGGTGGTGCATTTGCAGGCTCAGGCTGGCGCCGGGGTTGACCACAATGCGCTTGACCTGGAAGCGCTCGCCGCCGTCGATGCTGTCGTACCAGCCCCAGGGGCGGTGGATTTTGCGGTGGGTGTTGGCCAGCGCATGGCCCTGGGCTTTGAGCTGGGCCACGATGTGCTTGACACTTTGCGTCTGGCTTTTGTCGGCCACCAGCACGGCGTCAGGGGTTTCGATGACGACGATGTTGTGCAGGCCCACACCGGCCACCAGGCGGCTGTTGGCCATCAGCAAGGAGTCGGTGCAGTCGTGCAGCACGGCGTCACCCATGGTGGCGTTGTTGTTGGCGTCGCGCGCGCTCACGTCCCACAGGGCGTCCCAGGCACCCAGGTCAGACCAGCCCGCTTGCAGGGGCAGCACGCAGGCGGGGATGCCCAGGTCGGCGCGCACGGGCAGGCGCTCCATGACGGCGTAGTCGATTGAATCAGACGGGCAGGCGGCAAAGGAGGCAGCGTCGGGGCGGATGAAGTCCAGGTCGCGCACGGCTTGCTGCATGGCCTGCTGGCAGGCTTGCAGGATGTCGGGGCGGCAACTCGCCAGGGCCTTGAGCCAGACGCTGGCACGCACCATGAACAGGCCGCTGTTCCAGAGGTACTCGCCCGAGTCCAGGTAGCGCTGGGCGGTGGTGGCGTCGGGTTTTTCTGCAAAGCTGGCGATGCGGTCGCTGCCGTGCAGGTGTGCATCGCCGCGCTGGATGTAGCCGTAGCCGGTCTCAGGCCGGTCGGCCACGATGCCGAAGGTGACCATGGCGCCCTGGCTGGCCACGGCGTGGGCCTGCACCACGGCGGCGTGCAGGGCAGGCCGGTCGGTGATGACGTGGTCGGCGGGCATGGCCAGCAGGATGGGGTCAGCGCCGCCTTCGCACGCTTGCAGGGCGGCCAGCGTCAGGGCGGGGGCCGTGTTGCGGCCAGCGGGTTCGAGCACGATGCGGGCGTGCGCAATGCCCACCCCCGCCAGTTGCCCGGCAGCCAGAAAGCGGTGTTCGGCGTTGCAGACGACGATGGGCGATGCGTCCAGCGCCACGCTATCGGGCAGGCCGTGCAGGCGCAGTGCCGTGTCTTGCAGCATGGTGTGTTCACCGGCCAGGGCCAGAAACTGCTTGGGATAGGTCTCGCGCGAGAGCGGCCACAGGCGCGTGCCGGAGCCGCCGCAGAGGATGACGGGAACGAGGGAAGAGGTGGTCATGCGTTGTCAGCCGGGTGGGCGGTTGCGGTAGTGCCTGCGCTGGCAGGGGCGCTGGCCTCGGTGCCTGGCGGCAGGGTGTGCCCGGCCAGGGCCAGATCGGCCTCCAGCAGGGCCAGGCGCTGGTTGAGGCGGCGCACATCGCGCTCGATGCGGGTGTTGTCCATGTCGGTGTGCAGTGCCTTGACCAGCAGCACCACGCAGGCCAGCAGCAGCAGCAGCGCGGGTGGGTAGCTGATGCCCACCACAGAGGCCAGCCGGTCAATCAGGCCGGGCCAGGCGCCCAGCAAGGCGGCAGCCCCTGCCACGGCCACCCAGAACAGGCCGTGCAGCAAATACAGGTGGTCGCGGCGCACCAGCAGCAGGATGACAACGGCAAGCCCCAGTCCCAGCAAGGTGGTGGTGATTTGGAGTGTGGCCATGGGTGCAGAAGAACGGGGGTGACTGGTGGAGGACTGTGCCTGCTCGCATGGGCAGGTCGGTCAAAGGCGAATGGGGTGGTCTTGCCCGTGAACCAACGCCCCCGCAGCAGAACAGGCGGCATTGTAGAGGCTGCGTCTGCGCTGCCCAGCCAGTGCCCTGCGGTGTTGGCCTGGCCGCAGCGCTTTGCTGGGTGCAGGCTAAGATTTACAGCGCCTGACTTGCAACCTTCCTTTTTTTGAAAGTGTTTTGATCGCATGTTGACCACCCCATTGCTTCGTTCCCGCACCGCTGCTGCGGCCCTGGTGCTTGTCAGCGCTGCGGCGCTGGGCGGTTGTGCTGCCCACCGCCAGCATGCACACCATGCTCACCCCGCAGCCGCCAGCGCCAGCGCCGCGCTGGATGTGACCACGCTCAACGGCGAGCGGCCACCGGGGCGGTTGGCGCGGCTGGTCAATAGCACCACCATGCTCGACACCATCGATGTCAATGGCCAGCGCATCGTCGTTGAAAAAGGCACGCGCAAGGCGGGGACCCGGGTGGGCATCCATGTACACGAGTACGGCGGCCACACCTGCGTGCTGTCGGGCGAGATCACTGGCTTCATGGAAGGGCACGCGCCCAAGAAGTGGCCTGCGGGCACGTGCTATTACATGCCGCCCAACATGCTGATGGCCGCTGCCAACCTGGGCACTGAAGATGTGGAGCTGATCGACACCTTCATCCTGCCGCCGGGCAAGCCCACGATCACCATCCGCGAGCCCGGGTTTCCGGCGCAGTAAGGCTAGGTGGGCACGCTGGCCTCGCGCCACTGCCCGGGCGCCAGGTCGTCCAGCGCCCATGGGCCGATTTGTACGCGCACCAGGCGCAGCGTGGGCAGGCCCACGGCGGCGGTCATGCGCCGCACCTGGCGGTTGCGGCCTTCGCGGATCACCAGCTCCAGCCAGGCGGTCGGGATGCTTTGCCGAAACCGCACGGGCGGGTTGCGTGGCCACAGCGTGGGGGCGGGCTCCAGCAGCCGTGCCTGGGCGGGCAGGGTGGGCCCGTCATTGAGCAGTACGCCTGCGCGCAGTTGCGCCAGTTGCGCCTCGGTGGGCAGGCCTTCCACCTGCACCCAGTAGGTTTTGGCCAGCTTGTGGCGCGGGTCGGCAATGCGCGCTTGCAGGGCGCCATCGTTGGTCAGCAGCAGCAGGCCTTCGCTGTCGCGGTCGAGGCGGCCTGCGGGATACACGCCGGGCACATCAACAAAGTCTTTCAAGGTGGCGCGGCCCTCGCCGCCGCTGAACTGGGTCAGCACGTCAAACGGCTTGTTCAGCAGCAACAGGCGCGGTGCAGCGGGCGCGGCCTTGGCCACGCGGCGCACAGGTGCGCCGGGCGCTGGGCGTGCGTTTGCGCTGCGGCTGGCTGGGCTACGGTTGCTGCTGGCCCGGTGGGCGCTGGCGCTGGCGCTGGTGCTGGTACGGCTGGCGCCCGTGTCAGCAGGCCGGTCAGGCCGCAGCACGGGGCGCGGGCGGTCTGGGCGATCAGGTTTCAAGGTTGTCGATCAGCCGCGTGTGCCCCAAGCGGGCGGCGCCCAGCACCACCAGGCTGCCTGCGCTGTCGCTGGCCTGCGGGGGCTGCAAATCGCTGCGGCGGCGCACGGTGAGGTAGTCGCACTGCCAGCCGCGCGCGGCCAGGGCCTGCTGGGCCTGCTGCTCCAGGGCGGGCAGGGATGCGGGCCACGCGGTGGGCTGGGCCTGTGCAGCGGCCAGGGCCTGATCGGCCAGGGTGCGCAGGGCTTGCGAGAGCTGCACGGCCTGGGCGCGCTCGGCCTCGCTGAGGTAGCCGTTGCGCGAGCTCAGCGCCAGGCCATCGGCGGCGCGCTGCGTGGCGCCGGCCACCACGGTGATGGGCAGCGCAAACTGCTGCACCATGCGGCGCAGCACCATCAGCTGCTGGTAATCCTTTTGCCCGAACAGGGCGGTGCCGTTGGCCTTGCCTGCAAATACGGCGCTCAGCAGCTTCATCACCACGGTACACACGCCGGTGAAGAAGCCGGGGCGAAATTGCCCTTCGAGGATGTCGGCCAGCAGCGGGTCGGGCTGGACCTTGAAGGTTTGCGGCTCGGGGTACAAATCGGGCTCGCGCGGGGCAAACAGCACCGTGCAACCGGCGGCGCGCAGCTGCGCGCAGTCGGCCTCCCAGGTGCGCGGGTAGCTGTCAAAGTCTTCGTGCGGCAGAAATTGCAGGCGGTTGACGAAGATGCTGGCCACCGTGGCGTCGCCCAGCGGCTGGGCCTGGCGCACCAAGGCCAGGTGGCCTTCGTGCAGGTTGCCCATGGTGGGCACGAAGGCAGGGTGCTGGTAGGCGGCCAGGGCCGCGCGCAAATCGGGGATGGTGTGAACGATGTGCATAGCCGAAAGGTTGAATCAAAAACAATAGCTGCTCGCGCGCACCCTGTAAGGGCTGGAGGCCAAAAACATACCAAATTCCAGGCGTGGTGCGGTGCCTTGCCGTGTGGCTGGGTCAGCGCAGCGCCAGTGGCAGCGTGCCAGCGCGCCTTACCAGGCGTGCAGCGCGTTGTCCGGGAAGGTGCCCGCCTTGACGGCCTGCACATAGGCTTCCATGGCGCCGCGCACGCTGCCCGCGTCCTGCATGAAGTTGCGGACAAATTTGGCCATCTTGCCCAGGTTCATGCCCAGCATGTCGTGCAGCACCAGCACTTGCCCGGCGGTGCCGTTGCCCGCACCGATGCCGATGGTGTGGCAGTGCGCCAGCTCGTGCGTGAGCTCGTGCGACAGCTGCGCGGGCACCATCTCCAGCACCAGCATGGTGGCCCCGGCGTCTTGCAGCTCGCGCGCCTGGCGGCGCAGGGTTTGCGCGGCCTGGTCGG
>ERZ724525.2353-NODE-2353-length-10859-cov-3.860700_pt1 | contig 10859 bp, 10 predicted proteins | sample MGYA00376058_ERZ724525 | MGnify/ENA primary metagenome ERZ724525 (study PRJEB28724, sample SAMN07190888) | wastewater metagenome | isolation source: influent of sewage treatment plant in Hong Hong | place: USA: Christiansburg, Virginia | collected 2016-03-01 ... | reverse complement strand
CCATCAGCGATTCATTCCTTCTTGAGCGAATTCCGTGGTCGCTTCAACGCCTTTACGTGAGGTCGGCCTGAGACGGCTTCTCCACTGCTCTAGCTTCAGCTTAGTTATTTGCTGTGCATTTTCAGCTTTCATGTCGAGCACCGCACGGCGAACCACTCCAAGGCAGAATTCTTCTGTTTCTGCAAAATTCAATCCTAGAAGATGCTTCGCCAGAGTTTCTGATTCATATCCAAAATTCACGCCGCATCGCTGACCAATGGAGGCGATGTATTGCGTTAGCTGTCCACGGGTCGGGATTGGCAATTCAATGCGCAATTGGAAACGTCGCCAGACGGCTTTATCTAGAAGCTCAGGATGGTTACTGGCAGCAACCACCACCACGTAGTCAGGCATTTCATCCAACTGCAACAGCAAGCTACTGACGACACGTTTGATTTCTCCCGTTTCATGGGTGTCGCCGCGCTCTTTACCCAACGTCTCGAATTCATCGAAAAACAAAACGCAACGCTGCGTCCTTGCATAGTCAAGCACGCTCTTCAATCGGCTAGAGGTCTCGCCGAGATAACTTCCCACCAAGGTTTCGTAGCGAATGACGATAAGTGGGTACATCAGCTCAAACGCTAATGCTTCCGCCAGCGTTGTTTTGCCGTTCCCGGGCGGACCGGCTAGCAGTACTCGGTTCCGCGCGCGCAGGTTATGGGCATGAAGCAGCTCAGCTCGATGCTGCTCTTCGACTAGCTCTTGCACCTGTGCCCTGATTTTCTCGGGCAGCACCAGGCTACCCAGTTTACGTTCCGGCGTGATTTCGTAAAACAGATCTTTATGTGGACTGCTACTAGTCACTTTTGCAACTGGGGGGCGTAATGCCTGAGCAGCATTGGGCTGCAATGCTTTGGTTAGTCGCTCCGCGAGAAGTCTATGCCCCTTCTGCTTTTCTTCCTGAATCAGCCCTTCGGCGGCTTTACGGAAGGCAAGCTGATCGCCACTGGTTGCGTTTCTGACCAGGTCCACTAATAAATCAGCTTGTGCCATTAGCTGTTGCTCCAAAAAATATGCGAACTCCCATTCATTTGCTTATCTCAAGCCAAGGTGACAACACCTCAAGCAACGACAGACCGCCATGGGTCAAAGTTGGATAGCCTCCTTGGCTCTTCCACTTCCTTCGACCAAGCGCCAGCAAATGCGCGCCGTGTGGGGTATTCAATTGCATCGCCACGGGAGGCACAAAAGGACCGGCTTCGCCAGAACCTGAGGTGCTACGCCCACTGGAGAATGTCTTTCTTAGGTACTGACCAACCTCCCCCTCTGCGTCGGGGAAATAGCCTGTGGCGGCATAGCCATGGTCGGAAGTGATGACGAGACGGCGACCAGTCGCAAGGCGTTCCACGAAGGCCCAGAAGTCATCGCTATTGAGCTGGTCGGCCGCGTCTTTAGTCAGCGTGTCGAGACCCTGGCCCGCTCCCGCAACATCGTGAATCTTGCTGTCTGGCCAGTGGTGCCAGAAAACCCAGTTGGGCGCACCGTTGACAAAGCCTTCACAGTCCTTCCATGGCATGTCAGCACTTTCAGTCTGCGCAGGCTGTAGACGATGAGCGAGGCCACCGCCATTGTTCTGAAGCTGGCTTCGACTGCCGAAACCAAGTGCCCGAGCAAACTCATTTGTCTCGCCGGGCAACTCAGAGGCATTGGCCGACACCTCGTGCAGCTTGAAGCCACGCTCCTTGGCACCTTGCAGCAGCCAGGGCAACTCGCGTAGCGAAAGGCCGTCCAGAACCAGCACCGCCTTGGCGCTGTATGGCTCCGCCCACCAACGAACCAGACGATCTGAGGTGCGCTCGACCGCAGCACCAAAGGTTTGCCACAAATCCCACCCGCTGGCGGACAGGAAGTTATCAAGAGCACCGATTTCACGGTCGCGCTTAATGACCTCGCTTGGGGCGTTGCCCGTTGCCAGCGGCTTGGACGCAATCTCAACGGCGCTCTTGACGACGACACCCCATGCGTCGGCTGCGGAGCCTTTGGTCAGCCTGTTCAAGACTTCAGGTTGGAGGGCCATCACTTGTCCTCCTTCTCAAGATTCAGCTCGAAGGTCATGCCATCGGGCAGCTTCTTCAGCAGTTCCTTGAGTTGCGCCCCCGTTGCAGCCGATATCTTGATGGAGACATCAGCAACCTGTGTGGCAGGGCCGATGCCCCAGCCTTCTAGCTTGCCGATGAGATTCAAGGGGGAAGTGGGCGGGTTGTGCAAAGGGATACGCGAATTGCAGCCCGTGGCAGCACCCCCACTAAAAATTCCGCCACTGGCACCAGTTGAAGTGACGGGTTGCCCGCCCGGCGTTGGTTCGCTCACGCCTTGAGGCGTTGGTGACTTTGCAGCCCCACCGAACAAACCGCCGCCCTCATTGGCCTGCCCGGCTGTGCCCGTGGGCGCTGCTGGTGTGGTTCCGCCCGTTGCAGGCACGGCAGATGGCTCCAACAAAAACACCTCGTCTAGCTGGCGACCGGTGTAAGAGAGCTTCGGCCGCAGGCGCCGCCAAGCCGTGTCTTCGTCTTCCCCAGGATTGGTCTGGAGCCATTCCATCTGACGCAGGTTGATGACGATCTTTCCTCGCGCGCACAGGCGAAGGATGCGCTCCTTCATGGAAGTTTCACCAAGCCAAGGGATGCAGTCTTGGCCAGCGGGTCGAGGCTCCTGCAACTCGCGCAGCAACTTGCCCACCGCAGAATTTTCCGAGGCGGCTTCAAGCACCAGCTCTTCAAAGTCCTCCGGCACGAAGAGATCGTTGGTCAGCGCCTCTTCGAGGCCTTCTGGAATCTGTGCACCTTGCTTTTTCAGACTCTCAACGCTGAACCGGCATTGCGCAGGGTCTGCAAAATTCCATCGTTGCAGCACTGCGAAGCGGTCAAACCGCTTCTTCAGAATGTCACGTAGCGCACCTTGAAACTCGGTGTGCAACTTCTTGTATTCAGGGCCTTGGTTGCTCCAGTCCTGGGCCTTCATTTCGGCCCGCGCAAGAATCAGCAGGTCTCGATCTTGAAATGCATTGGTGGAGCCAGAACGTGGCAGCAGGAAGCGAATGGTGTTGCGCCGCTTTTGCAGGTGGTCCTTTAGCCAGCGGCCAAGACGGGAGTCAATGTTGTCAGGCTCTTCTGGCAGCACCAATATCGGGAGACGGTCATCCCAGCGTTCAGGCTGCTCCGCTTCGTCCAAGGTGGACCAAGGGTCTGTCTGCCAAGACTTGGGCAATGCGATGACGCGGAAAGTTTTCGCTACCTCGTCTGTGCCACCGATTACATAGCGAATCTGCTTGGCCAACTGTGCTTGGTCAGAACCATCCGCAAAGAGCTTGTCGTTGCGGGCGCAAGCCATCAGCTTGGCGCGCGGGTTTTCTTCCTCGCGGAACACAAGCCGGTTGCCGTCTTGATGGATGTTGAAGCTGTTTTCAACAATCGTTGCCAGCTCAACCTGAAAGGCGTTGTCGTCCACGGCCTTGCTGCGCGTGATATCAACCTGCAACGTGGAAGGTTCAGCACCGGCAAGGTTGCCGACCGCAATAGAACGCAACCACAAGGAACCCACGATCTCTTGTAAATGAGGTGCCAAAGTTGCGTGGTCAGTCACCGCCTCGGTCACCGAGATGATGTTTTGCTGCGCCTTAGACCGCAAGGTGCGGTGATGCTCGTTGGAGACCGAATCCAGCAGCGCACCGATGCCCGATGCATCGTCATCCAATCGGAAGTCAGCGGCTGTGAGCACCGGCGCGGCCTCGCCCCGGCTCTTGTAGAGGTTTGCAAGAATGCGAATCATGTCGCGCGTTTCCTGCGCGTCGGTAGCGATCAGGACTTGTTCTTCCAACAGGCGCAGCAGGTGCGGTGCATAAGGCCACGACTCGTTGAACTCCTGCCGCTTGCGGTCCTGCTCAGAGGATGGCACATCCTGCAGCCGGAAGTATTCGCCGACGTGCTTCGCAACCAGCGTCTCGATGTTGGCCGGAGCAATTTGTAGACGGTTATCAAACAGGCGGTGCAAGAGCATCCGGCGCCGGTCTTGCTGAATGCGCTCTGCGTTTCCGCCAGCCTTGAAGTCGATGGCCACCGGGTTGACGCGGTGGACCTGCTGGTAGGCGTCGCTGCCACCGTTGCGCACCGAAATCACCAAGACCAGCAAGTCTGGTCGCTCTTTGGCGATTTCCGACAAGATTTGGATGAAGTTGAAGGCCCAGTTCTTCCATGGATACTGCTTCGTGTTGGTCAAACCGTCGAACCACGTCTGGAACTCGTCCAGCAGCAGCATGGTGGGCGTGTGCTCAAGCAGTTCGAGGATCAGCTTGTCAGACGGGATATCGGTCTTGGCCGCACCCATACCTTCCCACTTACCCTTGATGTAGGTTCCGTGTGGGTGGCGCTCAAGGAGCAAGTCCCAAAGGAACTTGTACCGCTGGCGGTGCAGGCTCTCGCCGATGACTTGCATGCCGCTGCGCAGACCAATCTTGCCGATCTGTGGGTCACCCAAGGTGGTCGCCCAAGAGTTCAACCACGCGCCAGTCGAGGCTGCATCGTTGACCGCGTGATACAGCGCAGCCATCAAGTGGGACTTACCAAGCCCGCGCTCACCAATCACCACGACTGGACGGCCTTGGTCTGGGCCAACCGCCTCGATGCCTTTCAAGAGGTCATGGGTGGGGTAGGTGATCTCCAGGAACGCCTTGGCTGCGATCTGCGTCGCACCCGTGTTTGTGTCGTTGGACAGCTCGATGGCTGTACCTTTGAGGCGCTTGCCTCGGAATTCTTCGCGTAGCGTCAATCCAAGCATTACTACTTCTCCCTGTCCTGATTTTGTTCTTTAGCACCGTCTTCAGACTGAAGCTTTATCCAGCTATCAATATCAGCACGCGAAAATCGCCAGGTTCCACCAACCTTGAATGCAGGTAACTTTTTAGCAGTCGCGAGCCTGTAAATTGTCCTTTCGGTCACTTTCAGGTACTCGGCAACTTCCCGGACTGTGAGAATTTCCGCATCTCTAGTGCTTATTGACATGGTAGGGGGCAGAATATGACAAACCACGACAGGATAAGACAAAATTTTCAAGTTTGACGCATTGTTTAACCTCCTATGAAGTGTTTGACTGAAAATTATCTGGACTCAAAAGGATTAATTTGACCGATCTAAGCCAAATCCAAATTCGCAATCACAGTAGACTCTGTATCTGCCGCTTCTGCACCGGCCGCACGTAGCGATAGACCATTTCCAAAGACTTGTGCCCGGTCTGCCCCATGATTGCGCTGGTTTGCATGCCGACCATTGCTGCCTCTGTCACAAAACCAGCACGCAGTGAGTGGCCCGATACAAGCTTGGCTGCGTCTGCCCCCTTGGACTTCCCAACCGACGATTTCACTATCAGCGCAACGGACTGCGGCGTCAGCGCCTTGCTACTAACCACTTTGTCATGCCGATTCACGGATCGGAACAAGGGCCCCTCCCCAATGCCAGCCAGTTCCAACCACCGATCCAGGGCTTTGACAGGGCACCGCTCCTCCGATTTGGCCAGCGGCACAAACACCATACGGCCCTCGCCTTCCTGATCGGTCTTGGAGCGGCGTATCAAGAGTTCGATCCCGTGTGCGTGCGGCGTGATGTCTTCAATACGTAGCGTAACGAGTTCTGAGCGCCTAAATGCGCCAGCAAACCCGAGCAGCAGCAGCGCCTTGTCCCGGGCCGCTTTCAATGGCTTTTGCATGGCCACCATCACCATCAGTTCTAGCAGATCATCTTTGACAAGCGCCCTCGCCCGCTTCTGCGCTACGCCGAAAGTGCGGCGTATTCCCTGCATAGTGCGCTTGACCAGACGGTCCTTTACTGGACTCTCAAATCCTTTGTCGGTATGCGCCCTATGGATAGCAATCAACCGATGGGCCAAGGTGGCAACGGCCAGCAAACCGGCAAACTGGGCCAAGTATTCCGCAACCATCGCCGGTGAGGATGGAATCTTGCCGCCGTTGGTCTTGAAATGCCGCACGTCCTGGGCATAGCTGCGCTTGGTAGAAGCTGACTGGGCGGCCAGAGTGTAGTTGTTGACCAACTTGGAGTGCTTGGTTTTGGGCGGCTTTGTGCTGTTGTTAGTAGTCATGTTTGTTCCGTCACGTAAAAGAAGTGGCGGCGCTAGGCCACACGTTTTTGAGCGCTTTCTGAATGCGATGGCTACTGCCACGCGGTCAAAGCGCGGATAGCGCGACCTGGCGCGTTTTAGTGGCTTTTTGAACCGCTTTTAAACCGGTTTTGGCGGTTTGCGCCACTGCTGGTCGGCAACTTTTCCGTTGCACGCACTTTTTAGTCAGGTCTTGTCACGGACCTCTTCGCTGTTGATAGGCCAGTACCCGCTATCACGCTGGACGGCTGCGCCAGCGGTCAATGCAGAAGCGACTGCCATCCAGCACGAGCCGTTGGATACAAGACGTGCCAAGCACTTCCTGATGTGCGATGACGTCATCAAGAGTGGCGTCCAAACCCAAAAGCTCTCCCATTTTTTCATTTGGTAGAGATACCAAATAGTGAGAATGCCGTTCCAGCGCCTTGAGTGCGGCAAAGGCATTGGGGTATCGACCGAGTTCCCATTTGAATGGTGTCACTATGACGCCCAAGACGAGCGCTCCAGCTTCCATTGCCAATCGGGCCAATGCGGGACCTGCGGCAGAGCCAGCCCCGCCCCCCAAGCCCAGCACTAGGATAACGATATCAGCACCGTCAACCAAAGATCGCAATAGATTTTCGTGTTTCCTGGCTGCGGCACGTGCGATGTTGACGCTCCCCCCTGCACCGAACCGTCCAAGCTGTACCGTTCTGATTGGTGCAATACCAGGGTGTAACCTGTTAGCCGCGATGGCATCACTAATACTTTGCAGTCCCATGCTGACGCACGCAAAATTCGATTGGCAGTCAGAGGCTTGAAGCAACCCGCTAGACCACGCCGCCAAGACAATATTGCAGCCTGCATCCCCAACACCAATGATCCTACAGGCTACCTTTTTCGACCCAATTCTGGACTTGTCGGGATTTTCTCGCGCCCCATCCCTTATTGCCAACTTGACGGTAGATTGGAATGCCAGTGTAGGAAGATGCAGACCGAAGGCCGCAGCCGCGAGCCACTTCAATGTATTTCTGCGGGCCATCTCACCAAAAGTCCTTCATGTATTCCCCCATCAAACAAACGTGAAGATATTTGCACGGCAGAATGGCATCCACATCCAATCGAAACTGTTGTTCCTCTGGTATTCCAAGTGCCGGATTGATCATGTAGGACATCGGTGGCCTACCGCCATCAAACTTCTGCCGATGAAACAAAGCAAACTGGTCAGGATATTTGGACAATAAGATCAATGCCTGATCAGGCAGATCAACCACAGTTCTGGCTTCTCGGAACTGCGATGCAATATGCCAGTCGTAGTGGGCAAGAATATCGGGCATCCGCTTTTGGGCAGGTGCCCAGCGACCATCAGCAGGCAAGTTGAATTGCTGGACCGCCACGTGAAGCACTTCGTCAATAGGTTCATTTACAAGAGTGGCTATGCAGGCGACTGCGCTGTTCCAGTGGTTGGTCTGCGCAACGCGCTGATAGAGAGGCTCAAAGCCAAGGATACGCAAGGGGAGCTGTACATGTTCACGTTCGGACATCTAATATTCCTCCGGTAGCAAGATACACGTTGATGCACGTTCGCCGTCGTCACCTACCGCCTCCGTAATGACCCAAATTCTTTCGCCTTGGACGTCATATGAACTGAAGACTCGGCTACCGTCAGTAACCGCGCTATTGTTGGACATGCGGTCTTCAGCACCGAGATTGCCCCAATCACCATACTGATGGCGCTTGAGAAAGATCACTGCGCCAATGCCGTGATCTTCCATCAGGGCGATAGCGCCTGGCGTTGCAACCACATTGCCAAGGGCGAAAAGCGCTGGCCCATCGGGATCGAAAGTTTGAGAAGCCCGTGGCCGCGCGGGAATATTCTCTGCGCTCATGGTGCGGTCTGCCTCATCAAATCCGCCTTGTACGAATTCACGCCATCGGACAGGTCATTCACCAGGGACTCACCGTTCTCGATCTCCACGACAAACTTGCCGTTGCCCTCCGCAGTGGCTTGCGAGGTGAATCTGCGCGATGCAGTGTATGTGGCGCCGGTAATTGTTTGGAATACAAACACCCCAGTGCAGGCGTATCTTTTGGCATCGGCGTTATAGCCGTCGCTGACAATGTCCCGTATCTCCAGCTTTAGGGCGCTATTGAAGTGGGCCACTTGCTCACCCGTCAGACTGAAGATGCTTCGATATTTGGTGTCGAGAACCACTTTCCATCGGTCAAGCAGCGCCTTTCTTGCTGCAGAGATGGTTTCATTGTCCGCGCATTCTGGGGGTTTTTTGCCGCATGCCGTCAGCAGGACCATTGAAGCAATAGTGGCAAGCGCCAATGTTGCGGCGGATCGGCGCGGTGAGGGATTTGCATTCATACAGATACTTTCGTTCATGGGGGTGGAACAGCATTGCGCCGTTGTTCTCGGTGAAATGGGGGCGCATTGCCAGCAACCTGGACTGGCAGGTCAACCGTTCAATGGACAGGCTGCCGGTACGCGCAGTCAAGCACTAGGGTGGGCAGCGCAACCAGTTAGGTTGCGCGTTCGGCGACCACCCGGTGGCCCTACTTGCCTTTGCCTGATGCATTGGGGCGTTGCTTGATTTCCAAGTACCAGGCCGGCTTCAGATTCAAATGGCTCAGGTCGGTTGTCACCTGTTGGTGCGCCCCCACCCACGGCGCCACGTCGATGACATAGTGAAACGATGGCACGTCCCCGTGAGCGCGTATGTGGTGGAAAACAACGTGCCGATAACTCTCATCGAACTTGGACCAGTCGCAGGCTAAGACACATACGTCCGGCAACGCATCAATCGACGTGAAGTCGAGGTACGCCGATGTTGACAGCGTGCTGATGTTGAAGAGAATTTTCCTGAACAGGTCTTCATCATGCATGTTGAATGGGCCGTTCTCTCGCATACCGAGGGTCACGGCAGTCTTCTTGACGTCCTCAAGGGACTTTCCCGCCAGCGTCGCGGCGCATGCCAGCAAGCAGTCGTGGCTGCCGGATTGCGCAATTCTGCGCAGCGGGCTGGAGAATCCTGGTGGTAGTGCTCCGCCGTTGATTTTTGATGCTACTGATGCCATTGCTTTTTTCTCCTGTGGATAGTGAAGTGAATAGCGCATGCGGCGGCCAGACCCGGACGTTTAACCCGGCTTGATGATCGAAAAAGGGAATCGGTCTGAGCGAATTCGAGCGGCGGGGCTCGGTCGCTATCTGGTTGGCGCTGCACTAACGCCGGTGTGTCAAATCGGTTGATCGGCTGGCGAAAAACGCGATTTGACAATCAATCATCGCAGAAGCCCAACAACACCGCAAGCATATTGAAACTTTGCCGGTGAGCAAGATTTTTCGGGTACCTCCGCCGCGCAGACTAAGACTGCTGGCGCATTGACCTGCTTACAGAAGCTTCCTCAATCCTTGCCTGCCATTTGCAGCAATGGTTTAGTTCTGCTGGTAGCGTCATGCCTAAAACCCTCGAAACGCCCCCCACAAGCCGGAAATCCGCGTGCAATTCATGCAATTGCTGCAATTCTGCAATCGAAGGGCCTTGGTCAACCCTCAGTCCCATCGGCCCCAAGCGCCAAACACCACCAAAACACCCTGGAAGCCCCTGAAAACGCCCTCTGCCTAGAGGTATGCGCGGCGCCGACTACTTTTTGGCTATACCGCATATACAACATCATTTCTGTGTACGGTTTACTCAATTTGAAAGCGTCATCAACCACTTTAAGGACGCTTCCATGGCCAAACCGCTAAGCACTCTACTGCCGCAGAACGCATATATCCACATTGACAAGATTCACGTAAAAGGACCTTGCAGGCACAAACCGATTGGGACGGTCTACTTCGGACATGACGAGGATTTCGGGTACGTACCTGCCGGATCACGCCTCACCAAGAAGCAGTTAAAGAAAGGTGCGGACTCAGCCTATGTCAAGTCCAAGAAGATCGAAGACGACGGCCTTGCGTATGAGCTGGAAATACACTGCTGCCCGCCGAAAGTATTGCAGAAGCACAACGTTTTCGGACATTCCTCACTGGTGGACTACGCCTATGCGGTCTTTGACCATGTGGCACGAGCTTCTGGCCTTGACGTTGATCCCGTGGATCGTGAGGAGTGGCGTGCAGGCAATTTCTGGCTAACCGAGGTACACGTCACCGGGAACTTTGGGTGTTTGTCGCGCGACGTGATCCCCGTCATTGACGCCATTGATGAGAACAATGCTGAGGGTAAACAGCGGAACCTCAAGACCAGTATCACCTTGGGCTTTACCGGCAAGAGACGCTCCAAGCATCAGATGGCGACTTTCTACTACAAGCCTGACGAACTGATGGGTGAATGGAAGAGCCCAGGAGAATATCAAGGAAAGCTGATCAAGGTCACCAATGATTCCATCCGTGGCGAAATAAAGTTCTACAGCATGGGGCTGAAAGCACATGCCCTCCAGTACGGGGCCAAATGGTTGGATGCTGACGTTGCCACTCTGTTTTTTGACGGCCTTGAGAAATACAAGGTCAAGTATGCGATCCAACCGTTGCTGACTGCAGAGGTACTGGCCGTGCTGTCCAAGGCTGAACTGAATGTCTATCAGCTTTGGTTGCACGGGAAGGCTGTTGCAGATCAATTTCGTTGTCGGAAGTCTGCCTGGAAGTACATCAAGGCCATCAAAGAAAAGACTGGTTTCGATATGGGTGGCGCCAGACGACCGGATGCGTTCCAAACCATCAACCCTGC
>ERZ724525.2350-NODE-2350-length-10871-cov-4.519970_pt1 | contig 10871 bp, 8 predicted proteins | sample MGYA00376058_ERZ724525 | MGnify/ENA primary metagenome ERZ724525 (study PRJEB28724, sample SAMN07190888) | wastewater metagenome | isolation source: influent of sewage treatment plant in Hong Hong | place: USA: Christiansburg, Virginia | collected 2016-03-01 ... | reverse complement strand
GTGCTGACTGGTGAAACCGGCGCTGGTAAGTCCATTCTGATTGATGCGCTGCAACTGGTAACCGGTGCCCGTGCCGATACCGGGGTCATACGCGAAGGGGCCGGCCGCACCGATGTCAGCGCCGAATTCGATACGCCCGCCACCGTCCAGGGAACCTTGCTGGAGGCTGGCTTTGACAACAACGATACCTTATTACTGCGCCGTACCGTGGATGTGGCCGGCAAAAGCCGTGCCTGGATCAATGGCAGCCCGGCCACCGCACAACAGTTGCGCGCCGTGGGCGAACAACTGTTGGATATTCACGGCCAACACGCCTGGCAAAGCCTGACCCGCCCAGACGCAGTACGCGGCCTGCTCGATGCCTATGCGAAGGTGTCAACCGATGCGCTGGCCGCGCGCTGGCATTCATGGCGGCAGACCCAAACGGCGCTGACGCAAGCATTGGCCGCACAAGACTCCCTGCAGCGCGAACGCGAACGCCTGGCTTGGCAAATTGGCGAAGTGGAAAAACTCAACCCGCTAGCGGACGAGTGGGATGAATTGCAAAGCAGCCACAGCCGCCTGGCCAATGGCCAAGCCCTGCTGGACGCCGCTCATGGCGCTTTGCAATTGCTGGAAGACGACGACAGCAACGTGTTGCGTCTGTTGAATGCGTCCTTGCAACAGTTGCAAAACCAGGCCCATCTGGAAACCGATTTCAAGGACCCGATCGACGTATTGGCTTCCAGCCTGGCACAGGTTGAAGACGCGGTGCACACGCTACGCGCTTATTTGCGCCGCACGGAACTGGACCCTGAGCGACTGGCCGAACTGGACGAACGAATGTCCTTGTGGGTTTCCCTGGCCCGCCGCTACAAGCGTGCGCCCGAAGACTTGCCGGACTTGCTGGCATCCTGGCGCTCGGAATTGGCGCAACTGGATGCAGCGGCGGATCTGGAAGGCTTGCAATCCGCAGAGCAAAAAGCCCACGCAGCTTACCTGGTCGAGGCCAAAGCCCTGAGCAAGGCTCGTACCAAGGCTGCCCCGTTGCTGGCCCAGTCCATCACCCAGGCGATGCAGGGTTTGGGCATGCAGGGCGGGCAGTTTCAGGTAGTGCTGGAGGCAAGCGCGCAACCGATGCAAAGTGGTCTGGAGGAGGTCAGTTTTTTGGTGGCCGGACACGCGGGCAGCACTCCACGCCCGGTGGGCAAGGTTGCCTCTGGCGGCGAGCTGTCACGTATGGCACTGGCCATTGCCGTCACCACCAGCCAACTCGGCACGGCACAGACTCTGATCTTTGACGAGGTGGACTCCGGCGTGGGCGGCGCAGTTGCGGAAACCGTGGGCCGCTTGATGCACCAGCTGGGGGTGGACCGCCAGGTGTTGGCGGTTACCCACTTACCCCAGGTTGCCGCTTGCGCAGACCACCATCTGGTGGTGGCCAAACAACTTAGCGCTGGCGCAACCTTGAGTAGTGTGGCAGTCGTACGTGGTGAACAGCGCGTGGCCGAGATTGCGCGCATGCTGGGAGGGGAAAAACTCTCCAACACCACTCTGGCCCACGCCAAGGAAATGCTGCAGGCAGGAAACTGACACGATGTTGAACGCTGCGTCGCCGATAGAGATTGTGGTGATCACTGGTATGTCGGGGTCCGGCAAATCGGTGGCTCTGCATGCACTGGAAGACGCTGGTTTTTATTGTGTCGACAATCTCCCACCGGAATTGTTATTGCCCTTTGTGGAGCTGGAACAGAAACACCAGGCGCGCCGTGTCGCCATTGCCATGGATGTGCGCAGTGCCACATCCCTGCATATGGTGCCGCATCAGTTGGACACATTGCGAAATCAGGGCTTGAGCATCAAGTCGCTGTTTCTGGATGCCAATACCGATACCCTGGTGCGGCGCTATTCCGAAACCCGGCGCAAACATCCGTTGTCTCAATCCGACCTGAGCCCTGGCGAACCGGACGCACGCCGCGCCCTGATGGATGCCATTGAACTGGAGCGCAAACTTCTGGGTGTCTTGCGGGAGCAAGCCCATGTGATTGACTCCAGCATCATCCGGCCCGCCCAATTGCAGGGTTATGTCAAGGCTTTGATCTCTGCGCCGCAGGAGCAACTGACGCTGGTCTTCGAGTCCTTTGCGTTCAAACGCGGTGTTCCCACCGATGCCGACTACGTGTTAGATGTACGTATGTTGCCCAACCCCCACTACGAGCCCGAACTGCGGCACCTGACCGGGCGCGATCAGCCGGTCGCCGATTTTCTGCAGGCCCAGCCCGAGGTGGAATTGATGCAGCACCACATCACCCATTTCCTTGAAAGCTGGCTCGATGCGATGGCCCGAGACCACCGAAGTTATGTCACGGTCGCCATTGGTTGCACCGGGGGTCAGCACCGCTCGGTCTTTCTGGTCGAACGCCTGGCCGCACGATTTGCGTCCCAATGGGTCACCCTCAAGCGCCACAGGGAAATCGATACAAACTGATCAGTTGGCAGCCGCAGTCGCGTCGTTTTGCAGCAGTTTGCGAATAGGTGCGGGCAGGCCCAAGCCCGGCCAGGTTTGTGCACTGACCCATTGACCCGCATCCCACTGAACGGTCTGCTCGGCAACGTCCAGGCGCCAAGGATGCAAGTGCAAGTCTTTATGCGTCAAAACATGCAAAAAAGCAGCTTGCGGCCGCAATCGTCCTTGCAGGGATGCAGGCAACACGGCCCGCATTTCCTCTTCACTGTCAAACAAAGGCAGGCAATGCAAACCGGCCCAAACGCCTGGTGTGGGGCGCTTGGTCAACCACACTGCGCCGCTTTGAGATTGAGCCCACAACAACCAGATGGACTGGCTGCTGCGTTTTAATTTGCGACTTCGGACCGGGTAGTGCTGAGGGTCGCCTGCCGCCTGCGCAACACAGTCGCGTTGCACCGGGCAATGGCCACAGTCGGGCTTCTTCGGGAAACAGACCGTGGCGCCCAAGTCCATCATGCCTTGGGTGTAACGCGGCATGGCAGCGGCGGCGTTGCGCCCGGTCGGCAACAACCCGGTTGCGGCGCTCCACAGCGCATTCACACTGCTGGCCTGCGCCAAGTCGGCATTAAAGCCCAACACACGGGTCAAAACACGTTTGACGTTGGCATCCAGAATCGCCACTCGCTCGCCAAAACACAGGGAGGCAATCGCCGCTGCCGTGGATCGCCCTATGCCTGGAAGTGTTTCCAGAATCTGCGCCTGCTGCGGAAACACACCATCAAACTGCGCCACCACCTGTTGTGCACACTGGTGCAGGTTGCGCGCACGGCTGTAATAGCCCAGGCCACTCCATAGCCCCAGCACATCATCCAGGCTCGCATGGGCCAACGACGTAACATCTGGAAAGCGGGCAACGAACCGATCAAAGTAGCCAAGCACCGTGACCACCTGGGTTTGTTGCAACATGATTTCGGAGAGCCAGACCCGGTACGGATCTTGGGTGTCTTGCCACGGCAAGTGGTTGCGCCCATGACGCTTTTGCCACGCCACAACCCGGAAGGCAAAACCCGTCTCAGCCTCGCGCACGTTCACGCAAACTCGACGTCGACCGCAGTGGTACTTGACTGGTTGGCAGCGATCAGGTAATCGGTTAGTTCGATCAGCTTAAGCTCGACCTGGTTCAGCGCGGCTTCCTGTTGATCAATGTCCTGGATGCGGTCTTCGAGACCACCCGCCGCTTGCTGAATACGGTCAATGGCCTCAATGCGGCGGCTGAAGTTGCGACGGCGTTCGCGCAATTGGGCATCCAACTGCGCCGCGGCGGACTTGCTCCACAACTCCACATCACCCAGGGCCATCTCGTGGATGCTGCGCAAGCGTGACGACAAGGCCCGAACCAGCCGATCAGCAAACTCAGGTTGCGCCAATTTGAAGGCATTGCCTATGCCCAGATACTGGATATGACTCCGTTCAACCACATCCAGATCACCCAAATACTGGGCCATTTGGGGCTCGGCCGGTGCTTGCAAAGAAAAGCCGTGTTCGCCATTGAGTTGGCGGAAGGTGGCGTTCAGCATGTTCTGAATTTCATCGCACAGAGTCTGAACTTTTTGCAGATTGCCCCGCAGACGATCAAAAGTCTCGCCATAAGCCCTCTTTACACCCAACTTAAGGCCCTTTTCCAGCAAACGGTCAGTCAATTGGGCCATTTCCTTCTTCAGAGCCGTAGAGCCCAGGATGCCGAACACCTCGCGCAACAACTTCAAGTGAACTGAGCGCACAGCGTGAATTTTTGCGCCACCCAAGTCAAACTCGGCCTGCTCTTGGGAAATCCGCGACCGCATGTGCTTGATCACTGCAGAATTCTTGCCTTGCAGGCCCTTGAGTTCCATCATCTGCTCGGTCAGGTCCCGTTTGCGAATATTGATGACCCGTCCTGTCTCGGCACGTAACTCGGTGATGCCTGTCACCATGGCTTTGCCCAGTATCTTTTGGCGCTTGCCCATCATGCCGCGACCCAAAGCGTCCTCTAACACGGGCAGACAACTGCGCTGCAACAACTCGTCATCATCGGTTACCTTGGCAACCAAACCCTTTTGGGCTGACACCGCGATCACCCGATCGGGCGGAATGCTCAATATTTCTGCGGTCGTGGACTTCTGCCGATCAATTTGAGCCTGAATCTGTGCCGGGCTGCTGAGGTCATCCCACAGGGTATCGATCTTGTTCAACACTACCAGGCGGGTTTCGGACGTGTCTGTTTCTGTGATCAGGTGCTCACGCCAAATGGACAGATCCGACTTGGTCACGCCAGTATCCGCGCCCAAAATGAACACCACGGCATGCGCCTGTGGAATCAGGCTGACCGTCAGCTCCGGCTCGGCACCTATCGCGTTCAAGCCCGGGGTATCCAAAATAACAAGGCCCTGTTTCAACAACGGATGGGCAATATTGATCAATGCATGGCGCCATTTGGGCACCTCGACCATGCCCTGGGCATCGACCATCGGGTTATCGTCTGGGGCCTGGCTGTGCCAAAAGCCCAAGGAACGTGCTTCATCCTGGGTCACTTTGCGGGTTTCAGCTACTTTTTCCAGGGCGGCCGCCAACTGTTGCGGATTGTTCACATCCAGATCGATACGGGTCCATTTTTCCGGAACCATACGCCACTCCATGAGCGCCTGGGGCTGCAATCGCGTCTCAATCGGCAACAGGCGCAGGCAAGGCGGAACGTCGGCGTCGTAGCCCATTTCGGTCGGGCACATAGTGGTTCGGCCGGCACTGGCAGGCATGATGCGACGTCCATAACCCGCAAAAAAAACGGCGTTGATCATTTCGGACTTGCCGCGCGAAAATTCCGCAACAAAAGCCACCATCACCTTGTCTGAGCGCACCTGAGTACCAAGCCGACGCAACCGCTCCTCTACCCCCGAATCCAGCAGTTCGTTGTCCTTCATCCACTCGGAAAGTAATTTCAGGCGCAGTGCAAATTCACGTCGCCATGTGCCAAGCTGGTCAAACTGATCGTTAAAAGAAGTAGTCAAGAGTACCCCCGTCTAGCCAGTCAATATAGCACCGTGCCTGCGAATTCCACTCAGGGTTTCTGGCAGCTTGGGCAGAAAAAGGTCGAGCGTTGGCCTTGGCGAATGGCTTTGATGGGCGTCGCACAAGCCTTGCAGGCTAAACCCTCACGCGCGTAGACCATCGCCTCCAACTGGAAATGGCCGGCCTCGCCGTGGGCATTGGAAAAGTCGCGCAGTGTGCTACCGCCCCTTTCAACGGCCCGCGCCAGCACCGCGACGATAGCCTGGTGCAAACGTGCGATCCTGGGGCGGCTCAGGCGGGACGCCGCTGTTGTGGGGCGTATACCCGCTCTGAACAGGGCTTCAGAAGCGTAAATGTTGCCAACCCCGACAACCACATCACCGGCCAGCAAAACTTGCTTGATGGGTGCTTTGCGCCGCAACAAGCCGTGACGGAACAACACCACGTCAAATTCCGGCCCCAGCGGCTCCATACCAAGCTTGCCTAACAATTTTTGGGCAACAGGAGCTTGCTCACTTTGTGCGTAGACCACTGCACCAAAACGCCGTGGGTCGTTCAAACGCAACACACCGTAGGAAGTACACAGATCAAAATGGTCATGTTTGCCTGGCGCCGGCGGTTGCTGAACAAACGACAGACTGCCCGACATGCCCAGGTGCAGCATCACCATCCCGTCTTCCAGGTCCAACAAAAGGTATTTGCCTCTGCGCCGCACCGCCAACACGTGTTGCTTGAGCAAAACTTGAGGCTCGACGCCCAGTGGCCAGCGCAACGGCATGCCGAACCGCACGCCAACAATCTGCGCGCCGGCAATGCGCTCGGCAAAACTCAGGCGCGTGACTTCTACTTCTGGCAATTCGGGCATGGGCAGGGTCTCTCAAGGTTAGATTATTATGGTCTGATGTCACGAATCTCTCGACTCTTCACACTCACTTTGCTTGCGGCGTGTATTTGCAGCGCAGCGAATGCTGCTGCGCCAAAATCGGACAAACCCGACAACTCCACGCTGGATGGTGAACTCTTCTACCAATTGCTGGTCGGCGAAATGTCGGCTCAGTCCGGCGACAACGGGTCGGCGTTTTCCTTGATGCTGGACGCGGCCCGCAAAGCCAACTCTGCACGCCTGTATGAGCGCGCGGTCGAAATTGCTTACCGATCGCGCAATGGAGAGGCCGCGTTGGAGGCATCCCAGGCTTGGGTCAGGGCCTTTCCATCGTCCAAAGAAGCCAATCGTTATCAGTTCCAGATTTTGCTGGGTCTGAACAAGATTGCCGAGACACAGGAGCCGATACGGCGCGAATTGGCCGGTCTTGCCCCGACTGAGCGTGTTGGCACCATCAACATGTTGCCCCGTTACTTTGCACGCACGACCGACAAGAAGCTGGCGGCCATTGTTGTCGAAAAGACATTGGCGCTGGAACTGGTCAATCGCATTACCGGACCCGCGGCCTGGACAGCCGTTGGCACGATCCGCCTCCAGGCCAACGACATTGAGGGTGCGCTGGAGGCAGTACGTCGGGGCGTTGCGCTGGACGCCATGGCCCAGGAACCCGTCATGTTGGCAATTTCAATGATAGGACCCAAGGCGCCCGGTGCCGAGGCCATCGTACGCAAACACCTTCTGACCAAGCCCGCAGCGGAAGTTCGCATGGGGTATGCCCGCAGTCTGGCCGCTTTGCAGCGCTATTCCGAGGCCTACACCCAGACCCAGTTGTTAACCGCAGAAAGACCGGATTTCGCCGACGCCTGGCTGATGCGGGGCTCTCTTGAGATTCAGGACAACCAATTGACCCAGGCGGAGGCGTCACTGAAGACCTATGTGACGCTCAACCCACCGCCCGCCGATCCGACGCAGGGCGCAACCATGGGCCGTGGCCTGGTACAGGCGTATCTGATGTTGGCCCAAGTGGCCGAACAAGGTCAGCGCCTGGACGATGCCAAGGCATACCTTGATGCCATCAACAGCCCTAGCGACGCTTTGCGTGTGCAGCGCCGTCAGGCCGGCATCCTCGCACGCCAGGGCAAGCTCGAAGAAGCCCTCCTGTTGATCCGCCAGGTACCCGAATTGCAGGCGTCCGACGCGTTGGACAAAATCAATGCCGAGGTGCAACTGTTGCGCGACAACCGCCAATTCGAAGCAGCCTATGCGTTGGTGAAAGAGACAACGGCACGTTACCCCGAAGAGACCGAGCTGTTGTACGACCAGGCCATGCTGGCAGAAAAACTGGGAAAAACCGAGGAGATGGAAAGCCTGCTGCGCAAAGTGATGCAGGCCAAGCCCGACTACCACCACGCCTACAACGCATTGGGTTATTCCTTGGCAGATCGCAATGTCCGCCTGGATGAAGCGCGCCAACTGATCAAACAAGCGCTGGTCTATGCCCCCAATGACCCCTTCATCACTGACAGCCTGGCGTGGGTTGAATTTCGCTCTGGCAATGCAGAAGAGGCCCTGCGTTTATTGCGGGGCGCCTACAAGGCCCGGCCCGATCCTGAGATTGCAGCGCACCTCGGCGAAGTGTTGTGGACGGTGGGGCAACGTGAACAAGCCAGTGCCGTCTGGAAGGAAGGGCTTGACCTGAATCCACAGAACGAAACATTGCAGGAGACCATGCGTCGCCTGCGCGGCGCACCGTGAACCGGACGTTGTACACGGCGGGGCACGTTCTACTGGTAGTTGCTATATTTTTGATAGCTGGCTGCGCAAGTTCCACGAGGGCTAGAGGTACAATTGAGCCAGAGATTTCGCGCTGGCAGGGCCGGCTGTCGCTTAAAGTTCACTCGGAACCCGTTCAGGCGTTTTCCGCCAACTTCGATCTGCAGGGCGACGCGCAGGTTGGCTCACTGGTTTTTATGACTCCTATTGGCAGCACAGCTGCCCGATTGCAGTGGGATGCGAGTGGAGCCCGGTTGCAGACCTCGGGTGAGCCACAGCAGTTTGAAACACTGGAAGCCTTGACGCACCAAGCGACGGGTGCCCCGCTGCCGATTGGCAGCATGTTCGCATGGCTGCATGGTTTGGAACCGAACACCCCCGGATGGCAGGTCGACTTGCAGAACTTGCCCAATGGTCGCCTCAGTGCTCAACGACTTCCCCCAGAGACACCGGTAGAACTCAAAATCATCCTTGACCGCTGAGCCCGCACCAGACAATTGCCCCATGCAGTCGCTATACGACATCCCCGCACCCGCCAAGCTCAACCTGTTTTTGCACATCACAGGTCGCCGTGCCGACGGCTACCACTTGCTGCAGTCGGCATTCATGCTGATCGACTGGTGCGACACACTGCACTTCGATCTCAGACAGGATGGTGCCATCAGCCGTGAAGATCTGACCACACCCTTGCCAGAAGATGATTTGGTCGTTCGTGCCGCCAGGGCCTTGCAACAGGCCAGCGCCTGCTCTTTGGGCGTGCATATTGGCGTTGCCAAATCCATTCCGGCACAGGCTGGCATGGGTGGTGGCTCGTCGGACGCCGCCTCGACCCTGCTGGCACTCAACCGCTTGTGGAAGCTGAATCTGAGTGTGCGTGTCCTGTCGCGCCTAGGTCTAGGTTTGGGCGCCGACGTGCCGTTTTTTCTGGGTGGGCACCACGCATGGGTCGAAGGCATCGGCGAGCAAATGACGCCTATCCAACTCCCCAACGCCCGTTTTGTGGTGGTTAAACCCGCAGCCGGGTTGGAGACACGGCTAATTTTTTCAGATCCGGCACTGAAGCGCGACTCCAAAACTGCTATAATTTCAGGCTTCGCTGCAGATGCACATGGAAATGTTTTCGAATATGGCCAAAACGACTTGCAAGCTGTTGCCCAGTGCCTGTGCCCCGGTGTTACCCAAGCCCTTGAGTGGCTTCAATCCCAGGGATTGCGTGGCAGGATGACAGGTTCTGGGAGTGCTGTATTTGCGCAATTGCTGCATGATATTGATGCGACCAGCGCGCCAAGCGCGTTACAGGTCAAGTTATGTAGCAACTTGGATGTTCACCCCCTGTTGGGTTGGGCTCCCAGCGATGGAGAATGATGGTTTAAACGGTGGGCAGCGTTATGCTGTCAACCCGTGTAGGGGAGTCGCCAAGTTGGTTAAGGCACTGGATTTTGATTCCAGCATGCAAAGGTTCGAATCCTTTCTCCCCTGCCAAATCTGTAGTCCGGTGCTGATCCGGTCGCAGCGCGCGCAACGAACAGGCATAAACCTAATCTAATCGCTGGACTTTCGCATGCAGGCTTCACCTCCCCCAGATTTCATGGTTTTTACCGGTAATGCCAACCCCGGCATGGCTGCAGACATTGCGGGTCATTTGGGCATTTCGCTGGGCGCGGCAACCGTGGGCCGATTCTCCGATGGTGAGGTCACCGTTGAAATCAACCAAAACGTGCGGGCCCGCGACGTCTTTGTGGTGCAAAGTACCTGCGCTCCGACCAATGACAACCTGATGGAATTGCTGATCATGGTTGATGCGATCAAACGTGCATCGGCTGAACGCATCAGTGCCGTGATTCCTTATTTTGGCTATGCAAGGCAAGACCGTCGTCCACGCTCCACACGTGTGCCAATTACCGCCAAAGTGGTAGCGAATATGCTGCAGGCTGTGGGCGTGGCGCGCGTGCTGACCATGGATCTGCACGCGGACCAGATTCAAGGCTTTTTTGACATACCGGTCGACAATATCTATGCGTCACCGGTGCTCTTGGGTGACCTGCGCCAAAAGAATTATGACGACCTGATTGTGGTCTCGCCCGACGTCGGCGGTGTGGTGCGCGCCCGCGCCCTTGCCAAGCAACTGGGTTGTGATTTGGCCATCATCGACAAGCGCCGCCCCAAGGCCAATGTGTCGGAAGTCATGCACGTCATCGGCGAAATTGATGGCCGCAATTGCGTGATCATGGACGACATGATTGATACTGCCGGCACCTTGGTCAAAGCCGCCGAGGTGCTCAAGGAACGTGGCGCCAAGAAGGTCTATGCCTATTGCACACACCCGATTTTTTCCGGCCCCGCTATCGAACGTATTGCCAACGGTGGCGCACTCGACGAAGTGGTGGTGACGAACACCATTCCGCTGAGCGACGCCGCCAGAAATTGCCAAAAGATTCGCCAACTCTCCGTGGCCCCGCTGATCGCAGAGACGATACAGCGTATTGCCAAGGGTGAGTCGGTCATGAGTTTGTTCTCGGATCAAGAGAACCTTTTTTAAGGTTCTCGCAAGGCCTCGCAACGGGTTTTGCTCGGGACAAAAAGCAAGCGCACACTGCATAGGGCAGTGATCCGGCGCTTTTGTTAAACCGGAATCACGCTGGTCGCGGTGGATTCCTTCAGGAGTAAGTTATGAAATTTGTCGCTTTTGAGCGCGCCAAGCAGGGCACGGGTGCGAGCCGCCGT
>ERZ724525.2348-NODE-2348-length-10877-cov-3.120495_pt1 | contig 10877 bp, 7 predicted proteins | sample MGYA00376058_ERZ724525 | MGnify/ENA primary metagenome ERZ724525 (study PRJEB28724, sample SAMN07190888) | wastewater metagenome | isolation source: influent of sewage treatment plant in Hong Hong | place: USA: Christiansburg, Virginia | collected 2016-03-01 ... | reverse complement strand
GCATTCAGGTATTTGCGCACGGCGGTATTGGTCGGCGTGCCGAGCGGCGCGAAGGGATGAAAATTCTCCATGTGCATCACCGGCAGCGCCAGCCACATGAAGGCCGACAGTGCCGCCAGCTTGACCGCGACAAGACAGGCATTGACGGTGGCGCTTTCGCGGGTGCCGATGGTGAGCAGGGCGGTGACCGCCAGCGCTGCGGCCAAGCAAGCGGCGTACACCGCGCGCAGCATCGTCTCGGAGAGCGAGAGCACCTCGCAGGAGCCGCGCGCCATCACGCTCGATACGATGGGCAAGGTCAGCGAGGCGGCCCATCAGCTAGATACGCCCGGTCCGTCCGTGGACGAGCTACACAAGACGGTGGGCGATGCGATGTCGCAGCAGGACGACGCCCGGACCAAGCTGCAAAAGATCAAGGAGCTTCAGGGCAAGCTGGCGGGGCTGTCGTGGGGCGAGCTGGGGGCGGTCGGGCAGGAAGTGCAGGCCGAGGTCGGCAAGATCGCCTCGGCAGGGCAACGGACACTCGATGCGGCGCGCAGCTTTGCGGGCAGCGTCAAGGGGACGGTGTCTCAGCTCGGTTCCGATGTGACGACGGCCATCACTCAGCGTGTCGATCAGTGGAAAAGCGTCGGCGAGTCGTCGGTCAAGCTCTTCAACGAAACCAAGGACAAGGTCAAAAAGCACGTCGACGAAATCAAGAATGAGATCGACGCGATCATCAAGGATGCTCAAAAGTGCATCGACGAGCTGAAGAAGTCCGTCGAGGACGTGGTGCAGAGCGTCAAGGATGGCGTCGAGAAGGCCAAGAACCTCGATATCAGCGGCGCGATGGAGGTAGTGGTCAAGGCCAAGAAGCTGTTCGAGACGGGCAAACAGAGCTGGGACACCATGCGCGGCCACTTCGAAAAGATGAAGGCGCATGTGCTGTCGGTGAAGGAAACGGTCGACGGGGTGGTCGGTCAGGCCGGGGGCGTGATCGAGCAAGCGACGGCGGCGTTTCAAAGCACGGTGGATGCGCCCAAGGAAGTTGCAGGGTTGGTGAAATCAGCCTCGGAAAAATTGCTCGGCGAAGCCAACCAAACCATGGCGACGGCGGCAACCGAGTTCAAGACGGCGATGGCGGGCGCGAGCAAGCTGGTGGATCTGGCGAGCTGTACGACCTCGGCATCGGTGCAGACGGGTATTTCGGCGGGCAGCAGCCTGGCCCAGAGCGCGGTAGGTGCCGGTAAGTCCGCGATGGCAGCGGGGCAGGGGGTGATGGCAGCCGCAAAGAGCGCCGTCGGTGTCTTTGACGAAGATGCGCGCAAACAGGCGGCCAAAGCGTGTGACACGGCGATGGATGCGGTGAAGTCGGCGCTCAAGGCCGTCGAAGATGCCGCCAAAGCGACCGACAAGATCGCGAGCGGCGATTCCGCAGGCGCAGAGCAAGCGGCGGCCCAGGTCGAGCAGAAAGCGGCCGATGCGGCGGGTCAGGCGGCCAAGGCTCAGAAGGAATCCGGCGAGGCCGAAAAGAACGCCAAGCAGGCGCAGGCGGACTCCACCAATCCCGAGGCGGTCGAAAAGAAGCAGCAAGAGAAGCAGGCGGGTGGCGGCGACGCCAAAAAGGACGGCGCGCAGACCGATGCCAAGAAGGATGAGGCCAAGGCCGGAGCCGAGAAGAAGGACGCCGGGGATGCAAGGGGCGACTCTGGGGATGCAAGGGACGGTGCCGGGGATGCAAGGGGCGGCTCTGGGGATGCAAGGGGCGGCTCTGGGGATGCAAGGGGCGGCTCCGGAGACGCGAAGGACGCGGCAGTACCGGCCGGGGATGCGAAGAAGGAAGGAGCCCCGGGAGGAGATGCGAAGGACGCGGCAGTACCAGCCGGAGACGCGAAGAACGGAGCAAAAGGCGCGGAGGCGAAGCAAGACGGAGTCCCGGCAGCCGACAACAAGTTGGCGGCTCCTGCATCTGACGCGCCACAGCCAGCGGTCCCTTCGAGTGACCATCCAGTGGGAGACGCCAACAAGCCGGTCCAATCGACAGGAAGTGGTGTTACGACGGAAAATGCCAAGGTGCCAGGGGCTGCGAAGGCTGATGGGGGCATTCTCGGTGGCAAGGGCGAGGCTGCTGCTGGCGGTAGCAGTAGCGGCGGTGGCGGCGTGAAGCAAGCGGCTGCCGGAGCTGGGACCGCCAAGGCACCGGCCACTGGCAAAGCGGGCGGTTCGGGGGGCATCGTCGATTCGGTGAAGAAGGCCGATCCGCAGAGCAAGCGGCCTGCGTGGAAGCCGTAAGATGCGCTGGCTCCTCAAAGCCTCCGCAGCCAGCCTGTCGCTAGAGCCGGCACCGAGCTACAGCAGCGCGGGCGATGTGGAGCTGCTGCTCCGTCGGTTTTCGACCAATCGGACGGCGATGCAAACCCTCCGTGAGGCCCTGCGCTGCGCGGATGTCTCGGCCCAGACCCACCTACTTCGGGATGAGGAAGTGATTCGGCTCGCGGCGGCGCAGATCGTGGCGGGACGACTGACACTGCTTCCAGCAACGCCCGCCCCGCTGTTCCCGGTCTTTTTCTACAAAGGCAGCGCGCAGAACGAACCGCAGAGTGACGCGCCAAAAGAAGCCAGCCAGACATCAGACAGCACAAACGACTCTGCGAAAGTTCCGATCGAGTGGGAGCTGGTGTTTTCCGATGGTCCCGCGGTCAAAGGCTTCGTCTCGGTGTTCGAGCCACCCGAGGGCAAGCCACCGCAGGAGTTAACACCCGACGGCGGCGGCCATCACAAGCTCGACGACTTCTGGCGACACGATGCCTATGCGGTCACGCTCAATGGCACCATCGAGGTCAGTGGAAAGCTCGAAGACGCCGACGGCAAAGCGATAAAAGATGCCAAGATCACCATCGAGCCTGCCTATGGCGACGCGGTGATCGCAACCACCGATGGTGGTGGTGCCTTCAAGGTCAAGGGCTTCGTCGAAGAAGAAGAGTTCGATGTCTTCATCTCGGCTGGCGGAATCGCGATAGAGGGCAAGCTTCAGGACGAGAAGGGCAAAGCGGTGGCGGGCGCGACGCTCCGATTGCTGCTCGATGGCGGTGATCTGGTGGCTTTGGAAACCGGAGCAGACGGTTCCTTTTTGGTGCCGGGCCGACTCCCTGGCGAGGGATTTTCCATCGAGGTGGTCGACATCAAGCCCGGCTTCCAAGCAGAGGGTCAGTTCGTCGATGAGGATGGCAAACCGGTCGCCGGTGCTTCTGCTCGACTCCTGTTCGATGGCGGTCAACACATATCGGTGATGAGCGATGCCGAAGGGAAGTTCAAAGTCACCGGAGTCCTTCCCGAAGAAGGGTACTCACTGGAGTACATGGGTCACTAGGTGCGACGCGTGGCATCCACGTAGTCTTTCGACTCCAGGCTGGTGCGATTCGAACGCCTGAATTCCCATGATCTTGGCTGAACGCAAACAATCCCGCACGCCTATCGCAGATTCGCGCTTCCATACATCCCGCTAAGGACGGTATAATTCCGAAACGGGGAGTAGTCGTACTTGGTTCGTCAAGGACTCTATTGGGCCAGCGCAGGACGGACGACAGTCTCGGGGCTCCTACCGGTGCTGCTCTGTGCTGTGCTGCTTGGGTGTGCGACTCATCCATGGCGGATCCAGATGACCATCGCCACAGATGCCAACAACAACTCCCCGGTTCTGATCTCGGTGGTGCTGCCCAAAAATCCCACGTTGTTCAAGAAGCTCCTCGACATGACAGCGAAGCAGTGGTTCGGTCAGCGAGAGCAGCTTCTGCGGGATCATCGTCGGGATCTGGAGGAGACCTACTTCGAGTTTATTCCAGGCCAACAGGTTCCAGAGATGAACCGCAAGGTATCGAGCAGTGTTAGCCAAGGGATTCTGTTTGTGAACTATCAGACCCCCGGCTCACATCGCTACACCTTCGACACCAACCAGGCACTCAAGATTGGCTTTGCGCAGCAGAGCGTGAACTTGAGCCAGTAATGGGAATTAGGAATCGGAATGCCAAGCGCGCATGATCTTCCACCAACGATTCAGTGGCACGAGGGAATGCTCCTCGCTCCGCAGCACTTCCAGCAGCTAGTGCATCGGACAGAGAAGCTCCTTACGTATCACCTGGGTCTGGGTCTTCCCTATCAATTTGGTGTAACAAGACTGCGCTATGAGTCCACACAGCTTTTTACCGGAACGCTGCGTATCACCGAGCTAGAAGCGGTCCTTCCAGATGGTCTGGTGGTCGCCTTCCGTACGGGTCCGGCTGCGGAGCTTCAGGTGGACTTGAAGTCTCATGCCGAGAGTGCCAAACACACTCCGGTTCCCGTCTATCTGGTCGTTCCCATCGAGCGCACCGGGGGCAGCAAGGGCGATGGAGATCTCGGTCGCTATCTGTCGATTCCTGGAGATGAAGTGGACGATGATGTCAGCGGGGGAAGGCCCCTGCGGATTCCTCGTCTAAAACCACGACTCCGTTTGATCGCAGGAACTGAGACGCCGCCACCCCGCTTTGTGGCCTTGCCGCTGATGGCGGTGGTCTACAAAAACGGCGCGTTTGTTCCCTCTGAATACATTCCCCCACTGATACGGGTTGAGGTTGATTCTCCGCTCGGTGAGCTGTGCGCGCAGGTGAGTAGTCTGATCCGTGCCAAGGCAACCTATCTGTTAGAGGTGATTCGCTCCCCGGCCATTACCACCAAGCCAGCAGCCATTGAAGAGAATCGACGCCTCCTTTCGCAGTTGGTACTCAACCTGCCGCCGTTTGAAGCGCTGCTTGCAACGGGAACCAGTCATCCCTATGCGCTGTATGTCGCGCTGACGGCGGTGGCGGGGAGTGTCGCAGGCGTGGGCAATCAACTGATGCCACCGCTGTTTCCCGCGTACGATCACCTGAACCTGCGGCGGTCGTTTGCGGAGGTCGTGCAGTTCGTGAATCAATCACTCAGCGACGGAATTTCCGAGGCGTTTACTGCGCTGCCGTTCCGCAATGAGAACAATCTGTTCGGTCTCCAGTTCGAGCGAGAGTGGACTCGGCGCACGGTGGTCCTTGGTTTCAAGGGAGCGCCCGGAGCGACCGACCAACAGATCAACGAGTGGGTTGCCAGCAGTCTGATTGGCACCACAAGTCGCTTCAAGGTGCTGCGAGAGCGTCGACTCCTAGGTGCAACTCGGACTCCCATCGACAAGCTAGAGGGTCTGGTCGCGACTCGTGGAATGCTGCTCTTCCAACTGCAAATGAATCCAGAGTTCATCGTACCCAATGAGCCACTGGTGATTGGAAATTCTGTCGAGAAGCCGCCAGGTGTTCGTCCAGCGGAGGCCTACCTCTATGTTGCAAACAAAGAGTAGGTACGATGCACCATGGTCTGAGGTCGATTGCACCGAGCTGAGCTGGGTGAGCAATGGCTAGTGAGTCGTCAGAGCAGCTATTTTTGGTGGACTACTTCCGCGAGTTCTATGCGGCGGTGCTCCAGCATCGTATGCAGATCGAGCGCTCGCTGACGCCATCGCCGGAAGAAGACAGCATCCAGATTCGTGAAGCAGACATCCTGGCCGAAGAGAAAGTCCCCGGAGAGGAGCAATCGCAGATCGCTCCGGACATCGTTCAAGCGCTGCTGGTCGAGCTGATGGAGTCCCAGCAGCAAACCATTCAGAGACGTGGTGATCCGAGAGAGCAGAAGCGCTTTCACGAGATCCAGTATGTGATGGCCGCCATGGCCGACGAAGTGTTCCTTAGCATTGAGTGGATCGGAAAAGAATACTGGAGCACGCATCTTTTAGAAGAGCGCTTGGTCGGAACTCACGATGCCGGAACGCGGTTTTTTGACAACCTGGATCAGCTACTCCAGTCGCGGGATGCGACCCGTGCCGATGTGCTCGCAGTGTATCTGCTGGCGGTCTCGCTGGGATTCCGAGGAAAACATCGTAGCGTGGCCAGTGCGCCGCAGATCGCTCACTATCGCAACCAGGCCTATGTAACGTTATTCCAACGCAGCCCGGCGCTCCCAGAAAGTACGCCGCTGTATCCGCAGGCTTACTCGCACACACTGGACGGCCAAACGCCAAGCTGGCTTCCCCAGCTACGGCCATGGCTGCTTTCGCTGGTTGGGGTGGCGGTGGTCTACATCTTGGTTGCGCACTTGATTTGGGATCGGCGGTCGACATCGGTCGGGAATCGTTTGGACGAAATCCTTCAACACAAAGTGGACACCACCGTCACGGGACCGGCCCCAAGGACGGAGAATCGGATCGACATCAAGTCAGAGGCGAATACAACAACGGCCAGTAGCGCAGATGTCGGGAAGCGCTAGCCTTTACAGCGTACTGTGTAGAACCGTTAGGTAGTGATAGCATCGAGAATTACTGACACCTGTCTTTCCGACAGGTATTCGTGGGGGAACTGTGGTGAAGCGTGTGCTCTGCTGGCTGATACTTCTGGTATCGGCAGTGCTTCTGCAAGCACATCCCGCTCTCTGTGAAGAGGAGAGAGCAGCAATCTATGAGGAAGAGGGAGCCCGTCTCTTCTTGAGCAAAAGCTATGAGGGGGCCATTAAGCAGTTCTCCCATGCCTATCGGCTCGACCCAAAGCCGCAATATCTTTTCAATATTGGGCAGTCCTACCGCAAGCTCGGGTTGGCGGCGGAAGCGTCGGAGTACTACCAGCGCTACTTACACGATGAGCAGAAGATCGATCCGACCATCTATGCGGATCTCACCACCTACATTGACCAGTATTATGCCTCGCAAGAGAAGGGGAGCGGTCGGCCCAAGATCAGTGCTGAGGCACCCGAGCCGGCACCGATGCTCGCAGCAGAAGAGGCCGCCGATGCCGAGGAGCTGATAGCGCAGTATGTCCGAGACTTCCGGGCCGGTAACCAAGCGGTGGCCAACGAAATCATGGATCAGATGAAGCAGGTACTGGCGCTTCGTCGTGATCCGATTCTGATGTATCACATCGCGAGCGGCTTCGATCAGGTTCGGAAGCGCAAGGAAGCGCTCGAGTATTATCGCCGTTTTGTGGCAATTGAGACCGCCGATCCTCGGCTACGTCGACGAGCATTTGAGCGGATTGCTCTGCTTACGCCCGCTCCTCCTGGACAGAAATACCTGTGGCCAAGTCTGGCTCTGGCAATTCCTGGACTTGCTGGTGTCTTGACCGGAGTCGGCTTGGCCGTTCAGTCGGGAGACAACTTCAATCAGTTTGTGGCTGAGTCTGATGAACAGAAGAAGCGAGCCCTGCGCGACAAAGGCACGGGATTGTCAGTCGGATCGACAGCTTCCTATGCTGCCGGTGGTGCGCTGCTTGCGGGGGCTGGGGTGTTCGCGATCGTGGCGTTGAAAAAGGGAATCCGACAAACCTCGGAAGAGGGGCGAAAGGAACCCGCCACCGCGCCCAAGCGCACCCTGACTGGATCACTTGCACCGCTTCCGGGCGGTTTGGGTCTGTCTATTGGAGGAAACTACTAATGCTTAAGAATTCGCTTTTGCCGCTTCTGTTTGCAGTGGGCGTGGCCAGCTCTGGATGTACGCTCACCATGAATTACAACCAGTGTACGGACGACAGTCAGTGTGTGTCGCCCGATGGTACGCAAGGCTTCTGTACAACCGATCAGCTCTGTCTGCCGAACACTCCGCTCGAGCGACTGTGTACGATTACGATTCCCGACAGTCCCTCCCCCAATGCAGTCCACATGGGAGCGCTCCTCGATCTTCGCGACAAGAATGGTCGCGCCATAGAGGGACATCGACTGATCGCGCTGAAGTTGGGAGTGCGTCAGATCAATGAGCTGGTTCAGCTCGATGGTTCTCGGCCAATTGCCCTCGATGTCTGTAACGTTGGAACTTCATCAGTAGATGCGGACAACGCCACCAAGATTCTGATCGAACAGCGCAACGTGCTGGCGATCATCGGACCGAACTCTGCGTCAGCCGCCACCAACATGATCGGCCGTATCAAGGCCGCCGGTATTCCCACCATTTCACCCGCGATCATGGACAGCGGAATTGCCGACGCCGCCAGCCAGGGACTGTTCTATCGTCTCGCGCCTGTGGAAAGAGAGCAGGGTCTGCAGCTCGTCCGCGAACTGGTGACGCTATCTGGTGGCAAGAGTACGGCGCAGCTTGGACTTCTGTCCGTAACCGATTCCTATGGCGAAAACATTCGCCGCAAGTTCACCCCGGAGTGGCAGCGCCGTGATCCGATCAACAACAAGACGGATCGATTCTTTTCGTATCGCGACAACGATGCGAACCTATTGAGCGTCACCACCAAGACGCTGCTGGATGCCAAGCCGAGCTTCGTGGTGTTGATTCCAGGCTCAAATAGCCAGCAAGTGGTGGGCGGGTTCGCGGATCTTCCTTTCGATGCCAAGAATCCGGGCTCCTTTGAGAGCACCACGCAGGTCTTGGCTGCATCGAGCGCCCGTACTGGAGAGCTGATCGAGATGGCGCGCAGCGGCGATGACAAAATCAAGAACCACTTGTCGCGCATCACCGGTGTGGCACCGCTTAGCTTCATTGACAGCCAAGAGGGAGCGGACTTTAAGTCGAGCTTTGTTGCGACCAATCCTGGACTGCCATTGGAGCAGGACTTCATGGTCGGCTACACCTACGACGCTCTGTTTGTGCTTGGCGCAGCCTCCGCGACGTTTAAGGGAGCGAGTCGCCCAGATCAGATCGTGTCGGTGCTGCGACGTTTGAATGGGAATGCGAACTCTCTATCGCTCACGCCGCGACTGTTCAATGAGACGGTTCAGAAGTTGGCGCAACAGCCCAACGACCCCTTCACGTTGCTCGGGGTAACCGGGGCGATTCGCTTCCAGACCGATGGCGGGCGCGATCCGGTGTTGCTTGAGCGCTGGAAGATTGACATCGCAAATGGTGTGTACGTGAACACGCCGGCAAACATGTAACGCGGAGCCAATGGGAAGAGCCACGTGCTGATTCGCATTGTCATAGTAGTACTACTCCTGGCGGTGATTGCCGTCGGAGTTTTCCTATTCTTGCGGTCTCGCCGCAAGAAACAGGAAGCTCCAGTTGCACCGCCACCACCTCCCAAAGACCCCCAGCGGGTCAAGCGAATTGCTGAGCTGCGTTCGAGTCTGAGCGCACTGGTGGGGGAGGAGCTGCGACTGCTGGACCAGAACGCGGGCGGAATGCCGGGCCGCTATGCGATGCCATGGTGTCTGGTTCTCAGCGAAAAGGGGGCGGGACAGACTTCGATCCTGCAGAATACCGGCCTGCATGTGCCGTTTCGTGGTGCGAGTGAGCAGCTTGCGGAAGCGGGTCACTGTCGATTCTGGTTCTATGACAAAGGAGTCGCGATCGATCTGGGATCAGAGATATGGCAGGAAGAGGAGTTGTTTGTCTATTTCTGCGGACTCCTCCGTGCGGCTCGACCGAAGCGTCCCCTCGATGCAGTGTTGATTGTGGTCGGGGCACCCACGCTGGTGGGAGATGACAAGCTCAACCCAGATCAGATCAAGGGTCAAAGTGAACTACTGTATCAGCGCCTACAGCGGCTGCAGCAGGAGATGTCTCTGCGTTTGCCGACGTACGTGATGATCAGCAAGAGCGACGCGGTTCCGGGGTTTACCGCGTTCTGCGGAGGACTGGCGAGTCATCAGCGAGAACAGCTTGCTGGCTGGTCGTCTCCATTTCCGTTGAATCTGTCGTACGACCCCAGTTGGGTCGATCAAGCGTTTGCGGAGCTGTATAAGACCCAGTGCGGGCTTCAGATCGATCTGCTTGCCAGCGCCAAGCTGTCCGAGAAGGAGCAGGACTTGGCTTTCCTGCTCCCACGCAATACCCAAGCGTTGCGCGAGCCGATGAAGACCTTTTTGGATCAGCTCTTTCGCGCCAACGTCTACAGCGAATCGAACCTGCTGCGTGGCGTGTATATGTGTGGTGATGCGACGACTGCCAGTGCAATGGTGAAGCAGTCGGAAGAAGACGAAGGACAGAAGCGTCCAGTCTTTGTGCATGATCTGTTTTCCAAAAAGCTCTTTCCAGAGAGTGGACTGGCAAGACCCCTGAAGAAGGGGGTTCTGGATCAGGCGAGAGCCCTCCGGCTGGTGCGCATCGCCCTCGGTGCGTCGATCCTGGTGAGCGTACTCCTTTTGTGGACTGCGTACGCGAACCTGAGCCGCGATGTGCGGGCGGTGATGGGATTCCTTGATAAAGTTCCGGTCGAAACGACTCTTTCGGTGGCACAAGACAAGGATCGCTTTGCGCAGCAGACCCAAGAGCTGCTCGCGGCGATTGGCAATGTGGCCAACAGTCGTCTGCTCAGTGTGCGACTCCCTTCGTCTTGGGTTAGCTCTCTTGATGATGATGTTCAGGAGGCGATGCGGCGCTCGTTTGAGCGGGTGGTGCTGGGCGGTCTTCATGAGGGACTGGCACTCAAAGCCAAGCAGGTGCTGGGACTGGAAGGAGACATCTCTGCTCCGCTGCCCAGTGATGAGCCTCCACCTGCGGGAGAGCCGGGATCTTCCCGCAGCGCTGGAGCAAGTACGGAGCGACTGACTTCGAAGACCGTCCAAATTCAGTCACTGCAGGCGATGCCAGAGTTTCAAGAGCTACGCGATCTGTCGCATGCGTATCTGGAGTTTGTCCAAAACGTCGATACCTACAACCGTCTTGGGAGTGAACGCCACAAACGATTCGATACCGTGGTGCCGCTGGTGAAGTACGTGTTTGGGGTCGAGCTGCAACCGATCTTTTTGCGTAATGCAGAGCTGTATCAAGAGGCGCTGGCCAACGCGACCAGTCGTTCCTTCGACTTGGCGCTGGTGAATCCCAAAGTACAAGCGCGGGCGCGAACCATTTGCAAAGCGCTGCATCGGCGTATGTTCATCGACAACGCCATCTCGATTGAGACAGAGGA
>ERZ724525.2344-NODE-2344-length-10893-cov-4.578151_pt1 | contig 10893 bp, 10 predicted proteins | sample MGYA00376058_ERZ724525 | MGnify/ENA primary metagenome ERZ724525 (study PRJEB28724, sample SAMN07190888) | wastewater metagenome | isolation source: influent of sewage treatment plant in Hong Hong | place: USA: Christiansburg, Virginia | collected 2016-03-01 ... | reverse complement strand
GGGCGGCGGCCTGTTGTGCCGCGGACATACGGGCCAGGTGAACGGCATCCATTTCCACGGCCCAGCTGCGCAAGGCGTCGACTGTGAAATTGGAGAGCACGCGGGCGCGGGCAGCCATCATGGCGTGATCAGTTTCCTGCACGTTCTGGCGCACGCCGGGGCTGACCGGCTGTGTAGCATCGGGCAATTCGATGCGAGACTGCATGTCGGCCATACGCTCGGTGCTCAGCGGGTGGCTGCGCAGATACGGGAAATTGCCGGCGTCGTTCAAGCGGGAGGACTGCTGCAGCTTGGCAAACATCGACACAAAACCCTCGGGTGCAAAGCCCGCCTGCGTGGACACGCCAAACCCCACCCGGTCGGCCTCGCGCTCCATATCGCGGGAGAAATTGAGCTGGCTTTGCGCACCCACAGCCTGCCCGCCCACAATCATGGCGTTGGCAGCATTCGGGCTCTTGCTGGCCGCCAGCACGCCCAGAATCATCGCACCCAGCAGCCACGGCGCCTGCTGGCTCTGCTGGGTCATTCTGCGCGCGATGTGCCGCTGCGTAACGTGGCTGAGCTCGTGCGCCAGCACCGAAGCCAATTCATCGCGGCTGGTCACCACACCCACCAGGCCCATATGCAAGCCGAAGTAGCCACCCGGCAGCGCAAAGGCGTTCACCGAGCGGTCGCGACCCAAGAGAACCTCCCAGGCATAGGCTTCGTCCAGTTCGGGTGGAAGGTCCCCACGCTGCCGGGCGGCGTTCAGCAAAGGCTGCCAGATGCCCTGCACGTACTCCATCAGGATGGCGTCGTCCACATAGTCGGGGTCGTGGTACAGCTCGCGGGCAATGCGGTCGCCCAGGCGGCGCTCCGCATTGGGGGTCATGTCGGTGCCGTCACCCAAGTTGGGCAGGGCGGCACTGGGCGCGGTTGCGCGGCTGCCGTTGACCTGGGCGTTGAGCGCAACGGGAATGCCGACAGCTATCAAAACAATAGCTATTCTGCCAATGTTTGCGAGGGCTAGGCCATGATTTCTCTTTGAGAGTATTTTCAAAATGGGTCCAGAGGCAACGTGGCCACGATATCGGCAGTGACTGGGTCCAGAAACGCCGTCCAGAAGGATTTGCGGCCGACCAGGGGCAAGTACACCATGTTCTCGGGATTGCGGCCTTCACCACGCAAAAGTTGGTCGATGGTCTGCGATTGATCCTGGTATCGGGCCTTAAGTTCCCGCACCGGTTTGGCCGCCTTCAGGATATCCGGAACCGCAGTGGCATAGGGTTGCCACAGGTCCGGGCGGCCGGCCAGCGGAACCCCTTGCAAGGCGGCCAGGGTGGCGTCCAGCTTCTCCTGGTTGTCCTTGAAGGGGCGCAGCGACAGCCGGGTCGGACCGGTCAGCGGCAAGGCGGTGATGCCCGGCGGAGTTTTCGCCAGCAGCTCGGGGGCTATCTCCACGGCGTGCACCACGCTCAGGCGGTCCACCTCAAAAACGATATGAACCGGGCGCGCCAAGCTCACCGTCCACAGCCCATAGCCCAGGGCTGCCAGCTGCAAAGCTGCCACCACCATCAGGTCGCGCCGAAGTACCGGCCAGGGCTTGACGCGGTTGAAAACCGCCAGGGTGATCAGCGGGCCCAGGATCACGTCCACGGTGACCAGGATCAGGAACAACTCACGGCCACCGGAGATTTCGCGGTAGGGATAGGGGTACCAGACCCCGAACACCAGAGCCCCGGCCAGTACGGCCACGGTCAGGCTGATGCCCAGGTGGATGGCGCTGGCCTTGATGCGGTCGCGCCAGAATGCGGGGGGTTGTGATTCCTTGTTCATACGGTCCTCAAGCGTAGTCGAAACAGGTTTCAGCGAGCATGAAGCTCGGGTAAAGTTGGCCGACACCCAGTTTAGGGTGGTTTCCAGCATTTTCAATACTTCCCCATCATGCAGCCCCTCACCCATTTTGATGCCCAGGGCCAAGCCCATATGGTCGACGTCGCCGCCAAGGCCCCCACCCACCGCATCGCAACTGCGGGCGGGCGCATCGAGATGCTGCCGGCCACTCTGGCGCTGATCGCGTCTGGCACAGCCAAAAAGGGTGACGTGTTGGGCATTGCCCGCATCGCCGGCATACAGGGCGCGAAAAGGACCAGCGACCTGATCCCCCTGTGCCACCCCATTGCCTTGACGCGGGTGGCCATGGATTTCGAGGTCGTGCCCGCCAACGCCACCCAGGCGGCCCATGTGCAATGCCTAGCCACCGCGGAGACCGTGGGGCCGACCGGCGTGGAAATGGAGGCGCTGACCGCAGTCCAGGTCGCGCTGCTAACGATCTACGACATGTGCAAGGCCGTGGACCGGGGCATGACCATTACCGATGTGAAACTACTGGAGAAGCATGGGGGTAAATCAGGGAGCTTTGTGGCTGGCTGACTCCACCGCCCAGGCCGCATGCGCCTTTGGAAATGCTGCCTGGTAGCGCCGTAAATAAAACAATGCCCCGTCGTCGCGCCCCAGCATCACAGCACTTTCAATCAGTTTTTCGACGACGCGGGGCTCGGGCGAAAAGTGCAGCAAGCCCAATGCCAATACATGCAGTCGTTCGGCATTGCCGGGGACCACAGTGGCCGTGGTGAGCTCGGCAAACTGCACCTGATGTGAAAATAACACGGATCCCCGCACCTTGGCCATGGTGTCCTCCCGGTAAGCCTCTGTGCGGTCCATAGGCACCACATACAGCTGGCTGACGCGCCAGTAGTCCCATGCAGTGAAACCAAGAACTACTGCAAGAATCATAGCTAAAGCACCAGAAAACACGTGAGCCAAGTCAGGCAAATGTGCTTGCTCCTGATGTTGGGTACGCCACAACAGCCACACCGCCAGGCCCGCCGCCATCTGAAACGGTCCGTACCACAGCGGGTACTCCACCAGGCTGTGCAAGGCGACCACCGCAAATACGCCCCAGGCCAACTGACGTGTAGCATTCGTTTCACGCCACGGCCGTGCAAGCCAGACCAAGGCGGCCAGCACGGCACAAACGAACAGCGAAAAAGGCAGGCCCAGTTCCACCGCCAGATGCAGGGGCAGATTGTGGGCATTGTCCAGAATGTCGCAAAACCGCTCGGCGGGATACAGAGTGATGAAATGGGCGTAACCCAGTTCGCCCCAGCCCCAACCCAGCCATGGCTTTTGTGCAACCAGATGTAACACATTCGCCCACAAAACCCGCCGGCTGCTACAGCCCACGTCTTCGTTGAACCGCCCTATCAAACCCGCAGCATGAAAACCCGTGCTGACCTCCAGCAGCAACGGCAAAACCCGGATGGCCAGCAAGTACAACGCCACGGTGCCCAGGCCCACCGCCATCGCACGCCGCGGCATTTTTTTCCACCACACCGCCAGCAGCACCGCAACCAGACACCACTGCAGCAAACCCGTACGGGACCCGCTGGCTGCGTTGCCCAGGGCCAGCAGCGTGGAACACACCAGCCACGCCGTCCAGCGCGCAGCGCCTGGCGCCGAAGGCGCTGCGGCGGTGGCGTCCGGTCGCCATTGCGCGACCTGCCACAGCTGCGCCAGCAACCCGATGCTGGTCAGCGTCGCAAACTGGTTGCGCTGGCGCAGATTGCCAAACGCCTCACCCATTTCGGTATGGCTGGCCCATTGCCCCAGTACCTGCGCCTGGCCAAAATACTGCAACAAGGCTATGCCGCAGCTCAGCGCTGCAGCGGTCAGCCAAGCGCTAGGGACAACAGCGGAAAGACGTGTCGGCTCGTTTTCAGGTCTGTACAGGGCGGCAACCGCCAGCAGAATGGCGACACACGCCCATGCGAACATCAGGGGCGCTGCATTCGGTGCGGGCCCCGGCGCAAACGGGTTGAGCCATGGCAGCACCATAGCCACCCAGGCAAGGATTGGTAGCCTATGATTGACAGATGAACAAAATGTGCATGCCATGGATGTAGTCGCAGTAGTCGGTCTCGGCTATATGGGACTCCCCCTGGCCGTCGCATTTGGAAAAATCATGCCGACTATAGGGTATGGCCTGGGCTTCGAGAAAATCGATTAATGTCGCCATGCAAAAGAGCACAAATGTCACATGGCAGCAAGCTTTGGTTACACGCGATGCGAGGCAGCGACTCAACGGGCATCGCAGTGTTGTGGTCTGGTTGACCGGACTATCGGGGTCTGGCAAGTCCACGCTGGCCCATGCTGTTGAGGAACGACTCCACGCAATAGGGTGTCGCACGTTCGTGCTGGACGGAGACAACGTACGCCATGGACTGTGCGGCGATCTGGGTTTTTCGGAAAGCGCACGCGCAGAAAATATTCGGAGAGTCGGGGAAACCGCCAAATTGTTCGTCGAGGCGGGCGTGATTGCGCTCACGGCGTTCATTTCCCCTTTTCGCGCGGACCGAGATCGGGTACGACGACTGATGGCCGACGGTGATTTTATTGAGGTGTACTGCCGTTGTTCATTGGACGTCTGTGAAGGTCGTGATGTGAAAGGCATGTACCGCAAAGCGCGCGCTGGAGAAATCAGCGAGTTCACCGGCATCTCTTCTCCCTATGAAGAGCCCCTTGATGCTGAGTTGGTCGTCGAGACCGGATTCCTGCCGCTTGAAGCATGCGTTGCACAAGTGATACAACATCTGCAAGCACGTGGGGTGATCACTGGGCCATGAGCACCATCGTTTGGAACCCCTGGCGTATCGTGTCTGACATCTGGCAGCACCGCTACCTGCTCGGACAACTCATCAAGCGCGACGTGCTGTTGCGCTACCGGGGTGCGATGTTTGGTGTGCTGTGGATGTTCCTCAGCCCCTTATTCATGCTCGTCATTTTTGCCTTCGTGTTTGGCCAGATATTTCAGGCTCGGTGGCCGCAGCAGACGGGCGACTTGCCTTTCTGGCTGCTGCTGTATAGCGGGCTTATTAGCTTTAATATATTCGCAGAAACCGTTTCACGCGCGCCGGGCGCCGTACGTAGCTACGCAAGTTTTGTCAAAAAAATTATTTTCCCGGTGCAAATTCTTCCACTGGTGCCACTGGGCGCAGCGTTGGTGCATGGAGCATTTAATTTCTCGATATTGCTGGTGGCGCTGGCCTTTACTGGTGGGTTGCATTGGCAGATACTGCTGTTTCCGCTACTGCTGCTTCCCGCAGTGTTGCTTGCCCTTGGTCTGTCTTGGTTTGTCGCAGCATGGGGGGTGTTTATCAAAGACATGACCCAAGTCGTTCCGATGTTCGTGCAAATGCTGATGTTTTTGTCGCCGGTGTTCTATCCGGTGAGTGCGGTACCCGCAGTTCTACAGCCCTTTTATCGCTACAACCCTTTGGGTATGGTGATTGAAACCACGCGCTCGGTCATTGCTGAACAGCCAATTCGCTGGGACACATGGGCTGTGACGTTTGGGTTCTGCCTGGGTGCCGCCATTTTGGGTCACGCTTACTTCGAGCATGTCCGGGACGAGTTCGCTGATGCACTCTGATATTGCCATCTCGGTCAGAAATTTGACCAAAACTTATCGCATATTTGGTCACCCGGGCGACCGAATCAAACAAACCTTGGCACTGGGACGGCAGCGCTACTACCGAGAATTTACCGCCTTAAAAGACGTTTCCGTTGACATAAAGAAGGGAGACTTCGTCGGCATTGTTGGGCGTAACGGCTCGGGGAAAAGCACCCTGCTGCAACTCGTTTGCGGCATCCTCAAGCCCACGCAAGGTAGCGTCAACGTTGCGGGACGCATTTCCGCACTGCTAGAGTTGGGTGCCGGATTCAATCCGGACTTCACAGGCCGCGAAAACGTTTTCTTTCAAGGTGCAGTTTTAGGCATCAGCAAGGAAACGATGTCACACCGATTTGACCAAATCGCGGCATTCGCAGACATTGGTGAGTTCATCGACCAACCGGTAAGGGTTTACTCAAGTGGCATGTATTTGCGACTTGCGTTTGCGACCGCCGTAAGCGTCGATCCGGAAATATTGGTCGTAGACGAAGCACTTGCGGTTGGGGATGCTGGCTTTAGGTCCCGCTGTTTTCGTCGCATTGGGGAGCTTCGCGACTCCGGGTGCACCATACTTCTCGTGACACACGATATGGAGCAGGTCGTCAGATTCTGCAATCAGGCCATTTTGGTGGACGACGGGGAGGTCCTGCTTATTGGCAAGCCGGAACTTGTCGCAAAGCAGGCGCAGGTCTTGCTGACGGCCACATCCGATACGCGCGAAACTTTGCGCCAGGAGTTGCGAGGAAGTCGACTGACTGTTCGAAATGAGAGCGTAACGGTCCAGACTATGCCAACATTTGACAGTGAAGGTAGTTCCAAATCTGGCGTTGAAGCATACGATCCGGACTTCAAGTCGGCGGCGCAAGTGTCGTATGAGCCGAACGGTGCATTGATTGACGCAGTGCATATTCTCTGTGCGTCTGGACAACGGGTAAATCACTTGCTGCCAGGTCACAGGTATCGTTGTGTTTTTCAGATCCGATTCACTAAAGACGCCTCCAATGTTCGATTCGCATTTTTGATTAAAACTGCAGGACTAATGGATCTGGGAGGTGCCTATTCAGCGCCTGGGCCAGTTGAAGGGATATCTAACGTTTGCGCCGGAACCTCCGTCGAGGTGGAGTTCGAATTCAACTGCGTGCTGAACCCAGGAACTTACTTTATGAGTGTCTCGCTCTTTGGAAGTTTGGCCGGCATTGAATTTGCGCTTCACGGCATAGCAAATGCGGAAGTATTTCGCGTGGTCGATGATGCCTCCCATAGCGGAATCTCCAGTGTTGATTTTGGGAGCCGTGCAAGTATTCGATGGAATGATGCCCCACGATGATGTTCAATCCTTTCAAGAAGAGAAAAGCTGCAGGACAGGTTAAAGCGCTGTTCCTCCACATTCAGAAAACTGCTGGCACCTCCGTCATCCATTTAGCACGCCAATACTACGGGAGCAATTTGACCAGTCATGGTGACTGCTGGAACGGAAGGCCACAGGACTTTCAGGATGTCGGTTTTGTATCAGGGCATATTGGCTACCAATTTGCAAAGCCACTCATGCACAATCGTTTTTCCTTTACCTTTCTGCGGGATCCCGTTGAACGAGTGCTTTCGTTCTATTATTTTTGTCAAAGTCGCGATCCATCAGAGTACAAGATTTTTGAACTTGCACATAGCCATACCCTTGCCGACTTCTTGACCGTTTGCCTTGAGGATCCTTTTCACAAGATGCAGGTTTGGAACAATCAAGTCTGGCAATTGGCATACGGATATTGTCAGTTCGAGCAAAGATCTATCGACAGTTTCTCCAACACCGAACTTCTCCAGTTGGCAAAGGACCACTTGGCTGAGTTTTCTCACGTCGGCTTTACTGAAACCTTTGACTCAGACGCTTCGATAATTCTGAAGCAGCTGTATATTCCGGTGCCTTCACGCATCCCAAGGCTCAATGACTTACCCGCCCGACCGCATAGTGAAGAAATGTCATCGACCGTTTTAAATTTGCTTGCCGAGCTTACTGAAATGGACAAACAGCTATACCTTTTCGCTGATGCAAAAAGAAGAAGTTCTAGTCACTTTGAGGGCAACCCAGAATGATTTCGGATCTGAGATTTGAACGCAAAGTTCGCACGTTGTATCGCATTTTGCGTTCATACATTTTTTTTGCTCACTTTGGAGGTTTGCGTCGTGTCCGCCTCCAGTATTTACAGCTGATCGCAAATTGCCTAACTGGAAGCATTTATGACGATCCACCGCTAAAGGCATTGGGTAGCGGACAGTTCAACGCAGAACTGCGAGAGTACGGCTGGGACTGGCCCTCTAAAGCGCACTCCATGATCGGCACACGGCGCATGAACAACGTGCGAGCACTTGCTGAAAACGTTATTTTCAGCGGTGTTTCGGGTGATTTCATTGAAACTGGAGTCTGGCGCGGAGGGGCATGTATCTATATGCGCGCCATTTTTCATACCTATGGAGTAAAGAACCGCCGGGTGTGGCTCGCCGACTCTTTTGAAGGGCTGCCCCCCCCGGACCCATTGGTATACCCAGCAGACGCAGATGATGCCTTTCACACCTATGCCGATCTCGCGGTCTCACTTGATGCCGTAAAGCAGAATTTTGCAAAATACGGCCTGCTGGATGATCAGGTTATGTTTCTCAAAGGATGGTTCAAAGATACTTTACCGACTGCCCCGATTGAACGCTTGGCACTGCTGCGCCTCGACGGGGACATGTACGAATCTACTATTGATGCATTGCGCCATCTGTATGACAAACTCTCCCCGCACGGGTTTGTTATCGTGGATGACTACCGAGTAGTGGAAGGATGTCGCAAGGCAGTTGACGACTTCCGAAAATTACGTGGAATTGACGACCTGATCAAAGAGATTGATGGGGTCGGCGTGTATTGGCAAAAGTCCCGCTGGTAGTAAATTGTCCGCCTACTTTTTCAACCCCGGCGCTCCCCACGCGAGCGTCATACCCGCCAATCGGATGTTGCCTGGGATTCACGGCCTTCGCGGCATCGCAGCCCTGGCAGTTGTCATGTATCACCTTGTGCATTTGGTCAAAAATTGCAGCGCCGGACGAATTCGGCTTCATCGCCAGCGATTTCGGAAATGGTGTCCATTTGTTCTTTGTAATCAGCGCTTTTTCGCTGATGCACTCGACAGAATCAACGTTGCATCGCCAATCGTGGGCATTGGAGTACTTCGTCAAACGATTTTTTCGCATCGCGCCGCTGTACTACTGCATTCTGGCGGGCATGGTTCTTTGGAAAGCCTTCCGTTGGCAAATTTTCGAACAAAGCCTTGAAACCATGGTGCTGAATCTAACCTTCACATTTGGATTTGCACCTTGGGTCGGCATCATCAAAGGCGGGTGGACAGTCGGCGTAGAAATGCTGTTCTACGCCATTTTCCCCGTCTTTCTGTTAACTGTCAGATCCATGCCGGCAACACTTGTACTTTTACTTCTCAGTGTGACGGTAACCTATGCCGCTCGGTCGACTTTGCAGACACATTTCGAGAGCCATGTTTCGCAATATGGGTACAACTGGGCTTATTTTTCATTTCCAGCAAACCTGTGCTACTTCGTTTTCGGAATACTTGCTTTTCGCGTGGCAGCACACGCAGACAAGTCATCAACCACCATTCGATGGCTGGTTCCCGCATTTTCAGTGGTGACACTGGGCGCTCTAATGTTCGCTAAGCCGGGTAGCGTGCTATTTCAATGGAAGGATGAAGCGATAGTGTGGGGCCTTGGATTTGGTTCGCTCTGTCTATGGAAAAGTACGAGACCCAGTCCATGGTGTGCCAATCGTTTTTTTGAGTATTTGGGCGAACGAGGTTACAGCATTTACCTTCTTCATCCCATTGCAATTGTTCTGCTAAAGAGCGCCCTGCAAGACGTGTACGCACTGCTTATTCCGCAGGTTGGGGCGTATGCATATTTTGCTTGTTTCATAGTTTTGTTGGTGCCTCTTCTCTTGCTGGCCGAATTGACCTATCGATTTATCGAGGTCCCCGGCATCGCTTTCGGCAGTTCCATGGCGAAGAAGTCTCGGTCACAGACTGGTCCCGCATGCTAGGACCTACGACTAGAACGAAAAGCATTTGAAGGAATCACAATGGCAAAGCAATTGCATAAGTATGAATATGAGGTGAAAGCGAACTCTGCGCCCAGCAAAGTTGTGCGTATGGTGGGGGCTAATAAACGAGTCCTTGAATTGGGATCGGGACCCGGGATGATTACCCGCTTGTTGAAAGGCAATAGTTGCCGCGTCGTGGCGCTAGAGCTGGATGAAAAGGCCATTGAACTCGTCGCACCGCACTGCGAAAGCGTTCACGCATGCGATTTGAACGATCCGACTTGGCCAGAGACCGTCAAGGATTCAGATAAATTTGACGTGATCGTCGCTGGCGATGTGCTTGAACACTTATACAACCCCTGGCAAACAATGAGCAAACTGGAAGCACTGCTCGCAAACGGTGGATGCGTCGTGTTGTCATTGCCGCACGTGGGCCACAACGCGGTCATTGCATGTCTATTGGCAAGTGATTTTGGCTACCAACCATGGGGATTACTCGACAAAACCCACATACGTTTTTTTTGCATAAAGAATATGCAACAGTTGTTCAACGATGCGGGGTTGAAAATCATCGAGGTTGACTATGTGGTTAAGACTCCTGAACAAACGGAATTCGCACAGCAATGGCGCAGACTCTCGTCTGCTACCAAATCGGCTCTTGGCTCCAACAAATTCGGAACTGTCTATCAAGTTGTTATCAAGGCCGTTCCGAACGCGGCGCCAGGTAATGGATTGCAGCTCGCTGCACAGCCGGTACCACCGCCCATAGCCAGCTCCTTTAGCAATGGGGCCAAGGGTAATCCAGTTTTGGGTTACCTGATTTCCTTCTTGAGCTTGAATACGCGCCACAGAATTGCCCAATTCCTGGCGCGTATGGGCATTCGCCTTTGATCGGTGGTAAGCAACTTATGATGGAGTCATCAGCAAGCAGAGGGCAAAACGGTCTACAGAAGACGGCTGTCACTCCACGGTTTATTGCGTTCTACTTGACGCAATTTCATCCAATTGCCGAAAACGATGCTTGGTGGGGTAAGGGATTTACCGAGTGGACGAACGTGACGAAGGCCAGGCCCCTGTTTGATGGCCATGACCAGCCACATTTACCGACAGATTTCGGCTTCTATGATCTCCGCGTTCAGGACACACGCCACGATCAAATCCGTATCGCGAAGCAGTTCGGTATAGACGGTTTTTGCTACCACTATTATTGGTTCTCTGGCACTCGGTTGCTCAACCGGCCGCTCGACGACATGTTGGCGGACCCAGAAAGTGACATGCCATTTTGTCTATGCTGGGCGAACGAAAACTGGACCCGCCGATGGGA
>ERZ724525.2342-NODE-2342-length-10898-cov-4.717145_pt1 | contig 10898 bp, 9 predicted proteins | sample MGYA00376058_ERZ724525 | MGnify/ENA primary metagenome ERZ724525 (study PRJEB28724, sample SAMN07190888) | wastewater metagenome | isolation source: influent of sewage treatment plant in Hong Hong | place: USA: Christiansburg, Virginia | collected 2016-03-01 ... | reverse complement strand
CAGCAAATGATTTCTTGATCGTCACTTCGTACATGGCCTGCTTCTCCCTGTTATTGCCTGTTCTTACCGGCGCATTGAATAGAAATTATTTGCCGTATTGTCAAGGACAATGCTCTCCGCCCATAATTCGGGCCGGAGCAGCCTTCCATGCTTATCGGCAAAACGATTTCCGACTTGCGACCGTTACCAGAGAATTTTCAGCCCCGCTGTTCGGTACTCTTTCAATTTTGAATCTTTCGAGATGAGCGTCATCTTGTAATGTATGGCCTGCCGGACGATGAGGCGATCGAAGGGGTCTTTATGCCCCAGCTTCGGAAGCCGGTAAAATGACGCCGCCTCCGATTCTGCAAGACTGAGGATGTCAAAGTTCAATTGCCGGGCAATCTCAGGAAATTCCTCAGGAAGTACATTAAGCAGATCAATCTTGCCGGCGGCGTATTTCAAGGATATCTCCCAGAAGGTCACGACACTGACGTGCATAATTTCGTCGGAATTCGTGATGATGCGTCTGGCTTTCTCGCTGATCTGATCGGGATCAAATATAGACCAGAGAAAGGCATGGGTGTCGAGAAGGTAACTCATGACGAAAGGAATTCCTCGTCCGTCATTTTGAAATCTTTCCGGATATTGAAACCGGCCTTCCCTCGAAGCAGCCCCAGCGGCCTGTCAACTTTGGATTTCCCGTGATCATAGGGCAGGATGAGGGCGACCTTTTCCTTTTTCTTGCCGTAGCTGATGACAAACTCCTGGCCGTTCTGGACATTCCGCAATACTTCAGAAAAATTAGCCTTCAATTCCCCAACGGTCAATATCTGCATCCCGTCATCTCCATGTTGATTTGGTGAGAAACATGCCATTTATTTGTCAAGTTGTCAAGAAAAACGCAGAGTTGACCCTGCGACTCGATGGATATGCCCTGCGGTGGGAATCCCTCGATGAAGACATCACTGTTCCGGGAGTTGTCGCAGGACATTTTCAATTGCCTATCGCGTCGAGTGACCGGACCTTTCTTGCTGTAAATAACCGCGACATGGTGAAAATCACCACCATTCTTTCCTTTGTCCGCCGGATGAAAAATGCAGCGGCCGGAAAGTATTCAAAAAAGTGCTTACTTTAATGAGCTTTCAATATTTGCTTTGTCGGGTTGACTATAGATGTCTCCTGGCATGTCAATTGCAGTTACATGACCGACATGATTAAAAACGAAATGAAATTGTCCAACAGATTTCAAAAATGGAGGGGGTGATCAGGGGGGGAAACCGGCGGCAGTCAAGATAATAATCAGCAATCAACCAAATATTTTATAGAGAAAGGAAAAGAAATGAAAGTATTCAGGAAAAGAAAAGGACAGAAGGGTTTCACCCTCATCGAGCTCATGATCGTTATCGCCATCATCGGTATCCTCGCAGCCATCGCCATCCCGCAGTTCACGGCGTATCGGGTAAGGGGTTACAACACGGCGGCAAAGTCGGATGCAAAGAACGCCTATACAGCATCCCAGGCCTTTTTTGCCGATTCGCCGGCGGAGACGATTTCTGCAACCACGACCTTGACAAACTATGGTTATAAGCCATCGGCGGGTGTTACCGTTACTGTTGCCACCGGTACTATCAAGAGTATAGCCTTGACGGCAGTTCATGCCAGCGGTAATACGACTTACAGCGTTAATGCAGATGGTGTCATTACACCATAACCGCATATTACGTTCCTTTAATGGGGGTAAGGGTGTGTCCTTGCCCCTTTTTTTATTATCGTGAGACGTTTGCCGTTTCCGTATGAAAAAGTATGGACTTCCCATCATCGTTCTCGCCTTACTCATCGGTTTGCTCTATGGCAGCAGTCTGAATAATTCCTGGCATTTTGACGATTATCCCAATATTGAAGGCAATTACAATATCCATCTGAAGAGTCTGTCATGGGACGAAATAACAAAATCGTTCCAGGGCATTTCAGAGGCGTCGATGCGGCGTCCGCTGTCCTATTTCAGTTTTGCCTTGAACTATTATGCCGGACAGCAAGAGGTGTTCGGCTATCATGTAGTTAATATCGCTATCCATTATCTCGCGTCCCTCTTTCTTTTTCTTTTCGTCTTCGAGGTGCTGAACCTGCCTCTTCTCAAGAAAGATTACGGGAGGCAGGCGTATGCCATTGCCTGCCTGGCAGTAGTTTTATGGGCCGTCAATCCGCTTCAGGTCACCGCCGTGACCTACATTGTCCAGCGGATGACGAGTCTCTGTGCCCTTTTTTATATCATGGCCATGTTCTTCTATGTCAAAGCCCGAAGGGCTCTAACAATCCGTATGGCCGTCATCTACATGGCAATCTGCCTCCTTGCCGCTCTGTCCTCTTTCGCGTCCAAAGAGAATGGGGCGATGCTGCCGGTGAGCCTTTTGTTGTTGGATTTGATCGTTATTCAAGGCGTGAAACGGGAAAGTGTGAAAAAGAGCCTGTTTTTTATAACGATTATTATCGGTTTTGTGTTGGTGATTAGTTTGTTTCTTGTCGATATAACAACCATCTTGGACGGCTATCAGATGCGGCCCTTTACCCTCGGGGAAAGGCTCTTGACACAGCCACGGGTCATCCTTTTCTATATGTCCTTGCTGCTCTATCCGACACCGGATCGTTTGACCTTGCTTCACGATATCAAGATTTCAACCTCTCTCTTTTACCCTTGGACAACCCTACCTGCCATTGCATTGCTCATGGCGATGATCGTCTTGGCACTGGCGCTCATCAAGAAGAAACCGCTTATTACGTTCTGTATCCTTTTCTTCTTTGTGAATCATTTCATTGAGGGGTCCTTTATGCCCTTGGAGATCATCTATGAACACAGAAATTATCTGCCTTCCATGCTCTTCTTTGTCCCTGTGGCCATAGGCGTCATGTCTCTGTTCAACTGTTTTGTGGATCGTCCCGTCTTGAAAGGCATTGTTGTGTTTGCTGTTGTCTTGATGGTGATTACACAAGGCCTGACAGTTATAACTCGTAACGACGTCTTTAGAACGGAACGATCCCTCTGGTTGGACAATGTTGCCAAGGCACCTGATTTAATGAGGCCGCATCATAATCTTGGCGTTGTCTATCTTGCCCGGGGAGCCCTTCCAGAAGGTCGCGACGAGCTTCTCAAGGCCCTCCATGCACGAGACAACTCCGGCAGGCACAACAAGACGCATACATTATTTTATCTGGGCCAGTATTACCGGATGATCGGGAACGATGATGAGGCCATGAAACTATTTAAACAGGCCATTGACATGGCGTCATTCAATCCTGAACCTTATCAAGCTATAGCGGAAATCCTGCTGAAACAAGACGATCTTGCCGGTGCGGAGCAACATATTGGTAGGGCGCTGACCTTGAATCCCAAAGAGGGACGCTACCACTTGACCTACAGTGCCGTCTTGCTAAGAAAAGGATGGCCTGATGCGGCCATCGCTGAGGCAAAAAGGGCAATTACGTGGAGAGGGGATACGACAAGAGCCTATCTGCTTATAGCCGAAGCGTATGACCTGAAGAAAGATAAAGCGGCTGCGGCTCTTTATCGGGAAAAGGGAGCAGAGGAACACAGAGTTCACCAGCCGAAAAGGTAAGGCCATAAACTTGAAAATCAAGATCATGACAATAAAAGAAATAGGGACGCCAGCATTCCCTGGAAAAGCGTTTATCTGTTTTCTGCTCGTGGTCATCAATCTCATTGTTTATGGTCAGACAATAGAATTCCCTTTTTCCCTTTATGACGACGGCATCTATGCCGCTCATAATCCTCATGTCTTATCAGGTTTAACGTGGTCCAATATCGTCTGGGCCTTAGTAAATCTGGAGGCAGGATTCTGGCATCCACTGACTTGGCTCTCCCTCATGGTGGATGGACATCTCTACGGTACGTATGCCGGTGGGTACCATTTAACCAATGTCTTCCTGCACATCGGAAATACCCTATTGCTCTTCTTGATCATGCGGCGTCTCCTTGGGGGAGAATGGAGAGGCGCGCTGGTTGCCGCGCTGTTTGCAATTCATCCCCTTCATGTGGAGCCGGTGGTGTGGATCTCATCGCGGAAAGATGTTCTTTCGACCTTTTTCTGGATGTTGACCATGTATTTCTATATTTGGTATGCCAATCGTCCTGACTGGGGACGATATACCTTGGTCCTGTTTTGCTTCGCCTGTGGGCTGATGGCGAAGCCCATGATTGTTACTTTGCCGTTAGTGCTGCTCATTCTGGATAACTGGCCCCTGGGAAGACGGCATGTAGGCATGGAGACGCCTTGGGGACGGTTGGCAGGACGTCATATCTTTCATCTCCTCCTGGAAAAATTGCCCCTGATGATCATGGCCGCCATGTCAATCATCGTGACGGTTTATGCGGAAAAGGGGGTCGGTGCCCTTGTGACCGCCGATAGGCTTTCTTTCCCTGACCGAGCCGCCAATATGCTGGTTTCATATGTTACCTACCTGGTCAAGATGATCTGGCCGGTTAATATGGCGGTTTTTTATCCCCATCCGGGCCAATGGCCGGCTTGGCAAGTAGCCGCTTCCGGAGGGGTGATTGTTGCTCTCACCATTTTATCTTTTTGTCTGAGGAAAAAATATCCCCATGTTGCCGTCGGCTGGCTCTGGTACCTTATCTCTCTCGCCCCGGTGAGCGGCATTCTTCAGGTGGGCGCCCATGCCATGGCAGACCGTTATACGTATATACCGTTTATCGGCTTGTTTTGGCTGGCCGCCTGCTCACTACCGCATAGGCTTCAGGGATGGCGGCGTCAAAGCATGATTGTAGCGCTGATCATCCTTCTGACCACTCTGACCGCTGTGGCCTGGCGTCAGGCCCTTTACTGGGGAAACGATCTGACGCTGTTTCGCCATGCCATTGCCGTGACAAAAAATAATTATATTGCGGAGGCCAATCTGGCTTCGGCGCTGATGACGCATGGGGATGACGAGGCGGCCATAAACCATTTTCAACGGTCTATAGCCATCAAGCCTAATTATGAACCAGCCTATTACGGTATGGGCGTGCTGCTTAAAAAAAAGGGACAAGACAGCGCTGCGTTACGCTGTTTTGAAGCGGTTCTGGCTATAGAACCCCGATTTTTTGCCGCCTATATCCAAATGGGTGACCTTCATTTCAGGAATAAGAAATATAGTGAGGCGTCAAAATATTATCGAAAAGCTATTCAGCTATCTCCTCCGATGAACGCCCCCTGGAATCTCCTCGGTGTTGCCCTGATGCATGAGATGGCTTATGCCGAGGCAATGCACGCCTTGCGGAAGGCATTGAACTATCAGCCGGACCATGCCGGCATTCATAATAACCTGGCAATGGCTTACCTGGCCGTCGGCAAAACAGAAAACGCCATCGCCCATTTTCAAGAAGCCATCAGCAGGCAACCCGATTATGCCAATGCCCACTACAATCTGGCGTTGGCCCTGCGTAAAACAGGACGCCATGAAGAGGCGAAGATACATGAAACAAAGGCTGCGTCCATCAACCCCGCCTATGCTGGAAGGCCGCAACGGGGGCCGGGGGATCCATGAACGTAAAAGTCATCTCTCCGAGAACCTTGATGATCCTCCTGTTGTCGCTTATGACCGTAGCCGTTTATGGAGAGGTCCTTCAGTATGAGTTCGTCCTCTGGGACGATCCGGGTTATGTCTATAAATATCCATGGGTAACACAGGGCCTGCAACGGGCGTCCATACTCTGGGCGCTTTCCGCGACAGAGATGGGGCTCTGGCATCCGCTTACTTGGTTCTCCCTCATGGGGGACGTTTCCCTCTTCGGTCTCGACCCGGCAGGGCATCATCTGATGAATCTCATCTTCCATGTCCTGAGTGGCTGTTTGCTCTTTTTTCTCCTTGACAGGATGACCGCGGCAAAATGGCCGAGTGCTTTCGTGGCGGCGGTTTTTTTACTCCATCCGGTCAATGTTGAATCGGTGGCGTGGATTGCCGAGAGGAAAAACGTCCTCAGCACGTTCTTCTGGATGTTTTCAATGCTTGCGTACTTACGTTATGTGGAGAGGCCTGGGAGGCTGCGCTATGGCATGGTTGCCATCTCGTTGGCAATGGGGCTCCTCGCCAAACCCATGCTGGTCACGTTGCCCTTTGTATTTCTGCTCCTTGATGTCTGGCCCTTGGGGAGATGGCGATTCGCTGCGAGAGTGGGGTTTCCCTGGGTGCTGATCAAGGAAAAAATTCCTCTGATCTTTTTGTCCGCCATCGCAGCGGGGATGACCATATACGCCGCCGCCGCCGTTTCGGTTATTGCGGCGACGGAGTTGCTTCCCATCCCCGTACGCCTGGCCAACGCCTCGATTTCGTATTTGAAATATATGGAGGTGATGCTATGGCCACGTGACTTGATTATCTTTTACCCTCACCCTGTGAACTGGTTTTCGGTCCGGATCGTGATGTCTCTTCTTGTTCTACTTGTCGTCACGGCGGGTGTTATTTATAAATGCCGAGATTACCCTTATCTTTTTACCGGCTGGTTCTGGTATCTTGGAACGCTGGTGCCGGTTATCGGTTTTATTCAGGTGGGTGCACAGGCCTGGGCCGATCGATACGCTTATATACCTCTCATCGGTCTTTTTATTATGGCGGCGTGGGGAATCCCGGACTTACTGCATCGTTTTCCCTACAGACGGATAATTTTATCCTTAGGCACCGGCTTGATCATTTGCACTCTAGCCTGGACAACCATCGGACAACTGGCCAACTGGCGAAACAACTTTACACTCTTCGGGCATGCGATACAGGTGTCACCCCAAAATTACCTTGCTCACGATCTATTGGGGGTAGCCCTGATGGAACAGGGGCGCCTTACGGAGGCTAAGGAGCATTTCGAGGCGGCCATTCAGGCAAAGGTTGATTTCGAAAGTCCATACGGCAACCTAGGCTTGGTGATGATGAGGCAGGGGCAAACGGAAAAGGCGATTCATCTTTTGGAAACGGCAATTTCCTATAGCCCAGGAAGGGCTGATCTACAATTCAGTCTGGCGGAGGCGCTCTTGAAGGCGGGACGGCGCGAAGAGGCCGTGACGGCCTATCGGAAAGCTGCAAGCCTTAGGCCGGATTGGGTGCAGGCGCAGAACAATCTGGGGATTGCCCTGGCGGAAGGAGAGAAAGACGATGATGCGGCCGCTGCCTTTAAAAAAGCCATTGCGCTTGACCCTTCCCATGCGGGCGCCCATAACAATCTGGGGATGATCTTGGTGAGGCAAGGGCGAAGCGCGGAGGCCATTGCCGAGTTTCGGGAAGCGGTTCGTTTACAGCCGAATTACGCCCATGCGCATTACCAGTTGGCAGAGGCGCTGAGCGAGGCCGGACTCAGGGAAGAGGCCGCGAAACATGCTCAATGGGCCGCCCGGATTAATCCCGCTTTCGGTGGCCGGAAATGAGAATCCCGTTGAGATTAAACCGATGGCCAAAAGTCGGCCGTCCTGGAAGCGCATATCTGATACGACGTATCCCGCCCTATGGCGTTATCGTCTTTGCCCTCTTGCTGGCCTATCTTCCCACCTTTTCCGGGGACTTCATCTTCGACGATCGTGCCCTTGTCCGGGACAATTCGTATATAACCAAGCTGCAATCTATGTCCTCCTATCTTTCCCAGGAGGATGGCGTAGTCGATCCTTTGGACAAGGGAGTTTATAGGACAGGTTATTATAGACCGTTGATAAGTTTTACTTTTTTTGTCGATTATTGGCTGTGGGGGATGAAAGCATCTGGCTTCCGAACAACAAACTGGCTTTTTCACGTCTTGACCTGCCTCCTTCTGTATGAATTGATGTTGATGATGACCCAACGAGGGGGTTGGTCTCTTTTGGGCGCGCTGTTCTTTGCCATGCATCCGGTGCAGACGGAGGCGGTGTCGATAATTGTCGCCCGCAACAATATCTTCTCAACATTCTTCATGCTCATCTCCCTTTTTGCTTATATAAGGTGGTGGGAGCGAAAATCGGCCTTAGCCTTGGTCTGTTCTCTCACCGCTTTTGCCGGCGCCCTATTTTCCAAGGAATTCGGCCTGATGACCCTGCCGATCCTGCTACTCTATCAGCGTTTTTTAAGCAGGGAACGGGAGACGAAGCGCGAGATCTCATCCTATGTACCGTATCTTGTCATCATGATTATTTACCTGGTGCTTCGGGGGCATGTTGTCACCTCGTCTTTCACGGTATCGGGGGATTTTTTTAAACGGCTTTACTTTGCCCCCTATCTGGTTCTATACAATTTGAAACTAATTTTTTTCCCGCACGGGCTTCACAGCTTCTACGTCGTTTATCCGCAATCCATGCTTGACGTGATGGTTCTATTGTCCTTTTTGCTCCTTTTGTTGCTGTTCTATGCAATCTACCGCTATCGGAAAAACGGCCTGCTCATCTTTGCGGCCTCTGCTTTCCTTCTCTCCCTTGTTCCGGTATTGAATCTGGTCAGAACTTCCGTTGTCTCTTTAATTGCTATGCGCTGGCTCTATATGCCTTTGGCCTTTGTTGCTCTGGGAGTGGTCTGGGCCTTGGGGCGAGTTCCACGCCGGCGTTCTCTCCTGGTTTTACTCTCCTGCACGCTTGTTCTCATTTACCTCGGAGGCTATAGTTTTACTCTGAATAAAAACCTTTGGCATGATGAAAGGACTTCTGTTGAACGAGAGGTGTTGATTTTTCATAATCCCCTTTTCTTTGGGGATTATGCGGAGAAACTATTCCAAGAGGGGAACCTTGATCAAGCGGCACAGTATTTTGCCCTGGCCCTGCAAGCAAGAACAGCGAAGGTCCGTGATTACATCAAATACGGAGCGCTACTGTTCGAGACGAAAAGATTCGGAGAGGCGGTTCAGACTCTCGAGAAGGCCCGTGGACTTACGATGACCCGTAAGGAACGGGCTGACTGGCATAACAATATGGGGGTGGCCCTGACGATGGCGAGGGATTTTGAGCGAGCGCATGGGCATATGCGGGAGGCTCTGATTCTGGATGGGAACAATCCCCTTCTGCGGCGAAACATGGCGGCTTTGCTGCTTTGCCGGGGGCGCTTGCCGGATGCGGCGGCCCAACTCGATGCGGCAGCAAGGATGGAATTGTCTCACCGACGATGAAACAAAACCGCCTCAAAAAGAACATGTTATTGAGCATCCATGAGTTCTTATATGAGGTTTTTCTTGCTTTCACCTTTTGGGGGAGGCCAAATAATGACTATATCTTCTGGAAATTATATCCCAATGATAATTGGTGGCATTATATGTTCTTGCGCGGGTGCCCAATTGTCTGCGAGACGGTTCGTCATGCAAGAGAGATTCAATTTTCCCTTGAAAATCTAAGGCGTTACCTGATTCAGCCAATATTCCGTTTTCTCCATCGCGGATGGCATCCTGTAGCCCCTCGATTCGTGATGCAACGACTGGCAGACCACAGGCTCCGGCTTCGAGTACGGAAATGCCGAATCCTTCCATATCGCCGTTCACCCTGATATTGGGTTGAATAAAGATGTCGCATGTATTTAAAAGGGCTTTAAGGGTTTCAGACGTGACCCTGCCCAGCATTTTTACCCTTGCAGACAATTGCCGCCTTTTAATGGTCTTTGTGATGTTTGCTCGTTCCGGACCGTCCCCGGCGACGACATACAGTATCTTTTCATCGAGGCGAGGCATGACTTGGTCGATAAACCAGGCTACTCCCTTGCGCTGCACCAGCCTTCCGCAAGTTAATAGGACATATTTATAGTCGATATCTGCTCTGAGGATTTTTTTCAGGTTTCCTCTGTCGTAACTGCCGGCCAATTTCTCGCCGGCAATCCCGTTGGGGATAAACGTAAATTTATCCATCATAAGCCCCCGTATCACACCTTGCCTGATCGTTTCATTACCCACGGCAATATATCCATCAAGTTTGGGAAGAAAGTTCTTAATCCAGAGCTTCTGATACAACCACATGGGGTACGTGACATCGAGGCCGTGAAGAATGGAGAACACTTTCCTATGGTGACGATAAAAGCTCTTGATGATATAGCCGATAATGGCTAGTACACCGTCACCCAGCAGCAGGATATCACAGGAACGCATTTTGAAGAGCGCCATTATGGTGGCGTAGGGCAAGAAGAAGGGAAGATTTTTCTTGCCATAGGGGTTCACGATTAAGGTTGTTGCCACATGGTGGGGCAGATGTATGGACAGCTCGTAGTTCTGGTTTTCCATGCCTCCTACGATGGGTGGATATGCTCTTGAAATAAAGAGAACTTTCAATGCTCGTTCCTTTCTGTCAGGGTAATGCGCAGTAAAGAGGCAGTTTTCCGTTTTATGTTGCTTTGGCCAGACAAAATCGTAGGAATTCCTCTAGCCGGTGTCCGAGGACGGTCCAGGTCGGTGCCTCCAAGGGCACGGCAACCGGATTCGTGATTTGACGACGTAAAACAGTCACAAGATGCTGAACATTTTCAGGTTCGAAGAGATGATATGGAGAATCTTTCAGCAATTCCCGCATCGGACCGGTTGCCGCGGCGACGACGGGCACGCCGCAGGCTACGCCTTCGTAGAACTTTTGCGGGAAACAATAGTTGCCGAAGGCCGATTCACGATTGCAGACGACTGCAATATTTAGCGCAGAGAGAAGAAGGGGAACGCGGTGCACCGGCAACATCCCCAGGTAGTGTATACGAGCGCCTCGCGGGAGGGTGAGGCCTTTGTCGCAGGCCCCGGCGAGAACCAAGTGTACGTCTGATCTCTCGTGGGCGAGGAGGGCAAAGGCCTCAAAAAGAGTTTCAATGCCGCGCGATTTGGAAATAGCGCCTGCCGTCCCGATCAGGAACTCATCCGTCGGCAACCCTAGTGATTGGCGGCAAGTTGTTTTATCCATCGGTCGGAAGAGCCCATCAGGAACGGCATTTTCAATGACTTCAATCGG
>ERZ724525.2338-NODE-2338-length-10910-cov-3.506771_pt1 | contig 10910 bp, 7 predicted proteins | sample MGYA00376058_ERZ724525 | MGnify/ENA primary metagenome ERZ724525 (study PRJEB28724, sample SAMN07190888) | wastewater metagenome | isolation source: influent of sewage treatment plant in Hong Hong | place: USA: Christiansburg, Virginia | collected 2016-03-01 ... | reverse complement strand
GGCTTTGATTCGGCAGCGCAGACACAGCGATGGCGTTCCATCGGGATTGGCCGGACAGCCAAGCACCACCGCGACATCGGTGGCTGGGGGTTTGGGCTGCGCTTGCGCTTCGGCGTACAGCTCGGGCCGGGGTTTGTCGCGCTGAAACAGGTCATACCAAGCGGCGCAGCCCGAGGACGAAACCAAGCCAGCGGTCAGCACGGCGATCCGTCCGAGCTGCCACAACCGTCTCTTTTTTGCCGAATAGGGGTTAGCCATGACGGAGATCATGGGCGGCAGCGTGGGCCACCCGTCGTCCGGTTGCGTAAATCGTAAGCTGCGGTGGGCCTCCGATAGAGGTCGGAAAGAGGCTGCCGTCCGCGACGTAGAGCCCGCCAAGCTGGTGATGACGACCGTGCTCATCGACCACAGCGCGGCGTGGGTCACGGCCCATCGGCAAGCTGCCCATCGGATGAACCGAGGTGAGCAGCGGATCGAGCGGACGATAACGATGAGACAGCAGCGGCAACAGCTCACTGGTCGACTTGGCCGTAAAGGGTCGGGCGAGTGGCACCATCACCTGCTCGGCTCCGGCCGCGAGCAAGATCTCGGCACAGGCTTTGATCCCGCGCAGCAGCGATTTGGCGTCGGCAGCAGTCAGCTCGTAGTGGACCTTGGGCAGTCCGTTGCCATCGACAGAAACGATGCCGCGACTTTCATCGTGGAGCATCGCGGCCACCACGGCCGTGTGCGCATAGTCGCGCATTGCCTGGGCGTGCGACCGTCCGAAGCCTGGTTGGAGTCCGGCGAAACCACCGGGGTGAGCAAAAGCTGGGATCAGCCAGCAGCGATCCTCCGCTCCTTCGGCAAAGGACAGCTTTTCGGTGCACTCGAAGCTCTGCGGGATGCCTTTCCAGGCTTCGACCGGCTCGGCAAAGCGACCTCCGACGGCGACCCCTGGATGGAGCCGCAGCGACCGACCGGCCTGCTTGTGGGGATCGGGGATCTGGCTGAACAAAAGGAGAGCTGGCGATAGGATCGCGCTGCCCGCGACGCACACCGCTTTGGACTGAAGCTGGACCGCTCGTCCGTCGCTGCCATCTTCGTTGCGGACCGCCGCAAGGACGCCTTGGACCCGCTTTCCGTCGTGGCGAATCTGAAGAACGCGGACATCCGCGACCACCTGCGCACCGAGCCGCAGCGCTTCTGGAAGGACGATCTTGGCGGCGTTTTCTTTGGCGTTGTAGGCACAGCCCAGCTCGCAGAAGCCGGAGCGTTGGCAGCCGATGCGGTTGTGGGCCAGCAAGCCGCCGCGCCAGCCGAGCGTTTCGACGCCCCGTCGCATGATGGCGTTGTTGCGATTCTCATCGTCGGCGCGCAGCGGGCTTACGTGCAGCTCACTTTCGACGGCGGCGTAGTCCTCGGCGAGCTGCTCGGGGGTCCAGGAAGCACAGCCGTAATCGGTAACCCACTTGCGGAGCACCTCGTCCGGGGCGCGCTTGCACAAGTTGGTGTTGTGGACCGTCGAGCCGCCGATGCCGATGCCGTGCAGGATCATCACCGCGCCATCGTCGGTACAGCGACCTCCTGCGTCGTAAAATAGCCTGGGTAGCATGTCGCCTTCGCGCTGGTTCATCTGGCCCGGAAGGTGATGGCTGCCTGCTTCGAGAACGAGCACCGACAGCCCGAGCCGAGCCGCCTCTTTGGCAAACATCGCGCCGCCGGCTCCGCTCCCAACAACGATGACATCGAAGAGGGTGCTGGCCAGGGGGTCCAGACCGAGTCCAGAGCGAGCGCTGACAATGCTATCGGTCATGCGGTGTGGTCTACTGTGGGGTGAGCTTGGCGACGCGCCCGGAGAGCAGCTTGAGTGTGCCGGTCAGCACCCGTGGCGCGTGACGGCTGGCGCTGACCAGGATCTTGCCGTGGCCGGTGATGATTCGTAGCGGCTCGCGGGCGATGATGGCGTCGACGATTTGGCGGGCGGCTTTGGGCGTCTTCATGAACAAAAACTGCGGCGCTTTGGGACGCGGCGGGGTGTCGTGAAGCACGCCTTGGTTATCGACCAGCGAGATCTCGGACTCGACGAAGCCAGGCGCGATGTGGGTGACGCTGATGCCGTCGCGGGCCAGCTCGTATTCGAGTCCCTCGGCGAGGGCGCGAACCGCGAACTTGCTCATCGAGTAGGGGATGGTGCCGGGTGCGCAGAAGAAGCCCGAGACGCTGCCAATGATCACAAAGCGGCCCTTGGACTCTTTGAGGGCAGTGTGGGTGGCGTAGAAGGTGCGCAAGACGCCAAAGACGTTGGTTTCAAACTGGCGGCGGACATCGTCGAGCTTCAGCTTGGCGAGGAGTCCCTGCACCCCAAAGCCCGCATTGGCGACGACCACGTCGAGGACGCCGAAGGTCTGCAAGGCCTGTTCGGTGGCGCGTTCGAGGTCGCCATCGCGAGTCACATCACCTGCGACGACCAGGACTTCGCTGCCGCCTTGGCGCAGCTCGCTAGCCAGCGAATCGAGACGGTCAGGGCGACGAGGATAAGCCGAGCGCCACGCTGCGCAAATTCTTTGGCCATGGCGGCACCGATGCCACTCGATGCGCCGGTAATCAGAACGGTGAGGGTCTGCATGGGCCGACCAAAGTACACCGGCACAGCCCGTGCGTTTTACGAAAAAGCCCAAAAGTCGTCGCCCGCTGGGCCAAAGTCATTCTAAGATCCGAAGCAAATCAATTCTGTATGTTGACGGCTGCGCGGCCAGAGTTAGTGCGCGTCCTCTCGGCGGTCCCGAGTGAAGGACGCAATCGACTGGTGACGATGGGGTGGGGTGAGGGCGGTTCTGGCTCGGCTCCCTGCCTGTCCGATCCAGAGCGAGACTTGCGTCGAGCCATCGGTGGTCCGGTCTCGGTCAGCCTGGTCGATCTGGAGCTAGATCCCGAGCGTTGGCACGGGCGCTTTATCACCACCATCGGTGCGATTTCTTGGCAGCGGGGGCCGATTGGGCCGCTGTCGATCGGGCGGGTGTGGGTCGATCGCAGCTTGGAGATGCTCGGGCGACGACTGGGTACGCCGCTGCCGAGTGGGACACGGGCGAGAGTGACCGGGATGCTGTTCGCCGACCACGAGGTCCGCGCTGGCCATCAGCGGGTCTACGGCGATCGGGGCGGCTACGGCCAGGGCGGCATCTACGTCGCACACCTCTCGGCAGTATCCGTCCGACTTGAGCCACGCTGAGCGGTCTTGCCGGTTCGGATCAGGTTTCGCCGGTTGAAACAGGGGTCCGGCGCGGTCCAAAAGGGCCGTTGCAGAGTGAAAGAGCTTCGCCGGAGCCGTCCAAGCGGCCATTTCAAAGTGAAAGAGCCGAGCCGGAGGCATCCAAGCGGTCGTTGCAAAGTGAAAGAGCCGCGTCAGAGACATCCAAGCGGTCGTTGCAAAGTGAAAGAGCCGCGCCGGAGCCGTCCAGGAGGCCGTTTCAAAGTGAAAGAGCCGAGCCAGAGCCGCCCGATGGGTGATTTCAACTGCCAGCGCTGCTTTTTTCGCCCAAGAACGCGTGTTTCAAAATGAAAGAGCCGATCCGGCACCGCCAAATCGGTCCTTTCAACTTGAAACAGACGATCTGGAGCAACTCGGGAGACCACGCATCTCATCTCACCACCATGATCACCGGTGCAAGGCCGAACCAAAAAGGCCGATGAAGGGCGAACAAACTTCCTGGCTTGGGTCAGACTATTGGTTTGAAGATGAACCAAATCCATTCTCTGACTGCGCTTCCTCTCGTGCGGCCTTTAGTTCTAGCATTGTGTCGTTGTCGAGTTCCCCTGTTAACTCAAGACCATGCTCTAGCTGAAAGTAGGCTAGCGCTCTTTTGGCCTTATCGTCCCATTCGTCATTTAATGGACCACAAGGTATGCCTTGTTGGCGTAATAAACATTTGATTGAGCTGTTTGAAGAAATGTCTGGTAACGGGGTTTCTGAATTCCATTTTTCATCTTCCGATAGCCTTCCAAGACTATGATAGTCGATTCCCTCTTTGAGGCCCCATGCCTTGCGAACCTCTGGACGGTCAGCAACAAAGTCGCGAGCAAAGCCAGAGAATTTTCTAAAAGCCATCGAAAAAACTTGGCCTGCTCCAACACTACAATCGCTATCTTCATTCCATGTGGCAATACTGCTGAGCAGTGCATCTGCCACAAGATTATAGATGGTTCCGTTCTTTGAGTGTGCAACAGCTAGCAAGAGTAAATTGGTCGCGCTCGGGTATTCGTAAGACCAATTGATTAGTAAATGTGCGAGGTCCAGATACTGGAAATCAACTAACAAAGACGGTAAGTCTTGCAAAATAGAGTAATCTTTAACTCGTATGGCGGTGCTGTTGTTCTCTGTTGCTTTTAGGCGATTGGTGATTAGCTCGGAGTTCAGGTTGTTCATTACATATCGCTCCATTTTTGTGGACAGACCCGTTCGTGAGGCTATTGATTCATTTCGGGAAAGACAGTAGCGGTGCCTCCAATGGTCCGGATCACCTTAACCTTGGTATATCCAGGTCGTGGGTCATTAGAGAACATGATCAGACCTTGTTTGTCAACTTTTACGTAGCAATGATATGTAATTGCACCCGGAGAATCTTGAGACTTATTCATTGAGCATGTCTCTATTGTATGAGAGATATGCTCGATACTAGTTTGTGACCAGTCACGGGGAAACCATGTGTGTCCGTCTCTGTGGATCTTTTCCTTCGAGTCAGTGATGCCTCCGACTAGACTATTGCCGTCTGTGTTTGTTTCTTGATAATATAACTTTTGCTTACGCAGGAGTTTGTAGTTGGCGGGTAAGCCAAACTCTGTTGGATTCGGCTTCGTTACCTTAACTGGTGGTGGGTCAGTGCAGACAACTCCAGACTTGGATGCTGCCTTCTTTTTGTTGTTGTAGTTCTTAAGGTTTGCAATATACTGATTGTATAGCTTTACCTGTCGTTGATATTTTTCTTCATCTGCAGATAGAGTCTTTGCTATATTTGCATCAATCTCTGTGTAACCGTTGGATTTGAGTTCTGAGAAATTGTCATCGCTGTGTCCTCCGCCAGTGTGTCGATTCTCCCCATTGAAGTCTCCCTTGTGGATGTGATCCTTCTCTGAGTTGATTTCCTGATAATTGGGATCGTCAAAGTATTTGAACAATGAAATTAGGTTGCGAACCAGATCTTGTTGAGCTGCCTGAATGCGGGATTGGTTATTCGGCTTCTTCGCGGCAGCGATTGCGACTCCGCGTAGGTGTCCGGCTTGGCGGATGAGTTCTCGGATACGGTCTTTTTCTCCATCAGGTGCGGTGCTGGTCTTGAGCTGCTGTTTCCAGTAACCCAGCTTTTTCTGTACCGGCCCTGGATTGTCGCTGGCGACCATGAGGACGGGGTCTTGAGCGTCTCCTTCAAACCACAGTTCATGGCTTTCGTTGCCTGCGTGGAAAGACAGGTGTGCGCCTAGGGAAGGACTGCTCTGCTGCTCCCCTTCCGGCTTGGGAGTCTGTGGGGTGGCGGCGGGATCGGTTCCTTGCGGTTTGGGGGTGGTAGAAGGAGCCGCTGGATCGTGGGCGGAGTGCTGATCTCGTGCGGACTGTGCGGGCTCTGGACTGTGCTCCTCTTTGCTGGCGTGACTGTCCGTCTTGTCTCCTCGCAGCTTGCTGAGAGCTTTTTCGGCGAGGCTCCAGAAGGTGTTGACCAGCTTGTCACTGACCTTCTGGAGGAGTCCATGGACCTGGGTTCGTACCTGACTGATGACCCCGCGAACCTGTCCTCCCAATCCACTGAGCCCGAGAATCGATGCCAGTAGATCGATGGCCGGAGCGACCAATCCACCGAGCGCCTTTTCGACGCCATTTGCCGCTCCCGACAGATTCCCTTGTACAATCTGCCCAACGGCACCAAACACTGCGCGAACCACTCCCATGATCCGCTGCATGTTCTCCTTGAACCACTGATACATGTTCCATGCGGTAATGAGTGCTTGGACGATCGCTCCCACCGGGTTCCACATCGTGGCGAGCTTGGAGATCGCAGCCATCACCACCCGCTGCATCAGGAAGTCTTTGACACTTCCAATGACGGTGTCTGTGAGTCCTCCCGCATAGTCTGCAACGTACTGCCACAGACCGGCCCATCCGCCGCTGGCAAGCTCCTGTACCTTGTGCCAGATGGCCTCAACCTTGGTGGCCAATAGTTCCGCTTGGGAGAGCTTCTGCGCGACCTTTTCACCCGCCACTCCCTTCTTGCGAATCGACTCTGTGAGCATTCCCTTGAGCGAGGTCCAGTTGAGATCAAGCACGCCGGTGATCAAGCTGAAGATCCCCTGCGGACTCATTTCGATCGGCATCGGAATTCCGGCTTCACCGCTGACTCCGGTCAGCCAACTGACAAAGCCGCTTTGCAGGTGCTTGCCGAAGTTCTGTCCGAACTGCCTGAATCCCTGCACGCCTGCTTGAATCAGGTTGCCGATGAATGCACCGGGATTTTGCACAATCGCAGACAGGACGGTCTCGACATTCCCAACCGTTGCATAGAACTCTTCGGGGTCGATTCCTGCTAGCTTGAGCGCCGCCTCCAGTGCCAGCTTGACCACTTCCTTCCAGTCTCCGCTCATCACTGCTTTTGCGATCGACAGAACCGTCGTCACCGCACTTTGGAAGAACGAAAGGATGCCATCGATCGCAGACTTGAATTCATCAATGAGTGCGCAGACCTTCTGCTTCAGATCATCGCCGATCTTTTGCACCGCGGCCTTGGCCTGGGCGACCGTCTTATCGATCGCGTCACAGAGCCGCTGCGCCAGATCCGGGAAGATTCCACCAATCAGCGTAGAGACCATCGTCTTGAGCGCTTCGCCCAAGATCGTGAGCGCCTCTTGGACGAACGCACAGGCGGCATCGATGAGCTTACAGGCCAGCTCCTTGGCGGCATCGAGTACCTTGGCCACAGCCTTGCGAACGGCATCGAAGATGTCGCTGATCAGGCTAGTGAGAGCGCTGATCGCATCTTTGATGAAGCCAACGGCACGGTCCCACCAGCTTTGATTCTTGCTGTCATCTTCCGACTTCTTCTTGGCCGCGCTCGCCTTCCGTTCGCCCTCCTCTACATGCTGCTGCGCATCCGATTCTGCTTTCTGGAAGGAGTGGTCGATCTGCCGCTGATCTTGATCGATGCGGGTCTTGATGGCGCGGCTCGCCCCTTCTGATTTCTTCTGTGAATCCGTAACGAACTTGTCGCGCTCTGCCTTGTACTTTGCCTCAGTCTGTTCGCGTTCCTTCTGAATGCTGGTGCGTCCCGCTTGGACTGCTTCCCCCTGCTTGTGCTGGGCCTCTTTGTTTTGCTGCTGAACCTTCTGCTCGACCCCTTTGATCTCTGCATCTCGACGCTGATCTCGCTCATTGTGGGCAGCATCCATCTTGGCTCTGGCCGCTGCCAGAGACGCGGTCATCTTGGCTGCATGCAGTTCATCGAAGCTCGCTTGCACATCAGCGGGCAGTCCCAGCGCAATGAACTTTTTGTGTCCATCGAGGGCGACGGTTTCGTACGCTTGGGACTTGTGCTGAAGATCGACCTTGTGCTTTTCCTCCAGCTTGAGTGGCTGTACTTTTTCAGGACCAGGGCCCTTGTGAATGGCCGCCAGCGAAGTCGCTAGCTTGGACTCCACTTCAGACGTTGCTTGTTTCTGCTTGTGCTCGGCTTGCTTGGGATCGTTGCTTCCTGTTGCCTTCAGCGCCGGCTTGGGAGAAGGAGAAACGGGAATCTCGGAATCGTGGGCTCGAATGCCACGCAGACCTTGCGCGACTTGTTGTTGAGAGACTTTTCCCTGTGCATCCTGCGTGAGCTGCGGCGCGGCCGGTCGGTTCGCCTTTCCCAGATCCGTCTTCGCCGGCAGCGGAGCCTTCTGCACCGGCTGCGGGGTGGTGTCGAGCGTGCTTTGATGAGAAGGAACCTGGATCGGAAGAGAATCCTTATGGTCCTCGCTTTCGTCTTCTAGCTTGGCCGTAAGCTCGGGAATTGCCTTGCTTAGCGCGCATTCCTCTTTGCCCAGCGCAGCCGTCAGTTGACCACCGAGACTCTGATAGGAGTGTGCTTGAACCGTCGGTGTCGCTGCGGAGAACTGATCGAAGGTGGCCTTGGCGGTCTCCGCTGCTTGTAGTGGCGCTGGTGCTGCCGCAGCGGACTGTTTGGGAGCCCCGGCACTGCTACCCACTGGTGCGGAATGGGATCGATCGCCCTCACTTCCAGGAGTAGTCGGTGTCGATCCAGCACGATGCTCGCCGCCTTCCCCTCCTCCAGGAGGGACAGCGGGAGGGCCACCTGCTGGGGCCCCACTGCCTGCACTTCCGACCGCGCCAGTAGGTGGTCCACTAGGAGCGGAATCGTCACCGCCCTCTCCACTTGCCCCGCCGCCGGAAGGGTCGCCTGTACCGCTGCCACCGTTGCCAGGGTTGCCACCGTTGCCACCACCGCTGCCGCCGCCCCCACCACCGCCCCCTCCATGTTTGGGAGTATGGTCCTTCCCTGGCTGATGACTTCCGGGATCGGTCAGCCGAGGCAGCAGGTTTTCCATGGGACCATCACCGTAAAGGAGTGCGTAGTCCACACTTCTTGCCGTCTCCACAGACGAATGCTTGCTGGCAGGTAGGTGGGGGGGGTGTGGACCTCGGGCTGGTGTGTCCTGCTGCTCGCCTGCTACTGGAGGAGGACGCGAGGAATGCGAGCGCGAGGCACTCCAGACACCGGGTTTTGTCTCCCCAGCTTCTGATTTGTCGAGATCGCCTCGTCGGCCCGGAGTCTGCTGCTCTGTCTCATCCGAAGACCACAACGACATGAACCAATCCCCCTGCATCTGCAACCCACCAAGCACAGAAGGAGGACCGAAGAACTCCGCTTGTGCTCCAGCAAGGGGAGTCAAGCAACAGCCGGGCCAATGGGTTGACACTCGGTGGTCGTGCTCATCCGGCGTTCGTTCACTCTAGCTGTGGTTGAGTTCTGAAACCTGCGTTGAAAAGTTGCCTTGCCCAGACAGACTGGGCTTAGCGTTGTCAGGTATTCAAGCGGAGAGCTGGACGTGGGCCGCCCATGGGCAAGTACAGTGATTACCGCATCTGTACCAATGAGCGTTCTTCCTGAGCGCCACTGCGTGTCTGGTAGAACCTTCCAATGCAGACCCCGATGACCAGCAGACACATCAAGAAGAAGCTCATCAATACGCGGAAGCCCTGGCCTGAATGAAGCCAGATGCGACGCAGGAATCGCGAGCGAACGACTCCTTGAGCGGACCCTGTGGTCATTCCGACCGCCTGTGGTTGTCTCTGCTCTTGTGTCGGACCAATCGCCTGTTCAAGCTCCTGCTCTATTTGCAGCAGTGATTCGGCAACCTCTTTCATCCATGGCCGATCCTCTTTGAACTTGGCCAGCATTCGGCGAACCAGCGTGGTCAGGCATGGCAGATCGATTCCTATCCGTTCGGTAAGAGAATGCAGAGGAGGTGGTGGTTGGAGCAGGTGCTGCGTCTTCAGTAGCTCCAGCTCATTTGCCAGAAACGGAGGCCTTCCAGAGACAATCTCATGCAAGATACAACCGAGCGCATAGACATCGGTACGTCCGTCTACTGGCATCGCTCGCCACTGCTCGGGGGCCATGTAGGCGGGGGTTCCCATCACCGTTCCTGCCTGCGTGGGCTCAAACAGAGTAAGACCCGGAAACGGCGGGCGGAGATCACGAGCGTAGTCCTCTTGTGCCTTGGCCATTCCAAAGTCGAGGATCTTCGCTCGCTCTCCTCCAATCACATAGGGATCGGTCACCAAGAAGAGGTTCTCAGGCTTGAGATCCCTGTGAACGATTCCGCCTTCATGAACAGCATTCATGGAGGTTGCGATCTGTCTACAGAGTCTTAACAGAGTAGTCCGTCTCGCCCGTCGCTCAGCGGCATCTGGCAGCGTTTCGATATCCGAAAGCCGCTGCGCCAGGGACTTTCCATCCAGAAACTCCATCACCACATAACCGTAGCCGTGTCGGGTGCGGCCAAATCCGGTGATGCTGACGATGTTCGGACTGTGGAGAGAACTGGCGATCCGAGCCTCTGCCAGCAGCCTCTTCATCGCGTGGGGATCACGGCCGAGCGGACCGCTCAGAACCTTCATGGCCACCCTTCTCCCCAGCTCTACATCAAGTCCTTCGTACACCGTTCCGCTGCTTCCTCTGCCAAGCTCTCTAATGATGCGGTAGTTGCCGATCTCTTGCCCTAGCATCTCTCTTCCGCCACCGCTACTGAGGGTTCGACTCATTGCACAGGTTCTCCTACGGAATGCAGATGGAGGCCAGGCTCTGTCTGTCTACTTACCTCCACCTGCGACATCTTTGTAGCGTTTCCTACATCGGTTCTGATGTCATTCATCGTCGTTTGGAACTGCATCAGCATTTGCAAAATGTCCAAGAACTTCGTGTACTTAGCCGGGATGAAATGGAATATGATGGGGGTCCACAAGAGTCCTTCTGATCGCACGAGCACGCACATGGCAGGCACACTGAAGATGGTTCCCAGAGTCAGAGAGAGATTCAGCGGTCACTGCATTGGTCAGCGCTATGTGCTCGGTCGGGAGCTCGGCTCCGGCAGCTCGGCAACAGTCTACGGAGCGCATGACACCCATAAGGATCGACAGGTCGCGGTGAAGCTGCTCCATCGCGGCTCTGATAACGAATCTGGAAGGTGGCGTTTCATTTGTGAAAGAGAGTCCCTCAATCGACTTGCTGGCAGCCCGCATGTGGTCACCCTGCTTGACTCTGGAGAGGAAGAGGATGGACAGCTCTTCCTGGTGCTGGAGAGGGTACACGGCGTGTTGCTAGCAGAGTTATTGAGTGTTCACAGCAAGGTCCGTAGAAAAATTCGGGCGGAGACCATTCTCCGTTGGT